>Ga0247733_1000015_pt1 | contig 314913 bp, 379 predicted proteins | sample UWRJL043104R2_FD_180932 | JGI IMG/M metagenome (GOLD analysis project Ga0247733, IMG submission 180932) | Plant litter microbial communities from Arlington Agricultural Research Station in Wisconsin, United States - UWRJ-L043-104R-2 | ecosystem: Environmental > Terrestrial > Plant litter >... | reverse complement strand
GCGCCCTTGTCAAGCAGCAGTTCCACTACTGACTTATCGCCCTTAGCTGAAGCTGCCTGCAGTGCGTTGCCGTGGGTTCCACCCTGCGCGTTGACGTCGGCGCCCTTGTCAAGCAGCAGTTCCACTACTGACTTATCGCCGCTAGCTGAAGCTGCCTGCAGTGCGTTGCCGTAGTATCCACCCTGCGCGTTGATGTCGGCGCCCTTGTCAAGCAGCAGTACCACTACTGACTTAACGCCCTTAGCTGAAGCTGCCTGAAGTGCTGTGTCGCGGATTCCACTCCGCATGTTAATATCGGCGCCATTTTCAAGCAGCAGCTCCACTACTGACATATCGCTTGTGGATGAAGCCGCTAAAAGGGCATTGCCCCAAGACTCACTCTGCATGTTGGCGTCGGCGCCCTTCTTAAGCAGCAGCTCCACAACAGCATTGTGTCCGTTTTCTACCGCTATGTACAGCGGTGTTTTACCTTTCTTACTTTTTCCGTTAATATTGATCGTGCCTGTGCTGAGCAACAGCTGTAATATAGCCTCGCACCCGGTCTTCGAAGCCCACCACAAAGGAGTGCGTCCGTTCGAATCCTCCAAGTCAATGTCAAACTTCCCTGAATTCATCAAATAAGCAAATAATCGCTCATTTCTGAGTTCCACTGCGCACGAGAGCAATCCTCTGTGTTCTGAGTAACTCCAACTACGAGAAACGTGCCGCGATAGTTCGTAGTTGACATTTTGCTCGTTCAGCCGGTAAGAGGAGCGTTCAACGACTTCGTCTGCCTTCAGACCTGTCATACATGCTTGGAAAGCTGCCGTATTTCCGAGGACAACGGCTGCAAAAAGAGGGCAGCCGTAACGCTCGTCTTCTACCTCTAAACATTGCTCGAGAGACGAATAGAGTTTTATAAGGTTTGCTAGGTTGAGCTCGGCTAGTACATAGAGAAGAGTGACGCTTTTCTTGTACTTCCGGACCTCTGTTTCCTCGTAAAAGTTGCGAAGTGTAATCCATCGGGAAAACGGAAAGCTGTGAATAAAGTATGCTTCACTACTACCGCATCCTTCTGCGGCATTTGTATGGTATAACACGTTATCTACCGCATACTTCAGGAAGGGATATGCTTTCGTAGCATTATTGCGCAATTCTGTGACTTTCTTAGAGTCCTTCGGAAGACTCTCAGGAATCTCTAGAGAGATAAACACGTCCGTTCTCATGTAGGTGAGGCAGCACTGCTTCAGCCGCTCGTGGCTTTGACCGTCAAGATTGCTTCGGAGATCAGGCCAGATGTTGCCGAGCCCGTCCTCTTTCAGAAGAAAATCCCTTACTGATTCGTGGATGAACTGGACCCTCGGGAGCTTGGATGAAGTGATCTCGGCGAGGCCTTTGGAGGCGCTGAGTATGAAGCGACTGATGTCGTCTTGGGTGAGGTCGTCAGGATTCCACCTGAACACTGGCTCGGGCTCAGCTACGGAAAGTATAGCAAAGTACAGCTGCTCTGGACTCAACGGCTTCTTCGCGAAAAGCACCCATTGAATACACAACACTAGCTCATCTTTGTTGTGCGAATCGCGTGTCAAGATGTCGCGAAATAGGTCGTGCAGATCGCCCGGAATTTCCCGCAATCTTTGCTGAAGCGCATGGATTCGGCCGCGCTTGTGCTCTTTGTTTAAGATGTTTACAACGAGAGCAACCCACATGAACACCCCCGAAGCCTTCTCCTGAAGTTCGCTTCGGATATTCTGTGCTCTTTTGCTTTGCCCAATTTTCAACTCGCTTTCCAGGTAGTTCGTGATGTCCTGACGGTGTCCTTCTTGCCCTTCTAAGACTAGCTCCAACCCTTTCTCGATGGTGATGTGCGGATAGTGTCTACTCGAGAAACAGACTTGAAAGTGTATCCCATTCGACACGGTCAATTCGCCGATGTGTTCGAAGAACCGTACCATATCCTGGATTTGCTCTTCTTCACATTCATCTAGTGCGTCGATGAAAGCTACCACAGAGGATTCCCCAAGTGCCCGTATGGCATGTTCCATAAGTATTTTCAGTGATTCCACACCCCACCGGTAATCTGTGCTGAAGGTTCCCGACGATTGATAAAGCAAATTGAACACGCTTTGGAGCACTGGAAGTTGTTCAAGAAGTTGCAGTAGTAGCGATCGGAATGTTCCTATTGTTGACTTCTCTATATCTTCACCCCGTGCATTGAAGAAGAAGGAGAGCACGTTGCTATCTTTCATTGTCCTGCGGGCATTCAACAGAGCAAACTTCATCAATGTCGATTTTCCAGTCCCAGGTTTTCCCTTGATCCACAGGAAGCCATGGTGCTCATTTCTTTTGCTGGCGTCAAGCCAATCCAGATACCTGGAGTCTTTCAACAGCCATTTACATGTTTTGGGCTGTGCGTTCTTGATGGTTGCCTGACGTGCATCGATTTGGTCAAAACGCAGCGAGTCTAGCAGTATCTGCTTCTGGTCTTCGCGCAGTGAAAGCTTCTGATCGTCCATGATTTCTTTTCGTAGCCGCTTGAAGGCGTTGTCTTTTCCTTCGCCGTAGTTCGGTAGCATGCTAATGTTGAATAGACCCAGCAACGAATACACTTCGTCTTCTTCGCGTGTGGTCTGACGGTTGTGCGACCACGACATCCGCTCTTCGATGCCAAGTTCGTGCATGGGTGCTCCTCGAAGGATGGCCAGGGGGATATGCGTGATCTCATGAATTTGTTGTTCTAGGCTCGCTTTGTCGCCTAGCGGTTTGCCTTCTCCGGAGAAGAACTCGACAGTAGGTGGGGCAAGGAGCTCCTGAAGAGTCCAGCCTCGTGTAAACCACCTGCTTGTCCGGAAAGCTGATTCCCAGGTACAGCTGAACGAATCGTAATCCGCTTTTCGCTTATCTATCAGAACATCTGACAAGTAGACGTAGCATTTGGCCGAATTTTGATACCAACGAAACATCGATGTTATCGCCTCCGAGAGTTCTGCGCTGCTTGACTTGTCGATGGCGCAGGTATCGATCCAGAAGTACTGAAGCCCATCCTTTGCAGCTTGCTCACCGCAGAAGGCAAGCTTGCAATAACCTTTCTTTTCTTTGTATTTACCGCTGTACAAGTCCTGGTATGTGATTTCCTCGTGACTCTTGCCCCAGGTATGCGAGAGAATGGCATAGGGTGGAACGTTGCTGCCTTGGAACTCCACAAGGCTGAAGCTGCCGTCGTCCTGGAGTTGCAAAAGACGCATGGAGAAGGCACTGTTGCGTAGCGTAAGAAGCGATAAGAACGTAAAGTATCAGAGTGGTTCACCATCGACACCTGCATAGGTGATAGAACGTGGTGTAGTGGTGATGAGGTTGAGGAGAATGGTCAGGGTGGCTGAGCTTCAATAAATGCCAGGTGCTAAGCGCCGCGCAGCACATCATGTGAGACGTACATTATCAATGGCCAGGGTCACTTCGCTTAAACGAGAACGTACCAATGAATCATCTTTTTGCAGTTGCTAGCATACCGCTATATCACAACTACTAGTAGCAATATATGCGTAGTGGTGAAGTAGAAACTCGTGCCACGTCAGACTAGTATCCCAAAAGAAACCCTACACCTCAAAGAAGTGTACCCAAGTATCTATTTGTTTCTCGTTATAGTGTGGATCTCGTCACGTATTACAGCATGTCAGGTTGAGCACCGACTCACTCAGTGCCGAAAACAAGATCTCATCGAAATTATCCTACGCACCTTCACGTCGAGTCGCGGCGGCCATGTGCGGAGAAAAACATCGCATTTCGTACCACGAACAATGCAAAACAGCAAATCATGCATTCTTACAGGAACCGTCCCACACGATAACCCCCGTAGTAGAGATCTAAGGTTTACCGGTAAAGAAATATACCAACACCATGTCCCATGCAGTCAAACCCATACTATATCCGTCATGAATACATTGAGAGAGAGATGGGGGGAGAGTTAAAAGCATTATTAACCATGAGAAGAGTAGTAATGCCAGTCTATACCATAACCACAGACATCGCCGTCCACAAGGGTACACACAACACAACCGTCGACTTTTCCTCGACCACGTCCATCCCGCCAAGCCAAGTCCTGCCTGACTAGGTAAAGCCTCCCTCATCGCACCGGCTGCTCCCGCCCAATCTCAAAACCTCGGTTCCCGCGAAAAACTCCGCCGCTGACATCATGCGTTCCCGATGGCCGGACTTGCACTGCCGTCGACCTCCTGGTGTTGCGCCTTGGTGCCTTTGCCCCTCCACGTGCTGACCGCGGGGATGTCCGCCTTGAGTCTCTCCTCTTGTGTGGAGTACGCCTTTGGCGTGAGCTTGATCAGGGTGTGCAGCGGGACCTCCATCCACGGGCTCTGCTCCTGCGGCACGTTCATAAAGTATGCGTAGATGCATCTTAGGATCGCCTGATGCGTGACGATCAAAATATTCTCGCTGCGCTCCAGCTCCATGATGATGGGCTCGAGCCGGATCACGACGTCACGATACGATTCGCCTCCTAGATACCGGTAGTTGTACTTGTCTTCATCGCGCTGCCGGAAGTCTTCGGGGTATTTCTCTTCGATCTCGGCGTACGTGAGGCCGTCGCAGACGCCAGAGTCTAGCTCGTCGAGGGCTTTCCATTCGAGCTTTTCGAAGGAGAGGAATCGCGCGGTTTGGATCGTGCGTTTGAGTGTGGAGGTCCAGACTGTGAGCCTGCGGTTGTCGCCGACCGATTTCGCGACCAGGCCAGGTAAAGCGTGCGCGTAGGCTTCGCCCCGCTCAGAGATGTCCGCATCGCCGCCAATTTGACCTGAGAGGTTGTACCTCGATTCGCCGTGCTACGGTTGTTAGTACAACCAGATAATCGCGGATCGTAAGACTCACCCGAGACAGCCAGATAGAGCGCGGCTTGATGTGGAGATTCATCAAATAGTACACCACTCTACTCTGAAGATAGTCCTGGATCTGATTGATGATGACTTGCTTGCCCACGTCAATCAATTTGACATATGTGAGATCGCGCTCGTCCTCATCGATGGTCTCATACACCTTCTCGTAGTTGCGGATCCGGTTCCGGAAGTCCGCTGCAGCCTCCTCTGGATCTTGCCCGACGTAATCTGGGGACGTTGTCTTCACCTCCAAGATATTGCTCATGATCAGCTCCTCGTCATCGCACTTGGACTCCACAAATAGCGTTGCTATGTTCTCCTTTGAGCACCGCTCTTGTATCCACCGACGGCGAGACTTTGTAGAGTTTGTCGCATCCAAAATCGCAATCAGCCCACGCCCCTCCGAGAACCACTTGCACATGTCATTAACAGCGGCTTCGGCGGCTGCTCTTCGGAGGCGTTCTCCTTCGGGGTTCGAAGTGTCAAAGAATTCGGCGGATGGGTTCGGGGTCGCGGTGCGGCGGTATTGCCCGACGTTGAACGTCTTCGCTTTTATGGAGAGCCAGTGTAGGTAGCGAACCACTGCGGTGTGCCATGTCAGCATGTGCTGTGCCCGGTTCTAGGCAGCCTACCTTTTTGCGCAATGAGACTCTTGCCCCGCGCCGGCAATCCCACCATGACGACGCATATCCGCGTGTCTTCGGCCTGGACACCAGCTCCGTTAGTTTTCCTGTTTGGTCTCACGAACTCGCCCGTGGGCACCGCGCGCATGTTGGGCGTGAAAACACCATTGGTCTCCGACATGGTGTATAGTGACGAGCCTCAGCTCGAAAGGCAAAAATGCGCGCAAAATGGTGTGGAAAAGTCTCTACAAGAAACTGCGAAAAGGAATATAGTTCGGAACACGGCCAAGGCTGTTCCGAAAGGCGGTAGGGGTGTGCGGATCCAAAAGTACGACGTTACCAGACGTCAGAGATGGCAGGAAGTCCAAGAAGAAAAGCAATTGGGGAACTGTGGAGAGCTGTTGCGGGCTGCAGCGGTAGAGAAGAAGTGTTGCGGAGCTGTGGAGTCGGCTCGGCTTTCGAGAAGCGAGAGGAGGTGGAGTGAGCTTGGATGTCGACAATTCCCCGCATTTGGAACCGGGCCTTTGTTTAAGAGCTCCGCGTAGTCCTGAGATACGGTGCTACAGCAATCGCAGATGTCCACCGTCAATCAGCGGACTGGCGTTGGCTGACTGCCACTTGTGACGGTCCACTGGCCCGGCGGCGGCTCTGATTTGGCTGCCGTGGTCGAGCGATGACGCTGGCGATGGCCGTCTGCGCTTCGGACGGTCCAAGGCTGGTGGCTAGAGACTAGCACTGCAGAATGGACGGCTCCAGGCAACGCGGTCGTGGGAGATTTGCTCGCTTGTGTGGTCGTGTGCCCTCTGTCCTGGGCACCCAAGATCGCGGATGGCGCCACAGGCTGTGTGAGGCCAAAAATGCATGTGCATGTGCCTGTGCCTAAGCCGGCGTTTTCCACATCTTGCATCTACGCACCGAGGCCGGAAACCGGAGACCGGAATATCTCGCGGCGGTTGCCGGGTTGCCGATGGGGTGGAGGAACAGTAGGCAAGGGGAATGCGCGAGAGGACTGAACTGGAAACCAATTTACTTACCGTCGATATAGAGTAGTTCCTTGTCCGAATCATTCTGCTGGCTGGACCTTTCTTTCTCGGAGCTGTTGGAACTCTGTCGTTTGATAGCGGGACAGTCAGCGTCTGCGCGCCGAGGATGCGAAGTAGTGTAGTAGTGCCGCGAGCAGAAAAAATCCGGATAGGCACAAGAGCGTTGTCAAGTGTGTTCGCTAATGATGGGACGATATTCCGTTTGATGAAGAATGCACTCTGGCCAGCTGGGCGCGCTTGCCTGCTACGTGCGACTTCGGGTGATTTCATATCTTATCAAGCGGCACTGTGTGAAAAAGCACCGCTATCGCTGACATCTGGATACAATCATCCATGCACGTGGATGTTGCCCCTCACATTTGACATGTTCATCTAATTTGTACAGTGGACACTATTCTCGGTTTGCATGAGGGTTAGCACGAAGCCCAGCAGAAGCGGCACACAGCGGGATGCCATCAGTTGTTCCACCGCCCCCCACCTACCGTCCTCAAGTGCGACTTCGGGTGTTTTCAGTGCCTTATCAGGGGAGGAGGGGGGACTGGCATGAAATAGCACCGCTATCGCTGATACACTTATTCTTACATGTAGGCTGCATTACGTTCTTTAGGCATGTATAATGCTTGAAGCCTGCAGGTACACTCGTGCAAGACGATGCCGATATGCTGTATCCGTCGTTGTGTACACATGTCAGGAGGATTAGTAGAGTAAACCGATAAATCAGTGTATAGATCAGTGTTGATTTGCGCTCCCTAATACACAGTGCCCAAGCATTTCTTCCAAGTACAGCTACATCTGATACATCAGGCCGTCAGTCGTAGAACTATGGGTATATAGCAATGCTGAACAAAAACTCCCCTCCCCCCTCCCCATTATGAATGAACCGTACATGCAAACCGATATACAAACAAGCTATGTACTAAACATGGTGCGGTGCCGGCCAACGCTTAGTAAACAGCAACGTGAATCAAGCATGCAGCTCGGTCATGCTGTTGACAGCTCGGAGCTGATCCTCGCCACCGCTCTGCAGCGAAAGGAGAGTGGCACTTGCATCTAATCGACGCTTCAATGCCGCGGCCGTCCTTTCCTGTCCACGGCTGCCAATGCCCTCTTCTACCCAGCGCATCTTGTGGATCATGAAGCTCAATCCATCGTGTGTCTTGCTCTTGCGGCTCGATATTCCATATTCCACGGTACCCGCGAAATCTTGGATTCGTGGAAGTATCAGAATGTCTAAGTGCAAGTCCATGTCGGCTGGAGGCGCCACTGGCGCTGCTGGAAGCTTAGTGAGCGTATCCTCTGCATCGAATGGATCGTTAGGTGCAGTGATTCGGGGGTCTAGCAGGCTGACATCAACGGTATCGTCCCACTCTCCTCGGATCCAACCAGAGTGGATCGCTGCCGCAATGGGGTCTGAGTCGTCGCGGTAGATGCGAGCGCCCCAGAGATGACGCTGTAAGACAACCTGCTGCCGTTGTCGAGGCTTCAGGTGGAAACGTGGGACCCTGATTGTGAAAGTGCAGTTGATGGGATTTATCTCGAAGCGTGGGAGTTGTTTCGGTTTGGAGGCATAACCAAACTGATCATCCAACGATGAGTTCGGTTTCGGCAACTCGGTGGTTGCTTCGTAAAGATGAGATCCAAGATGTTGGCGAGGGTGTTTAGCCGCTTCGTCCAACACCACTTGTATGTCATGAATCTTGGGTATGAGCTTCGGGGATGGAGGTGCAGGCTGGTTGGGACGCGGAGTGTGGTGATGGTGGTGCGAAACACCGTGATAATGGTGATGGTGCGAGGGTTGCGCATTGCCGTTCGGGGGCAGATTATTGTTTCTCCCACCAAACGGTGTAGAGCTTGCGAGAGGTTCTTCGTCAGGCTTATGGTGATGGTGGTGGTGACTAGAAACCATTAGCATACCGTTGGGTTTACAAGCGGCAGTTCACGTACTGATGAGCATGCGCATGGTGGTGGTGACGATGGCCGGGCTGAGCATACCTGCTACGTTTCGCTCCGCGCGCACCAAAAGGTGTGTCCCGTCCGTCCATACTCTCGTTGTCATAACCACCGTCCTCGTCCTTGACTCGCTTCGGTTTTCTGCCATTCTGCGAGCTGACTCTCTGCAGGCGAAGATGATCGTTCAGATCAGTACCTGGAGGGAACGACTCATGCACACCCTGAGGCATCGGACTGCCTCTCGATGGCGTCGAGCTCCCTAAACCTCCTAACCCAGAGAACATCCGTCCGAATTCGCTCTTTACGTGTGGGTCTTTTCCTATCGACAGAGGTTGCGCTTGAGCGCCCTGTACCGCCTGCGGAAGTGGAGAAGCTCGGCCAGTCCTGCGGTTCACGTCAGGACCAAAGCTCAAGAGCGATTTGGCGTGGTGCATCTCATCTAGCCTACGAGGCTGGTCGTAGATGGATCGGCCTGGATATGCACTCCCGCCTGATGATAATGACCGAGACAGCTGCTCGGACTTCTGCCGGTCCACAGAGTTTGGATCCGAAGTAGGGGCGACATGATATTGGCCAGCACCGCGCTGGTTCAAGTGGTCGAGACTCCGCCCACGAACCATATCTTCAGGCCCGGGACCGCCATACGGCGAAGGACCCTGAGGTGGGGCGGAGTAGCCGCCATAGCCCCTGTACAGCGAAGCTGGCTCCTCCCGCCTGGTCTCAGTTGACGGTCGTGGCGACTCTTCGGGTATGGGCTGGCGCCAGGGATTACGTGACGCGGGATCGGGTCCCGTCGCGCCACGATGTTCGCGCGGTGGACTGAAGAGGGAGTGGGACACGGGCTGCACCGTCGATGGTCGGTCTCTGTCCGAAGCAGACATTAAGCCACCCAGGAGCTCTGCAGTATTGGGTCTAGTATGGTGTGATTCCCCCACCGTCCGTCGGCGCTCCTCTGGTGGGCCATTCTGAGCACGCCCCTGTCCGGCAGTATCGTACATGTTCCGCGTGTCCTGTTCTGGCTGACCAGGCCCGTTGGGCTGACTGTTCGGACGAGGGGGTACGTTGTGGTTCTGGCGAGAATCTCGTGCGTGTGCATCGTTCGGAGGGCCTGCGTAGGGGCGTTGGCCTTGGAAGACCATGGGTTTGTACGGCTGCGAAGCCTGCGACAGCGACGAGCGGCCCTGGTCAGGGGAGCCTTGGTGGCCATATGCACGCGTGGGGGACCCTGCGCTATAGCCGTGTCCTTCAGGCGTCCGGGCAGCACTACTGCCATACATGTGTCGATCAGGGGACGGCTGGCGCCGGTATGGTTGGAACTCTGATCTAGGCACCGACGAGAGACCACGTCGAGGAGATGGAGGTTGCATGCTGTGATTGTTTGACTGCGGCGCATTCGTGGAAGGTGACGACTGTGATTGTGACGTCGGAGCAGGCACACCCGTATCACCTCCGCCAATAAGGGATGAGATGGACATGCTTCCTGGCCGATGCGCACCTAAGCCAGGAAGCTCTCGACCAGCTCCGAATGCCGACGCATATTGGGCCCGCTGCGCTTGTGGAGCATGGTTGTGATGTTGCTGCTGCGGCGATGATGGGGGTGGCATGTGTGGTCGCGCAAAGGATGGGGGCGGTGGTGGTGGGTCGTGCGAGGGAGCTGCGACAGTTAGCAAGCTTGGGCGGAGCTGGATGTATGCGCGCGGGGCTTTACCTCCGCCATAGGGGTTGGGAGGGGTTGCAGCGCTGAGCGAGCGTCGACGCGTCCCGTCGTACCCATAGGGCGACTGGTTCGCAGCGTTGTGCGAGGAGCTCATGGATGGCGGCGGCGGAGGACCAGAATGCGTGTGTTGATGGGATGCGATGGCATTGTTCGGCCGGGCTAGAGATGATCGTCAGTGAGTTCGAATGCGGCTAGGGCCGACTGGGGGAGGTTCAGATGCTCGCTTAGCGTGCCAGCTGTGCGGGAAGAGTGAAATGGAATCGACATGCGCCCTTGCAGCCGCCCACAGCTGTACGACCAGCGGCTGCGGCGTGCAAGCGTGCAAGTGACGCGATGACTGGGAGCTAACGGAGTCGTGGATGGCAGACTACCGGAAGAGGACACTGAACCAACGGGGACCACTGGTGGCGTCAACACAGCTCTGCAGCAGCGGTGAGTGGCCGACATGGGTACATCGGCCGCCGTCCGGTGAGTAGAGCTGGTGCCGTAGCTACCGTGACGTCCGCGCGACTGAGCATGGCTGGCGATGCCCGTTGTTCCAAGTGTGCCCCCTCCCGACCTCGACGCCTGCTCGCAGCGCCACGTGAAGCCATATAGCCTATGCCTAAGACATGCGCCGAGTCCAAGACAACGATAGCTCCCGTGTTGCACCGCAGCAAGCATCTAGAGTTCGGCCTGCGCCGCAAAGCGTACCTGTATTTCCCCATGCACCGTGTCTCTCGTTCTGAGACGGGCCCTCGGTGCCGTGCAGGCCATAGCTGCTCCGACGGACATGGTGCGAGGCCGCTGGAAGGAATGGATCGCGCCGTGATGCCAGATATGGATCGGCAGTGTACGGTATGTGGACAGGCGGCTGCGGCTGCGAGGTGGCCGGAGGATAGCCGGCGTAGGGCTGCGTGTGCGTCTGCTGTGGTGGTTGCGACGGCGGATGGTGGTTTGGTTGGGTTGGGTGGTTTGGGTTGTGGATCAGGGTGCGTTCGGGGGGTCGCGTGAAGGGCTGCGGCGGGCGGGCGTCCATGGTCGCCGTGGTTCTCGTGTGGAGAGGTGGAGCGGCGGAGAGGTGGAGGTGGAGAGAAGGTAGACAGGCAGGGCTGTGGTGGATCTCGAGAAGCTAGTAGGTAGAAAGGGACGCCGTCATGTTTGCCCTCGCGGAGCTAGAGCACAGGCTCGTCCCGGGCGTGTCTGAGGATGAAGGCAAAGTGACAGGCGGTGACGAGAGGAGAAGTCGACCAAAGCAACGACATGCACCAAAGGCACACCAGAGCACACACCAAAGCACAGTCGGCCCCCCGGCGCATCGAGCATCCCTGTAAGCCACCGCCGTCTAGGCGCGCCCCGCATTGACCGTGAAAACTCGGCCTGTTGTCATTGACCATTCTCCCGCCGCATGCAACGCTGCAAGCTGCTGGTGACGTGCCCGACGTGGTGGCTGACAGCCCATATGACGCTCATGATGCGCCGTTGCCCGGAATGCCTCGGGCAGAGGACCGCACAGCACACGGCGCGGGCGAGGATGCGCCTCCCGCTAGCCATCCCATCCGATGCTGTACCTGATGATGGACGTTTCAGTCGGGGCCATGCGCTAAGTTTGGCTCCACCGCGCCTTGCCGGCGTGATCCCTGCTGGCCGTCATCCGATCTTCCTAGCAGCCTCACCTCCACATTCACTCGCCGCGGTCCATGTGCTGCCTGTCCCAGGCATCGACCATGGCCGTGTAAAGACGTCGACGCTCGCCTCCCTTCACTCCTGATGCCGCTCCCGATGCCTGGCTCTCCCTCCGCTTCGTGGGCCCTCTATCGTGCCCGCATCAAGGCTGTCTTCAAGGGCGCCGACCCCCGCGTCTGCGCTGCCTTCTGGCTCTTCGGTGGGTGACCCATTGGAGTTCCGAGCAGCTGCCTACCACATCTAGTGGACCACAGCATGTCGGACATTTTACAGGGAGACACCACTAACACATGCACCTCTAGGCCTCATCAACAACGTCCTCTACGTGATCATCCTCTCCTCCGCCCTCGATCTCGTCGGGCCCGACGTCCCCAAAGGCGTCGTCCTCCTCGCCGATGTCATCCCCTCCTTCGTTACCAAATTATGCGCCCCGTACTTCATCCACAAGATACCCTACCACCTCCGGATTCCCATCTTCGTCGCACTCTCAGCATGCGGCATGGTCATCATCGCCCTTACGCCCCAGCTGCAGGATGCGAAGTCTATCGGAATCAAGATGTTCGGCGTCATACTGGCCAGTCTGAGCAGCGGAGGAGGCGAGCTCAGCTTTCTGGGCCTGACACATTACTACGGTCACTTTGCTCTTGCAAGCTGGGGTAGCGGGACTGGTGGGGCCGGACTGATTGGTGCTGGCGCATATGCCATCTTCACCACCACGCTCCAAATCAGTCCCCGCAATAGCTTGTTGGCTTTCTCCTTTCTGCCCGTGATTATGCTCATGAGCTTTTTCTTGATCTTGCCGAAAGGTCCCCTCCAAGCCTCATCCGGCAAGTATGCAGAATACGAAGCAATCGATGAGGATGAGATTGAGGACCCTGTCGAACCGGAGGCGGAAAACGAGGGCCTATTGGCTTCTTCAATGCACTCAGCTTCCGGTCGTAGTTTCTCTTCCGTGAACGCCAAGGCCGTCAAATCATCCTCCAAAGGTTTTAAAGCGAACCTTAGACACGCTCGAGGTCTCTTCTTCCCGTAGTACGTGATCTCCGCCATAGGCAACATACCAGATCATTATTAACATCTTCCAGCATGCTCCCGCTCCTCCTCGTCTACATCGCCGAATATACCATCAACCAAGGCGTGGCCCCTACCCTACTGTTCCCCCTCGAGTCCAGTCCCTTCGAGGAGTACAGATCCTTCTACTCCACCTACAACGCAATTTACCAAGTTGGCGTCTTCATCTCGCGTTCCAGCACACCCTTCATCCGCATCCACCACCTCTACATACCCTCTTTCCTCCAAGTCGCCAATCTGATTCTCCTCACCTCACACGCCCTGTTCAACTTCATCCCGCATTTCTACATCGTCTGCATTGTTATCTTCTGGGAAGGTTTGCTCGGCGGCCTGGTGTATGTGAGCACGTTTGCCGAGATCACGGATAACGTGCCGAAAGAGGATAGGGAGTTTAGCTTAGGAGCGACTAGTGTGAGTGACTCTGGTGGGATCTGTATTGCGGGGTTTGTTAGCATGGCTTTTGAGGTTTGGTTGTGTAGGTGGCAGGTTGACCATGGGAGGCGGTATTGCAAGATGCAATGATTGAATGGTATCCTTTTATTCGTTCTTTCCTCACTTCAATCCGTTCTCGAAAGAGCTTGGAGAGCGATGCAAAGACCTGTGATATGGGCGCAGGTGGAAGTCCCTGCCATGTCGTTCCTGCCTTCCTGTTTGACCCATGATGTTGACGGAAACGGCAACTGCGACTGCTCAAGGCGGAGACACCCAACCTGACCGCCCATCAGCCCCACTTTCCCACTTACACTACCACGCAGTACTCAGCCCTGCCTTCCCATTTACACCACCACGCAGTACACATGTACCAGAATGCCCTCCAGTAGAAGTGGCATATGCGGCGTAGAAGAACATGAACCGTCACCACACAAAGTTGCCCACCATCACTAGCGCAGCATGGCTATCAAAAAAAGGCTCGATGCGTATCACGCTCCCTCGTCCGTTGATGATCCTACGCCGCCTGGACCTTCTAGGCCCAAGGGCACCGGCCATGCATCATCCAGTCGATCGAATCGCCGCCGCGTTAGCAATTCCGCCGAAGTGTCACCTACCAAGAGGAACAAGACGGCTCGACAACGAGCTCTGGAAAAAGGCAGCACGGTGGACCATTACTACTTCTTCCCGGACCGAAGACCAAAGGACCTGTACATTCCGAGCAAGAACCCGAGAACCATCGACACGCCGTTAGAGTTGACGGAGTGGGAAATCGACTCCCTCGAGTACCCGGTGGAAGTGGTAATAAGTCGAGAGCGGGAATGGCTGGCTTGTGGTGCAGTTCACTGACGGATGCTAGCCTAAACCGAATCTTAAAGGCAAAGGCAAGAGTAAGAACGTGCATCTCCCTATCGACAACGCGGAGAACATGAGGGAGCATATTGAGGTCCTCAAGCGGAATATATCTGGGGAGGAGCTCAATCAGCGCAAGGGGGCCCTTAAGCGGCGCGAGGAGGAGCTCGGACTAAAGACACTCAACCAGCGCGAGGTCGAAGTCAAGCGTCGCGAGGAGGAGGCTAAGAGGCGCGAGGATGCCGTTCAGCAGCGTGAGGAGGCGGTTCAGCAGCGCGAGGAAGATCTCAGGCGCCTTATGACAACTCTTACAGCTTAGCAAGCTACCACAAACGACGCGATTAGAAGCAGCCGCAAGGACGCCATCGGCGCTGTTGCAGATACAAGCCAGTCGAACGGCGGGCCCTTGCAATCGCAAACGCTCGACCCCTCCTCTTCATCAACCCTGCCATCTCAAAGCCGCAAACCAAAGAAGCCTAATGGCGATACCACATCAGTCAATGTGTCACCGAGGACGGCCGATCCGGTTCAGAATGTCCCTGACACCGTGCAGGACACTGAGCCAAGTCAGGGTGACGTAAACATGCCGCAGGTGGATCCACCCGACCCAGCTACATCTAGTAGTGGGCTCGGTCCTTCGTCGAGAAAGGAGAAGGATGGTGGTGGTGAGCCGCAATCGGCTTTCAATTTCATGGATGTGGTTATGAATTGAAATACCGCGAGTCAAGCTAGCATTCGGCTCGGTCCTGGACTTGCTGGGGATTTGGGTGTCTGGAGCCCTGTACGGTGCGTCCAGAACGCTAGGATGACCTCTTTGCTGTTGTTGGGCTCGGAGCGCTTTTGTCAGGCCGTAGAAGACTTGGATTCATGCAACCGATTGACCTTGTCATGAACTATTGTTAGCGAGCAATTCGAATCAACTCATGCCCGTCACATCTAAAAATGCACATTCTCACCCTCCTCAAATCATGCACGAAGTAGATCAGTTTTCCGCATTCCGTCTAGCTAGAATACACAATGCCTACAATCCTCCTCGTCACCACTACGAATGCATCCACCCTGCTCGTTGCTATATTTACAAAGTATCCTTGAGCAGCTTGTTCATGCGGGCCATCTTGGCGGAGACGGAGAGATCGATGGTGCGGTCGCCGATTTCGACAACGAGGCCGCCCTTAATTTCCGGGTTGACCTTGGGGACGACCTTGAGTTTTTGGCCAGAAGAGACGTATGAGGATTTGCTGACGGCGGATTCGAGACGGCTGAGGGTGCGGTTGTCTAGGGGCTATGATGCGTTAGTTGGGATCCTTTCTCTGTAAACATCTTCCTTCAGTCAGAGCATCGCAAGCTCCTCGTTATCTCTGCCTTTTCTTTCCTGAAGGAAGTGCCAGATGGGTGGTTGTAATTGACGTACCGCAGCGCTAGTAACCACCAATTCAACCTCTCCCCTCTGCGCGCTAATAAGCTGCGCGAACTTCTCGACTACGCCCTCAAGCGCACCCAGCCTGTTGTTCGCAGCCAAAGTCTCAAGGAAGTTCTTCACGATGCCCTCCTTATCCTGACCACCAAGGTGCTTCTGCAGCTCGGTAACAATCTGCTGCTTGTCCGAAACGGAGAGCGTAGGCGCATGGAGGATGACGGCGAGCTTGGGGTCCTTCTTGAATACATTGGAGAGGGCGTCGAGCGATTTGGCCGTGGGGTCGAGGGTGCTGGTTTTAACGGCCGCGGTGTACTACACGAGAAAAGTGTTAGCGAGCGGTTCTCCAGCCATTGCGTCTTCCCCCATCACTCTCCCATCGTGACGTATTGCCAATTGGGAGGGGGAAGGGTGCGCGTACCAGAGCACTCGCGTAGGTCCCGTCGATTCCGTAGAGGGCGACGGGCGGCTTCGCTGCGGCGCCGCTCGGTGCAGCGGCCGCGGCGTAGGAGCGGGTTGCGGCGACGCGGGCGGCGATGGGGATGCGTGGCGCACCGGTGCGGAAGGCAGTCGTGAGGGCCCGGCTGGCGTACATGGTTGCGAGAGAGCGGAGATGGAGGTGCTGATGGGGGAGGTGGCCGGTTGTGATGCTGCAGGTGGGAGTTGAGCTTTCGTTGCCGGGTCTCGGCGAAAGCGGCTAGGCTGGTTTGGGGTTGGTGTCGCGTCTGAGCTTGACGACCACGACGGTTGACCGGAGCGTTGTCTTCGTTACATTCCGCAACTCGAACACGTATTCTAGAATCAAGTTGTTTTGTAGGCAGAACTTTCACGATTGAGAGGCTAATGATTTGAGAGTCAGTTCCTCACTTGAGAGCCCCGTCACTTCATCCACTCGTCCTGCCTCCTTGATCAAGACAACATATTCACACGCAACACCACAAATTTCCCACACAGTGCAACGCGGTGCATCTCGAATGCAGGATACGATATGGCTTGAGATGACGCACTAACTTCGTTCCCACTAAGACCTCTTTGGACGAGCTTTTCCGAGTACGACTTCGTACCTACATGTCTACTTCAAGATTAGCGAAAACCAACACGCTGAGTAATTGAACACTCTCGACATACATACACATTGACCAAATAGACGTTACCAATGAATAGGTCCGAACATCGACCTTTTCAAACACAAAAGCAAACAGAATCCGATCGTTGAACGGAAATCCTTGGTCTAGGAACGTTTTCCCTTCGCTTCACGTCTAGGGCATACCCAAATCCAGACTGGCCTCGACATCCTACGGATTTTTAGTCGTCCTCTTTTGCGTGTAACCAAGCTATACTGACTTGTTTGAGTGCCTACACGCTACAGCCTTCCACAACGGTCACACTTCTCCACATCACGTTAGAAACACCAGCAACAGCATGTTCTTATTCTCCTCTCTTCGTTCCAAACGTTCTGCTCCCTGCTTCCGGTGCCCCATTCCCTTACCACTGCATCTCTACAACACTCTCACCCACTTCGGCGACCGGCTCGCATTCAGCTTTCACCTCAGAAGGACCAACGACCACCTCCTCTTTCGAGGTGACGGCCAATCAGGGTACAGGACTCCTAGAACTGGCCATAAAGCCGGCTTCACCTTCACATGGCGACCTATAGCAAACCTCCAACCCCGACCTGCTTTTTTCAACATCAAAAACTCTCCAGCTTTCGCGGTCGTCACAGCACGCCCTACCTAGTCGACTAAACTCCTGTGATCTTGCGACAAGTCTAACATGATGAAGCGCCTCCAAACTCCTCCCCCTCCGCACGAGCTAGCAAATGGGCAGCTCCTGAGCCCTCCTCTTACGGGTGGCCTAGGCAAACGCGTCCGCTTTGCAGCTGAAGACCCCGAGACACGGACGCCTAAGCGTTTCGCTAGGTCCCACCAGCTTGAAGAGTCTGGTCTTGCCAACTACACTGAGATTCAGGACTTCAGCGATGAGGATCAAGAGCTTAGCATTTCTGATGTCAGCTCTGAGAAGTCTGGTAACTTGTCACCGCCAACGACGGACAGCTCGCTCGCGACGAACGTAAGTAACCCTGGCGTACGAACTATGTTGTTTGCGCGAGGCGGTGCGGTTTTGGTGCGAGAAGTCTTGCTAAACCCAACTTCTAGGAGCTTTCACAGGTTGTCTTCACGAGCCTCACCCCAGTCACCGAAGCTCCGACTCTCACCAAGCCATTCCCCTTCATGAAGCTACCCCCATCAGTCCGCAACCGCATCTACAACCATCTCCTAGTCGTCCCAGCCCTGATCTGCGTCCGTCAAAACCACACCATCTACCACGCGGAAAAGCAAGCCTACCTGCACGCGGAGCACCGTGAACTCCTCCCGGGTATCGCCTACGCCCTCGCCCAACTAACGGTCGATGGCTACAAATTCCGCTTCGCCCGCTTCCGCTCCACCAACGTCAACATTCTACAAGTCTCCATGAAAGTTCACGCAGAAGCCAAAGCAGCCATGTACAGCGCCAATGACTTCGAGATTCTGTGCCCCAGCATGGAGTTTAGTCCACCACCCAACTTCAAAGTCCCCCTTTTCCCCCGCGGATACCAACGTCTACTCCACAAACTCAACATCCGCATTCGCGCCTTCTACCCGCTGCAGTGGCTTCTCAGCGGCGGATACGCAGAGCTGAAAGACGCATATCGTGGTCTGGAAACTCTTACGCTCGTCTTCGAAATGGAGACCGCGCAGAAGGGATTTGGAAAGCGAGCGAGAAGGAATGAGGGTGAGGCGTGGGTCCCCTACGTGCAGCGTCTTCGGGATCTACTGGCCGTCGAGCTTTATGGACGGGTAGGAGTGAGCAAGCTCGTGCCTATCTGGATCAATTTCCGTGTCTTGTTTGATGGCGATCGCTATGATGACGCTTTGGAGATTGGGCATGATGGGTTTGAAGCTGCAAACATAAGCAGCGAGCGCGCTGAGGAAGACGCCTTGCGTGTAGGTATCAAGTTCGGTCTAGCTGAGGCATTTGAGCTGTTCAAGAAGTAGGGCGCGTAGGACTATGTGTCTATTGGTGAGTACCCGGATGATAATCGATGTAGGACACAGTTAACATGCGATCTCTCGACAAGGACCCGCAATCATCTAGCTGTCTATCTCCTTTCATTGCATACTCTGCGATGATATACGCACCCATGCCAGACAATACCGACCCAAATTCAACACCGATGTGTTCACTCTTGAAAGTCGCGCGATGCAAGTATTGGCGTCATGCCCGTTTTACCGCAGCTCGTCTGCGTTGATGGCACAAACATCTAATTTTCGCATTGGTTGGCTCATGAAGATACGATTGAATCTTCTTTTATTGTGGATATATCATTGGGGACATTTCGGCCACCTTACTTCTGGAGATGGTGGACACGGCTGTATTTGGCCAGGACAATCATTGCTCTGATTCAGCATGTCGGTCGAATGTGGATACTCGTCTTGCATAACGCGTATGTACCTATCTAGTTCACGATCATCGATTTTTGAGCACCCCATTTCGTGCATTAGGCATTCAGCAGAGTATCATCCCAGTGGACATAGAAGTGCATCAACATCGCAGGTACACCTCACTGAAATTGAACCCGTGATTCATAGCCTCGTGGTATCTAGTATGACATGATGATGCCAAGTCCATTCATGTTACTGACTATACGACCAGGTACACGAATGAACGCCCATTTTGACCGAAATGATGCACCGAAGAACCCCCAAAGACCAACCCTTACTTCCTGAGGGCCTTCTGGTAGAAGGCGAGCTCCTCACCTTCGAGGATGTAACCATCGCAGCGACCGCTCTGGCCGGGGCGGGAGGAAACGACGGCGAAGACACGACCGGCCTCGAACTGCTTCTCGAGCGCGGACTCGACCTTGCCGGCCGCCTTGAGGCGGTCGGCCTGCTTCTTCTCGATGCTGTTCGACTTCTTCTTCTCCTCCTCTTTCTCGCCAGCCTTCTGCCTCCGGCGACCTAGCGCCTGACCGTAGTGGGCCTCGAACCAGGCACGGAAGGGTGCGGCATCGACCTGGACAACAGCGGACTTGGTGAGGGTGTTGGTGCGGACGAGCTCGTTGTTGGAGGGGTGGTAGACGACACCGATGACACGGCACTTCTTAGCGACGCCCTCGGAGCCCCATGAGAAGTTGCCGGAATCGAGACGCAGAGCGCGGAACTTGCGGTTGCCGCCGCGAGTGCGGACAAGATGGATACGCTTAGCGCCAATACGGGTATTGGCGGGTTGGCGACCCTTCTCGAAAGCCCTAAAGCCATGTTAGACATGACTGTAGAAGCGATCGGTTTATGCATACCTCTTCTTGCGGTAGTATGCCCTCTTCGCACCAGTAGCGGAGCGCTTGTGGCGGGAGTCTCGTGAGATACTGTAGAGTGTCAGCGGGTACGTTTATAGAGAGATAGGGAGCGTAGATACCCCATGATTGCGGTTGTTCAGAAGACTGTTGCAGTCGAGTTAGCTTTCGTTCTCCATATCAGGTTCAACGTCGATTCCTTCGCCAGAGCGTGCGACAGAGCCCTCCAGGCAGTACGAATCCGTCTCCACCAATGTGCGCGAGCCCGATTGAATTCGTGGATGCTGAACTCGAAGGGCTCTGCGAGGTGGCAGGCGGCTGGCGATGGAGGGATGCGCGGCGCTTTCGAATTGCGGAAGAAATCGTCGGAGTCTATATTGGGTCGCTTGTGAGTATAACGTACCTATTGTCGGTCTCCTGCTGCAATGCGCGGTTGTCGTGGGTGGAGTTGGTCAGAAGTCTGGTGTCCAAGTCGAAATTCAGTGGGCAGCACTTCTCACCTCGCTTAATTTTCAGCGCTAGGCAAACTTGGCAATGTCCTGGCCCGTGCGTTTATCGCCCTCGCCGCTGCCGCTGTTCACGCAAACCTTTCACTTTTCAGAGCAACGACTGAGCAAAATTGGAAAGCTCGTGATTTTGGCTGTTTGCCATGCGAGACTCCGTTGCACGGTTGCACGGTTAGAGGGACATATACTTCTGCGGTTGAATTCCCTCATGTTGAACCGCCTGTTAATTGCTCTATTATTCACTGCTCTCGACAGGACCCTTCCGTCAAATATTGCCAACAAACTAGCAGGCAATTGAGTGGCACATTTACACCTTCATAGTCGCTGAGTTGTTCTGCGGCTCTAACTCCGCAGACCCACTCCGGTTGATTCCCAACGCCTTCAGATATACGCAGCCTTTATGATCGACCTGAAGGCGCCCGGTTTCTGCTCACGTCTCACCACTTACTATCGGTGCGGGAGCGCCTGCATCAGTCTGCTCCTTCGATGATCTGTACTACACGATCTGTACAACGCCAGTCTTCTCAACCCCTCCGCATCTCGCATCTGTCCGCCATCCCGGCATGCCGCGTCTTGTTAAGTTATCCGGGGCGGTGCGGCTACCTGCAATATTGGCGGTACCCTCCAGGCTCGAATGGACGATTGTATCTACCAAGACGGCACTCTGCATTCACTGTGTTCACTACAAACCGGATGCTTACAATCTCGGCGAGACCTCATTCCTTGATCTCTTACCAACGTGTCCGCCTTCAACTGTTCAGTCACTCTACTTTATTGTCAGAAACGCGAATCAGAGAGTTGCCACGTTAAAAAGCACACCGAAGGTACTTTAGTAGGCACTGGTTATTGCTATACGCTGTCTCGGGTCATTCTTCTTTGCATCAAGCCTTCCGTCTCGGACGTATGATGAGCGATTACTCACTACCGCCACCCGGTAACTTGCATGAACTCAGTGTCCACGCCCGCATCTGTGTACACCAGGGCGGCAGCAACAAGGATGCAGTGCGACGCTTGCCTCCAAACCCAATCAAGGGTTGCCCTTGAATCGATGGAATTATTCGGCCAACGTAGGGCTCACCTACTGCAGGCGGACCATTCGAGAGGACAGCCAGCTCCTGACTGGTAACCTTGGATTCCATATCTTACCACCGGCTCGCGACCCGGTGGTAATGGACTATGATAGCAGTAATTAGCCGAGGATGCTCCATTGAGCGCACCTACTGCTGTACGCAGCACGGTACAACGCAGCCGTCTAAAGATCATGAGCGGCGCTAGAATATCACAAGTTGATGCCAAGTGTTTCGTAGAAAGACGGGCGAACAAAAGGCTGGGGTTGTAGTCCCGACGATACTGGTAACACGTGCCCACTTGCCAGGATCCTCCAGTACTTAGGCTGTGTGGAACCGGCTGATTGTCACCACCCTTGTACGGTCCGGAGCCCCGACTTCCACACAACCACTCGGTACGTACCACAGCTTTCACGCCGCAATGTCGCAGTCTGTGACGCTTCTTGAGCGAGATTCGGCATTCCACAAAGTACTCGGCCGCCTCTAAAGAGTCCACCATTCCTCCGAGGCGTGGCAAGGCCACTGCGTTTGTACAAGTCGTCATGTCGAGCAGGTGCGGAGAACTGAGTGGGTGTAGTTGCCTTGAGGCGTTCCTCGCCTGATCCTGTCGTCAACCTCTCGGCGTTGCCGCGTCGTTCCAGAGAATATCGCGCGATGAATCCGGCTCCTGTTTGTCTAGGACCCGCCACCTTTGCTGTGGGTCATCCACGCCAGTTGTGTTGGCGTTCACCGCAGCCCGCTCAGAACACCAACCTGGGATCATCCTCGTCTAGACTACCGCTTAGCGGACAACTCTTTGTACACATACCCAGACAACGTATCACAGTTGGGGCCTTTTCGCCTACAATTTATCCCATGCAACGTCAACCACTCCGCGTTCGGGACGTAATCCAATCGGCACCAACGCTGCCCAAAAGCTTATGCCAACTTAATCAAGAACAATCTATGCAATATCTATATAACGCGGTTCTCGATTCTCTACGCACTCAACAGCCGGGAGGGGAGAAAACGGAGATTTACTCTTTGATTGCGAGCTCATGGCGGCGGGTTTCTGGGCAGTCGGTACCATTGCCCGTATTGCCTCTTAAAAAGCATGTAAGGGTTTGTACGTCCCTTTCCTATTGATGCTGTGTTTGCTATCGTCTTTCCGTGCCTGTGTTTTCCGCACTCATTGTCACAATGTCCAACACCCGCCACAGCCGTGGAGGACGATCCCCGGCACTTTCATTATCCCGCATACTATGCATCTGGGCAACATGGGTCGGTGTTGCTGCCACTCTGCCTCAAGCAGGTATGCATCCTACCACTGTGTTCTGATTTTCTCACGTTGACTTAAATCCGTAGCGGTGGATGCCAATGCGGCAACAGACACTTCGACGACAGGAAGATTCGCCTTGATACCCTCGGCACCAAGTATGCAGTCGCTGCAAAACTATCATATTGAAAGTACTGAATCTGACTTTGGTGCGCCGTCTGTAGGACCTACTGGCCTCATCCCGTCGGCAGCTCAAACGTCGTTTCCGTCCGGACTCATCCCCTCCGCACCTCGCACGTCAAGCATAATACCATCAGACGTTCTCGCAATCGAGCCTGAGCTTCCGCAATCGTCTCCAGAGGCCATAATAACTGCGCCGGTGCACACCGGCCTTATTCCATCTAGATCTGTTGTGCCAGCCGACCCACAGTCTACACCCCAAGACTCCCCACTTGTACCCTCCGCGTCAGGCGTAGAAACGTTTCCTTCATCAGACGTACCAATAATTACCGGCACCACCAATGCAAGTATACCGTCGGTCATGCCAACCAAGGCATCCACAGACGAACCCCTGCGACCGGTTCCAGGACCCACGACCAATCCAGGTGACCCCAATGGCCACCATGAGATCTCAGAACCAAACTTCACCAACACTTCGCCGTGCAAAGGCTGTTCGCCTATCGTCCAGATCCCAGCTACTGGGTGGGATGACTTCTGGACTCACCCGGCCGCTGAACCGCAAGAGACTACTGAGCGTCCGCCAGCTGCAACTATCACGGCGGGGCCATCCAACATCGTCATCACGCAAGGTCCTTCAGGAAGCGACTTTGTCGTCGGCGACTCAACCAGGTCAACTACGGTGAAAGCCGGCGAAACTGTTATCGTAGATAACACGCCCATAGTCATTCAAACATCCGCCGGCCACCCTCAAATTATCGTCGACGGTACACAAACTGTCCCACTCGGCCTCGGGCCAGCCGTGACAGCCGCACCCCATCAGATCACAAACCCGCCCGCAGTGCTACTGCCCATAACCATCGGCACGCAGACCTTTACACCCATTGCCAACACAGCCTCAAACGGCAACTCCAATTCGAATCCCAGTCCTAACGGTGCTGCTCCGGCTCTATACATAGTAGATGGGCAGACACTTCTCCCGGGCGGCGCACCACTCACAGTATCGGGAACAACATACTCTCTCGACCAAGCCGCGACCGTGATCCAGATAAACGACCAATACGCCACCTTAACACCCACCCAAGCCGTCATCTACACCACATCCACCGCCCCCGCTCTAACAATCTTTGGCAAAACCGTCACAGCGAATCGCGCCGGATACTACATCATTACTTCAGGCGTGACACTCATCCCCGGTGGCGCACCTCTGACCTACGACGGCACAATCGTTAGTCTCTTGCCAGAGGGAACGGCAGCGATAATTCAGGGTAGTACGACGATGCTACTACCCGCCAGCACGATTGTGACAGTCACGAAGACTGGGGCGTTGGGCGCGAGTGGCGGTGTCGGTGGAAGTGGTGGTGACGGAGAAGCGACTGCTGCGAGTGGGCCTGGGGCGACTCTGCCGTATCCGTCAGGAACTGCTGCGGCGTTGGGCGTGGGTGGGATGGGGCTTGGAGGTGCTTATGCGTTGTTCGTCTTGGTTGTTGGGTGGGCGGCTGTTTGGCTGTAATGGGATAGAGGGGTGGGTGCAAAGGTGCGTTGATGTTGTGACGAATGTATTATGATATTATACCCATTTTGAATATTGGGGGGAACGGCGTTCTTGGGGGATATGGGACGGAGCCTGGGGGATCTGTATATTGAGCGTTGTTCATCCGAACTCTACATATGCACGTAGCTCCTAGAAGATCGAGCTAAAATACATACAGGAGTGAATTCAGCTCTTGTGAAAATTTGTTTTGTGTACTTGAAGTCTCCTTGTAGTCCAATACCTGCTCACTTACTCATTCAACACTCGATCCATACTGCGCTCGTAACATCCCGTAAATCAATTAATCACTCAAGGCAGTATGTTACCCAGCTTTCGATACAGTGGCGAGCAAATCGTCATCATGGACTTTTCAGTGGTGTATTACACACACTCTGCTTTTATGAAAGCGTGCTCTTTTAGATTACATGCCAGCGCGGAATCTCTAGTTGGGCCAACATCAGGAGCCAATAAGGCTTCAAGGGGTGAAGTTACGGCAGGGCCTATAGCAGAGGTCAAACCCCCCATGATGACGACACGACGAGTTTGTAGCTCTTCAGTACGACCGACCTGACATGCGTATACAAGCCAGATAAGGTTTCTCATAGTCCAACCTACCACACGCATCAAACGCATACAACTGACTTCACCCATCACCTCCGCAGCGTACCACCCAAGAAGTCATTCAAAAAGGTTACTCATAGCTAAAATGCTATCCGAAACTCCCACACGTCAAAGCCCTTTGCATTGAACGCATGCCTACCGATCCATACCATACCATCGCGAGCTTGAGAAATGCCCGACCGACTTCGCCATGATATGCCCATTCCGAAACGCCCGACAATGCTAGAACTGAAACGAACTCCCACGCAGACCGCCACAACACTGTCCCTCAGATCAAATGCCACAGGTTGGAACGAAGCGAACTCCCTACCCCCTCACGACGCTTCCTGCGCCACAGGCGGACTCCCCGCCTTCCCCAAACTTAGCTTAATCTTCTTTGCCTTGGGCGCATCGCCCTCCCCATCATCGCCCTCACGATCCCTCTTCCCATCCCCCTTCTCCACACTCTCGCTCGCCCTCCTATCCGATCCCGCACTTACACTCCCCGTCTTAAGCTTAACCTTTAGACCACCCGCGGCGTTGTCCTTCCCTGGCTTCTCTCGATCAGCCTTCTTGACGTACGAGCTCTTCTTCACCTTCTTCTTTTTCTCGGGCGTGTCGGCCGCGTCGTCATCGTCCGAGGCGCCACCCCCGTTGCTGAGCTTCTTGATGGGACTCACGCCTTTGCCTTTGGGTTTGACGGATATCGTGTCTTGCGAACCTGGTGCTGGGGTACCCATGCGTGAGCCTAATGGCGTGTTTCCCAGGCCAGATCCAGCCCCGTTCCCAGCAATTTTGGCCATGGCATTCCGCGAACTCTGCCTCCCACTAATCCCCAAACACTTCTCCAAATGCTGCGCAAACCGCGTAATAAGCAAACTCCGCTTACAATTCGGACACGTATGCCATGGAATATAGCTCGCGGGCTTGCCCCCGGTATTCAACTTGATCTCCTTGCCGTTCCCATTGCCACCATCTCCACCTGCCATATCTGTGTCCTGGCTTCCGGGCGTTCCCACACTCTCCTTCTCCGCATTCTTCTGCTGCTGCTTCATCAGCTCCCTCTCCTTCTTGCTCTTCGCCATATCAGTCGGAAACGGGTTGCCGTAGACATCATGCCCCTGCCGCTGCACCCAGGGATACAGCATGCAGTATTCCTTGCTGAGATCGGGGTTTTGCATGCCGCGGCCCATGATGGGGTGCATGAGCCGTGGGAGCTTGCAATGCGGACATATGATGTCTGGGGTGGTCTTGAGCGGATTGCCCTTAAGGAAGACGCGGCCGTTTTCGTACTTTGCGGCGGTCGTGTCGGCGATGGGGACGGAAGGCTGCTGCGTAGTGCTTGGTGCGGCGTTCTTTTGCGGGGTGGGTTCGACGGTTGCGAGGGCGAGGCTTTCGGCTTGCGTGGCGGCGGATTGCATGCGGAGCAGTTTCTCGGCCCGGTGACACGATTGCGCGGTGTTGTGTATGATATTCTGGACGCAGTCTTCGAGGATATCCCGGGTCTGTTCGTCCGCACAGGTCTTGTTAGCAATTGCGATTTATGTGACGTGCCTGAGCTTTGGGAGCGTTCGGTTGAGCGGGCGTGAGGCTTACCAGCTCCGCGAGCACACCGGGCGACAGCTTGACCGCCGCGCCCTCGTCGTGCGCATCCGCCTGCTGGTCCTCAGACATGGTGCTGGGCCGCGGCGAAGGTCTGTTGCGTGCGCTATCCTGAGATATGTGCGCGTGGTCAAGGGGATCTGAGACGGGTTGAGGGATGTGAGACGCGGAGTTAAAGTTACATAGGGCTCGGGAGCGCCACGCGAGTAAGCCACAGCGTGTGCAAGGCTGACTAACGGCGCCGTTTCTCGGACGTCAAGAATAGTGCAGTGAGATTTTTGATCTGCAATATGTTTGCTATTCTACTGAGTCGGTATCTATTGTATCTGATACTAGACCACCTCCCATGTCGCCAATCGTCCAATCGTCCGCCCAGCTTCACGAACGATGCATACACGAGCATCACCACCCGATCCCACTTTGCCGTCTTTGGCCACTCTATGCAAGGCTATGTTGCCAATAGCCGTGGGCATGCCTTCAGAGAGGTTGTAGTTACCAGTTGTGACAAAGCCGATGAGGTCTTCCTCGTCCGGCGCCATCGGGTAGTCCTCTGCTTCTGCCTTCGGAAGGCCATCTTGCAATGCAACGGGCTGCAGTAGGCTCTTCGCAAGCACTTGCGTCCGGACATGTTTCGGCAGGTTCTGAGGCTGCCGGTGCTTCTGGTATTGGCAGTTTGCTGCAGTGGATGGCTTAGGGTTAGCTCGGATAGTCAGCCATTTGCTTCGAAGGTCTGGGTTGTTTGTGGGTAGTCGATAGATACGCGCACAGCTTGTAGGAGTGCCCCGCTGCTCCATGTCGATCTTGACGGCGAAGAGGTGGGGCTCAGCAGAGTATGCAGAAGAGACCGAGCCGCCTGCCAGCAGCTCTTTGGCATCCTGGCTTGGGACCTGGAGATATGGCGACCGCGCACCCTCTGCTTCCTTGCCCGTGTCTAGAGCATACCCGTCTGTTCGGGGAAGAAGCTTCTCCCAATCACACGACCAAGGATCGCCGACCTCTCCCTTCCTACCGCCACCAAGGTCGATAGTAGACCATTCGACCCTCTTTCCTTTTGGCCGCTTGACCCACTCGTGTTTCCGTGCCACACGCTCCTGTAGTTCCCATCCCCATCCAGCATCCGTACCAGGATGATCGAAAGGAAAGTTTGGTTTCGAGCGCTCAAAGTCGACCTGTCGTCTCTCTTGAAGCCCACCGAATCTTGGATTGCCCCCTGTCGAGACAGGATAGCGCGTAATGCCATGCCAGACGTGAGACACGCATTTCCATGGAAGAATCACGGTCCATGACTTGCTCTGCTTCGAGACGTACATGAGCATGGGTATCTGCGGGTCCGTTAGGCGTGGCTCGGGGTATCCACCGAGGGTGCATGCCTCCTTTCGGCGGTTGATGGACTTTTGTGAGGAGAGTGATCGCCCAGCCGCTAGTCTTGCGCTGCGGCTGAAGATCGAGGGAGTTGTTTGAGTGCCGTCAAGCGGCCATTTCGCCAGTACATCCACTAATGCCGCTGCTGACGCGGAACCTTGTGATATTTGCGTAGCTGTTGGTGGATCTCGTAGGCGAGGGTCTGACATCGAGAATGCTAGTAGAGCACCTGATGGTAATACTCTGGGGTCGGTTACCGTAGCAAGCGATGCCAAAGTCGCCTGAGGAGTATCGGGTGCGTTCTCCAATGACTGACTCGGATAAAGTATAGAGCACAGAGTCTCCGCAGCTGCAGGCCCCATTATCTCGATCGACCCCATCTCGAATCGGAGATCCTCTACCACCACAGCTGGCTTTTGTACCTTGGAAACACGGACAACCTCATTCCACAACTGCAAAAATGCACTCGGATGCACTCGGATGAAAGCCTTCCTCTTCCCATGGTCCGTGTCTGACACACTCCAGATGACCGTCACATAAGCCAGTGCCTTGCGAGGCTTTGCTTCTCTGTCATACAACCAGCCTTCCCAGATTCTTGTGCCGTTCCTCCACTTCTTCGCCGTTCCTCTGTTCTGCCAGGGGTCTTCGTCGGCTTCCTCGGCGAAACGCAGACCCTGCAGAAGCCCTGATATGCTAGCCTCGACCCCTTCCATGCTGATTGTGGCCATGTAGCTCATGTCCCAAGCCACGGCTCCTCTTATAGCAGCTGCTCGGTGCGTAAGTCGGTAGGCTTTTGCAACAGGTGCAAGCGGGATCGCAAATCGCCAGAGGGGCTCCGCGGGAGGCGTCATTCGCGCGCGTTTCGTGTGCCATAAATGCGTAGGCAGCCATGTCTTGTCCTTCTGGCGTCTGCGAAAGCGGGACGGAGGCGTGTCTGGAGTCGCTAATGACGGGAGCTTTTTATGCTTCACCTTCAGTGATTTTGTCATCTTCGCCGCTTGTTGAGCTGTTTCATGCTCCGTTTCCACACCCTCCATTGGCTCGACCGTAACCTCCACATCTTTTGTCTTCCTCCTCTTCGCCCGGCCCTCCCACTTCTTCCTGCTCTTCTCTATTCCCTCTTTCCGCAGCCACCCTTTCCTACCCTTCCCAACCCCACTCCCACTCTTTCCCCTGACAATCGGCGTATTGTCCTCCTTCACCTCCTTACGCGCCTGGATCCTCAGCCTCTTAGGCACCCTCTGCGGATTATGACTCGCCGTTCTCCGCCGCAGCTCCCGGGGAACATTCTGAAAAGCGCGTCGATTCAATCCCTTCTTTGCCACGCGCATAGAATTCTCGAGGCTCCTAATTTCTGACTCGTGCGATTTCAGGAAGCTTTTGACGTTGATCTCGCCGGTAGGGTACGCGGTGCTCGTCGAATTGGAGAGGATGTTGTGGTGCGGCTTCGGAGGGAAGCGGGGACGTTTGGGGTCAGGCCCCTCATTTGGACCCCGTTTACGTTTGTTTGTATTGTCCGCCATAATGATGGGAGCAGCTCGAGAGCTGTCGTGAGGGAGTCGCAAGCTTGTCGCTGTCTGTTGGCGTCGACTTCATGTTCTAAAATCTCGGCAAGCTTCCCCGCGTGGGGCTTAGCGTGCTTCGCGTAAGCACGTGCGCGTCTTTTCACTTCCTACTTTCACGTAATGTTCTCTCAATTTTGATCGGATGCAACATCATCGTCTGTGTCTCTTCCAGCTCTACCAAAAAGATCTAGTCTAACCTGTACAACTTTTTAAGCCTTCTTCTATAGCTTCACAGGATACCTCTTCCTTACCCACCCACCCCACTTCATAAACGCAAATGGCACCGGCGTAACCGCCAACGCGAGAAACCCTAGCATCGAGTTTCCCCAGCCCATCCCAAGATTTCTATACGTAATTGGTCCCACAAGAGGCAGCAGTGCCCCAAACACGCATCTCAGACATACCATAGCCGCAACCGCGGACGCCGCCGTCTCCAGAAAGGCATCAACCATGTACGTCTGGCACGGAACGAAGATACCGAGAAGTCCGAATCCGAAAGGAATGAAGGAGAGACAAGGTACTATCCAGTGGACGGATGAGCGAGCTGTCCATCCGTAGATGAAGAGCGCGATGGGCATGAACGGGGCGAAGTAGACGGTAGTTGCTAGACGCATTTCGGCTATCAATAAGTCAGAAGATGTAGACAACGTGAGTGAGATCAGGTTTACGCTCAAATATGCCGCCATTTTTCTCTCGCATGCGGATGACGGTTCGATCGTTGTACTTCATGATGAAGCCGAGTGCAGACTACAATTACACCATCGTCAGCGAATCGAAGCATATCACGACAACATGGAACTTAACCTACAAACATGCCTACACCCACTGCATTCAAAACTGTTAGCGGCAAAACGACACAGTGTAGCACTGGATTTACAACTTACACCCGAGGTATGCTAGTCCGGTGTACTGAATCTCGAAGTTGTAGGTGTTTTGAAACACGTCGGGAATAGTGGTAAAGAGTAGGTCTACAACACGTGAGCATATGCGTAACAATCACCCCGACTCCAACTTACACAAAGTGCCGTACACGACACTAACATAGAGTGAGATCAAGAACGCAATCGGAGATCTGAACAGAAACTGTGACCACTCAATCAGCGACCCACTCCTAAATTTTCCCTTCTTGATCACATCACTAACCTTGACCGGCCTCACAATGCTCCTCGCAAGCACCTCACGTGGTGGTAACCGCATTTCCAACTGAGAATGGAAATCATCGCGACCAAGCTCTTTCTTCAGCCTCTTCGTCTTCGTCTCCAATATTGTCGGATGATTACTTTCCCTCATGAAGAAAACCATCACAACATTCAGCGGCCCGCTGAACATGACGAGAATCCAATACGCCCATCGCCATCCGAGATACTGCGAAATGAAGCCTCCCGCAATCGGCCCCACTGCGTTCTCTCGTTAGCAGTGCCATTGGAGTGTCAGAAAATAGAGGATGCATACCAATAGGAGCCAAAGACGGCGTCCCAATAACAATACAACTCGCAGCTGCCCTCTCATGAACCCGAAACACATCCCCAATGACCGCACTCACAATCGTCATAATTGCCGACCCTGCAATACCAGCAAGTAGCCGCATAACAATCAAACTCGACATGTCCGGCGCAAACGAGCAGCCGATCAAAAACGCGGTGAAGAAACAGCTCGAGATATTGATAACGAGTTTGCGACCGTACATTTCGGAGAGTGGCGCGAGGAAGAGCGGTCCAACGGCATAGCCTAGCACGTAGATGGATATCATGAGGGTTCCGATTGTTTTCGAGCTAATGCCGAATTCGGCGAGTGTTAGAGAAGTGCCTGGGGCGCACAGTGAGGATGCCATGGGTGAGAGGGTGGACATGAGGCCGACCCAGAGCATGAGGGTCCATTTTTGGGCCCATGTCCAGTTCCTACGTTGTGAGCGACAGTAAATGAAGGGTTGGCGAAGAAGCTTACTGAGGGTTATCCGGGTCTTCGGCGCTATCCCAGCCCACCATCCCATTCTCGAGATCCATCAACACCAATGCTCGGTCGCCACTCGCTTGAGCAGCTGGTTTGGCATCTTCATGTTTACTCTCCGTTACACCAGCACTCTCTATCTCTTTCTCGGCATCATCCGGCACGCTCTTCTCTGAGCCGTATTCTAGGGCAGCCTTGGCTTCGGACATGATAAGTTGATCATGTGGTCGCGCGGCCTGCAAAATACCAGGAGAAAGCGAAGTGGAACCAAACGTGCCATCTTCGAATTCGACCCTGTGGCTTGCGGGGTATGACCAAACCGCCTCGGTTGAAGTCTACTGATTCAGGATCTTCCGGAAGTCCTTTTAGCGATGCGCATAGCCCTGTCGTCCGTGGTTAATCGAATTTCGAGGTGCTCCGTTATGCCGGAAAATGGTACCCGAATGTGCGTTTGGTCTAACAGCCAGTGAAACACAAGCGCGACCTTATCCTTAAGGAATTCACGTGCGATACCGAAAGACTGCATACTTGAAGGGGTACTTCATAGTCGCTACTCGGGCCGGGAATGGGCCATGGTGTCGAATACGCCACTAACATAAAGATTTAGTATCAAGTAAATGTAAGACTTCTCATGTATCTTGAACGAACGGTAGCCTCTTTTTGATTGATCTGCGAACACTCGTTCGACTCTTTTGATCAATTGACGTTATACACATCTTATTGAGTCTAAGTGCCGCTGTTGATTCAATATTGCAACAGCAATCGCATCGCAGCACACTTGATCATGTTCACGCGGTTATTTCTAAGTGTGATCATTCGGCTACCAAAAAGAGCTGGATGACTATTGTGGCCATGGTTTGCTCTACAGCACGATCGCGCCCGTACTGTACATCCAAAAAGCAATCGAAAACGAAAATGCCAAAGAGCGACCATAAGCCCAGTGTTTTCTTCCGGATTCAAGAATTGTGAGCTGGCAAATGGGTTCTTATCGACGAAGAGCGCAGTGCGCTGCCGACCAAAATGTAATATCGGCCCACATCCCATATTTCCCTGGGCGGAGTAGGGGCCATCGAGATCGAGCTGGCAATGAACTGCCACCCATCTAGCTCGCCCATGATCATACCCTTAATGATCCGAGCCACTACTCATTTCTCAGCGAGAGCGAAAGATTCACGCGTCCAACCAAACCACCTGTTCATGCGTCGGCCTATTGACTGCAGCATGACAGGGTCAATCTTTGGCTCGGGGTGTGGACGATGGAAGGCGATCTTCCCCTCGCCGCTAACCCTCTCAAATGTCACAATAGAACCCCCTCTCTTCTTCGCAAAGAATCCTGCCTTGTCCATCGATTGAACAAAAGCGTCCCAATCAACACTGCTATGACGCTCCTCAACGGTAGCCGGATACACGGCTTGCAAGACGCCGAGCGTGCGCTTTGAGACCGTGATCACCGCTGCTTGGGGATCTTGCTTAACATCGGCGACTGCGGCATCTTCTGATGATTGCTGCATGCCAGTTGTGCCCCTAGTCTTCTCTTTGTCCTTGGGAGTAGCAATCTTGAGTCTCGAGGGCTTTTCCCTGACGCTAGGTAATGGAAGGAACAGGTCATCGTTCGCCTCCAGCTATTGATTTTGGTTAGAAATGCTGGTCATAGTTTCTTGGCGCTTGGTGTTGAGTAGGTCTCGATATTTTGGGCTCTTCCAGATGTTGATCGGCCTCATAGAAGTCTCGATGTCCCGAGGCAGCCACCCGTCTTGTACCAAATCCGATTCGTAGCGATTAGTGGCTACCTTCCAGAAATGCTGAAGGGCACTATGATTGGCTTCGAATGCTTGCAGCCATTTGTAGTCGCGACGGCCTCTTGGCTGCGTAGTCATTTGGAATCGTTTCAGCGATGGGCCCAAGACATCTTCCTTGGGAAGGTCTACCTTTTTGCTGCAACGCCTTCAAGCCAATCTGTCCTCACTCTTCTTGATCTCATCTATGTGGCGTATCGTACATTTTGGATGGTGCATTCGAACTGCATTCAGGAGCTCCATGATCGTCGCATAGTCGGACAATTTGTCGAAGAGGATCTCGTCCAGCCTTGAACGCTCGGCCTTGGGAGAGGATGCCAAGTGATCATCGAGAAATTTCAGCATCAAAGGGTATGGGAACCGGTGTTGATTATCTACCTGCCCAAGCGATTGCATAAGACACCACCAGAGCAGATCCTTTTTGAAGGCGATGCCCGAGGAGACGTGGTCCTTCAGTGGAAACAAGTATCGTCCGGTTTCAACCTCATATCCAATGTCATACCATTGGGAGAAGCCTGGTCGTTGTGGCACGACAGCCTGGAGTTGCAAAGACCGAATTTCTGCACCGTTAAAAAGAAGTACCTCAAAAGCCCCGAGAGCTTGGTCAACTTTCTTTGGTAGTGCGTGACCTGGCAGGATCGAGTCTCTGTAATAGTGGAAAACATCTCTCGCATATTCGAGTTCATCGACTACGCCTTGCCAGAACCAGTGCAAGTGTACATCCCCGGTCAACTCGTGCGCGATCATTTTCGGTCCGAGGATCCTCGCACGATCTTTTGCGGCCAGATGCATTTGACCCAGTATGTTCGCATAGCGTCGCATGTATGGTGGTTCTGTTTGGAGAAGCCACAGATGATCGCCGGTCGCCTCGAGCCTGGATTTGGCCTGAGCAAGGATGGCGTCGATACTAAAGACGGGAGGGGCAGAGAACGGGTGGAATACAAAGTTGGACCAATATGACATCTCCCCACCCTGCTTCAGACCTGTGCGTATGAACTGTTTCCACTTCGCTGCCGAACAAGGCTCTTCGGTGATGATGTTCCCAAGTAGAGACTCAACTACTCTCCGTAGAAACCCTAACAAACGGGCTTGCTTCTCGAAGATGAGTCGGGCGCGAGGAAACGCGATCTGATCTGATTGGTGTGAGGCTTGCTCGGTCCACAGGACTTAGTTTCCGTATTCACTACCGTGCATGACGACGCAATTTTTGTTGAAAAAGGTTTCAAGGAGACCGCAAGCCCATGCCATGGTCAGTTCTTGGTGATCATACTGTGCCCACTCCTGTGGCGATGAAAAGGCTCGGTAGTTCCAATAGCCCGATCAGGGTGGAGGAATCTTTCGTCAGAGTTTCGACATCGAGGTATGGAAGAATGCAAATGTGACGGTACATCGTTCGGATGTCATTGAGGGAGGTTGGATTGTATTCGAGGCGTGGTATTGCCCTTGCTTCTTTCGGCATGCCTGGCTCAACTTGTTCGATCAAAGCCGCGCGCTTTACCACAGATCTCTTTCGCCATCGACTTAGGATCTTATCGCCGCGTAGTTGGATCGAGTCGAGGAGATAATTCCTGTCATCCTTTATGCTCTTGATATACCCTGCAATGGTTTCGCGTGCCTGGGCATTGCTGAATGTGCCAGCATAATGCCAGCGAGTGAATCGCTGTTCTATCACGCTGTAGAACTGCGTCTCGCACTCCGGGCAAGCGCAGGGCGGGTCGTAAATCGGCACTCTAGTCGTTATTGATCCCGTCACCGAGTTAAGAAGTTCGTCCAGCCCTAGCTGCGATGTCCCGGTATGTCCGTTCGCTTGCATTCTCGCAAACAGTCGTGCGGCAGGAAGAAGCTTGCAGGCAAAGTGGGATTGGAGGGAAGGTTGGGCCAATATAGAGCCAAGGTAGAGCGAAGGTAAAGTGCAGGTAAAGTAAAGGTAGTGGAGGTAGATCGGAGGTGGATTATTTTGTCGGAATCCTGGAGGCGCTCAGAAAGTGAAGGTGAAGGTGAAGGTGGAAAACCCGCATTTACACGCGATTTAATTTTGCGCTCATATCTCCGAGGGAACAACGTTCAGTCATGTGGGATGTTTGGTAGAGGCAATTTGACTCAGACAATATAGCTTGTCGTCCTGGCACATTGAGGCGATCACGGCACACATTGATAGCATGTAGCCGTGTGGAAATTAGTCAAGGATGGATATAGGAGCTCCAGCATGTCCATATCTGACCAGTGAAAATGCGACTGCGAATAGGCTGGCCTTCGTCTTAGTAGACTATGCCGAAAGTTACATGTAAGTGTGAACTATAGCACTCGCAGCCTAAGAGACGCCAAGTTCTTTGAAAGGTTTGACCAATAGAACACTCAAAGTGTCATTATTACACCCTTTTGAAATTTCTCGTCTAGAATCAGGTCCCTTCTCCTGCTCGGCTGTCTGGGGAAGGATGGACTCCGTTCGTGGGAGCTACCGTCGAAAGTCAGGTTATGACTAGGATATGGCTTTACATTGCTAGAGTCTGAGAAGTTGAAGAAGGCCCGAGGTCGTGACACGCAGTTCGGATTCGGCGCCAGTGTTGGTGTCGTCGGTCAAAACCTGCTTACTCACCTAGCCCCACTTTCTTGTAATTAACTAGCGCAGCGCTTCACGACTTCCATGCGTTGAACATCGAACCACCATTATCATCAACTTGCAAATGTCCCCGTCATCATTTCTGCCTTTACCAGCAGAACTCAGGAACCGAATTTACGAATTCTGCTCGCCTGTCTTCGGCTATCTGGAAGAGTTCAGCGGGCTACGATGTGTTTCGAAGCAAACACGCGCCGAATACGAGACCGAAGCTATAAAAACCATGGAGAAGTATCTTGGATGCATCAAGAAGGCATGGCCATACCCAGAAGAACTACGCATTGAATCTCCTCGAGAATTCTCGAAGCTTTCCCACGTCACAGTTCAGCTTCCAATGTCGCTGTACTTTCTTCCACACGGCGATGCCTCGTTCCACGACTGGCTTCGGAAGTTAAGACATCGCAATGGCGACGAACTAGAGCTTGAAGCGTGTCTAGCTTCATTGTTCTCTCTTCATCTATCCTCGCTCACAGTTACTTATCATGACGACAGCAACGGTCTTGTACGCTTCTACCATCACCTTGCCCCCGAAGGTCTTCTGCGGGATTTAACGAACGTACTCGTCAGCGAACCCACAAGTCCTGTGCGTGGGGACCAACATCAAGAAAGTGAATTTGAGCAGCGAAAACAGGCAAAGTTCCGCTTGCAAGGGAGGCTGCGCGTACGAAGATTGGTCTACAAGTGGTGCAGGAGTGGGCAAACGGCCGAGCATGTGAGGAATGTCCAGTCGAGAAATATCAAGTTCTTCTTGAGGGAGGAATGGTGGTGGTACGAATGCCCACGTACGAGCTGCATGTGAGACATACACTGACTTCGTACGCAAAAATTATAGGCAGGGGCCAACAGCTAAGACATTGGTCGTGAACTGGGGGAGAGGTGACGACTGCGTGTATTTCGACATCAAACAGCCAGCCTTGATTGATGAAAATAGTTGAATTTGGACTGCACCCCAGGCAGGGATGCTTTCGCCTGGTCTTGTTTGAAGTGTTATATAACAAAAGCCTCCTTTTCAGAGATGGCTTGTGCGTTTTGGCAATGGGAGTGATCATCGAAAAGCACTGATATCATTCGTGAACATCTGCGGCCAATCAAGTCCGCCAGATGCGGGGTATCGCACGGACAGTGCGTGTAAGCAGCAGCAAGAACGTCTCAATGCTGACCCGCAACGTCATCACTCTCTAACATCTGCGTTGATCGGATGGAGACGTCTTGTGGATTGCATTACTTACTTGTCAACGCGGAAATCCTACACGTCCTCTACCGAGTAGTCTTTGCACTCTAGGCCCCATCTCCTAGCTCCCAAGCGGAAAGCCACGCAATAGCATATCACAGAACGCTAAACCGCACCAAAGGCCGAGGTCAAGCTATTCGTGGAACCACTGATCATGGCCCTCTCCCCCATCGAGCGTCTGCCTGTCGAGCTAATTCAGCCCATCTTCCTTCTCTCGGGGCCCAACCTCGCTCTTCCCCTCGTCTCACACCACATCGCGGCCAAGCTCTCGGATGACTACATATACCACACCGTGTGCGCTGAGTATCTCACGGCAAACCAACATCCACGCGCCGAGCAGTCGATAAACCAAAGCCGCATCTTCTCGGCACAATGGATGACGTGGGACTTCTTCAAAGTGTTCCTGGTCAAGACATATGAGGGTAACGGGTGCTTGTGCGGGAAGTCCCCCGAGGAAGGATGCTTTGATGCACAGTGGCCGCCGGAGTGGAAAGATGCTACGAAAATGGTGTTCAGTCGGAGTCATCTCCCAGAACTTTCGTGGGTCAAGTGCCGCATACCCGCTAAGCTGCTCCATGGCCCGTGGACGAGCGACAAGATCCAATTTTTACGCTTCTTGCTCTGGATCACGCCAATGACGGTCGATTGGGCTGATGCAGAAGTACGCAAGACCGCTTTGGAGGGTAAGAAGGAAGCTATAATGGAGAAGAACTTGGAGGTGGTGGAGATGTTCAATCACAATCGTCGTCTGGGCAAGACGCCGGGGCTTCCAATGGTACGCTTTGCCATTATGGAAGCCGGGTGTGACCGCTCCCTTGTCTACGATATCATGGCCACAGCCCGCGCTTGGGGCTTGCGAAGTGTGGGCTGGGAGTGCGCTGAGCTTGATGCTTGGTGCAATGATCGCATCGAGGCTGGCGATCCAAAGGGGAAGTGGCTGCAATTGAAGCTTCAAGAACTGCGTGCGCAGGAGGGGCCTGCATCCAACGACGCCGCCAATAGTGGATCGCGCTCTGGAGGCGTTATGAGTCCAGATACAGGGCAGTATGATGGTGGCGAGGATGATCAGTTGGTGATTAACAAACATAAGTGGAATCAGGTAAGTCAAACCATTTCGTGTTTTAACGTACGAGTTGTTATTGTTTGGCGGAGCTATCTCACAGCTCCGGTTGGTAACGTTCTGCGATTCATGCATCTCCGCTGCCGACGCAGCACTGGTTTTTTCCAGCTGCTCGCACCCTTAATGGAATGCCCATGGACCCTTGGATCCTTTCAGTGATGGCCGCCCATGGACATACATTCCGAGGATCTTTCTAGAATATTCAGATCCCGCTGTGCTCGACCAAATGGAACTGTACGTGATTACTCTTCCATCTCCTGCCCGTGTTCTCCCTACCCTACAGAGAGTAGACAAAGATCTTGACTCGGCAGCGGGGATGGTACTACCAGTACCCTCGACGCCACGCTTGGAGTCTCTAGCCATGCGCCGATACCAAAACCTGCCGATACACGTCACTTTCTACGCCAATGCCGTGACAGAGTAATGACAGTCGTCGTCTCTTTCAACCGAAGCTGTGTTCTTGCATGGTCGAGGAACATAATCCGTATGCGGACTACGCGGTCTTCGAGTAGCTCTGCGAACGAAGATTCACTGCTCGATTACGATATAGAGATCCCCCTACCTTGTCTGCTTGAGCCACGGGGACTTGTCGGATCCGAACAGTACGCACGCCAGGAACAAAAGCCTCCCATCTCGCTGCCGACCGCATGCACCAACACTTCGGCGTTCCAGAAAAGGTACGGCGCTCACTGGTCATCACAATCGCTGTGACTACAAAAACCAGAAGTTTCTTCGCCACAAGTTCTGCATGCAGTGGGTATGGCTGAGCCACTGCTCCGCAGCTATCCATGTTCCACTTGCCTCGCTCGGGCCAAAAATGTCGACGGTTTACACGTCTTACATTGGCCTCTTGCTCAATGGAGCTGGAAATATGCAGTCGAATTCAAGGTTCCAATTCGAAGTTGCGATTAGGCCTGTACGAACCTCAAAATGCTGGGTCCGATGACACCTAGGACAGACGGCCAAGCACGAAACTAGTCAGAAGCCAACCAAATTCGGTTCTGCGTACGTTGGAGATGATTTTACCGTGGGTCAACCTGGGTATACATTAATCGGGCATATCTCAATGTACATGTGAGCCACCTCAGTCGCACATTTTCGACTCAAACTCGGGAAGACCTACAGTTGCATCAAAGGTCTCAGTTCGACGATATAGATCTAACCATTCACGTCCCGAATGTGTTCGCTGTGGTTAATGGGACCAGAAGCTTATTCGTCTTCAGTCTTGCTTAGAACGGGAATGGCAACCCGCCGTACAACTTGCAAACTCTGGCTGCATGTATTGCGGCACTAGCTTAGACACCCTTTTACCGAATCCTGCCGACAACACCGACATGCTATACGGTATGCCCGTGCGGGCCGAGGGATACCGAGGATTACATTTGCATCGAACATCCCGGTTCGAAGGGGTCGAGCCATTTATTTGGCTTGAAAGGAGCTCGATGGCATCCAGGACCGACGATTGTCTTACCACGAGCGCAGTACAAGAAACATATACGTATGCAACAGCGAATGCGAAGGTTTCTAGGAACGAGGTTCATGCGAAATGCCTCGCTATGAGAAGCCGCCGCGTGAAGATACCTCGCGCCTTTCTGAATTATACTGGAATCTTCTTTCGCCAACCTTGCTCCACCGCGAATGGTTCGCATACCGTCAAGCGACCAACATCCATTTCGGTACGCACAATGTTGGCCTCGAAGTCTTAGCCAACCCGTCGAGACCAGGATCTGCCTACGGCACTAGAGTCTTGACTGGGTATGAGGTGGAGGCGGATATGACTCGGAACGTTTCAATAGGTCCTAGATGGCCGTGAAAGAAGGGACGATGTGATGAATGTCACAGGTGTGGGTGGCATTATTTCCAGCTGTGTACATTCGTACGCGCTTATAGCTCGGGACGTTTAGAGCATTCACTACCTTGGAGACACGTGAGGATTCTACGCTCAACGACGCTCAACGACACCCAACGAATGGACAGTAGCCAGCCACGGCATCATTGATACCGCATGCTTTCTTGCTTCAGCAGCGCAACTGCAAAAGCATGTCAAGTTCACATAAGCACAAGCCTAGCAGATGGTACGTGTGTCGACGTGGTATCATCTCGGGATCCGTTCGTCAGTTTTCATCGCGCTATTTACAGATCGCTCGGCGACATTACCGACCACGAAGGCGTCATTTCTTCAACAACTCGACGCGTAATCGTGTTGAGCCTAAAAGCGTGGTATTGAGATTAGTGATCTCTCTACGGCAGCCCTACATGTTACTCTGGCGGCCCTGACTGATTTCCCGCGGAAACAAGACTGCTTCTCTTCGATCCGGATTCCGGATCTCGGCGCCCGGTGTGGGCTTCTGAACAGATGCTAAATCATTTCCCTAGCGAATTACTCAAGTCGGCTGGATTTGCGAATATCGCTTCCGCGGTCGCGTGCAAGTCATTCACTCGCTGCAACTATCCAAATACCAACGTTCAAGAACCGCGATTACTGCTCGCCGCCAGCATAAGTGGATTGGAGGTGGTCTAAACAGGCTACACTTGAGACTAGTGCTGTACACAGACGTGGAACCACATTCATAGCCTTCATCTAGCTTGTTTTCGGCGCGTTTTTCTTTTTGCTCGCCCTGTGGAGCACTATGCGATGACTCGTTGTCGGTTCGAAGATAAACGACGAGAAAGTTTCGTACCAATCATCGCCCGGAATACGCAATCACACCTTGTCCATGGAAGAGGGATCTAGAGACATCCTCGCATCTTCAAATACTCTCACCTTTGGCACTGATACTGTGTCCAGAAACTCATCCAGTTTGGATGGATCTGGTCCGGGCAGATCCAGCGTCGGAGGCGGCCGGCACCTTGGTCCCTAACGCATGGTGTCTATCTCTGCAACATCGAAGGATATCTGAAGCTCAGACGTGGCGAGACATTCTTCGGAGCTGGGTTGCTCAAAAAGGGGAGACCGAGACTACGCGGGAACGCATTCTTGCGTGTTCCTGTGGCACGCCATAACCGTGAGCTTGCGGACTGGGCTCACGACAACCGCTACGATGTCCTACTCGATATCACTTCCTGATGCAAAAGTTCTGCCGCTTTTCCAGATCTAATATACGGGCAACTCAAGTGCATAAACGGCTGAAGGTGACGGTACACGCCCGGATTATTCCGCTAGACGAGCCGTGTTGGATATCAACCACTTCAGGCTGCATTGTCGAACAGGGATGGACTTCGGCATCAGGACTAGTACGCCAACAAGGCTAAAAGCTTGTGTGTTTCCCGCTATACTCAACGCTTTGTTCTCACCAACGAGCATCCACAACAGATTCCAAACTCTTCTACGCATGCACACCTTATCGAATCTTCACGGAACCCGGTTGACATCATGGCCTTATTTCTCGCCTACATGCTCCAGGTAGTATTGCTCAAGGATGCTAACGCATCCAAAAGGCATGCTCTCAGTGGAACTGGCGACGACGGACGATCGTTGATCAAGGCCAAGGCTGGGGCGAATCTGAGCCACTCTTTCTACAGGGTTGGAAGACAAAGACACGTACATGTGTAGCGTATGGCCGCCATCGCCTGAGCTTGTACGTCCCTGTTCGGGATCGCGATCCAGGACCGACAAGGGAGTCTTAGCGATGTGCACCATAAGGTGTTTGCTCGCCCTTCCATATGCCCGGCGCTTTGACGACTCATGGCGTTCCTACAGCATCAGTACTACCATCTCTACTAAAAGAAACATATAGTTTACTTTTCGACACTCGTGCGTCCAGTGCTTTGAAATTAAACTGACTGGTGGATCAGCGCCGAGTATCGCAGGGGTGGTTCTTCTATGATGCGGGCCGCCATCATGGTATACATGGACTCACCACGTGGGACACGGGCTACTCTTGGCACTACACTATCCGGTATTGTGAGGGATACGACACGTCTGTCTCGCCTCCATTGGTTTTGACCATTACTTTGAGGTCACACGATTCTTCTATTGTTGGAGATACGGAGGAGGAATAGCCAAATGCTTTCTGAAAGGGCGGAGGGAAACACGGGTGGAAACGCTGCTCGAGCTGTCTCATACTGCAGCACACCATTGACGACATGGAAGTCGAACAATCAAACTTACTTCTACCACAACGATTATACCACTACTGGACACGAAGTATATCGGGAACCATCCAGCATCTAAGTTATCTCACTAAACACATTGCTAACACGAAAGCTAAGGCACGTCTTCAGCAAGGCTGGTTCTGGTTCCATCCCAACAACAACCCTCCAGACTTCACCACGATCCATGGACCGCTAGACTTAGAGCAAGATGTGCTGAAGATATGGCCTCTAGATTACCAGAACGCAATTGATATGGTCAGACGGATGGAGTGGTTGGATGAGCATGCAGCACCGCAACGATTTCGGTTGGGTTTACGACTATACACTCGGTATGAGAGGCTAATCAGACTTGGAAAGGCCGATCCTATGCTTTTACTTAACAGTGGATAAATATCTACGAATGCGAGATGGTGTCAAGTAGTGGCGGCGGGAAGGGGTAATGCAGAGGTGGTGGATCCTGGAGCTTTCGATGACCGACCAGTCGAGCGTAGCTAAATTCTCCAGCGTATATAAAACATCCATTTCCCTTCACAATGACATTTCCTCCTACATTGCTTCTTCTGTTATTATCTTTGCTGATCTATCTGCTATATAAGCTGTCGAACAATATGAAGAAGTTCAGAACACGCAAGCCATATTTTTGGCACGCACGAACACGAATCGAGCGTGCAATGGCGACAGATCTCGAGCTTGCGCGTACAAAGTGGCTATTTTCAGCGCAGAAGTATTTTCTGGGGCTACGTATTAGGGTGAACCTTCCTCTTGGGTTGCTTGTTTCGGTGGCAAGGGAAGGAAATGTTGAGGAGCTTTGGAATGGATTGCGGCATGTTTCACGGAATTTCTTCCGCAGCTTCTACCTGGCGGAAAAGGGTCTTTGGAGTGGAGCCGGGTTGTGCCTCAAACGATGGGCATCTCTCAGCAGTTACATTCAACAACACTATGTGGAGCAGGAACGCTGGTGATAAATCTGTGGCTCGTGAGAATCGAGTAACGCGCTCTCACGAACCACAACACTAGCTTCGGTTGTTTAATTGCGATCAAGTGAAGGCCGCTCCTACTTTCTATACCGAATATCGAGATTAGCGCAAATGCTTTGGCGCGTCGTTCTCCCAATTTATAGCTGCCTATAGCTGCACACTTCACCTCATCCACTCCCGCCCTATTTCCGCAAACGACACCATGGTGGCAGCTTCAGCAGGGTAAGTTCCACGTTTTTGAAGGCTTCTCAAGAACGTTAATAGCCTTAGCTTGTTCAACGACCCTTATCTCTCCGACGTCACAATCCGCCAGATCTGCGGCGGCGAGAAAACGGAATACCATGGCCATAAAGCTGTTCTCTGCGCTCACTCGGAGTACTTCATGCGGATGTTCAGCGGCAACTTCAAGGTAGCTGCAACCAGTTTTCGATGATAACACGCAAGCTGACAGTATTTAGGAAGCGGACAGGGACGCTATCGAGATAGAGGACGACGATCCGATCCACTTTGAAGTGATGCTCAAGTACATCTACAACCTCGAATTCGACACGCCTTCGCTCGAGACATGGGCTACCGATGCTTCCTTCGAGCAACGTTATGGACTTCCTATTGGCGTATTTGCTCTGGCTGACAAGTACAGAATCAAGAAACTAAAAGAAGTTGCGGTAGAGAAGTTGCCTTCCTGGTGTGATGGTTTGCAACCCGGAGAGGCCAAGAAGATAGTGGACAGCCACTACACTACATGCGTTCAGGGAGACTGCTCGATGGGCCGAGCGATCGCACAAAGACTCCTCGGATCAGGACGAAGCTGGGTTATAGGAAGTCAATTTCAAGATGCATTGAAGAGATATCCCAATCTCGGTGCCGACGTACTACTGTCATGTTCGCTTAGCAATGGATGGCTTTGGTGAACCACACAGGCGCGATATCTCTTGGGTTAGCTGTCGATTGGAAACGCTGTGGCGGCGAAAAGACTGTAGAGCTTTGCAGGACAACTTGGTTCTTGTAGGTCCTTCTTTGACCTGAAAGCTGCAAGGGCGACTGGCAATTTGAGTGAAACATATATAGACAAATTCTTGAATACGTCCTTCCGCCCTTCGTCCCTATCGCGACCATTTGACTCTCAAGTGCGGCATTATGGCGGCAAGGCTGAAATGACCGGGGGGACGTGAATAACCCACCTTTCCAGCTAATTTCATGCGCACCTTACTAACATTCTTCCAGGCTGTTCAACAATCCGGTCCTCTCGAATATCAAGCTCAAGCTAGTTTGCGATGGGGAGAATCGCGAGTACTACGCTCATAAGGCTGTCATTTTTGGAATTTGCTCATATTGCGCTCGCAGTTCAAGCGCATTATAGAACTTGCCGTTCTTCAAGATCGGCTATAAGAGAAGGCAATCGCGTATGCAATAACAACTCGGCTCTTAGGTTTCTTTACTTCAGAGGTTCTATAGAAGGTCATCCGTCTATTTCCAGGTTTTGTCTGTGGAACTATTCCTCTACACCACCGAGCTCCCGAAGACCAATTACAACCTGTGGAATTGTGAAGCTTGCGAAGAAGCACAGTGGTTATATGAGGGACATTTATCTGCGTCAGCTGTTCGCAGACTGATGTCTTGAAGGAATGTATTCTGCCTTTGAGCATCGAAAGGCTACTACACGATAAGTGGACCTTTGGTATATTTGTCTTCAGCGAAGTGTGTGTTTTGGCGTTCACCTCTCGAGAGGGGGGATAAGGTATGCACAAGATTTGAGAGACTTGGTCGCATATGTTCGAACTTTGCGATCGACCTACTCTTGTGTACTTGGAATGAAGGGCGTTGCAGGTGACTGCTAGAGGGGGATGATGTGCTGAAGACAGACATCACAAAATTTGTCTCGAGAGATCGTGCTCCAGGTAACACCCAATCGCAGTAATTGTACTCCAGGGTTAGGATTATTGGAATGGTAGAAGTCTACGTAGAACATCAAAGTGTCTCGATGTACATTCATAAGGCTTGCGTGCACGTATATGTACACGAGTAGTGATCGAGTGAGATTCTTCTAGTGCATTGACACACAACTTAGTTACAGGAGATGACTGTTAGATGTAGGCACATTATCGTGTACTCGATGAAGCTCAAATGTGGCCATCTGGAACTTCTAACAGTACACCTTCCATGACCGAACTTGTTCAGATCTTCAGCCTATCCACACAGGTCGTTCAGCATGTGCGTTTGCCGCTGTTATCTGTGCATCGACCTTGTATAATTGGAGAAGGAGTACATGGTCTGATTTCGATATCAAGATGTAATAGGAGGCAACTGGGTTGACATGCAGCTGCATGACGACGATCCCGAGCTCTTTAAGCTCATACTCAAGTTCGCATATACAAATGTGTACGTCAAGGAGGAGTGTCAGAAGCCGCGTGGAGATGAAAAGACGGGGAAGTGGGTTTTTTCAATCCAGCTTACTACACTGGGGTAACTGATTCATTTCAGCAATGGATGGATTGATGCTAACTGCAGTCAGTACTATCATCCTTCCCCGTTCTACAAACGACTCTAGCAGCTCAGTCGGGGCTTGTACCCGCCAGACTAGAATATTTACTGGTTATGCTGCACAGCGGAGAAGTACGACATATCCACACTCTTCGGACTAGTAGCGGAACAATTCTACGAGGAATCAAAAAAGAAGCCACAACCTCATCCTGCCGAATACCGGTAATTGTTGCCTTTCTGGCATCGTAGTGGACTCCAATCCCTGACTATTATGACCACGACATCGATGTTCGCTACTATGTCTACAGAGAGGAAGAGCCAGATCCACACCATGCTGATCACCGCCATCTGAGCTCACCACGACACATGTCTGGTAGCCGACTCACCGCCGGGCATGGCAACCATCGGCGTCCTACTCTCCGCGTATCGAGGATACCTACGCACTGTGCATGCAAAAAACTTGAACCTGAGGCATCAGGGTTTTGCAACGGATACGAGTCTACTGCAGCTCGAAATGGGTGGGTCCTTCGGTCCTTCTGCCCTGTAGTGTGAAGACTGCGAACAGGCCTTCTGAACGGATATTGAAACCTCATTGAGGGGTACCTTCGTTTACTGCGCCAATTGTGGCACACAACTTAAGATCTCTGTTTCCAGTCTCAGCATGAACGCCCCAAGGATACGCGGTGTTTCGTTGCCGCTGGACAAACGCGAGGAAGTGCAATTTCGACTAAGACTTGGACTTTGACCAGGCGTAGAAACCGCCGTCTACACAACGCCACAATGTAGTTGGGCAGCGTCTACATATCGAAGACCCTGTAGACAATGGAGAGCATGAACGCCGTCCCTGTATGTGCAATATCAATATTGTCGCTACCAATATCCCGTCGCGTGTCCACTTACGGAGCCTGGCCGTGAACAGCTGTGATGGCCGGACCTCGGCTCACCGTCCATCGCACAATTGGCGGTGTTGAAGTCGCCATATAGTATTATGAGACGCCTAAACGAGGCAACGGCGCCTGAAGCGTGGTGGTTGAATTAAGGGAGCCAGCGTCGGGCCGAATCAACTGGTGGCGCTGGGCTGACTAAGAGGCCCTTGTCGTCGGCGCACCTTCTTCTCCATTGACTGACCACACACCACGGTACCCATGAGACCGGCAGAGAACGGCAGCCATCGATCACGACACTAACTTTATTCTAGCACTCGAAACACTGGGGCTCGCACTTCCCTGACCGCCATTTAGAGTGTCCAGATGTCGATGGTCCCGCGGCTGCACCTTGCCTATCAGGTAGTGTGCCCCGAGGAGCCAGCGCCAGGCTAACAACGAGCGGAAGGCCGGCGCTTTCGAATCGAGGACATCGGTGTGACTGCCGACCAAACTTCGGCAAAACTGAAATTGCTTCGTGTCTACCCTCCGATGGCTGCCAAGACGTGAGAACGGAACGGAAGAAATCTGGTCAGGGACGAGACGAGGCGTGCGGCGCCAGCAACAGTCGCTGCCCCGGACTCCAGAGGTACCCCAGTCTCTTCGCGCAGACCTCGTACAATAGCGGACTAGGTGGTACGGACAGATTGCGGCGATGATTAAGCGCTGTACCCTGGGTGCTGCGAGGATTCCCTTCTCGTTGATGCAAGATGTGCCGTCTAGAGCAATCGATCAATGTCGACTCTACACATCGTACATTTCGTCTACCAGGATGTTGCGCCTCGCTGCCTCGGTGATTGCTTCAACAACGAGAAGGCGCTGCGCAGAATCCTGCACTGCAATGTTCCTCCTATCACTGCTATCAGCAAATACAGGTCCTCGATGCCGTCGCGCCGACAACTGGACGTGCCCCGCATGAGGCTCTCTCTACAGCGCGCGACTGCTGATAGCGAGTCAAGCCCGACGACCCACATAGGGCTTTTTGACTAGCTTCCATCCGGCTCCATCGGTGATGGCGGATTGTGTCTATGCTCTGACAGTCGATATCGACATGCGCATGCAGTAAGCGATTGTGCAGAGCGCAAAGCGCAGCGCCGTGCGAGAGGCAATCTGATGGCGGCTGAATCCTCATCGACAGGCCCACTGCGAGGACGACCCGCGCGGCCGGCCTCTCATGCTCTTACCCCGCAAGCACGACAGAAGTCGCTCAGGTACGAAGGCCCACAGCCGTGCCGTTCGACGAGAGACCCTGGCCGTCCCGAACGACGCACGCTGGCTGATGGTCCAGCAGGAAGGGGTTAGGCTGCTGCCCCCCACTAAGCAGCGGAGCGCCCGACTGGTGTCCATCGCCGACAGCGATGCATGTCTCACTGGCACACGTGCACGTCCCGCCGGTGGCAGGATGGTTCTTCAAACATCCTCGGCCACAGCGCGGTTGGACAGCGCGCCGTGCAAGGCCAGAGCAAAGTGCACGCGGCTGTGACGATCGCAGCACCGGCGGGCGAGGGTCGAGCTACAGACAAGCGGCCACGGGCGCTGCAGGACATCAGCTGGCCGCGGTAGCGGAAAGCAGGAAGGCCATGCGGCGCTGGGGGGAGAGCCACTGGAGGGTGTCCAGGCATTGGCTGCGTGATCAGCGATCCCCATCAAGGCGCGCAGATGATGGCGCGCAACACCAGGCGAACCACAGGCCAAAATTTCAGGACGGCGACAGCAGCACGATACCAGCGTCGCCTACGCCGTGGTCTCAAAGCCGTGGGGGACACCACAGCGCGCGCGGATGACGCTGTCATTTCGAACACACACCGTTATCAACCCCGTCAGCGACCCAGCGGAGCGGATGCCAAGCGTGCTGCTTGCTGCGGAGCAGGCATCGCGCAGCACGCACGAACAAACCGGACGACATGCTCTCTGCCACACCCAAGGCCATGCAGACACGCACCGGTAGAGGCACGGCACGTCAACCCTCCGAGGCATCTGCTGCCGTCTTTGGCGCATCACGATGTCATCGCTGTTGGGCCGCCACAGCGGCCTCCAGCACCACGCGCGCCCTCGCGGCGTTCGCGTGCGTGGAGAGCGTGCGCTGCAGATGCCGAGTAACATCTTCCGGCAGACCATGTTTGCTACCACCCCTCCTTTGCGGGTGGAGACGGGGTTGGTTGCGGGGCCCTGAGCGTCCAGCGTCGACGGTCAACGTTCGAGCGTCGAGCGTCAAGCGTCTGATGTCGAGCGTGGAGCGGCTGTTCCTTACGTACTCGTCATGAGGCGGCCACTTGGCAGAGCTAGCTGGCGGGCGGCTCTCGCTGCAGCCTCTGTGTGGTTACGCAGTGGTTCGGCGTGCGCTGTTGGCGCACAGCTAGAAGCTGCGCGTTTTCCATACAGGTTCCGTGCAGCCTCTAACGGTTATCCTAGCGCCTTTAGAGCCATCTCTATCTCTCTTCGGCCGGCTCCGCTGGCGCCCGCTGCTCCATGCCATTCGTCGCTGGCCTGCAGCTATCGGCCGGTGGCAGGAGTGGCTTTGCAGATGGCCGCACCCACAAAGACCGAGCAAACCCTTGGAGGTCATGCTAGCCGGAGCGTAGAACAGGCCGTTTCTATGGCTGGGGACCACATTACGCTCCGAGCTAGCCTCCGGAAGATCGTCTCAGCGCGAGTATTGATTGGCCCAAGTCCGACGCCTTCTCCGTCGCGCAGACGGCGCCTCCAAGGGTCAAGAAGCGATGGAGAGCGATGTAACATTGTGCGCTCTCACGGCCATTCGCCGCCATTGTCTGGGGTGGTAGGGGCTCCTGCATCTTCAAGGTCCTGCTTGCCACAAGAGCCCGAAGCTTCGGCATGTTTAGCTTGCAGCCCCCTCACCCCCCAACGCCTTCAAGACCGCGGCAGGATGCACGCTGGGATATTACAGTGGTCATCTTGAGATGCTACCCCTTGCCAACAGTGCCCTGTCTCCCGCCCTGATCTTCTTATCGAACGAGGACCAAGCTCAGTCCGACTGAATAATACCCACCGTGGCGCACCTTCTTGCCTCCATTGAGAGATCCCCTCCAATTTTGTTTATCCTTTTTACAGCTACTATATAGCATCCAACCACCGTGCAGAGTTGCATTGCAAACAACTGCAATACTTTGCCCAATATATCATTCCTCGATAATCATGTCATCATCTGTCGCTCAGGCCGTTGAGGTCCAGAAACCGGACAACACCACCACTACCACCACTGCCACCACCACCAACACTGCCGCTGCCGCGCCGAGAAAGCGGAGAAGGAGAGCGCCTGCGACGGGTGCCGCCGAAGATTGCCATGCGTGCCGGAAACGTGGAGTCAAATGCGATCGGAAACGACCGTATTGTGGACAATGCATCGAGATGGGCAAGGAGTGTGCAGGTTACCGCACCACCCTAACCTGGGGAGTGGGAGTAGCCAGCCGTGGGAAGCTTCGAGGCATGTCGCTACCCATAGCTAAGTCGCCCACACAGGCCACGACGACAGCACGCGACCCAAAGACTCAGGCTACAGCGGCCACCAAAGCTACGCAGCCCATCGCCACCGCACAACAAAGCCCCACACGATTTGAGACCCGCGGCAGCATCGACTATGGCGTGCACTCACCCACTAGCCCCGCCAGCCCGATGACCTTTTCTGCCCCTCAAGAATATCAATATTATGGCCCAACGAGCCCGATCCCAATCCCGTCTCCCACGACACCAATGAATTTCAACATGCCCGGTTTCGGGGAGCACATGGACCCGTTTCACCCGAATTCATCCAAATTGAGGCGAGCACACCTCCACCGGGGTCCGCTTCAAAGATTGCAGACGTCCCTTACTGTTCCTTACGATGACAATGGACTCTCGGCTTCCTCTGCGTCGCTTGGAACCTATAGCGACAGCGACTTTCCGTCTCCCAGCGACTATCCTCACACTCCTCATGATGAGTTTCCCTTCGCCGACAACTCGATACCTCGCTATCACCCCTCTTTTAATTACTCCGAGCACCACTCCATGGGCTCCATGGAGAATTTCAACTACCATGAGATGCCCCACACTATGCCCATGGCCGACGATATGAGCTCCAGCATCAGCTCAGACCAGAGTGTCCAAGACTTCAACGAGGTCAGCTCCGGCCCACAAAGCATGGGACCCCCGGCGTATCCGGATATCTTTATTGAAGGAGAAATGAGCTCAAGCCTGAATGGATTGTCTCATCCGGGATTTTCTTATCTCCCCTCGGAGGGTATGTCTTCCAATGGCTCTGGCCCCCTGTTTATTGACGAATCCGCGCTCACCACTTCCATCCCTCAGAGTCTTACCGTCGCTTCCCACCTTTCCCCACGGATGCGATTCCTGCTGGATTTTTTCGCGAATGCTATATGCCCGGTGCTAGTCGCTGGTGATGATCAATCAAATCCCTACCGAATGCACATTATGCCTCTCGCTATGCGGAGCGAGGGCTTACGCAACGCCATAGCTGCTCTGTCGACCAACAATATCCGCATGCGTGGCGGCACTGAGGGCCGGCGGCTCAGCTACGCTCAGGATCTCCCGATATTACCGGATCACGCATTCTCGCAGATGACGACCCAGGAACTGCGTGAAATGCACGGCGAGCCATCGAATGAGGAGGTACATTACAAAACGCAATCCATTGTCTTGCTCAACCAGAGGCTGGTCGATCCACACGGAGCACAAGACGACTCGGTCCTCGCCACTCTTCTCATACTTTGTCTTTTCCACGTCTGCGACTCCGGTTTCACCAAATTTAGAACCCAACTAGCCGGTGTGCAAAAGCTTCTCAGCATCCGGGACAGAAGCGTCCAGTCTCCTTTCGTCGGCTGGATCGAATTCTTCTTTACGTGGTTCGATACCCTTACGAGCGCCATCAACGACCGCGAAACGGAAGTGCATGGAGATTCTCTAGACATGATGAATCTTACTGCCAACCTTGGCGCTTCAGAGCATCTCTCCGGCTGCGAGGGGCGCCTCTTCAAACTCATCGCTCGGCTCGGGCGTCTCAATCTTATGAGCCAGAATCGCCCTGTGCGAGACAGTGAAACAACGCCTTGTGCATCGCCTCGTCTTCAACGGAAAGGGAGCGACTTCTACTCCGTCACTTTCAATAGCATGGATGGGAACGGGTGGCGAAGTCCTGACGTGGAGATGGGGAGTCCGGGTGCCGATCCTTCTCGCGCGGACTTCTGGAACGAGTGGCAAGATATCCGCACCCGACTTCAGCAGTGGGAAATGGACATCCCGCAAACCCCACTGATGGATTTCTCTCTGTCGTCCGAAGAGTCGGCAATGTTGCACATGAGTGAGTCGTTCCGTTACGCTGCTTTGCTCTACACGGAACGCCTTGCACATCCTACATCCCCGCCCAGCGCCGCAAATTTCCAATCCTTGGTCAGACAAGGTCTGTTTCACATCAGTCATATTGGTATTACAAGCGAGGTCAACAAGTTTCTTTTATGGCCACTGTTTATCATCGGCACGGAATGCGCAGATGCAGAACATCGCGCAGTCGTCCGCGTGCGCTGCGTCGAGATCCAACGCGAAAGCGGCTTCTTCAACAATCTCAGTGGACTGGAGGTCCTCGAGAAGGTTTGGCAAGACGACGACGAATGCATCGGTGACAGCCTGGATTGGACAGTGGGTACGGGGCCACGGCAAGCTTTTCGGTGGAGAAAAGCCATGGATCGCGTTGATGGCGAGTACATAATGATCTGATGAGCATATTCTCTTTTTGGTATCTCAGCGTTCGCGCTTGTTGCATTTCTTTACTCTGTTGCTACGAAGATTATGGTAATGTCTGCAATGGTATCATATCATAATGGGTAAATGTACATTGGGGTTTCGGTGCAATTGGATTGGTCGAAGGTTAAAGGAGACATTGGCTCTTAGGTAATGGGCTGTGCTATAGGCTATGAATATCTCATCTACACTTCCGTTGCATTTTGTGGTATTGCTGGCTGCATGGTTGGTCACATATGGGATTGCAAACCTGGGATTTCGGGACTGTCGATGTACCACTCGCGCAGCTTTTGGCTATTTTCATATTTGGAATTCCTTTGTCACCAAGGAACATGTGTCGGGCGAACAATGCAGCGAGCGAAGACGTGAATCTCAAATCAATTGATTGCACAGCGTTACACTCCCCGTCCCTCCTCCCCCCTCCCTTGCTCTCCCAACCTGATCATGACCACCTCATCAGACATCACAGCTCTCTGCCTGCTGCCAGCGTACCCATCACATGCCCACGCAGCGCCGAGACGAAATAAATGAAAGATCTCACCGCAGGGCTGGCAGGTGCCCAACGCCCGCGTCGTCGGTGCAACGGGTGTTCTGGATCCTCACGAGCGCTTTTCGGCCAGTGTGGGCGTACAAGACCAAATACCTGATGTTTTCAGCACACGAGGGTGATGGCTCACTATCGCGCTCACCGGTTGCCATCAGCTCAGCTCAGCCTCACCGACTCTCTGGCGAGTGAGTGCAAATGAGGGTCGGACTGACTATCGCAATAAGGCCGCGCGCGCGCGCCGTGTGCACGCGCTGTTGTTGGCCTTGGTCAAGATTGCGCGAGCGCGAGCACGAGCATCAGCATTCGATTTTCACATGCGCAGCCAGCGGAGGAAGAGGGGAGGGACATGGAAATCGCGGCTGCACCTCCCCCCCCCCCCCCCCCCCTGCACCGCACTGGGCCAGAGCCCGTTGGCCGTTCACGGGGTAGTAGGGTAGGGGGAGCGGGCAAGCGAAGGCGACTATCACGCCAGGGTCAGCAGGCGTGCGGGTGCGAGCTTCACGGGCGATGATGGGGTTTTTGGGCGGGCAGGCCGGCAAGGGCAGGGAACAAGCTTCGACGGGATCAAGGTTTCACCGCGGTTGGGGCTGTGGTTGGTGGAGGATTTGGGAGGCCGGTGGTTGGTCGGCGGGCGGCTTAAGATGCTGACACGTCTGGGAGGTTGCGGCTTTTGGCTGCTTTGGGCTTGTGGCCGGCCGGCTTGCAGCGTTACTGTGGAGGTCCAAGGTTTGAGGCTCGTGCTGATGCTTTGGAGCTAGTGGGTATGGGACGACGGACTTGGGGGAGCGTGTTGTTACTGTGTGGTGGTGTTGGTGGGCATTGGGTGATCTCCGTGGGTTAGGAGATTATTGCGGCTATGAATAGAAGGGGAGTGTGTAAGGTGTTGGTTCAGGGCGATCATGTTCGTACGCTTGGGTGGTGATCATGATTTGGGACATGAGACGAGACATTCACGGCGGGCGGGAGGCTTACCGATACGGGGGCTCCATTGTTAGCAGTAGCGAATGGACGGTGCCACTATTGATAACGGCTTGCGGGAGTGATCAGCAAGAGATCGGACGCCAGGGTGGTGCTGCGAGTGTTCGATTCGGCATCTGGAGCGACAAGTGCTAGACTGGAAGTCGCGCAAGTTCGTAACGGAGCCGCTACGGTGTTGCAAAAACGCCCAACGTCTAGGATGCGACGGATGCGGGGTGGGCGGGTAAGGCAGCCTCTGGCGATCCTGCGTACCACGACGAGATAGGGAAATGGAGGTAGGACCACCTTTGATACGGTCGGACCGTAGAACGGAGATGGTGAGATACCCCACGCGAGCACGGCGCACGCAGCGCAACAGCCAGCGCAGCACGACTTTGAGGGTGGTCTTGCGATAGAGGTGTGTGGAGACGAGAGGGTCGCATGATGGACGGTGCCGGCTTCCCTGAGCAGACGCTACCACTTGCTACTACTCGCTTGCTGCGCGAGAGTAGACTAGAACTCATCTCCGTGGTCGCATGTGCAGGACCGCAGCAGAGGTAGTGTAGTAGCGCCTAGGAGTAGCAGACCAGGTATGAGCTACCGCAAGTACGGGACCAATCGCAACGAAGGAAGCTCTACTGAACTACCAGAGGATAGTCGCACCAGTACACGGAGAGAGGCGACTGGCCATGGCCGCCAACCGCATAGGATAGGGGCAGGCTGCTGAAGTGCGCGTATTGCATTGCCCTCTAGTCTCCGATGCTGCATCGCATATGTAGGTACCTGTGTATCTCGAGCTGCGGCCACCACGGGGGCCATCTTGACGGGCGTCAGGAGGATGCGCTGCCTAGCCCAGATGGCGGCGGCTGTATTACTCCGCAGAGAGCAATAGGCAAAAGGCGGGCGGGAGAGGCTCACGAGCATGGCCGGTGGGCGGGGGAAGGAACTCGTGTGATGCGGAGACACGGTCGTGCAGTTGCTTGTACGTAAAACCATTTTGGAGACATGTCTTACCTCGGCGCGCACGGTAGGCGGCAGGGGAAGGGGAGATCAGTAAGCGAGGGGGGCGGCCGGGTGGCTGAGTGGGCCGTTCGTGGCGCTGCGATGCTGATGTCACCTCTGCTGTGGCGCACGCGCATTGACAACCGACACGGACACTGACATGGACACTGGCATGGACACTGGTACCGAGGGGGAGACGTTGCAGTGCCAGCTGAGCACCAAGGGGCGACTACTGGCTAGAGCTACCGCATTGGGTAAGAGCAGTGAATTCCTTCTGTTCCTGGATTCTCAGGCAGATAAGAGGCCATCGCAGCAGTGGGTCCGATCTGGGCACGCTAAGATCGGCAGCGATCGCGCCTTGCCCGATCCACGACGCCATTCACCACCACCAGAACCAGACCTCGAGCAAACTTTCATCGCGGTGACGTCGTCGACGCGAGCAGGACGCGTTAGTCATCGGCCATGGCAGCACAGCATCAACACTCGCGCTGGAGGGCCACTCGCCACCTGCTGCGACCGCCAGCGAGCTGCAGCGACGCACCGTGAGCTTTCGGACATTTATGCTGCGCTTTGTTTCGCCGTTCATTTCGCGCCCTCGTATAGCAATCCGAATACCACCGCGAGCGACGCCGACAGCCTGGGCGCCCGCCCTTGACCCGTCCATCATGGCCAACAAGCGCAAACTTTCGAATGCCGTGGCCGACGAGCAATCCTCCAAGGCCGCCCCTCGTCCCCGTCAACGCACGGCAGTCCCTCTACCGGCGAACCTCGCAAACGCAGGCCCTCCACCACTGCGCCGCCAATCGACGCGCACCGGCAATCCCGCCATAACAAACCCCGATGTCAATCCGGATGTCGTGGATGGCCTGTCTGCATTGCGGGCTTCGCCTGACGGTGGCGACATCCCAAACATTGGCCCCGCTGTCAAAGTCCGCAGGGGCAAGTCCATTGGCGCGGAGGCTCCGGTCAACGGTGACCTTGCCTTGCAGGACACTGCGCCTGTAGAGGCACCTGCGGCTACGGAGAGTATGTCTTCAAGACAAACTGCTGCAGGAGAGCTCGGATGTGGACAAGGACGTGCGGAGAGAAGCAAACGTGCCGTGCAGAAGCATGCGAGTGCTGCGCCTGACCCGGCTGGTGAGACTATGGCGGCTGATCTTCCTGGCCAGCAGCCTGGCAGGAACAAGAGGAGGAAGGCCTCGCAGCATGTGAAGGTGGACAGTGCGGACGCTAATAACACGGCCACTATTGCTCCTGGAGACATGTTGGAGCACGAGCACGAGCACGACGTGGGGGTGACTGTCGATCCCGAAGACGACACAGCGTTGCCCGGGCATAACGAGATAGAGGATGAAGACGAAGTCAAGGAAGCACTGTCCAGGCCGCCGCCCGTCAACTCCGACTATCTTCCCCTGCCGTGGAAAGGACGACTAGGCTACGTGCGCACACTCCTCACCTTACACATGCTCACGCTAACAGGCGTGATAGGCGTGTCTGAACACCTACTTGCGTAATGCTAACCCGCCCGTCTTCAGTTCGCGAACGTGCCGCATTGCCAGCATCCTGGAGCACCGCCATCCGCTAAAGGACCCTTCGCAGCCCGAGCATGCCACCAAGAACCGACCGGATAGGGAGCAGCCAGCTGACATTGCTCGAGGACAGAAGTATGTCGAAGAGCTCGGGCTGGCCAATGCGCGAGACATTGCTAAGATGGTGCGTTGGAACGACAAGCATGGCATCAAGTTCATGCGGTTAAGCAGTGAGATGTTCCCGTTCGCCAGTCACGGAGAGTATGGGTACAGCCTCGCCCCTTTTGCGGCAGACACTCTCGCGGAAGCAGGCAAGGTGGTGGCCCAGCTTGGGCATAGAGTGACGACGCACCCGGGTCAGTTCACCCAGCTTGGCTCACCACGCCAGTCAGTCATTGACAACGCCATTCGTGATTTGATCTATCACGATGAGCTGCTTTCTCTGCTCAAACTCCCGCCTCAGCAAGATCGAGATGCGGTCATGATTATGCATCTTGGGGGCGCCTTTGGTGACAGACCTGCTGCCATTGATCGCTTTCGTGAAAACTACGCCAGACTACCGCAGGGTGTGAAGAACCGTCTTGTGCTTGAGAACGATGATGTAGTGTGGTCGGCTCATGAGATACTACCACTCTGTCAGGAGCTCAATATCCCATTCGTGCTAGACTTTCACCATCACAACATCTTGTTTGACTCCACGCAGGTCAGAGAGGGCACAAAGGATGTTATAGACATGTTCCCTGCCATCCTCGAAACATGGTCACGGAAGAACATCACACCCAAGATGCACTACTCAGAGTCTTGCCCGGACGCCATCTCCAATCGGTCCCGCCGCAAGCACTCACCGCGTGTGATGACACTGCCTCCGTGCCCGGACACCATGGACCTCATGATCGAAGCAAAGGACAAAGAACAGGCCGTCTTCGAGCTTATGCGGGCCTTCAAACTCCCTGGCTTCCACCTTTTCAACGACATTGTTCCGTACATACGACATGATGAGAACAAGCCATGGAAGCCGAAGCCAAAGAAACCGGCCAAGAAGGGGAAGAAGAAGCAGGTTGACGAGCTGGAAGAGGCTGACGTGAAGATTGAGGAAGAAGAAGAGAAGCCGCCACCTATCGTACCAGACGAAGAGGTCGGCATGGGTGGACCTGATGGCCGGGTCTATTGGCCTCCGGGCATGGAAGAGTGGCTGCGACCCCCGAAGCGCATCGTGAAGAAGAAAGAAGAGGGCGCTGCTACGCCTGCGAAGAAGAAGAGGAAGACTGCTGCTGTTGCAGATGATGCTTCGTTGAACGGAGACGTCCATGGCAGCACTGAGGATGTCAAGACGCCTGCGAAGAAGGCGGCACCGAAACGCGCAGCTTCATCGACCAAGAAGAAGGCGCCGAAAGCGGCGCCTACGCCTTCGCCTTCCGAAGTTGAGGACAGTCCTCCGCTGAGCGACTTGGACGACGAAGATGATGAGATTGCACCTGTGCCGGCGAAGAGGGGCCCTGCTGCTGCCGCACCTGCGACAGCGCGAAAGAGGCCGGGACGAGCGGCACAGCAAGTTAGCTACAAGGAGGAAGAGGCTGATGAGATGAGTCTCTAGATCGGAGAGCGTCTTGTAACATTGTACTGTTGTCTATTGTACCAACATGGTGTATCATATTTTCCCTCTCATTGCATTGCATCGTCCGATTCGCGCTTAGACTCTAATTACACACGGACACCACCAACCTCAACAAACGACCACAAGACCGATAACCGCCGCATCCTCCGAGCACGAAATCACACGCAATTCCGTCCTTCCCTTCCCTTAACGTCATGGTAAGCATCGTGGCTTGCCATGACAGCATGTCACATCGCATCATACGCACATAAGCGTAGGATTCCGCCAACGCAAAGGGAGCAAAGTCTCCTCCCGAGCGGCGGCCCACTCGCTGTCGTTCCACTCCTTTCACGTCGCCACAATTCCTTCTTCCCTCGTCCGCCCCGTTTGGGCCTACCCCGCCCGCTCTGGCGCCTTTGCGCAAGCCACAGCGCGCTAGTGGCAGGACGACGTTTGACGTCTGTGCTGTCCTCTGCGCGCTAGGAGAGATTCCGCGGAAGGCAATGGAGCAGGGACCGGGACGGAACGGCGGCATTGATTCTCCTGTAGGGAGAAGAGGCGAAGTGCAAGATGCGAGACGGGAGATAATATGTCCGTTTGTGTGGGTAGCACGCGCGAGATTCGCTTTCCGACGCTATCTGATTCTCCCATCGCAGATCGCCATGGAGGAATTGTTCGCTGAACGGGACGTGTTGGTGTGGGCTGTAGGCGGCGTCTTCACCGCTTCTCTAGCGCACTCGCACGGCATTATCGGGTGCCGTGTGTCGCTATCGCAGCGTCTTGTTGCGTTCTTGGTGCGCTATGTGCGTTGTGGGGAAGACGTGCGGCTAGGCTGCGAGAGAGGGGGTCGTGCGTTGTCCTGGTGTGTGCATTGGATGAGGGTGGATATATTGGGATGCACGGGGCAAACGTGCTATGCGCTGTAGTGGTTGGAATTTGTGGCTAGTGTGTGTTGTAGTTGCTATACGCGATGTGCAGTGGACGGGGGCTAGTTTGGATGTGGACACGATGCCGTGGGGAGAAGGTTCGGCAATGTTCTGTGCAGGATGGGTGTGCGTGTGGGCTCCGTGTCATTGGAAGGCAGCGGGTGTGCGGGCGGGCTGTTGCTGCGAGGCTAGACGTGTGCTGCGGTCGTGAAGCCGTGGCTTGTAGTGGTGGTGATGTTGCAGGGGTGCGAGGCTGGACGAGGCGACGGCGAGGTGTCGTCTTCTGCGGGTGGGAGCTGTCGAAGATGCACTGCATGGACCACGTTGGTATGTTTGGGTGTGTACGGCGCTTAGAGCTCATCAGCTCGTAGTCCCACGACATAAACTCTATGTGGTGGAGCGGATGTGTAGACTAGACCGGACACCATTGCATAGAGTGGACACCATTAGACAGCACCGTATCGACGGCATGACAGCAATCACCACTGCCATTAGTCTAGCACGGGACGTTGCCATCGCGCCGCTAGCAGCGCATCTCCCGCTTCTTCCTCTCCAACACAGCTCGCCGCCGTTCGAATGGCGCGCCGAGATGACGCCGTCCGTCTCAAGACACGACAATGCAATGCGGGATTTAAACAGCCAGCAACACCTACACAGACAAGCATGCAGTAGTCGCGTGTGACAGAAGCCACGGCCCTGCATCGAAAAGCCTTTCGATGCAGGACCGGCCGAACACGACGTGCGTCTACCGCCGTCGATAGCGCCTTGTGCCTGGCGCCAATTGCTGCTTAGCACGCGAAGTTCGATAGCGCGCTGGCGCCGTCGTGGAGGAGCTGGTGGCTGCTGGATGCGCCGTCGTGGTTGGCCGGGGGCGCCGTGGGGTCGGCCATGGAAGGTCGCGCAGAAGGCGGGTTGCTGCTTCTACGGCATGTGGCGGGTTGCTGCGGGTAGGGAGGGGGCGGGGCGGATGGGGGCGGCATGCCGCGTATCTTGCCTCGCCGTGTGTGGAACGTCGATAACGGTGGCGGGCGGGAGACGTCTTCGGCCGTTTGTTCTGGAACAGGGGCGTCGGGGCGAGAGGGAGGGCCCTTGGGCGCGGCATAGTGATGCGCTGCATGGGTGAGCGAGCGCGCGAGCGGGTGAGGTGGAGATGGGGTATTCTGTCCGAGGGGCTGTTTCAACGCGCATGCGGGGATGAAGAGGGCATTTCTTCCGAGGGCGGTTTCGACGCGCAGGCGGGGATGAAGAGGGAAGGTGGGTACGGCGCGGGTGGCTTGGTGTGGTAGCGAGAGCGGGTTTGATGTGTGCGGGCTGGTCGGCGGAGGAGATTGAGGGCGTGGTGTTGTGGAGTGATAGGGAGCGAGCGGTTGCCTGCTGGGTGTTGCAGATGGGCGTGGGTGGTGTGCGGGATGGGGAGGGGGTTGTGGAGCGATAGTGCTGGTGGGTGTGAGGATTGGTGGGGGTGGATGGGGGAGGGGGGAGGTGAGGGTAAGGGGCGGTGAGGAGTGGATTGTTGACGTTGGGTTCTTCCCCTCAGCAAGCTTGCTGGGGAATCAGGGCGGTTTGGCCAGAAGATGCGGCTGGATGAGATGGACTGGACTGCTCTCGTTCTTTGGAAGATGGTGGAGCAGTGATGGGGAATGTTGATACATCGAGATTGTGGTCACTGGCCAGTACTAGAACGATTTCACTAGATGAAGTGCAATGCTTGACTGCATCTGATTCTCTAAGATGTGTAGACTGTGCATGGTCATCTGTTTGGTTTGCTGTCTTTGACACTTTACTCCGTGGTCTCCAAGAGCGTTGCACGGCGTGGACTTGAGGTCTAACGTTTCTTTCGACGATGGCCTTTCACTGAGTAGTCTTCGACCCGTAGTCTATGTAGCAATCATCATTATCATCCTCACCACATGGACTGGCTGCTAAGAGTCCACTCCTTTCACCTTCACCTTCACCTTCACCTTCACCTTCACCTTCACCTTCACCTTCACCTTCACCTTCACCTTCACCTTCACCTTCACCTTCACCTTCACCTTCACCTTCACCTTCACCTTCGAGGAAAGAAGATGGGCGCACCGTTGTCCGCACTCGACCTTTCCCTCACTTACCAACCCACCTCGACAAGCGCAACTTTCGCTACAAACACCTACGGAGGCTCATCATGACGGGCGACACGTCTGCCGGAGCGAAAGGACCAATCCATGTTGGACCAAAAGACGTTGTGAATTCAAGAGAAAGCCTGAGCGACGTTGGCCAGCGCACTGCTTCCAGCAACAACGCCCAAATACCGTATACCTCCGAAGCCACCGCGTCCCCAAAAGTACTCGGTCTCATCAGAAAGAATCTTCTTGACCGCGAGGACCAGGAGATGCCGTCAACCAGACTCAGCATGAAACGAAGTGCGGACGTTGCGCAGGAAGCGTCTTCAAAGAAGTTACGCACCATTGTATGTCACCTTGCTCGAAATTGGAGATGAGTCACTGACAGTGGACTACGATAGGCCGATGAGATGGACAAATCTGCCGCAGAAAACATCTACCTCAAGCAACGGAATGGAGAGTTGAGGAGCAGGTATGCAGCTTTACAAGCGAAGAACACAAATATGGCAAAGCAATATCGCAGCCTACAGTCAACCAACAAGACGCAAGCCACGGATCTGCGACATGCGAGGGAAAGCTTCAATGAGTTGAAGGAAGCGAATCAAGCAGACGGGGCGAAGATCACTCTGCTGGTGAAGGAGGTGAAGGGAATGTTGGAGGTTGTTGCGAAGCTGAACGAGGGCATTCAAATCCAGATTGCACAGCTTCAAAGGAACAATCACGAGATTGAAGCGTTCCAAGACGAGAATGGGATGATGGCGGAGAAGCTCCGGAAGGTGGAGGCTGCAATTCTTTGAATGCTGTTCTCGAGCCGGGCAATTGAAGACTGTGGACTTGGTGGAGGAAATCGCGCCAGCATTTCGCCATTTGAGCCTGCAGTGAAGATCCATTAGCGGACTATTGAGTACCACTGATCAGTGGCCGTACTCACAAGGTTAGGATGATTGATGTACTATCTACCTTTACTGGCTAGTCTTCCAAAAGGTATCCTCAATCTCTCACTTTACTGTTCGAAGACGTCTCGAATGACTCTTCTCCGGTCTGCTTTATGATATCTACAACTCGCCGCCGAACGCTATAACAAATACCCATATGCCACTTGATTCCTTCGACCGCGCAACCACAATCACTCTCCGGCAAGGCCTTCGCCAGTCATGTCCCTGCCAAACATCCAATACAGCTTTCCCAAGCGATCAACCCCGCTCGTTGCAAGACCCATCACGCTTGTTAGATCTCGTTCAGGACCCGCCCATTACGATTTGAATCCCGATAGCGACGACACTGACGCTGTCTTATCCACTCAGCCGAACCTTCCGCAGACCATTATCCCTAGCAGGAACCCGGATGTCGGACGCCTCAAAGCTGTAGTGCAGAACAAGGAAGTACGAGACCAGACTGGACTGAAACGAGGTGCAGACGATGTAAATTATACGCCTTCCAAGAAGCTGCGCATGCTCGTAAGTCGCACAGCCCATTTTTCGCTATAGTAGCATTGCACGGACTGATGAATCGCAGGCCGAGGAGATCGACAAGTCAAGCCAGGAAACGACCCTACTGAAGATAAAGTACAGCATCTTGAAGGGGCAATGTGCGGATAAGACTGCGAAGATCCGAGCTCTCGAACTAGATCTTGTCACATATCTCACGGACGTGGGCATTCTACAAACCCACCTCGGAGACCTGGAGTCTGAGCGTTCCAAAATCGAGACCAAATTGGCTGATCTGCGGAGGACTAGTAAGAACAAGGACGCGCAGATTCGCAGGGACAGGGCTAAGATTACAACACTCCAGGAGGAGAACAGGGAGATGGCGGAGAAGCTGAGAAGGGCGGAGAAAGGATGGCTGGCGTTCAAGGGGCTGGAGGATGTCTTTGAGTCGAAGATGTGAATAGTCGTGGACATAGTCGGTGGACACTGAAACTCACGATGACGATGTATGGATGAAACTTGTACGTTTAGTGTGAAATGTCCGGAATAGTACTTTCTATGGTGCGGCACTCAGTCATATTATCCTTCACCGCGCAGAACCATGTGAGTAGCCGATCTCCGTTGCACTAGGTTTCCCGTCTTGTCTGATGTTCTTTTTTCATTTACTCTGCAACCGCGCTCTTGCGCACCAAAGGCTTTTACCTTGACATGTGAATAGAGTGGATAGTCGGGAGACCAGCTACCAGTAACTCCTCTACTGCATGAGGAAGATGAAAGAGTACTAGGTCAACTAAACGTAGTCTCTGACAGGCAAACAAACACAGCGCAGACCTCCATCCTATCGATCCTCGCCAGCTTCAATCACCGACGCACCCGCTCGGAAAAATATAACAAGTACAACGCATCTCGCCCACCACAATGCCGACAGGATCCACTTTCCAGATTACCAGGGCCTTACGGTCGAAGATTCGGGCGTCGAAGATAGCCGCCAGTACGTCAACTTCTCAACCTGACGACAACACCTGCAACGATGCACGAGAAGAACCTGTTGCTGCTCCGACAGAGAAGCTCGCGCTAGTTGACGGCGGCCGCGCGAAGAGGGCTTTGGAGGATGCGGAATCATCATCGGTGACGAGTTTGCGCTTAATTGTGAGTAGTATCGGTCAGACGGTTGTTAAGTTTTTAATGACAGTGTACAATACTAGACGGATCACATCGAGTGCGAGCGTCGCAGAGATGCCGAAGAGAACCGCAGCCTGAAGGAACAGCTCAAGACGGAGACGCGACATCGAGAGATTGTCCAGGTTGAATACGCACAACTTGCATTGACATGTACTTGCAAGTCTATGCGCGAGCAAGTCCGACTTAACTCGAAGCTTCTCGAGAGAGAACAAGAGGCTACGACCAAGCTCAGGAAGGAGAAAAACATGGTTGGAAAACGGGTGACGGTCCTCCAAAAGAAAGAAAAGGATATGGAAAGGCAAGCAACCAGGGACAAAGCGAAGATCGAGACGTTGCTTGAGGAGAACAGGCTTCTGGCGGAGAAGGTGGCGAAGGCGAAGGTGGGCTGGATGGCGCTGAAGGAAGTTGGAGACTCGCTGGATGGTTAAAGTCGTCCTTCAGGCAGAGGCGCGGGTTGTCGACTTCAACACCGAGGGCCGGAAAAGGTGACTTCGCTGTGCGTTTGGCGGATGGAGCATCCAGATTAACTGATCGGACGGGGCTTGGGCTTCATTTAATGTGCCATAACACAAGTTTGGGTGATCACTAGGCAAACTTAGCATTAGGCTTCAAGGTCAAGATTAGGCTTCGAACTCCCCGGTCACTCATGTCGGAATAGCTCAATATGTACTAGAAAATACTTTAGATCTGCTTTGGCAAACAATTCGCGCATGCCGACGACGAGAGCCAGCGCTCATAGAATTGCGCTCAAAAATCACCTTCCCTCACCATGAAAGAGACCGGCGACGGGTAACAACGTACGGGTAAGAGAGCAAGGAGACTCCCATGTCATACCCTGGAAGACCTCAGCTCTACCAAATCCTTTTCTCTCTTCTCTTCTCTTCTCTCCTCTCAACCAATTCTATAACTCAGCCACAATCTACGATGACCGCAAAAGACGATACTAGCATCAGTGCAACGTGTATTTCCTCAGCGACGACAAAAAAAATGCCCCCCGAGATCGGTACGAGCAGCAAAAGGGCTGCTGACGATGATCTGGAGTCCCCGACAAGAAGAGTGCGGGCTTTGGTGAGTAGCAATCATGTTGATTTGTTACTTGGAAACTCATATGACATAGATGGACGACATCGACGCGGAGCGAGCCGCATGGGCAAAGGAAGAAGCATTGCTCAAATCGAAGTTATCGTCGACTGAGGCGGCCGCGGGAAAGTACAAAGGTGAATTAGCCGAATTGAAGACGAAAGTTGAGGAGCTAGAGAAGACCGCCACCAAGGCCGTGAACTCGACACGATACTGGACCAAGAAATGGTTGGGAACTAGGTTGTGCAAGGATAAAGTTGAAGAGCAGCAAGAGAAGCTGAAGACGAAAATTGCCGAGCTGGAGCTTGAAACCAAGCAGTATCGCGAGATCGAAGAGATCGTGAAGAGAAACGACAAGAAGGCTATGGCGCCGAAGCATACGGCGTAAGTGACACGCCAAACTTTAGGCAACAATTGTGAGAGGGGTGCAAGCCGGCAGGTCAACAGTTTGAGAGACTTGTCGAGACAACGTCTTTGGCGGCTCGGGCTCTTTCGAATGAATTGGAAGGGGCTCAACTGAGACTCTTTCACACAATGGCATGTTCTGAGACATGCCAGTATGCAAGAAAAGCCTTTGCTTAGTGATTGGTTCATGCGGGAAGGAACATAGATAGTTTGACTCATGACAAACACGGGTCTTAGACCATTTCTATACATATATGAAAGTCTTTTCCTCATCGCAGCAGTCCTCACCAAACCCAGCGCCACGACACCATATCTCACCCGCTATCTATCATCTCACCCACTATCTATCGCCCAGCCGGATCTACTCACCGACTCTGTGAACCGATCATGGATAGCCAAGCTTTGTTGGCTGATGAGCCCATCAATCCTCAAGTGGTCAACAATGCAACTCCCATCCATGAGTGCGCCGAAACCCTACCTCATGAAGATCTCGAGCTGAAAGACTCTCCGACAAGCTGCGACCTCAGCCCAAGCCCTCCAGCGCAGCATGACACATTCAGCTCCACCTCTTCCGACCAGGGGATCGACCTCGTTTTCTGGGCCAGCGAATCGTACAATGCAGATCCAATCAACATCAGAGACGTCCATCCTGAAGTTCTTCGTACTGCATCCAAGCAGGTAGCCCACATTCCGTTAGAGCATTTATACACCGTTTGCTGTGCGGCGCAGCAGGGCAGAGGAGTGCCAACATTGTGGTCTTGCGCTGGCGACAAGCTTGCGTGCTGGGACTGCTATACGAGTCAGAGCAGGGTATGCGTCCGATGGCTCCGAGGGAACGAGTTCATCATCTTGCCGTTGGTGGCGTGGTTTAGGAGGGAGGATGCTGAGCCGAGCGATAGGGATTATTGGATCTGGGACGGAATCGTACGTGGAGCGGGGGTTTGATCAGTTTGTGCTATTCACATGCTGTTGTGCATTTTGATGGAGATGGATAGAAGAAGAGTGTGTTGTGATGTTTCGGAGTTTATAGAATTGCATCTCGTGGCGCCTCATTGTGACATGCACTCGCTTTACCAAGAAACAAATTCATCAGTAGCAAAGTCCCAAATGTGCAGTAAAGATCGCGTCTCTGGAGGATATTATTTGTACAAAGCTCTGTAGCATCAGCCGTCAGGCGGCCCAAGCTCCTTGCCGAGGTGAACGGTGTTGTGAATTCCCCGCATCGTGTGAGCTTCCCCAGACTCCATTCCAAACATCAAGCACTCAATTCGATTCTCTTGGGACTCTTCCAGATGATCTCGAAATTCAACTGCCTGCGCACCGCGCGTCTGGCAGCCCGTCACCCGTGCCGACGAGGCTTCGCTACCGCGCAGCCCAGCCGTCCCGATTTTGTTCGCATCGTGGAGGTCGGACCAAGAGATGGGCTGCAGAATGAGAAGCAGAGTATACCGGTGGCTACGAAGATAGAATTAGTCAAAAGACTGGCACAGACAGGGTTGACGACGATTGAGGCTGGATCGTTTGTCGCTCCCAAATGGGTACCACAGGTTCGTCACGGCTTTAATTCGCTACTACAGCGAATACTGCTAACAGTTGGGCAGATGGCCAACTCGTCAGAGATTCTGGAGAACATACTCGCCTCAAACCCACGATCAACGCACCCAATAACGTACCAATGGCTTCTCCCGAACGCCAGAGGTTTAGACAACTTCCTCTCCGTCTGGCAATCGAAGTCGACCGGTCAAAGCGCATATCCCACACCGCCGCCATCGCCCGTTGCCGAAGACAGCCCAGCGCCGAACACTTCCTCGCAAGATCCAAACGCGATGCCTTCGACATCTCCCGGCGCAGATGGATCAGCACCCCGTCACGAGCTGTCAATTTTCACCGCAGCGACGGAGACATTTACACAGACAAACACAAACTGCTCGATAGCAGAGTCGCTGCAGAGATTTGAGCCGATCATGGCGCGGGCAAAAGAGCTAGGTCTCAATGTGCGGGCGTACATCTCAGTCGCTCTGGGCTGTCCGTTCGAAGGCCCCGATGTAGACCCGCACAAGGTTGCCAACCTTGCGGTCTCCCTCCTTGAGATGGGTGCAGATGAGATCTCCGTAGCGGATACCACTGGCATGGGCACCGCCCCGAAGACCGCTGAGCTTCTCAAAACCCTTACGGCGGCGGGTGTGGAGAACGCCGACCTTGCACTACACTTCCATGACACATATGGGCAGGCTATGGTGAACTCGGTCGTTGCGCTTGAGCATGGAATCAGAACATTTGATTCTGCAGTCGCAGGGTTGGGAGGATGTCCGTTTAGTCCGGGTGCTACTGGAAATGTGTCGACGGAAGATCTGATACATTGCTTTCATAGCCTTGGTGCGAGGACAGGCGTCGATATTGAGAAGCTGAGTGAGGTTGGCGAATGGATCAGTGGAGAGCTGGGAAGGGCGAACGAGAGTAGAGCTGGCAAGGCCACCATGGCACAACTCAGAAAGAGAAGAGCACAGTGATAGGTTGTGTATACAACAGGCTACTTCGTTGTTAGATGTCTTGCCGTACGAAATCTGCAAAGCATCTTCAGAGGGTTCTCCAGTGTCTATTGTCTTCAAGCATATGCCGGCTAGTCCATCAACATACCACGCATTTCACACCCCATTGCGAGTTACGTCCCTGCCTTAATCTGGACAACCCAATCCGATTCAAACTAGCGCCATACCTCCTTCTTGCATTAGCCCTGCACTGAGAAACTCCAACAACTAACGCTCATCCATATTTGCCTCTCTGGCAGGACATAGAGGACTGTCTTCAACGCCTAGCTGCTCGGCTCAATCTCAAGGTTCTGCACTTTGATTGCCTCAACCAACAAGGCTGTGGTGTCAGCTTCGAGGTGATCAATGAGGAGCGGCCTGAAACTTCTGACACAAACACTGGTCACGGGTTACGGAAGGTACACGATCTTGTGCAGGAAATTTCAGAACCTGACCATAACATATCCGATCTCTATGTGATGGTGTACAAGGTCTGCTTCCCTGACGAGTGCGCCTGAATCAAGATCGAACAGGATGAGGGTGATTGCGTGAGCGACTGGCTTTTGATGGTCATGGAGCAGTATACTTTGTTTGCCTTCGAATGGCCGATGGGAGAACAGCTGTGAAGCTCGGTGCATCATCGGGCTATCGCATTCACATATTCCTGCGTATGGCATTTGGTCGAGGAGGCATGTCAGGCGATCGCATGTATATTTTCCTCATGGGATATGTGGGACGACGAGGCATGCCGAGGACGGTACCAGTTTCGGACAGAATAGCTAGTCTGAGTAGATTTCATCACTACCAAGAAACATAGTTTGATACAGCTGCAAACCCACCATGGAATTTCTTGAAACATTCGCGCATGCCACCTAAATACTGATAAACCAACTCTTCTCCCCCTCCTTTGGCTCCACCCACGCCCTCTTCAAGATCGGATCCGCACACGAAATCCTGATTCTCTCCGGCGTCGCCGGACTTATCAAACTCAATACACTTTCCTCGCCAAACTGCTTCCTTGCTGCCTTCAGCGCATCGCGGATAGCAAAGAACACTGCGCTGCCCATGAAGAGCGGGGGCTCGCCGATGCCGCGGGAGCGCTGAATGGTGCGCAGATTCTCCCATGTCACGTCCTTCAGCAGCGAGACATTGAAGACTTGGGGGATGTCGCGGAAACCGGGGATCTTGTAGGCGCCGGGGCCTTTGGTGAAGATGCCGCCCTATTGGTGTGATTAGCATTCAGGCGTTGAAACGCGACATAAGGATGTGCACTCACTGTACTCCTCTGCCACAAACTCTCCTCTGTAGTGAACAGCCCCTGCCCCTGCACAAAGGCCCCCTCAATCTGCCCATAATCAATCGCCGGATTAATACTCCGTCCCACATCCATCTTAATGTCCGCCCTGCGACAGGTCCAATCCCCCGTCAAGGTGTCAATCTCGACCTCGGCCGCCGCGACCCCCTGCGTAAAGTAGAAGAACATCTTTCCAGTATTTTCGCCCCACACATACCCGATATCCGGCGTTTTGTAAAAGCCTTGTGCAGAGAGGTTGACGCGGGCAAAGTATGCGGCGTGGGCAAGGTCTTTCATTGTGGCGTCCGGGCCGAGTTGTTCGCGGAAGGGGGCGAGGCGCTCGTTGAGCTGCGCGCAGGCGTTGAAAATGGCGTAGCCGTTTAGATCCGAGGAAGCCGATGCGGCGGTGGAGGAGGCGTTCGCAACGGTGTTTGTGGCTGTCTCGGATATAAAGACGTCAGAGAGTGAGACTTGCAGGGCCTCTGCTGCGACCATGGTCATCTTTGTGTGTAAACCCTGTCCCATTTCCGTTCCACCGTGCGCAACGAGGACCGAACCATCGTGGTAGATGTGCACGAGTGCGCCTGCTTGGTTGAGGAAAAGCGCGGTGAAGGAGATGCCGAATTTGGTTGGGATGAGTGCCAAACCGCGCTTATTCCATTTGTGCACCTTGTTCCATTCTGTGATCTCGTCGCGGCGTTGCGCATAGGCGCTGGACTCTTGGACTTGCTTGTACATGAGTGGTACGTACCAGTCCTTGAGTTCTTGGTTGTAGTGCGTGATCATGTTCGTCTCGGGGCTGTACATATTGATCTCTCGGAGCCTCTCCACTGGGATGTTGAGATGATCTGCGATTTCCTCCATGTACGTTTCCGCGATGAACATGCCTTGCGGACCGCCGAATCCACGGAAAGCAGTGTTTGAAACGGTGTTGGTCTTGGCTACCCGGCCACGTACGTGTATGTGGGGGATGGAGTAGCAATTGTCGATGTGCGAGAGTGAGCGCTCGACCACGGCGCCAGAGAGATCTTGAGACCATCCGCCGTTGCAGATAACGTCTGCGTCGAGAGCTTGTAGTTTGCCATCCTTGTTTACAGCGACCTTCCACCGGGCGAGGAAGGGATGGCGTTGCCCAGATGTTATAATGTCTTCGTCTCGGTTCAACATGCAGCGGACAGGCCGTCGGACTTTGTTCGCAGCACAAGAAACGATGCCAGCAAGCTGTATTGAGCGCGTCTCTTTTCCACCGAAACCACCGCCCATGCGCTTCGTTCGCGCGACAATCTTGTTCGCCGCTACACCAACGACCTTTGAAACGTATGCTTGTGTTTCTGCCGGGTTCTGAGTGCTGCTGAAGATTTCCATCTCGCCATTCTCCGGCTTCGGTACAGCGAGGCAAGCCTGTGTCTCAAGATAGAAGTGCTCCTGACCACCCATGCGGGCGATACCCGTGAAAACATGGTCGGCTTCGGCGAAGGCTTTCTCGGCGTCACCCTTCTTGATGTATTTGAAGTGGTTGAAGAAGCTATCTTTCTCAACGGCTTCCTCGATGGTAAATATGGCGGGAAGTTCTTCATAGACAACCTTGACGGCCCGTGCTGCTTGTTCTGCGCGCTTTGCTGAGTCGGCGAGAATCATTCCAATGGGCTGCCCAGCAGAGAAGACTTCGTCAAGTGCAAAGAAGGTTTCGTCGCATGACGGCGCTCCCCACCAATTCGCCTCAGGGGTTGCAAGATCCTTGTGATCGACCCAGGCGACTACTCCTGGAAGATCAAGCGCCGGCTCTGGGTCGACCTCGAGAAGCTTCGCGTGCGCTTTGGTAGATAGAACCAAGCACCCGTAGAGTTCGTTCTTCTGGACCGGGATATCGTCGATGTACTGTGCTTGCCCAGTGGTCTGCTGCATAGCGGCGACATGCGGCTTCTCCGAGCCAAGAATCTTCTGCGTGTACGCTTCCGCGGCCTTGTGATCCTTTTCTCCCGAGCTTATATCCCGTTCGATCTCGCCAATAGCCTGAGTGTCTATGTCAGCTTCTGTGGCGTTCAGCTCAGCGAGCACTTCGTGGTAGAACTTGTAGAAGAAGCCGAGCGCAAGTGACTTTCGATACGTCGCCATGCCACCCGGTACGCCGAATCGAAGATCAAAGTCCTCCTCCAGAGCACCCATGACGCCTTCTAGCGTGCTGAGATCTGTGAGTTTCTTGCCCTGCAAGAACGATACCGCTTTCTTCGCGGCGATAGTCGTAGGCGCCATACCACCATACACCAGATCGACGCTTTCCACCACATCATCCTCATTGAGCGAAATGCGAAGAGCTGCATTCACGATCGCGATATCATCGTCCTTCCTCTTCGCCTGCTTGTAAGCACGCATGTACTCGCCCTTCTCCTTGGCCACCGGAATCTTCAGGCTCGCGATGACTGCGTTTGGTTCTAATGCGGTTGAACGGTAGCCCTTGAAAAAGGTCGACATTGGGATCTCGGTTGTCTCCTTTAGCGATTTGGCGACAAGAGTCGCATTGCTCGCCACGAATACAGGGTTCAGATCGGATATCGGACTCGCCGTCGCGAGATTACCAGCGGGCGTGCCCACATTCCGGATCTGCCGACCAGCAAAGTACCGGATCTGCTTCAAGATCGCAGCGAATGGTTGGCCTCTCGTTTCCCCATAGTGCTCGAGTGCCTTTCTGCAAATGTCTTCTAGATCTGTGAGAACAACGTTCCCGCCAATCTCAAGGTATTCGTCCGAGAAAGAGTATTGCCGTAGCTCAGGAATATCGCCGACGAACACCGATGCGCTGTAGTTCTGTGCCTTGAATTTGATCTCAATCTGCGTCTCTGTGCTTCCTCCGATAATCTTTGCTGACGGGTAGACGTCCTTGATCTCCAGCAATTGTTCTAACGTGACTGGTCGATACCACCTCTTTTTCTTGGTTCCAAAAGCGAGCGGTTTGAAATCGTGTTTCCGCAGTTGTGGCGGAAAGATCAATTCAGTATCTGGCTTGTATTCGATGAATCCTGGAGGAGTAAATTTCTTGATGGGTTGAGAATCGCCATCTTCTCCGTTGCTCTTACAGCAGCCCCCGCCATTTGCGCCCTTCTCCATACAGCATCCGCCTCCCCCGTTTGTGGTCGCCTTCCCGCATCCTGCTTTTGCGCTAAAGCTCTGGGCGGCATCCAATATCGGCCGGTATCCCGTACACCGACATAGATTCCCATCGAATGCTTCCTCAACGTCGTGTTCGGAGGGCGAGTCGTTGTTTCGGAGGAGCGCGTAAAGGCTCATGACAATGCCTGGCGTGCAGAATCCACACTGACTGCCATTGCCTTTTGCTATCCTCTCTTGTGCCGGATGTGGGTCCTTCACGTTCCCTATTCCCTCTACTGTTATAACGTGCTTTCCATCCACGCTGACGAGCGGTGCGAGGCATGCGTTTACGGAGGCGTGGTATATCTTCTTCGTGGTAGGGTTGTATTGCGATATGACCTGTCACGAATACTTAGTTACTGTCGTACGATGTTTGTACAGGGCCCCACGATTTTCCCCAAAGGACTCGCTAGGAAATGAAAGTGGCGAACATACAACTGTGCAAGCTCCGCACCCTCCTTCCGCGCAACCCAGCTTTGTCCCTGTAAGACCAATGCCCCTTAAGTACTCGAGGAGCGTCACTTCAGGATCCGCAGAATCGAGTACAACCTTGGTCCCATTGAGGTAGAACCGTAACGTGTCGTCGTATGTCGAAGTAACGGTGCTCAGAGATTGGGACGCTTCCGCAGATACTGCAGGCCCAGGGACGACTATGCCAGGTGCCATCCTGGAGGGGTATCAATGAATAGCGAGAACAACGCGAAATAAAAATACGACGAGGTTTTGTGAGAATTTGTGCGAGAATCAAAGAAACGCCTGGGATTGGGGTTCCAAGTGGGGAACGGAAGCTAGATATGATGCTCTCGTCAGATACAGATCTAAACTCCACGCGTCTAGCTCAGAACAAGCAAAGAGCGAATAAGAAAGCGCGCATTCGCGTCTTATCATAAGGGCCGCCATGGCTTCCCGCGGCATGCCTTCGGCCTAGTCATGCAAGTGCAGGAGGGCGGCGGTCTCCGCGACGGGTTCGAAGCTTGGAGGGGCAACCCCACTCGATGAGATCAGGACTAGCGCGATCACCGTGCTTGGGCGATCGTTCAGACTTCGATCACCCACCCACCGTGCTCTACTAATACGAGACGGAAACGTCCGCTGAACGGCTTATGGAGTTCGCCAACTTGCTGTGAGTTCCATGCGCCATCTCCGCCATCTCAGCCTGCGACAGCACAAGCGTGCCCAGCAAGCCCTTCGATACGCTCACCGCACGACGGCGACGAAACAGGGCACAGATAGGAACGCGATCGATCTCGTCAAATAGTTGTATACTGTAGAATTCGATGATATCACAGACGGTAAGGAATTCGCTGCGGTTTGGTGCTGGGTACGCGCCGTGGAATACCGTCCAGCTCTGTCAATACCTTTGGCTCCTCCCTGTTCAATGCATGTACCTATTCGAACTCCAACCCTACACCCTATGTCGCTTCCCACCACGAAGATCTAGTTCACTCTTAGCGAGGCGCTTGCGAACACATTTGGGACTATTCCAATGCTGGTAATCATTCACATGCCTGAAGAAACCTCTTGTTCGTGCCCAAATTCCGCAAGCACGCTGCACATAGCGAATGATCAAGGATTTGTTCGCCATTGGAAACCTCTTCGAACACCCTCTTCTTCAGAGCTCTGCATTCCTCATCCACCCACTCATCAGGTGCAGGTTGCCCCGCAATCACTGGGCCAATAGTGATAGGTCTATCGACGCTCTCAGCCGATATGTGTTGTCAGTGGGGCTGATCGGTCAAGCCTCTCGGAAGTGAGCATTTAGCAGACGAGACCAAGCAGATCATCGCGGTAGTCGAATGGCAAATCGAGGCCCTGATGATATCAATAACCTTTGGTCTGGGCTTCGAACTGCGATGAGCTGGTACATAATGCAGCCGAATGTGTATACATCAGACTTCCCCGAGCATGCAGAGCGATTTTAACGTGTCTCCTATGCAATAGTTCGGTCTGATAGCAGAATAGACTAGACGTGATGTTTACGGGCGCAGTGTTCCCCGGGGTTGCGCATTGGTGGGCGAATCTGGTATCCATGTTCTAGACGGGACTTGCGAATCCAAAGTCCACGACAACCAGCTCGGGTACGTCCGCTTGAGTGAGTGAGTTCCAAGAACCCTTGAGCAGAATCACGTACAGACGGGTTAGCATCGAGCAACACAAAAAGACGTAGGCCATAGCCCATTGTGAGGCGTCATGTCTTGATGTAGCACGTTCTGCTGTGACGATACATAAGCGCTTCCGCGATCTGGATGCCCATGCTAATGATCTGAGCCTCAGAAAGCATTTGCTGCGATGCTTAGCTGTAAGTTCCACTCATTGCATATTCAGCAGTAAGTTACTTTGCGCCTCGAAGCATATGAACCTGTTGATCAAGGTCCTTCTCCTCGAAGCATTCTAGGAAAAACGATGAAGTTTCCGTCGATAGGTTGTACTCTATCGCATCGAGTAGCGCGGCAATATATGGCCCGCTTTGGAGGTCCCGCCTCCGATCCATTTGACGATCTAGTACGTTAGTCCTTCACTTGTGACTATGAGCTTACCGTCGAACGGCATGATGGGGGCGTACAATTGGTGTATTGCGACGAAGAAAAGACGGAAGATGGAAGATTGAAGATGGCGGGTTCGACGCATTGTCTCCTCGGGTGATGGCTAATATCGAGAAGGGCTAGCGTGCACACTAGGTGAATTGGCGGCGATCTCGTTTTCCTGGCTTCCTCTGCAGACTTCATGGTGATTAAGAAATTGTAAACTTGGTTGAAATGTCCTTAGTACATCAGCATTTAAGGTCTGCTTTTCAGTTTATCCGGTTTCCCACGTGCGCGCTGCATCTTCTCTCGTTGTGCCGCTGCCGATTGGGCCAGGGTCATCCTTGCCCTCCCTCGTGGAGGCGGACGGCAAGCCCAACTGGTTGCATACTTTACGATTAATCTCTCGAACAAAGAAAAGCGTCCACACGCCAAAAGCCGAGGACTCGTGCAGCAGTGTTTTGCAGTTCTCTTTGCAATGGTGGTCAACATATCAACTGACCACCTACGGTTGTCCGAAACTTACCTCAGTCAGCACGACCGACACGCTGCAGTATTTTTACGTCGCCTAGTTGACAGTAATTCGAAGACTCTCTACTGAGAAGTGATCATGCTCCATCCATCCAAAGGACCCCATGGCGTACTCCGCCACGGCCTCTTTCCAGGCCACGCTAACTACAGCAGGCGGCAACCTAGAACATCTCGAGACTCATAGCATACCACACGGGACAACTACCCTGAATCAATGGCTAGAATTCCGGGAGTCACAACGGCTGCGACATTCACGATGGCTACTTGAGCCTTACTGGACGCCTTGCACGCTACCGGGGTGTTAGTTGAGGCACAGTGACGAGACTACTTTGGCGTACGCCACCTGCACCTACGGCTGTGTCCGCCCTTACCTTTCCATCTGCCTGATATAATCGAGCAACTTCGCCGCAGAGCAGATCGTTGTCACGCTCCGGGTCCGCGATGGTGTTTCTCGCAACCTGAGTCTGCCTAGCCTAAACCTACCTCTCAGCGCCGCACTTGTGCGGCACAGAACACACGTGAAGGAAGATGAAGGTGCTTCATGCGACTATAAGTTGAGACCATTCTTGCAGCTGTGAAGAGGATATCCACAATCCCAGAACACACTTCACCATTCGATCTTGCCTTCAGTCCTTCTATCAACCCCACGCATTATCCTCAATATCTCAACATCCCTTCCTCTCCCACATTCACGATGTATCAATATAGCGGAGCAGCTGGCGGTGCCTATGGCCGGTTTCCTTGCCGGAGGTGTGGGCGGATTTTGAACGATGTCGCCAACGCTCACTGCGAAAGTTGCAAGGTAAGCTCTTGGGTGTTCACCATATCACATTGACTAACTCAAGTCTGCTTGTAGGTCATAGTGGAAGAAGAGTCTCAGGGTGGAAAGTAAATGCCAATATCTGCTCATCGCCATTGAGTGCCACACGCGGCGCATCTGTCGGCTCAATCCCGCACCTCTTGTTCCGGCCGACTGCGTTATTTTTCGGCACTCATTGAATGATCTTACACTCGCGATGAGGCGGGGATGCCTTCGCTTTCGGGGGTTGCTGTTTACTATTGACTGATGTGGGGCTTGTACTCTTGGGGCTGTTTCGTACTTCGTTTGCTCTTCCCAGTTATTCACTTTGAAATATCATTCCTTCTCTACGCTGCAACTTATCGTATGCCATTGATGTCCTGGAGGGAACGATTAGTCGCCGCAAATCATAGCGCGCACGCGCTTGAGAAGGGGAAAGTGCGGCTTGACATCTGGAAAGCATGACGTCTCCGTCACCTCGCCCATTCCTGGCCACCATTTTCGAACGTTAGTACAAACTGAACACATTTAACGCCGGAGTCATATCATCATCTTCATTATTCGCTACTCGGGGTTAACCCTCCGTTGCAGTTACCCGGAGCCGGAGGAGGGAAGAAGAGGCAAATCCGCACCTGCAGAAGAATGGCGCAGCGACTGGAGAGCTGTCAATAAAGGCATCAATCGGGAAGGGTTCGCTGCGGTTATTCGCATTTGCCGCACGACATCGGACATCGGAGATTCGGTATAATGGCCAATCAATCTACCAAGCACCAATCGTTTATCGCAAGATCATCGGAACCAGTCACGCAATTCACAGCACACCATGTCGGCGGACGAACACAGCTTCAATGCTTTTGTCTTGGCTGATTCAAAGCCAACGAAACTATCTAGTACACTGTTTTCCCCCGGCCTCATGGCTAAGTCTTCACTTACTGCATATTTTGCCTGGCCCCAGGCACACGGCGTTACGGAGTGCACATACTTTCCGTTCGCAGGATATCACAGACTCCAGTCCGAGACACTGTGTACCGGGACCCCTCCGCATAGACTTTAAAGATTGCGGTTCTGTACCCCAACCACAGAACCAGAGAGCAGTCGAAAGGAGCACCTAAAAGAATCGTGTGGTTGCATCTTCATGTTTCGTCCATTGGGGCGGCCACTGTTGACGAGCCAATTGGCCCCTTCGGGACCCTCGCTCTCAATTCACTAGGGGCTCTCAACCTGGACAACCGACACCTCATCTTGCAGAAATGGCATTACAGCGCAAACCAATCAGCTACCGTGCGATGTCATGATGGTACGGTCACGTACCAGTCTGCGTCGTATAAGGCTTAAACATCAGGCAACCAAACAACCACCTACCGAACAGTCAGAGACGCGGTATCGCATCTGCTGGCTATCACCAAGCAGTGTGGTTAGGCCAAGCAAGCGACGTGGGAAGCTACGGAAGTCTTACCCGACAGCAATCTAAAGACAACCGCGCTGACGTGACACGTTACCTTCATCCACTTCGGACTTTCCACTCAAGATATCCTCGAAACCAAGGGGCTTGAACGCACAAACGATGGCTACACATGCCCGTTGACCGTGATCATGTTGCCATAAACGCGCACAGCTTACATCGCTACATTACAATCAAGCGACGCATGACACATACGCACTCACTACACAAATAATCACGATTCAGGCTATAACAAGTGGCATGTGCTAAAACGGTTCGTCGTGTCATGTCTATCCGGGGCTATTGAGATAGCACTTGCTCGCCGGGAGGTTAGCTCACTGCAACAGAGGCCTCCCGATGGCACAGTCGAAGTCGAATTAACAAGATGTGTCAACCACAAGATCTTCACTGATCATCAGAGCAGACACAACGCTATATATGCTGCCCCGGTCGTTTTGAGCTACAGGATTCCTGTCGAAAGCTGTACCGTTTCGCACCTCGACAGTGCCAGTAATGGCTACCTAGCAATAGTGGTAGCCTACGTCTCGAATCAGTTGTTCTGGGAAAGAAATTGACCCCCGAAGGATTGTTTGCATTCATTTTCAAGAAGCGGGAGGGTGACGCCCGAAGCTGACGTTCCCGCTCCCGCCGTCTTATTACTACGCCGCGAAACTCCAGCCACGAACGCCGCTCCTTGACCCTCGCGGTCGCTAATTGGTAATATTGCACGTGGGTGCTCGCAATTGGAGGCCTCGGCTCGGAAGGATGGGTTGGTCACACTGTCCAGCGGCAGACATCAGAAGAGCCGGACTGCACCGCTTTGCCGTTTCGCCGCAATGCTTCTATCAGTCTCCGAGCGTGCACAACCCTTTTTCTTGATAACTCTTATTCTTCGCGGCAGTCGGTTTTTATCCAAAAAGCAGTTACGTTCTGGTGGTACGGCAGTGGAAATGGCAGCTTAACGTATCCAGAAAAAAGGCCGCCAGACTGATAGATCCAACAAAAAGAAATTGCACCGGGCCAGTCTGTCGGCATACCAACTAATAAACAATAACGAACCCTGAGGAAGATCGGCGTTGTACAACATGCTCAACCGATCATGTGATCAGACGTTCATGCATGCAGTGCGCGCCTTTGAACTGTGACTAGGATGAGCCTGTCGGCTGTGTCGGCTGACAACCATAATCGAACGTCTGTTCTCGTGCGAACCTGGCCAGAGAGTGCCCCTTGCAAGTGGGGGCCTATGGTCTACCAACTTTGACCAGCCGTTTTCGAGTGCGCTATCCCGTGCGCTATCTTCTGTGGTTCACTGAACGATAGCGAAAGCTTGGAGAATCACAAAGCGTGTGAGTTTTCTTCGGTACACTGCACCGGCGCGTCTCACCCACGGGTAATAGTTCGCGTACCTTACTGTGTTGAATTGTTGCGCCTCCCAGTGGAAACGCCGCGTTCAACCTGCCGTCCAAATCCCATGCCCTTAAGCTTCATAAGGCTTACAGGCTTAGCTGATTTGCCCATTGTCTCGGAAGGCATGAAGAACCCGAGGATGATCAGACGCCACACTCGAGGCAATCTCATCAATTCGGGATCGGGCCCTTCCCTAAGCGCGCGGCACAGCATGACATTATCCCACGCACCAAGCAGACCCCCGCAAATCACCCGACAGCCAGTAAGCCTCTGACTGCGCCACGACATCATGCTTCTGTACGCGCCGAGTGGGTCGCGTTCGCTAGACCTCCCCGATAGAGGACTACCTCAGCTCGCATGGTCTCGGTAGTCGTGAGGCAGCCACCTTGCTGACTCTAGGCAACATGATGAGTGGCCAGGACTATGACGACCAGCATACGGCGTCTTCATATCAGCACCAGTCAGTGCATGTGCCTGGTAGCGAAGAGTGGACCTAGTAAACCGGATACCGCCCCGCCAGGGTCAGCGAGAACGCCTATGGCGAAGGCAGGGATCGACCGAGCCTAAGCGCCTACGAACACGCGGAGGACTAATGTTCCGCTGCTTACACGATTACTCCCTGCGCACTATGCTCCTTGGGGAAAGCCAGAGCATGTCCCTTACATCGGGCCCAAGGGAGAGCGGCTCTATGCGCAAGTGAGCCCAGAAGAGCGTCAGCAGCCGATATTTGCGCAATTTGGCTCCCAGGTAAACATCCATCAAGGCCGCAAAGATCACCAATGAGAAAGCTGATCACAGTCCGAGCTTGTTGGTGCACCACTCTCAGACAGGCCACGCGGACCATCATGCCGCTCAACGAGATAATTCACGAACACCCTGGTGATCATGAGTACAATCTTTCACTGGCCGGGGTCGTCTTTCCAGACAATCCTTCAGTCACCAAGGCAACTCCAGTCCGACCTGTAATCATGTCATCACAAAGAGTGGCCTCAAGCAGAGTGTCTCAGGCTGGGTTGCCTCAAGCAGAATTGCCTCATAACACCACCTAACAAATCAAGTAACCGTAACCGCCTCCCATATACCCCCCCACCCACGCCACCCACTTGCCTCCATTCCTGCGTGGCACAGAAGAGCACAGGTACGGGGACGGTGATAGGGCTGCATATCGCGTGCGTCTTTGACGCCACGGAGAACAGCGGAGGTGATGGATGGTTACACCGCATGCCGTGCCTAACTAGATAGAGTAAGTACTTTGCATGATATTGGATCAAGACACTGCGTGTATGAGTGGGAAACCCGGCAGCTGCCTGATCACCAGGCCGCGTGCCTCATACAGCCAGGAGAGGTAGATGCGTGAGGATGACGAGACCGCGCGTACAAGGAACCAGGTAGCTGCCTCCATCCCGCTCCATGCATCCAGCAACCACGAGCAAGGGCATGCACAACAGGCAGTGATGATTCTGCAGATCGCGTGCATCGTCCAGGGCACCGCGGGAACGCAACGGTGCCCAACCGCCACATCCATCCCGCCCATGTCTTAGACGCCTCCTGACACCCTTATCAGGCTGCAATCGTACGATCGGACTTCACCCTTGAGATTGCCGCTCGGCTTACCCGTTTATTCGCTTCTGGGTGCTGCGTGTCTGTGATGAATGTGCATGGGTCCGGGGTGTTGGTTCGCCGGGGGCTCCTTGCTGCAGAGACGGGGACGATTGATGAGAATGTTCGAGGTCGGCCTGCTTCTTTGTTCGGGTTCTTCGGGGCGGATGTCTCATGATAGCGGCCGCGCTGCCTCGTGGCTCCGGTGCTGAGTAGCGTGGCATCGGCATGGGAGGTATGGACAAAGGGCAGCACGCGGTTTGGTATCTGGTATTGTAAGTTTGAAAAGGTAGGGTAAATTATGTTACATGGTGTGAACTCGTAACCCCAACTTGTGTATGCAATGTCGTTTCCATGTCCTGAACTGATCGGTCGTCCCTCATCATCAATCGAGTGACCCAACGCCGCCAACACCAACACCAACACCAACACCATCTTCCCCGTACATCAATCTCATAGCTCACCGCTCGTAGCCATCAGTAGAACCCACTCAGTCCCACTCGATCCCCAGAGCACCGTGCTTGACATTAAGTCCCAGTTTCTGTAGTACGCAGTCAGTATTGGCCTCAAACCCTCACAAAGCTCGAAAGAAAACTCACCAGTCTCAACACCTGGCTGTCGTCCCTCTAGACCTCCCGTAACCTTCTTCCCTAACTTCTTCAACCCCAAAATGCCCTGGTTCTTAGCAAACCGCGCATTCCTCGCCGGTTTCCACTGCATCAAGCCACGCTGCTTGCGCTCCTCGGTGCGCTTATTCTGCTTATTAGCGTCCTTGTTGCTCGTACCAGAGGAAGTGCCGTCAGAGGTGAGCGTGGTATCGGTACGCGCAGTGCTGTGCGATGCACGGGGGGAGTTGGGTGATAGATCTGTTTGTTGGTGTTTGACGCCATTTATGTTATTCGCGTTGCTAGCGTTATCTGCGTCTTGGACACCGAGGTCAGAGGAAGAGTCTGTGCCGTCGTCGTCATCATCATCATCATCGTTGTCTTCGTCGTCTGAAGGATGGAAAGGGTCGTGTAGCGGTTCTTCTACACCAGGTTCTCTCCTCTTCTTGCCTTTAGTATTCATATACGCCTTGGGATCATGTCCAAAAGCGCCAGACCAGTCAGCACCATCTTTAGCAAGCCATTTCCTCTTTTCCTCGTCATCAGCGTTCTTCAGAATATCACGACCTTGCGTGAGAGACTCCTCGTGCAGCTGCTGAACGCGATCGGGCAACTCCTTATCGACTTTGCGATTGCGCACACCTTCTGCGACGCAAGCTTCCCACGACTCGTACGTCTCGCGAGAATCATTGTCGACGATAAACTGCTCATGCGACTCATCCGTTCCGGCCTTGAAGCGGGCGCGGAATTGGAGACGCCCGACTTCCTCAAGGTCATCCAGACCAGGTTCCTTTTGACAGTTGTCTTCCGTGATATGATTCTGTGTGAGACGTGCGGGGTGCGCAGTCGTCCAGATGGGGATGTTGATATCAGCGTCTTCGTTGTCGATGAAGTGCTGCAGCCAAATAACGGCATACGCAGCTGCCTTCCTCTTTCCAGAGTGATGGAACTCGAAGACGATGGGTGATCGGTAGCGGTACTTGACCGGTAGGCGAACATTGTGCTTACCATCGTGCTCCTTGAGGTCCCAGTAGTAGCCGTCACCTTCGCTAAGCTTGTGCGCTGCCGCGCGACCCAACTTGCCTGTGCTGCCACCAGTGCGGAGGCGTATCTTGGGGTGAGAGTTGTAGCCGATAGCGAGAACCCTATCAGATCGGAACTCGAATGTGCCTACGTCCCAGCCCAGCATGTGCGGGGGAAGACGGGTCTCGATGCTGCGGAAAAGCAGCGAAATCCGAATGCGGCCAAAGCCGATGCCACCGTCGAGCGGGTACCAACGCGTGACCTGTGAAGACGTCTCGAGGATGTCGGAGAGCTTGAGCGGGACGACACCAAGAACGGGGTCATGCTCGCGATTGCGCTGGTCACGGACAGTGACGGTAACGATAGCAGAGCGCCAGTCCCGAATGAATCGCTCGGTTCCGGCGTTGAAGATGGGTTGCGATGACACCGCCTTCGCACGAGTTCGGTAGACCAGCTGATCGTTGTACAAGATGGTGCAGTAGCTCGTAGGAAGGTCTCCTCCAGTCTCTTCGGTTGATTCCCCGTATGGCTTCGCAGGCTCGAATTCGCGACCCTTGCGGGAACCTGTCGTGCCTTTGACATTTTCGAGTTCCAGGTTGACGATTTGATGAACGATAATATTGCAGATTCCGCTGGGCCAAAGTGGATCGGGCGGTGTGTGCATAGCCGCATCATCCGTGCCGGTATTGATGACGCCCTTTTCGTCTTGCAGAGCGGGGTCATCCTTGAGCTCGTCAGGGAGAGCACGGTTCTTGCCGTCGGTCCTAAGTGCTGGGCGATACTTGGGCTTGCCGAAGTATCCAACCTCCCAGTGAAGCTCTCCGGGCATCTCGCTATCGGCATCCATACCCGCAAGTTTCGAGACCTGTGGGTACATTTTGCCTGGGTGTTGGATCATCTTTTGCATGGAAATCTCAACCTTACCGACAATGTCGTCAGCGGTATGTCTGTCCGAGTCCCACAGCTCAACACTGAGATTCTCATCGGCTTTGATCAGTTCCGGGGTGACAAGAAGCGCGGCGGTCTCCTCCCAAATAGGGTTCAGGTCATCTGTGATGACGCGAGTGCAGTACATCGGCTTGCCATATTTGCTAAAGGCCAGTGTGATGTAGGGGTCGCTACCACCATGTTCAGAACCACGACGATCTTGCTTGCTGAGACCGACAGCGCGATGAATCCGGATCCACAAGATTCCGAGAGCTTCGACCTCCTTGAGGATACTATCGCCTTGGAGAATGGCGCGCATATCAATCGACATAGACTTCGGCGCAACGTACACTACAAAGGTCAGCATGCACTCTCGTTTGAATGTTGAAAGGTACCTACTGCTCGCGGCGGCTTTGATCGCATAGTTGACGAAGTTGCTGATCAAGGGTAGGTTCAATAGATTCGGTGCCTTCTCCATCATGGGGATACATCCAGCCTCGACTTGCGGCGTGCCCATTAATGTGAACGTCAACGTCTTCAGGAAAGGCGGTTCAGGCGTCATGTTCATCCGTAATCGAACGGTGCCGACCAGACCCTGCAATTCAACGAAGATCGGAAGAGGAACACCAAAGAGACCCTTAATCCCTAGGTAGAACACCAACTGCATGTGCATGTTGCGTGCCTTGTCCGATGTTCGCTTTCCGCTTGGCTTCGCATGGTAAGCAAACGATACCTCGAGGTTGTAGAAATCGCCGCCCTCTTCATCGGCAGCAGCTTCTTGTGGGTCCTTGGTCTTCTTGTTCTCTTCGTGAATGGACTGCTTGAGATCCTTCACATGCGTGTCTGGAAGAGCTCTCAAGCTGAGGATTCGCAGAGGGTTGCTGCCCTGATTGATCTCGGCGACTCGTACGTTCTCAATGATACCCGGTACGGAGGCTTGCATGACATCTTCGAGAGTGTCTGCTATACCTTGGAACATGTCGGGGTTGATTAGGCCCCAGATGACCCCGAGGAGTGTGTTCATCCACTCGACGGACTCTGGGAGAAGATTTGCGGTTGCCTGTACGTGTTAGCGGTCTCCGTGTATGCCTTCTTGGGAAAATTACCATCTGGCCGCGGGTCTGCTCGCTGTCCCACTCCACCTCGCGTCCACTGCGTATAACCTCCTTCACCCATAGCCACACCCCAGACGACAGGCACATGGCCAATGGTATCAGGCCCTTGAGTGCCCCACCGAACATTTTGCCAATGACGACCGTGACCACGAGAATGCCGATGCAGAGAAACCCGGCCTTCTTCTCCAAGGCAGCGAATGTCGGCTCGTAGCTGACAGACGGCGTTGGATGAAAGAGGATGTTGGTCTTCTCGCCGTGAATAGGAACATCGGACGTGGTACCCTCGGCGACGGGATCGGGTGGGGCGGTGACATCTTGATTGTGCTTGTAGTCTGCTTGCGACTGCGAAGGGTCGGTCTTGATGGGCTGTGGAATGTAAGCGTAGGCCATTGGGATACAACCAAGTGCAAACTTACGGTGTCTTTGTTCAAGTTCGCGTTGGGGACCGAAAGCTTCTATTGTTAGCAATGCGCAACCGCCTCCAAGATATTGCCGTACCTGTGGATTCTCGACCTGGTCCATCATAGCCTTACTGACATCCTCGATGACAACTTCTCTCCCTGTCGTCGGATCCGTGACCGTTGTCGCAGTACCCTCAACGCCCATCTTCTGCGCCCGATGTGGCACCGCCTCTCCAGTGTTCTTCTTCGCCGAGGCATTCTGCTGATCCAACTTGCGATCCCTCTCCGCCTTATCCTTGTCCAGGTTCTCAATGAACTTCTTCACCGTCGGGACGGGGTTACGGCCAGAGTAATGGCCGCCAGGCGCCTGCTGTTCCGCCATGGTGGACGAATACCCTTGCGCGGGCTACGTCAAGGCGTGTGGTAGTCTCAAACTTCAACGAGAAGCAGATAGAGTGTGAGAGGAGAGGAGACTAGACAAGGCGGGCACTCAGCTGCAGAAATTAAAGTAACTCGCTACCCCTCCAAGAAGTGCTACCAGAAAGCAGGGAAGAGCAGCGCGATACAGCCGCGTTCGTGGGAGAGGAGGCTCCATGCAGCTACGCAGCCCGTGATGATGTCATGCAAGCCACAGAGGCCCACTCGACAACTTGGAGGCTTTTGGTTGCCCTGTCTGCTAGCCCCTCTGTGGCAGACGCGTGTCCTATCGAGGAGCTTCACGGCACATCAGACGCTAGCAATATTCACTGTGGCTGCTCGGCGGTATGACCATCCTGGATTAATTGCCATGTTGTGGGATCGTAATCGTGATTCTTCAGAGATCGACGGTCTGGATCGCCGCGGGGAGGGACGGCCAATGAGACGGTGTCAGCCACGCCAAAGCGGGGCCCTACACGCCTACCCTAGCCTGTTGCAGATCGTTGGGATGCCCCGCGATCCATGCCTGGTCAGTCTCCAGGCCGTCGCCCAAGCAGTCTAAGTGACATTCCGCGATCTTACCATGTCGGGCTGGTTCACTCTTTTCACAAACGCCCGATACATCCTTGATGGCGAGCTTGTCGATGACCACCTTGTCATCTCGGATGAGACGGGTCTCATATTGAAGAGAGAAGGATATATCGGAGGTGAAGCGATAGATCTAGATGATAATATTATCGCGCCGGGGTTCCTTGAACTGCACACCAATGGAGCCAATGGGTTTCACTTCACTCACTTTGAAAACGAGAAGAGCTATGGGGAGAAGGTCGATAAGATTGCAAGGTACTATGCTACGCAAGGAGTGACGGGGTTTTGGGCAACCATCCCGACAGTAAAGGGCGAAGAGTTCCAGAAGGTGCATACTTCACACTTAACTTGACGTGAACAAAATCATTGACCGTAGTGCAGATACTACCCTCCTTACAGCCCCGCGACATCGCCAACTCTGCGTCCCTCCTGGGCGCCCACGCTGAAGGCCCCTACATCCACCCTGAGAAGAAGGGCGCCCACAATTCGTCGCTCTTCCAACCATGCAATATCTCCCCATCCCTCATCTATGGCGCCGAGAACCTCGCCTCATCAGTCAAGCTTGTCACTCTCGCCCCAGAGTTACCGGATTCATCGTCTCTCATCAAGGCTCTAGCCGCATCTGGCATCAAAGTCTCCATGGGTCACTCAACTGCGACCTACGAGCAAGGGATGGCAGGAGTGCGTGCGGGAGCAACATGTCTAACACACACTCTCAACGCCATGCCGCCATTGGCATCAAGAGCTCCAGGACTAGCTGGATTGATATCGCTTCCTCCCACTCAGAGTCCATCACCGCCATGGTACACCATCATAGCAGATGGTGAACACCTCCATCCTAACGTAGTATCCCTGCTCCATCGAACCTCACCCCAGCGCTCCATTCTCATAACCGACTCTATTGAACTCGCCTCGCTCCCCGATGGCACCTACCCTGGCCACTCCCAGATCCCCTTTGAACAAACAAAGCTCGAGACGCGTGCCACCATAGCTGGCACCGACACACTCATCGGTGGCTGTATACCATTGCAAGAGAGTGTGAGAAACCTGATGGAGTGGAGTGGATGCGGGATTGCAGAGGCGGTCGGCACGGTCACGCAGAACGTGGCTGCTTTTATGGGGATTGATGGGGAGGGTGGTAGAGGTGTGTTGAAGGAAGGAAGAAGGGCAGATTTGTGCGTATTGAGTGAGGCGGGGGAGGTGCTGCAGACGTGGGTCGCGGGGACGAAGGTTTGGGATAAGGAAGATGAGATCAGAGAGAAGGAGGACAACGCAGACGTGAGGGGTCAGGCTGTGTGAGAAGTAAAATTGTTGCTCGATTGTATTAAAAAGACAACAAATCTTCGCGCTGACGCCCCCGCCGTTCCATGATCTTACATCGAATCCATGAGTGAGTACATAACATACTGCAAGCCCTGCTCGCAATGTAGGTTCTATGCCCAGGAACTCGCTACCTGCCGTCCACGGAAATCGCGCTTGCAGACGTTGGCATCTTCGCCCAACTCTGCATGAGGTAATGAAAGACCTCCAGTGCTATCAAATGCAAGCTTCCTCAGTTCGGAGAGACGGCGTCAGACACAGCCATGAGCTGAAGTTGTGGCCACGACTGTTTAGAAAGCTCTGCGTTTCGGATTAGCGTAATGTCCATATATCAGCAAAGGTACACCGACCCTTGTGCTTCCTCTTCAGGTATTGCTCCAGCTTCTTCGCCTTGACCTTTATAGAAGTGTTGGTAGGTATAGGACAGCCCGGCAATTTATGGTAGCAGATCTCCCACAACGATGCGTCGTTGCTGGGTGGAGAAATCATGGACTCCAACTCAGTCAAGTGGTAGTACGGGGACAGGTCCAGAACCCTCATTGCCTTCGCGAAGCGTTGGTGTTGCTCGTTCGACAGAGTCAACGTGGATGGATCGATGGGCTGCCTGAAGCCGAGATGATTGTCTTCCCTTACAAAGGAAGAATTGTTCGATGAAACCATCGTATAGTTTGATTTGATTTGATTGGTGGTGTTCGCAGATAGGGTCAGAAAAGTGGATATGTAATGCCGATTCTCATCTTTGCTCCATTCAGGAAGGAAGTGTTTCAGCCTCCAACTTAGTATCTCGTGTTGAACGTAAATCTCAAGGCCAAATCGAACCTTGAGAACCTGATTGGAAGTCAGTTCGTATCGGACTAGACGCTCAATAGACTAACTTCGCTCAGCTCGAATAATTTCCCAGCCTTTGGTGCTGACCCCGAACCCGCTTTACACAGACAGAATGGATCAGTCACTCCGCTGTTAGCCTCCAGGTGTGCCTCATCAATTTGCTCATGATCCCACTCGTAATTCTCGTATGGGTGATTCTCAACCATTTCCATCATCTCATCGTCCGTGTAGTCGTCTGGATTCAACCGCTCTTCCTCACACCTGTCAACACTCGCGAATAGTTCGAGCCACATTTCCTCAACATCAGGCTCATATGGTAAGGGGTGTTGGCGCCAGGTACATGTTCCTTGGAAACAGAGGAAGTCGCTATCCCATTTAGGTCGAATTCGGCGTCTCTCCAATTGTTGAGCCTCGTCGATAATCATCTCGAGAATCTCTTGTGGGATGCTGGACAAAGGCCCAGAGCCAAAGCGATGAGCAAGTCTGAGAGCGCTGACTTTTGAGTCAATGTTCGAGTAGGACTCCAGGTTTGCGGCCAGGGTCGTAATGTTGACAGGGACAGCCCAAGTCAAACGGGGGACTGGTCGATGTATCGGTGGTGGCAAGTCCATTTGATCGTATTCATCGGATGGGAAGTTGAGATAACACATCGTGGAGTGTGCGCGTGCAGCTGGGTAGTGCAACGAATTGATGATAGGGAGAAGGTGAGAGGTCAAGGCTGAAGTCGAGCAGGCGCGTCCTGGGTTGCGCTAGTCCAACTCGAGTTAGCGCGAAGGCCGAAACAATATACATGAGTGACAATTGGGCAGTGAGAATTCGACAGGTTTCCGTGAAGACAGACAGTGTTGCGAGTTCTTTGAGCTTGCTATAACACTAGCAAACGCTGGAAAGTACATACTGTAACTAGAAGCTCCAACAGAGTGAACCCGCCGCTCACCATCGCAGCATCGTGGCTACCCCGTGGCGCGTCCGACGGAATATTGGCATCTGTAAAGCGAACCAATTTGCATCTAAACGTTGATACTACTTTGCCTGAACTCTCGGGCGCGCCCGCTCGGGCCCAAAACTTCGGCGGCGCGTCGTTGGAGTGTCGTAGACGACCATATCCAGACCTTTCCATTTGCTGGGTAGCGGGACGTAGCAGGCGATGGATTTTTTGACCTGTCCACGGCCCACAGATATTTGCGCCGGTACCAGCTGTTGTCTGCGAGAAGTTGTAGTAGCATAGCGTCCTGGGAGTCGTTCAATGTCGTCCGCAGATATACCACCAATTGAAGACCGAAGCGATGACGAATCCTGGCAAGGCTTGTAGGGCGGGCTACAAGAATTTGAAGACGAGTTATCAGGTGAGAATAGCTTGTTCGATGGGAATGGAAAGCAAAGGGCGTGTGCGAGCGTCTCTTTCAAATCGACAACTGCGAAGATGGCAGGACCGACGACTCCTGCATCCTCAACGAGGACATGCGCCTCGCGGTCATCCTCTCAGCTACGACAATCTTCATTAGGACTTCCGGAAAGTCGTAGCACGTTGCACTGCAGTTGCACAGGATCCGAGAAAAGATTTTCGTGGGAGAAGGAAAGTTATGAAGCCCGCGTGATTGATGTACGCGCTCATGCCAGACACCCGATGGTTGACCAATCAGCTGCTCTCGGCTTAGCGAGCCCACTGGAAACCAGGAACTGCAACTGCTTCTGTCTCCGTCACTCGCGTATGTTCAAATCCGACACCGGTCAGTACGTGCGTGATGTCTGATAAGCACTGTGAGGCCAAAACATATTCGTATGCGCATTGCAAGTATACATGCAAGACGCTCGTTTGTGACGATCGCTTCCAGCGATGACGGCACACCTCAACCGAACCGCCGAACCTCCTACCATGGCGAGCCGGCCCTTCTGATTCGAAACCTTGTAAATGTTGGACTACAGGCTGATTTCACAGTGTCGCCATCATGTAGAGGCACTGCTAGCCCTCATTCGAACGATGAACCTTGGCTGAGCCGTAAGCTCTAGCGGCTGGCGTCTGTAAATTACACTTACCGAACACTCTTGGTAAAAACTGCTCAATGCAGGTCGATAAGGCTACCGCGGCATCTGCGGGGCGCAAATCGAGCTCCATGAGTCGGCGGTCGACAATGGAGCTCTGCTCAGGATCTCACCGGGATTTAGTCGCATGCTTTGCACTTGACCCCATTCTTTGGGCTACCCCGGTCACTGCGCCGACCATTTCTCTTGTCATCGCCACTGTCATCCCACTCTATCTTTCCGTTTCTAGCCAGTGCTTTAAGCATGCAGAACATGTTCCTCGTTTCCTCTTTTGAGCCTGAAGCGCCCGGCATCGGTATCTGAACGCCATTGTGGTACATATACGCCTATTTCTACTCCAGGCCACATCTGCAATTCTTCCCGGAACCTTCCTCCTTACTCCATCATGGAGAACCTACCGAACAGCTCCCGATCTTGGATACCCGACTTCCTCAAGAGATCAAAAAAGGACGAGTTCGAAACACCTCCCAACGAAAGGACCGCTCTACTTCCGCCTCCATCGCCTGACGATGAATACGGAGAGTCGTTCGATCTTGAAGATGGAGATGGTACCAATTACCAGCTCATCGTGCAAGAATTCTGGATCCTCTTCCGAGGGTCTATCCCAGTTGTGCTCGCATATGCCCTTCAGAACTCACTCCAAACGATATCAGTCTTGATAGTGGGACGGCTATCGCCAGAAGCCCTCGCCACAGCCGCCTTCTCCTACATGTTCGCTATGGCGACTGGCTGGCTCATTGCTCTAGGAGGAACCACTGCAATCGACACTCTGGCATCCGCAAGCTTCACGGGAAGCAAAAATCCACACGATCTCGGGATCATTCTCCAACGTGCATTTGTCGTTCTTTCGCTTTTCTACATACCCGTCGCGATTCTATGGTTCTGCTCCGAGCCACTCTTCAAGGCGCTCGGCCAAGAAGCCTATATTGCGAGGGACTCCGCCAGATTTCTCTCCGTTCTTGCACCTGGCGGACTTGGTTACGTCTATTTTGAGGCTATGAAGAAGTATCTTCAAGCCCAAGGTAAGCACAACAGCCTGTACAGTCCCGCACGAATACTAACAGAAGTAGAAATAATGAGGCCCGGCACTTACGTGCTGCTGATTACGTCGCCTCTAAGCGCAGGTCTCAACTACCTCTTTGTTTACACGTTCGACATGGGACTCCTCGGCGCGCCCATCGCTACCGGCATCGCGTATTGGGTTTCGTTCCTCCTCCTTCTCGCATACGCACGATTTGTCAAAGGCTGGGACTGCTGGGGAGGATGGAGTCGCAAATGTGTGCAGAATACAGGAATGTTTGCGCGATTGGCCATCCTCGGTGTGGTCCATGTGGGGACAGAATGGTGGGCTTTCGAGATCGTCGCACTGGCCGCCGGCAGACTGGGGACAATTCCCCTCGCCGCGCAAAGTGTTATCATGACCACGGACCAAGTCATGAACACAATTCCCTTCGGCGTGGGAGTTGCCACCAGCGCCCGGGTTGGCAATCTCCTCGGAGCACGCAATGCGAAAGGTGCAGCAAGAGCGGCAAATACTGCAGCTGTTCTCAGCATGCTCCTCGGCGGCGTCGTTCTAGCCATCCTAATGGGGGTCAAGGACTTTTACGCGAAAATCTTCAACGACGATATACACGTCATCCGCCTTACCGCGGAGGTCATGCCATACGTTGCGCTTTTCCAAATCGCTGACGGCCTCAATGGGAGTTGCGGAGGCTCACTCAGAGGCATGGGCCGGCAGCACATTGGAGCGATTGTCAATCTGGTCAGCTACTACTGCGGAGCACTACCCCTCGGCATCTACCTAGCTTTCAACGGCTGGGGACTGGCAGGGCTGTGGATCGGTCAATGCATCGCCCTCTACCTCGTGGGATTTGCGGAATGGGGCATCGTTGCGTGGAGTAACTGGGAGCATCAAGTGAAAAAGGCCTTTGATAGGATGGATTCGGGCCAGAGGGCTGAATTAGGTGCTGCGGAGTGAGTAGCTCCGAACGGGGGTTCCTAGGCAGCAAGGCATGGCGAACGATGAGATTGTTAGTGTAAGACTTTGCAAATAGATAGAGATAGATAGTTGTAGAGCTAGACGCACGCGATGTTCGTTATTGCCCCTTTCGGGTTAAGCGAGATTCCGTCACAAATATCGGAGCTAAACCTCTAGACCACACTTCGACTTCTTACCATCAACGGCGATCTGCGATCCCCCACATCCCAATTCGGACGATAGATAGCACTGCGTGCATATATGAACACGGAGCCCTTTCGTCACCCTTCGGACTACAGTAGATCTTGTAGGTATCGGCGGCAACTAGACCACTCTACAAGCCGACGGCATACTTTTTTGGTGCAATAGACCAGAGAAAAGCCCGCAAATCAAGCGTCCGAAGGCTTCCGAACAAATGGCAGATTGCTTCGCTCGTATGTATGCGTTGGCCATGTAAGAGTTGCATGAGGAAGCAGTGGTATGCATGCCTCCCAGCTCGTCACACCCGGAGGCGACATCTACCGCACGGCAAAGATAAGGAATCTGGAGGCCAGCAGTGGCCGGCTTGAGTGTTGCTGTTACCACATACTCCGGGAGCATTCCCATTGGCCGATTGAGCATGGCCAGCATCCGCAACCCGTCCGTAGTGCCGTCATCGTCATGGCGGGGTACTTTCTTTATCGGGGCCGTCAGCCTTGGAACCGAGGGCCTAATGATAGGTCTCGTTCTGGAGCTGAGGGAATGAAGAGGTGGATCTAGCTACCTTTGGGTAGTTTGCTGCGAGGGGTACGCAGGGATCAGATGAGCTTGGGTAGCTGAGCTCTTTACCTAACGGCAGAGAGTCAACATAGAGCATGATACTGACGCACAGGTTTTTTTTCGGTTGTATTTACTGCGAGCTCCCGCGCGTCCGTCTTCTTTCCCTCATCCTTCCATCCTCTCATCTCCTCCTCCCATCAAGCTCGCTTCCCAATTGAGTCAAGATGAGACTTTCCACCGCCATTCTCAGCTTCGCAGCTCTTGCTTCCGCTCACGGCGACCATGATCAAGAGCCAATGTATGGCCCTCACGAGGATCTTTGGTACAACACGCTTCCTGGAGATGGTGGAACTCAGGTTCGTACAGCTTCGCACACCAAATTGTGTCTCAAGAAGCACAATTGACCGGCATACAGGCAGACTCAGTCTTTTCCGGCATCTCGACATTCGGCCGCCTTCCATACTATCCTTGCCTTTCAAACCACAATGCGAAGTATGATATCGCCTTCATCGGCGCGCCCTTTGACACTGGAACTTCCTACCGCCCTGGTGCCCGCTTTGGGCCCAGCGGCATTAGACAAGGTTCTCGCCGCCTCAATCTATAGTACGTTTCCGCGTGCTTACTTTTGCTCGCATGAGGCTCACGAAAGGTTCGATTTAGCGGCGGGTACAATGTACCGCTGAAGGCGAACCCTTTCAACTCTTGGGCAAAGATCTTGGACTGTGGAGACATCCCCGTTACATCGTAAGTTCCATGTTACTTGCAGTTAAGGTGCATGGCGATGACGGTCAGGAACAATAATTCCTAACACTTAGCATAGGTACGACAACGGGTATGCTCTTCAGCAGATCGAGGAAGGCCACAACTTGCTCCTCTCGCGCGCGCCCCACACCAATGCTCTGGCTCCGGGTTATTCCAAGAAGGGCAAGACACTCCCGCGACTGATTACGCTAGGAGGCGACCACACCATCACCCTGCCTCTCCTCCGCTCCATTAACCGGTAAGTCTGACTGACTTTCCAATATCTCTACTAAGCTCATACCACGCAGTGAATACGGGCCCGTGAGCGTCATTCACTTCGACTCCCATCTCGACACCTGGAAGCCCAAGGTCTTCGGCGGTGCTCCTAGTGAACAAGCCAGCATCAACCACGGCACTTACTTCTTCCATGCATCGCAAGAAGGTCTGCTCGCAAACGACTCCAACATCCACGCCGGTATCCGTACTACCCTCTCTGGCCCGTCCGACTACGAGAACGATGGGTACTGCGGCTTTGAGATTGTAGAGGCTCGCGAAGTCGACAAGATTGGCACTGATGGAATCATCAAGAAGATTAGAGACAGGGTTGGCACTGAGAGGCCTGTGTATCTGAGCATTGACATTGATACCTTGGACCCAGCTTGTACGTCGTTCTAGCTACTGTAACCCGCACAAGGCTAACACCACACAGTTGCACCAGCGACCGGTACACCCGAGACGGGTGGATGGACAACCCGTGAGCTTCGCACAATCGTGCGTGGTCTTGAAGGTATCAACCTGATTGCGGCGGATATTGTGGAGGTAGCTCCGGCTTATGATACCAACGCGGAGCTGACCACTATGGCGGCTGCAGTGAGTATGCTCCTCTCCACAACGAGATGAAACTAATGTCTACTAGGATGTTTTGTACGAGGTGATGACGCTCATGGTGAAGAAGGGTCCACTGAGTGTAAAGGTTGACGATGACGAGGTCCTCGAGCTCAAGGCGTAAGCATGCGCTGGTTTGCGGTTGAAGTTGCATTACATTAGAAGAGAAAGGGCGAGAGAACAGGCGCATTAGAACGTAGCGCACAAGGACTAGGACAACGCAAGTTTGCGCTTAGCATAGAAATCACTGTTCCACGATATATCTTCGACGTTTGTGATTCTCGGAACTTTGTGGTGGAGTGACCATTTTGCCAATCTTTTCCGACGTTCCGAAGCGTAACGCAGCCGAACCAATCAGAGGAAATGCTTAGAAATGGCGGCGTGATGGCCGGAATATGCCGACGATGACATAGCATCAGTGAAGTCGAAGACGAACACACTCACCACCATCCCCTACACTCCCCACACGCCGTCTCTCCCCTTTGGTCGCCAGACAACAGAAAACTGACACCTCCGCGACCATGTCTCTCCCCCGAACGACTGGAGCCCTCGCGCGCTCCTCCGTCTCTACGCTAAAAAGATTTGCCGCTCCATCAGCAACACCGCGCAGATGTCCAGGATGCCTACAGACGTTTTCAAGCTTCATGCCATACAGACAGTCGGGCAAGCGGTTGCTCCAGACATCCAGCGCATACCACCCGTCGAGCCTACAGCCTGAATTGCCACCGCGAGGCTTTGGAGTTCCCGATACTTCAATAGCGGGCGGCCGGCCCGAGGTCAACAGCTCATTGCCGCCAACACCGACACATGCGCAGCGCAACACGGCATCAGTGGACGATCGACCTAGCGTAGGCATACCAGAAGGCGAAGCGCAAAAGTCGCAGCCCGCACCGTCTGCGAAGCCCCTCCGACCGCGCAGATACAATTTTGGCCCGCGCAAAGCTACAATAAAGCTCTCGCCGACTGCGGTATCGCATTTGAGAGAGCTGCTCAATCAGCCCGAGCCGAAACTCATACGGATTGGCACACGGGCGAAGGGCTGCTCCGGGCTGGCATATCACCTGGAATATGTTGATAAACCGTCTATGCTCGACGAGCAGGTGGAGCAGGATGGTGTGAAGGTTTTGATCGATAACAAGGCGCTTCTGAATATTATCGGGAGCGAGATGGATTGGTTGTCGGACAAGCTCAACGAGCGGTTCGTGTTCAAGAACCCGAACATCAGTAAGTCGCGTCATACTCGGCATTTTGGACAGATACTGACAACAAACAGCGGAGCAGTGTGGTTGCGGCGAGTCCTTTAGCGTTGGTTAACATTCTAAGCGTATACTCGCTTTGTACACCCTCATCATTATAGAGCATAGCATACTCGGCGTTATACCTTATCTCATCACGTTGGGCATAGACAGACTTCCGGTGGCATACCATATCAATGAACAGCATTCGCTCCCCTCCCTCACTACGGCATTTCACTACGGCATTACACTAGAATTTTCCGGGCTCAAAGTCCAGCACCTTTACGCTATTTATAATCGGCCCGGCGCTTTTGACGAACGATAGATGAGCAGGGTCTTTGTTCAGGTAGTAGTCTCGATCCTCGTCATTGTCGAATTCGACGACGAAGCCGTGGGTTTGGGGTGCCTTGGAGATGTTAGTATTGGTGTTATTGGGCGAGTGGGGTGGGTGGTACGGCATGGCCTTCAGGACTGTTGTCGATACCGCCTACGATGGACTTGACGTAGGGCTTTTTGGAGGTTGGATGGAGGCAGTTATCCCCAAGGGCTAGCATTTGCTTGCATGCCTGGTTCGTTTAGCAGTGCACCATAAAGTCATAGTGTAATGAATGAACTCACTTGGCTGATTTGATCTTGCGTTGTTGCAGACTTCCATTCGAAGAGGACGATGTGGATGATTGCCATAATGAATATGTGCGTGTTCGGGCGTAGCGCTTTCGTATTTGATCTTGAACGTAGTGGGTTATCTTAGATGGGGCTTTGAAGGTGGACGTAGAAGATGGGCGATGACGAACTGTGCCAAGACATCTAGCGCGGTGAGCGGAGCTACAAGCTATACCTCCGCCTACGCGACGGCGTCGCATCTCGAGATGCTCGCAAAGCGATAGCAATGATGTCTTCGCTCATACTATAAATCCTCCGACAAGCCCTCCCAACGATTCGCCCTTATAACCATTTCAACCGTACATCGCGTGCCTCTGTCTGACCACCCTCCGCAACCACCTCCGCTCCGAACCAGCACGATGACCACCACGGCCGCTCTTCCAGACCAGCTCGTCTACCTAATAATCCGCTTCACAGCCTCCATCCCCGATCTTTCCGTCTCCATAGGCTCCCCTCGAACAACAACGACACTCTCCCTGAAACAGCTCATACGACCCACGCTTCCCTTCAACCATGCGGCCGCACGACTACGACTTATATACGCGGGAAAGGTGCTTTCGGATACCGCGCCTCTATCTACATCGCTGAGACTACCACCGCCACCGCCACGTGCGAAAGGAAAAGATGGGACGTATAACGAGGATGGGCCTGGAAGTAAGAGCAAGGGGAAACAAGCCGTGAGGGATGGCGATACAGCCGATGCTGATAATGAAGATGAAGAGGAACGAATTGGGCAGGTCGACGTACAAGTCCCACCCGAAGCGCAAAGATTCTACATACACTGCTCCCTCGGCGACGCGTTGTCCCCTGCGGATCTCTCCTCCGAAGCCACCCTCGCGCAAACTACCTCTGCATCGCTTCGCTCACAGTACGCGTCTCAGGCCACCAGTTCCGCCCAAAGAACTAGCGACACCACCACATCCAAAGATGATCCCACAAGAAGACGAACGAGTTCCTCCGCCGCCCCAACAACATCAACAACGCCTGCGCCCCAAGGCTTCGACCGTCTCCTATCCTCCGGCTTCACCGCACAAGAAATCTCCACCCTCCGCACCCACTTCACAACCAACCTCTCATACACCCACACCCCAGACACCATGCCCTCCCCCACCACAATCCGGCGGCTAGAAGACGCATGGCTAGACTCCACAGCTACCGACCCCTCCCCACCATCTCTTACCACCGCCGGCGAAGGAGGTGCGGGAACGGAGAACGGGTGGGGAGCGGGATTTGCGGTCGAAGAGGGGGGCCTGGACGATATGCTTTGGGGCTATCTGACGGGGTTCTTTTGGCCGTTGGGAGGGTTGGTTTGGGGGTTTAGGGAGGAGGGTGTTTGGGCTAGGAGGAGGCAGGTGGCTGTTGTTATGGGTGTTGTGTTGAATGCAGCATTTGGGTTTATGCGGTGGAGTCAGTGATGGGGGTGGATGAGTGGCTACCCTTGGACTGTCCAAGAAATAGCACGCTCAGACTTGTTGATACCACGCACAGCATCGCATACAATCCACCTTTGTCTAACTACCTCCTAAAGCAACAAGACTGCGATGAGCTTGAGATGCTAAAGAGCAGGCGGCGTGGGCGCAATGCCGAGAGGATAGCTGGCCGCCTTGCACGCAATAGGAGTTTGGCCCTGAGACACATTTGCTAATTAGACCAGGCGGCGTGCATAGAACGCGCATTTGCCAGAGGTAGAATAGCAAGCGACATTCCAAAGAGGCCTTTCAACGGGGCTTCTCTACCAACATATTTGACCCGTGAATGTTGCCGAATAGTAGAGCTCGCCAGTTGTTTTGCTACGCTATTTGATACTAAACATTGTATATTATACCTCGAACCAGAAAGTGCTCCTAACGTGCTCCTCGTCCGCCTCCTCAGTTCAACACAGCATCCGGTCTCTCAATTCTCTCCATCAAGTACCCTTCAATATCAGATCGCTGCGCAATATGCATACCCTCATTTCCATCCACATCCGCAGCCACTGTATCGACGTCATCCCCTTCTGCTGCCACCATCTCCATTTCCATCTTCATCTGCACCTCCATCTCTGCACCCAAGCCACCCTCCCCCAGCCCTTGTCCAGATATCCAAGGACACTTGCAGTATATGCACGTGTACATGTTCCCCTTCGTCTTCGTGCAGCAGAGTGAGCAACCTTTACCGTTGATGGGGCCCAGGATGGGATTGTCGTTGGTTGAGCGGATATCTGCATCTGATCGAGGATCATGACGGCCGGTTTCTGCGTCGATGGTGGTGTCCATGATGGCACCAGCAGGACGCGATTGGAGAGTGCGACCACGCGCTGCAATTACGATGGCGAAGAGGGCCGTGAGGTAGATGGGAATCTCCATGATGTTGGGACGATTGGTAACGTATACTGAACGAATGCAGGTGGAGGAGATAAAAGGGATATCTTTTCGAACGGAACTAACAATGCTTTTAAATCTAGGAGAAAGGAAAGAGATGCAAAGAAAACATGCCACATCGCGGTCTATCCCATCATCGTCATGGTCGCGCATTACAACCGACCGTCTAATTATCAAACGCCACCCAATGCAAGTCTAAACATTCGTGTCATCTCGTCTAGATCCACCGCGCACCATCCCATCCACAATCATAGCGGATTAATGATCCCGTGTCGCCATCTACGCCTCATCATCCGTATCGGGAGGATGCGGGGTGCCCTATCAATATCGTTAGCCAAATCCTATCAACGATCACATTCGCAAACAAACATACCTTGGCACTGTTGAGCCAGTCAATATGTCTCAGACGCCTGCGCACCTCACGATCCTTCAGCTGCTGGCGCGTCATCTTCTTCTTCTTCTTCGCACGGAACTTCATGTCGTCTTTGTTGCCCTCGGTATCGCTGATGTTGGGCGTACCCACGGTGCTCGGAGCAGCACTACTGACGTTCGAGCTCGCAACGCTGGATCCAGGACGGGAATCGTCAAAGCGGTCCATGGAGACAGCCAAGTGGCCCTTGTGTGCGACGCGGCCGTCGGCGACGTGCCACTGCTCAGGGCAGAGCGCGCCGACAAACTCTTCGTTATGGGAGATCATGATGACACCGCCCTTGTAGTCGCGGATAGCGACGGCCAGGCCGCCGAGTGAGTCACGGTCCAAGAAATTAGTAGGCTCGTCGAGCACAAGCAAATGGGGGTTGTTCCACATGGCACCGGCTGTCGTTTGTTAGCAATGTTAGACGAGAATGTGGCCCGTCGGGAACTTACCTAGCACAACCTTGACTTTCTGACCACCCGATAGGCCGGAGATCTCGTTGTGGTTGGCAATCTCGGGGTCCATGCCCAGATCTTCGAAATGTTTCGAGATGACCTTGGGCTCCAGGACACGGTAACCCAGACCCTCACGGGAGGACTCGTGATCGTCGAACTCCTGGATGAGCTTTTGGAAACCCCTCTCGACCAACGTCTCGCGCGAGATCTGGGAGTTCATCTTGGGCATCATGTTCATCCACTTAACCTCATACTGGTAACTCTTCTTGTACTTTTGACGACCGATGAGGGCCTCGATCTTGCGAGGTCCCATTCCGTCACCGAGATCGATGGGCGTAGCCATCTGAGCCTTATCCTCGGGGGTGAGAACACGACTCTGCTTCATGAGCACCTCGCGATCGTCACCGTTGGCGTAACGCCATTGGAGGTACTGGTTGGGCGTCTTCTCCATATGCATCTCAACGTGCTCCAGTGCGTGCTGCTTGATGTAACCAATACGCAAGTTAGGGTGCTTCTCGACCTTTCCGGTTTGAGGGATCGTCTCGCCAGTGAGGAGTTTGATGAGCGTGGATTTACCCGCACCATTGGCACCGATGATGGCAACACGGGATGATAGCGAAAGGTTGCAGGAGATTTCGTGGAGAGAGGGTTTCGAAGAACCCGGGTATGTGTACGAGCAGTTGGTCATACGGAGGATGGAGCGGGTGTTCGACTTTACACCAGTGAGGATGCCGGGGGGAGGGAACTTGAACTGGACCTGGGACGAGGTAAGGGTGTAGTAACTCTTCGCTTCCGGCTTGGCTTTGACAAAGTCGGCCAAATTGCCCTTGTAGCAAATCAGCTTCTTCTGCTCGTAGTGGTAGATATCCGTGCAGACTTCGTCAAGGAAACCAGAGTCGTGAGAAACAATCAGACTGGTGATCTCGTTGTGGCTCTTGAGGTAGTTCTGCAACCAGGCAATGTTGGTGACGTCCAAGTGATTGGTAGGTTCGTCCAACAACAAGACGTCGGCACGCATCAGCATGGCGCGGGCCAAGGCAAGCTTCATCTTCCATCCACCAGACAGCGAACCGACCATATCAGACTGTTTGCCTTCAGGACCAGCGGTGAAGCCAACCTCGCACAGGACCTCGGAAATGCGCTCCCTTGTCTCATCCTTGAAGCGGGGGTCTTTGACGATATATTCCAGGATGGTAATATTCGCATCCTCGCCCTGGTTGTGCTCGACAAAGCACGTCTTGACTTCATCTGGGGACGGGAAGCCCTCAAGCTTGCCGTTGGCGATACTTCGCATGAGGGTTGATTTGCCCGCACCGTTGCGACCGCAGAGACCGTAGCGGTGGCCCTTTAGCAGACGGAGGTTGGTGTGCGAGAGCAGCAACATGCCACCGTAGCCTAAGGAAAACACGGCGTTGACAATCTCGACCTCGCCGTCATCTTCCTTTGTGGGCTGTCCGAACTGGCGGTGATCTTCAGCGATGAAGAATTGGTGGACAGCCTCTGCAACCTTCTCGCCCTCTCCGGGGTTCATCAAAGGTGCGACATAGGGTGCGACGAGTGAAGGGATGCGCTTGATCGCGCGCTGGTTGACGACCTCAGCTACCATTTCGGAGATGTAGGTCTTCGCTTGAGCCCAAAGTTCGGCGTCTCCGGGGAAGTCCTGGATGCTGCCAACAAGATTGACCTGCTTCTGCAGCACTTTCTCGATCTCTGGTCCGTGAAGACGCGAAACGGCTCCATGCTCAAGTTCGCCGTCCTTGTCAGCCATGGCCTCTTCAAGCACAGCAAAGGCCCTAGCGCCAATCTCTCGCACTTCAGGCAGGGAAGCACTGTCCTTGACTTTTGTCACGCCCGGCTTGAGCCTGGGCAGGAAAGCACGTGCCTCGACTGGGTCGTGGACGAGCTTGGTCAGATTTTCGACTACCACCACGGTCTGTCGGAGAACTTCCTGGGCTGTTGAGTTGGAGTTCAAAGAGCGCTCAAGCAGTGGGGTGACCATAGCAAGGACGGGCGAAGTGACAATAGCCACAAAGGTGGTCTGAGAGAGGGCATGGATCGCCTTCTGCTGGCTCTGTGTGGACGGGTCTTCGATCGCCTTGACGAGAAGAGGTATCCGCGGGGCGATATCATCGTTCTGCAGGAGGGTAGTGAGGCTGTTCATGGTCTTGTTGGCTTGTTTTGCCACCTGTGACTGTCAGTACTGCTCATGCATAGTCAAGCTCGCACAAACTCACCTCGGACTTGAGATCGTGCATGCCGCTCTCAACGACTGGAATCAAGCGCTCGAGCTGCTTGCCCATGGCTTCGCGGAGCACGTCCTTCTCCTGCTCGACCTCCAAGCTCTCCATGCCCATCTTGGCCTTCTCGGCCATGCGGCCGATGAGCTCAAAGGCGCTGACGGCGCCTTGCCACTTGCCGGACTTCTTTCCGAGGTACTTGATGAGCACGGGCAGCAGACCGAATACTCGCGCCTCGGCGCTCAGGTTGTTGAAGAGGGCATCTAGGGCATACTGTGCCGACTCCTTGACCGTCGTGGTCTTATCGCAACAAGCATCCAGTGCGACGTGAAGAAGCCCCTCTTCCTGGACCATGAAGACGACTTCGGTCAGCCTCTGGGCCGTCGTCAGTCGCTCGAACAGGGCGCCGAGGGCGTTCATGGCGCCTTCTCTGCGGCCGGGGTTCTTCTTCTCGCCCGCCGCCTTCTTGATCTCGTCGATGATGCCATAGCTCTTGAGCCCACGGAAGCCAACCGAGTTCTGGAGAAGCGTTGTGAGGGCGTATGCTGCTTCGACGGAGGCGTGGGAAAACTTGGCCGTGGTGATGCTGACGAGGAGCGCATCGACGTCGGCTTGGGAGGGAGGGGGGCCGTCGCCGGCCTTGTTCACGATGATCGCGGGAGCCATGGGAGGCGACTCGGAATGGGGCATTCCCGTCGGGGGGAGTCGCTGTGGATAGAGAGTAGGCAGAAGAAGTGTTTGCGTCGTGTCGTAGATTTTCGTGGCGGGGGCCTGTTATCGATAGGCCAGATTTAATCCGCGCGGGCTGAGGGGCGCCGGGCAGAAGAACAATGCGTAAAACTTTGGTGAAACGGGGGTATCGCGCGTATACAAATCACCGTCACCAAGACAGTGTGGAGTGGAGAGTGGTATACAAGTACAAGGAGAGAAGACGAAGAACCTGCACCTCAGGTTGGGACGGCAGTTTCGGGTTGGGCGCGGTGAATGAAATAATATTCGCCTTGCCCGCCGCTGACTTATTAGGCGTCCGTGCACACGCACGTTTTTTCTCTGCTGCCCGCACTAGCCGCTTTCCATAAGGCTGAGCCGTGGGTGCAGTCTCTGCCTCCCTATTACGCAGCGGCTCTTGTTCCCAGGTTCGAGTCCCAATAGCGACCCAAACTCTAATAATAATGCCTCAAGAACGAGGCTAGCCAGACGGCTCTGCTATCGTCCATCCGAGTACTTTTCACGGTACTTTGATCCGGCCAGACTCTTTGTCTCTTCTAGAACGACTTCCTTTGCATCAGGGCTAGACTTGATCGTCTCGTAGGCTTTGACCCACGTCTTCCCTGGGTGGTGCTGTATGTAAAGCCTAGCGATCTTGACGTTGACGGCGTCACAAACCAGCTGTAGTTCTGGTATCGATGGCGTCGCAGCCTAAGAACAGGCGGCAGATAGTCTGACGCAATAGGCACTGAGACTTTGTACCCATCACCAAGAACCTATCTGCCGATGGGACCAAGGTAAGAATAACATTCGGACTGACATTGTCCTCAGTTTCCTGGGGTCGAGAGACGGCGTTGACCAAAAAGCAAGGTTGGATGGAGCCGGTATTTAGTGGCACTAGTAGCTTACAGCAAGATAGTGAATGTCCGTATCGCCGCTTGTCTCAAAGTGGATATGGCTCATGTCCAACAATCGGAATTCCTCACATAAAAGGACCAAGTATGTATCAACCAGTCATTTAAACAAAACTTGATGTTCACGATGTCGCTGCTCGCAGTACGGAGCGGGCGTCAAGTGATCTCGAGATGTGACTAAGCAAGGAACCCCGGCCTCGGTTCCGATTTCCTGCACCACCATCGTCATCGGTATGCACCTCGATGCCCACACTGCTCCACCTGATCAAACTAGCCGCGAATCCCTACACCTCTCTGCCCGCCATGTAGTTCCCGCATTCTCGACCTCTTCTCCGCTCAATTGACTCTCCGTGCCCGCCATGACTCTCATCGGCGACCATGTGCGCGCTGCGTACCACGACAAGCAGACGCACATCGTGCTCTTCTCGTCGACGGCCATCGCCCTCTATGGCTACGACCAGGCAAGTATTGACATGTGCGCATATCACAACACTTCTCTAATACATATCCAAGGGAATGATGTCGTTGATTAACACCAACTACAACTACCTCAACACCATGGGCATTGGCATTGACTCGCCCCTCGTAGGCGTCATTGTCGCTGTTTACTATCTCGGTTGTGCCGTCGGAGCGGTACTCTTCTCGAAGATCGCTGATAGGCTTGGACGAAAGAAGTCAATCTTCCTATCCCTCGCGACTGCCTCCCTCGGAAATTTTGTCATGTTCATATCGGGCTTGGGATATTCGAAGGGCGCTCTGGGCGTCATGTTGGCCGGGAGAGTCATCATGGGCTTGGGAGTCGGCGGCATCGACTCGGTCATCCCAACATACAGCTCCGAGCTCTCAAAAGACGAAGCACGGGGAAAGGCATTGGCCCAGGAGTTTCAGTCCAACATCTTCGGCTTGCTCATGGCATTTGGCATCAACCTCGGCGTGACAGTCGTGCTGGGCAAATGGAGTCAGTGGGCATGGAGAACACCCATCATAGTCATGCAGGTGTATCCCATACTACTGATGGCTTTCATTGAGCAGCTACCAGAGTCTCCGAGATGGTTCATCTTCAACGGTCGGCAAACAGACGCTCAAGCAGCGCTGAACGATATCTACGGTAACGAGGGAGATAGCAAGCTAGACGAGCTACTAGACGCACATGAGAAGGAGAAGGATCAGCACGTGGGCTACCTAGACATGTTCAAGCCTAGTCATCCGCAGTTCCACCCCACTATGATTGTCATCATGGGTCAGATCAATCAGGCGCTTACGGGTTACGGAGCTGTCTCGGTCTATGGGCCGCAAATATTCGAGGTAAGTCAATTTCCACCACAGGCTTTTATAGGCACGATTGAACCTTCTCCACCTTCCACATCTACCGTGATACAATACCACCCATTCATCCCACAACCGATAAGCCCAAAAGCAACCGACTGACCTTTTCTAGCTCCTCGGCTTCCGTGTCCGTATGGCCGAATACCTCACCCTGGGAAACTACACCTCCTACTTCCTCCTCATGACCGTCGCTTGGCTCCTAATCGACGTCCTCGGGCGTCGCAAGCTATTAGTGCAAGGTTCAGTCGTACTAAGCGGTTCTTTCCTACTCCTCGCCGTCTTCGGCGGCCTCGCCTCAAATACCACCAAACTCGACGTTCCCGTCTTGATCCCCGGCATTCTAGGCACCGTAGTACTCTTCGTCGCAACCGGCGCCTTTGGCATAGGCTGGCTCGCAACCGTCTGGCTTATTCCCACAGAGATCTATCCGACCACCGCCCGCGCTCAAGGCACCGCCATCTCCGTCATCATATGGGGCTTTGCCAACTTCGCCATCACCTTCCTCACGCCCGTCATGTTCACTTACCTCTCCTACATGATCTTCCTTGTCTTTGCTGGCACCAATGCTTTTGCGGGGATATGGACATGGTTGTACCTCCCTGAGACAGGTGGACGCAGCTTTGAAGAGAACCAGCAGTTCTTCAAGGATGCGGCTGAGGCGGGGACGTGGCAGGTGAGGAAGATTGTGGGCGGCGAATTTGGCGTGTTTAAGTATCCGGATCCGGAGGGGAGAGATGGGGAGGTGATTGATGCGGAGAGGGTGCCGCTTTTGAGGAGGATGGAGGATCAGTTGCCTAGTGTTGAGTAAGAAGGCACTTTTCTAGCTTGGTTCAGATTGGATATCAATAGATCATTTGCTCTCACTACGGAAGTCTTGTCTAGAAGAGTATGCTTTCGAAAGCCGTATGTCATATATATAATGCTATCAACGGTTACGACCCAGGAGCAGCGATTATGACCCAGCAGAACTGCTTGTGACCCTGCAGTAGCGCTTGTGACCCAGGAGAAGGTGAAGCGCAGCAGTGTGCAGCTATGAAGATTTACATGCAATCTTGCAGCCGTTAACATTCTTCGCAGTCAGCTTCTGCTCAGCTGCATAGTCCTTGTCGTCCCGACTCTGCAACGTCTCGACTTCTCGTGCCAGACGCCAGATGACATAGCTGGCTTCGTTCAAAGCCTTGGTTTGTCCCAGACAGGCGCGCTGTCCGCCACCAAAGGGCATGTACTCCCATACGCTGGGGTTGATCTTTGCCCACCGATCGGGGTCGAAGGTCTCCACGTCCGCGCCGAATACATCCGGGTTGCGGTGCAGCGCGTAGAAATGGCACATGATGTTGGTTCCGCGCGGGACGAAGACGGGACTACTATTATCGCTCCCACCTCCAACTGGCAAGACGGTGTCTACGAGTGCAGCGCGGTCCAGACGGGGGAAGATCGGGTATAGCCGGAGGGCTGTTCTGGTTGTTAGCAAAGATTCGGCAATCAGGAAGGGTAATCTGACATTCTCGCAGCACGTCTCTGAGCAGTAGAGCCCCACGCAGAGCATCTGCACTTGGGTTTGAGTCAAGCTTGCCCAGATCCTGCCGCAGTCTATTCCATACCTGGGGACACCGTGCGAGGAGGAACACCGTGTTGCTGATCAGAGTCGGTGTCGTATCCTGCGCTGCCAGCATCCCCTGAAGCACCTGGTTGCGGATCTCGCGACGGTCTGAAGTCTGCGAAGCGACGGACTCAAGTAGGCTTCGTTGGCGTGTCTCTGCGGCCGAATCCTTATTATCCAAGCTTCGCGTGACGTAAAAATCGACGTATGCCCACACTTTCTCCCAAGGTGCCACCGTCATTGACTTGGGCACCAAACCCCGGAACGAGCCCGTGATCAAACGCAATCCCATACCCAGAAGCGAGGCCTCGAAAGCGTCCAAATATGTCTGAGGTTCTAAAGGCGCATCTGTTGCGCCCTGGCCACTAAAGACTCCGGGCGCTTGTCCGACGAGAAATTGCTGTGATGAGTCGACGAACATAGTCGCGATCAATGGCTGCAGATCGAACGTAGAGCCATCCTTTGGTATCCTAGCCATGAGCTGATCGACTAGTCCGCCAAAGGCAGAAAGGTCGGAGACGTTCTGCTTTGCGAACGACGGCTTCAACAAGCTCCGGGAGTGCTCCCAGACCTTGCCATCATTCGTCAAGAAACCTTGTCCGCAAAAGGCGCCCATAGCGTCGCTGCGAATCGGACCAATACCCCATTCGCTAGCTTTGGTCGACATGGCCGTCTTGATGTTTTCAGGATGTTTGGTGAAGAGGACCGTCCCACTGAGCGACGTTGATTTGAAAGTATGTGTACCCAACTTTTTGAAAATTCCGGTTTCACCTGGTAAGAGGTTGTTTGCGCTCCTGAGCTTGATATTGTCCAAGAAGAGATCGATGCCAAAGAGCGGATCCCAACTCGGAAGGCTTCGTGGTGGCTGACATCCTTTGGACCTGGCCTCGGACTGCTCGGATACCTTTCTTGTAAGTTTGAATAAGATGAAAAGCGCTATACCGGCAAGGAGCGAGTTGAGAATGACTGCCATTGCGGAATATACAAGACCGTGGAACGTGCCGTAACTAATGAACTACGAAGGGCGTTACGAGAGCACAACAAAGATTGGTGAGGACAAGCAGTCGTTGCATCGGAGAATTGCTAATCGCAAGGCGTCCGATAGACTCGGCCGTAATGCAGGTCACTGTCTTGGATAATGCATTGGACCAGTGCTGGTTCGAGGGGAAGACCCCACTTTCCTTAAGTCCACGCTAGTGCCTTCGCTGCGCATTTAAAGCGCAAATAAGCACGAACAACTAACATCTCGGCGTAAAGATCGTCGGTCTGTTGCGAGTACTTAAGCGGCTCATAAAGGGTATTGTGCGACGAGATTCTCAATGCTGAGCGAGTTGTCTCACTAGGAACGTGGGACTAAAGCTTAGCTATTGCCGCAGATGCTCTCACACGAGACGCATAAATACTATGCATTACAGTCTATGCAATGCCTAAAGCGACTTCACTTCGGGACTACCAACGCTTTCATGCTCGGCGACTGAATCAATTCGTTCCCAATGCGACATGAGCAAGTAGCATACAGCAATTAGCCAAGTATCAATCAAACCGCTATGCGTAATGACAAAGACGAGAGGGAACCATATTACGCAAGAACAGTCCATTCATAAGGTAATCTATCTAACAGGGTGCAAGAAGGGAATCATGACAACGTGGTCGTACACTCCAAAACAAGTCGTACATCCAAAGCTCTGTCGCAAACTTTCACTAACGGGGTTGTCCTGAGAATTATGTTGTGTGCCAACTCTCCAACCACCAACGCTCGAAACTGAGCATTTAAGCACGGAAGCTCCTCCGCATCTTCTTGGCAGCAACATCCTCAGGTCCACCAGCGGGGTTCGTGACCGCGCCCGCAAAGCCAAGCGCAGTGTTGAACAGATCCGCGGTGCTCTTGTTCCTTGTACCGGCAGCCTCGACGTCAGCAGCAGCAGCCTCGCAAGCAGTTACGGCAGCCTCGTTGGCGCCGCACACGTTGGTGAGCTGGTTGCAGAGAGCGTTGGTGATGATGTTGGGGTTGAGGGCTTCACCCTGGCCGCCGCGGGCAAGCGGGTCGCCGATCTGGAAGGTGAACTCATCGTCGGGACGGTTGCCCTCGCCACCCTGGAAGGTGATGGTGGGTGTGCAATCGCCGAAGTCTTCGCCGCCAGTAAGGGTGGAGGCTCCGCCAGCGGCGGCACCGTCTGCTGCATCACCGGCACCGGCATCAGCTGCAGCATCGTCGGCTGCGGCCTGGTCATCGCCAGCTGCGGCATCGTCGGCTGCGGCATCGTCGGCTGCGGCCTGGTCATCACCAGCTGCGGCATCTCCAGCAGCGGCCTGGTCATCTCCAGCAGCAGCTTGGTCGTGGGCGTTGGCATCCTGGGCATCTCCAGCAACTAGGTTGTCATCGGCGGCAGCGTCTGGGAAGGTCAGTTTGAGTGTTAAAGACGAAGTAAGGAAGAACACCTACCATCGGCAACGTCCTCAGCATCGCAGGCTTCCGCATCATCGGCAGCCGCATCATCGGCAGCGACATCATCCGCAGCCGCATCATCCGCAGCCGCATCATCTGCAGCCGCATCATCTGCAGCCGCATCATCCGCAGCCGCGTTGTCTCCAGCAGCCGCCTCATCATCAGCAGCGACATCATCCGCAGCCGCGTTGTCTCCAGCAGCAGCATCAGCAGCACCACCAGCCGCCGCGCCACCACCAGGCTGCTGGGCAACAACCAAGTCACCCAATCCAGCCTGGTCCATGAGGTCAAACACGCTGAGGCCATCAGCCGCAAGAGGGGTGCCAGCCGAGCTAGCACTCAAAGCGGCCGCGTCGCCGTTGACATCGACATCAGGGTCAATGAGAGGGGTGATACCCCTGAGCTCGGGGGTGACCGGGAGGGTGGGGTCACCGCAGACATTCTGCACGTTGCCGCCCACGAAGGGGTTGGTGTTCTTCTCTGCAGTGACCATGCCGATGGCGGCGGCGATGGCATCGAGACCACCACCGAGCTCGGCGACAATCTGATCGGCGGTCACAAGCTGGTGTGGGTGTAAGTAGATGTACAAGTGATGATCAGAAGGGCAGACATACCTTGTCACAAGCGTTGGCCCCACCCAAAAGGTCACTGATGGCTCCACCAGCCACGGTACCCGCAGCACCTGGCTCTCCGCCCTGAACCTGGCCGATGGCATCGATGGGGATTTGCTCCTGGCCGAAACGGGCCTCGACGTAGGCGATCATCGCCGCGATGAGAAGAGTCTTGGAAACCATGTTGAAAGAAGTATAAACAGTTGAAATGTCAAATGATGGAAGGGAGACTAGCTCGGAAAGGTGACAAAAATGGGCCGACCGGGGCTAAAAGAATGGAACGTTTGAATGAAAGAAGAGAAAAAAGACTGTGAAGATGCTACCGCGAAGTGGACTGATTCGAGGCTTGCTGGAGAACAATTGAGCTGGCCGACGCACCTGCGTGCTTTATACCTCCTCCAGGCACTTGGCGAAATCACCTCCGTCCTGCAGTCCCACCTGTTGAGCCGCCCGTCACAGTTTCCAGGGTGACGACACGGAAGATTTCTATCGTCTCGCAATCTGCGGCCTTTTGCCTCAACTTCGATCCCGTCACCCCGCCGAGCGCCGTAGAAGGCGTTGAAACCGACGAGAATGAGGTCCAGGGCGGAGCCATGCCAAGAACGTTATGCGGAATAGGGCTTGGTGGGACGTATGATTGCCCGCTGCTACGTCGGCTAGCCTTAGTTCGCGCTCTATAGTCTTCTCTGCGCAGGTGCCGAACGTTAGGTTGTGTGGTCGCCGAATCGCGTCGCGACGCCTCGTGTAGCAGATCCGTCTCATGTGACAACGCAACACCTGTAGCCGCCTTGTCATTCGAACCTTCGCGGCCGGAACATCAATGCGTTCCGACTTCCGCCCGATTCTTGCCTGAACATCGTGAAGACGACAGAGGAGGAAACCAGCGGGATGTGTTAGCTGCCAAACATCATGCTATAGAAGTGAAAAAGAGAGGGGCGTGGTAAATGCAAATGCTAGCATTGCGCAACAAAAGACGCAAACATGCTGATATGCAGCTAGAACAAATGCTAGAATTGAGTGGAGAAGCGCGGAATGGTAAAGGAAGGGGGGCGCGTTATGCTGCCAAGGCCATGGTCGTGAATCATCTGTAGCCGTACCGGCGGTCACGCGTCGCAACGTGCACAGGTCGGTTGCAAAGGGAGTATAGATCGACGTCCCCGCTCTCTCCTTGCAAATTCCATCACGTTGCACTTGTGTGTTGCTAGCCGCCGCAGAGGGGATTGTGATTCTGCATTCGCACGGTTCGGTCTCCTCAGCTGCCAAACTCCTCCGCAACTCGGGTATGCTATGCCAAATGCCACGGAATGTCTATTATGTCCTGTCTAGTTTCCTCCGCAACAGCCGCGTACGCTTCATCAGCTTCTTGTACTTGTGCTTCTTCATCTTCAGTTTCCGCTGCCGCTTGACACTGATGGCTAACATGTCTGGGCGTCCCAGGTTGTCCCGGCGCCGCGCATTTGTGATTTGCCGCTGCTGCATACGCTTAAGAAAGGGTTGCCGTATCTCAAAGTCTTCCGTCTCAGTACTGTTCTCCGCCGCTGGTACCGAGATCTCAACCATGGGTGCCGTTGTCGCAGAATATGTGCGCTTGCCAGTGGCATCTGTAGACTCGGTGACGACCACCTCGGTACTCCACACACGCTGCTTGGCCGATGCGGCGGTTAGGGACGCCTCAGCGGCAAGCTCGGTCGCAACGTTGGAGTCGGCTACTTGGCCAGCCGGCAAAGGTACTGGCGGAGGCTGGAAGGGAACGAATCGCGACATGAGCTGGTCAAGCGAATGTTGTGGTGAACCGTCAAGGTGCTGGACCTCGGCTTCGATGCGTAGCTCCTCTGGCGCTTGCTTCTCGTGAACGCGCAAGGCCGCCTCTAGACTCTCGATGCCACTAGTCAAAGTCTGGATGTTGTCGACCATCGCTTTCTTGCTATTCGACGCACGGACTTTGAAGATCGAGTCGAAGGAGGTATTCGTGGATACAGGCGGTATCGGCGAGGTGAGTGATATGGGGCGGTGGAGGGAAAAGAAGGACGATATCTTTACTTCTATCATGACATTAGCGTCTCATCAGTGTATATAGCGGCATGGGTACATACCAGGCTTCTGCAGATAGTCCGTTGGTGGTACATGTGGAACGTTCAAGGCCGGGGGTGCCGAAGATCTCTTCCTCCCTGGCCTTCCCGCCGCCTTTCTTGTAGGCGCCTTGCTTGCAGTTGCAGGAGTCTGCTGCGCAGAACTCGATCCGCTCTCGTTCGAGCCATCGGGCGGTATCGATGCCTTTGAGGAGGAGAGGCGGCGATGATGGCTTGGCCGGTGAAAGGGCTGTTGGGCCGCAGCGCCGAGGACAGCTGGTCGCCCAAAGCTGCACACCGGCGGCGTGGAGATGGAGCTGGAAGAGCGGACGACTCTTCCAAGCGCGGGGGAGAACATGGCCGGTGGATGGAGCGGAGGTGGTGAGGTTGAAGCCTATGATCCTGTTGCCAGTCACGATGCCGCGACACGCGACCGGGCCGACATTGTTCCATCCGCTTGCGTCCTAGCCTTGTTGAGCCGCATCTGTCACGAGAACAACCCGGAACGATGCTGCACGTGCGAGGTTGGCTGAGCGCGCTCGATGAACACTATACATCGCTCCGAAGTATTCATGTCATGAGGGCGATGTTTCGAAACTGTCCCCGCAGTAAATCCGTACTTGTCCAGACAAACTCCACTTTTGCACGTTCAAACCATACTAAGCGACCGTTCCATACTTGAGCCTATCCTCAATAGATAGCAAGACCCGCATGTAGGTAGGAGTCAGCATCTCCATCGCTAGTCCTCAGTTGAATACCACGTACCATCCGTATCTAGCAATAGACGATAGGTTCTTGGTGGATCTACGGGACTGCAGTTCCTCGCCGATCCCTCCCCATTCCACCTCACCAAAGGAGATCCGACACCACGGCTAACCGCTCGGGACGCCTCTATCCGCATCCGCATCCGCGTCCCCTCGCATTCCTCCCATGCACGCTCAATGATGCCTGCAGTAGTGGAAATAACATCTGCAACCCACAACTGCAGGGCCTGCGGTCCCGCTCTTCCAAAATTGCTTCTACCCCAGCGCTGTATATCACATATGCACGCTCAAATCCGGTAGCAGATAGTAAATATCCGTTGACCTCCACACCACCTCATACCCTAGCACCTTCACATGTAGTCACTCATCTATCTCCACCTGCACCACCGTTGTCGATTTAATATCACACAGCCAGGATATCGCGCGCCTTCGGTCACCGATGATCTCGCCACTGCACATCCACTCTATTTACCATGCATATCAAAGAGGCAACCACCACGCCACACCACTACATGCACATGGACGCCCGAGGTGTCTATCAAAACAAGGTGTACATTTGTAAGTCGTCATCTATTTTTTATGGCAAACCACAGCCTACGGGTTTGAAGATCCCATCTGACATGCATACCGCCTGCGAAGGACTTGATGCAGTCATGTCCACGCGGGGAAAGACAGGAGTTGTGTACTACGTACTTGTTCCCGCAGACCTTGCGAAGAAGATTGTCTTGTGGCATACACTACTTCGGGTACGGTCATACTGATAAAGTTTTTGTCTTGCATTTGCATGTCGCACAGAGTGTCGTGTAACCCAAGGTAATCTGTTCTTTTGCCTCCAACAATTCCCTCTGAAATTGCCCACATGGCATATATCCGCGACGGAACGAAAATGGTGCAAAGTACCTCCCGCTAATGCATAAAGGCATACGTAGGGAAGTGTGAATAGAGCAGAGATGCGGCGATATAATCTCACCCGGTCCGAAGAGTACCAACAGTCCATTCTTTCTGCATTCGTGACTGCTGCCTGCCACCCCTGACTGTACCACGGCCGAAAAGAAAGTTACTCGCACAGAAAATGGACTGAAGGATGCCTGCCGTCAGGCGCAATGAAGCTCTAGCGGAAAAGGTATTCGTAAAATCATTCCTAAAACAAGACGTGAAACAGAGGTCGAAGAGAAGCTCGCTAAAGTTTTGGGATATCGAGGGTATGTAAAGGGGGAGGGTGGGCCCGCCATGGGGCCATGTCGAAGACACCGAAGAAACGCCCGCCGCACAGCGTTGATGCAGGGACGGAAGTGGCCGGGGTGGGCTGTTGTCGGAATGGTAGGACCGGGAACACAGGCAGCTCCAAAGTGGCCATGTCGCCGTACAGCAGTCCATGTTGTAACAGTGACTTCCAGCTTCCGACCACTGCGCGTTTGAATGTTCGCGAAGTAAGATTATAGTATCAGCGCATTCAGGTTACGCTGGACTATCATGTCTTGGACCGAGGCCATGGTCTTTTTCAGCAGATCCGTGTCGGTCGCATTGGTGTAGTGGATGTAGACCTCCTTCTTGGGCTGCCGTACCAGGTTGCGGAACTTGTTTGCGAAGAAATCTTGTCCGGCTTCGACATCTGTGGGCTTGCCTGTGTAGTCGGGGAAGATTTTGTTGATCGGACTCATACCGCCAGCGATCTTCTCGCGGAACAGATCGATCTTGTTGAGGAACAGGATCAGAGCCGACTTCTCAAAGTACTTTGAGTTTGAAATCGACTCGAATAGCATGAGCGCTTCGTGCATTTGGTTCTAGCAGATGTCAGTCAAGGCCATGGTCTACAAGCGGGAGTCACTCACGCCGTTCCTGTCTTCCACGAGTACGTGGTCGTAACCGCTGATGGCGACGAGGAAGAGCACCACTTGCACATTGTCGAAGACATGTATCCACTTCTTCCGCTCTGATCGTTGGCCGCCCACGTCGAACATGCGATATGTGAGGTTTCCCAGCTCGAAGATGGTCTCCGTGATACCGGTGGTGCGCAATCGTGTGCGTAGGATGTCCTGGTCGGTGGGCAGGTAATCTTTGGCGAACAAGCGTTCTACTTCGGCGAAGAAGCTATACAGCGTTAGCTACAAGCACCATGCTGCGATCTGGAAACCATACTAGCTTAGATTGTCGTGCAGCGCGTACTGGTTGCCCTTCAGTATGGCTAGCTGCACGCCCTTGTCTGCCCACAGGCTGTTGAAGGCGGTATAACAGTCGTGGGGCATGCATTCCTCGATGCCAATCTCGGGGTCCGCGGCGATGAGTTCTGCAAAGCGCTGCAGAGGTCAGTATGCAGCAGGCATTTGGTTCCAAGGTGCGTACCAGGTTGTCATCGTCCTCAAAGTCGGTCTCCTGCTCCTGCATGGCGGCGAAGATGGTCTGGAAGGCGGAGACCAGGTTGTTGAAGATGATGGCCCGCCATTGCTTGCGCTCCGTCTTGTTGAAGCCGCCCGCATTTATTATCCGCATCTGCTTCAGGACGGTGGACTTGCCGCTCTCTCCGGCACCTGTGGTGGTCTTAGTATGCGCTCGCCCAAAGACCAATGGCATGCGTACCGAGCAGCAGCAGCTTCACCTCGCGCTCCTGGCGCTTCTTGTCATTGCGGATGCCCTTCTCGATATCCTCATTGCGGCGACTGTCAGGGTCCGCGGGTTTCTTGCCGAAGCACATTATTCCTGGGGCCATGAACAAACTCGCGGTGCGGGTGCGGAGTCGCGGGGGTGTCGTGGGAGGAAGAGGGTCGCGGCCGGGCTATAGACCAGCTTCAGCATGCACAGTGCGAGTATCCGAGCTATTTACAGGTCAGCGGTGCACGAGGATATGGACGGCGGTCGCATAAGAGATGGCAGCGGCAGCGGCAGTCCCAGGCGGAGGGGCGGGACGCAGACGGTAAAGCTTGGGCGCCGGCGAGCTAGACCAAGACCGGGGCTAGCTAGGGGAAGGGAGGGACGGGGCGGCAAGAGGGGGCGGACGAACAGCAGGCAGATGCAATAGGCGAATGAGCGTGGGGAGGCGACGGGGAGAGGAGGGGGAGGAGGGGCGAGGGGAGAGAAGAGAGAAGAGGTCGAGGGCAAGGCAGAGCAGCAGCAGCACAGCAGCAGCAGCAGCAGGAGTAGTAGCTGTAATTAGCAGCAGCGGCGGCGAGAAGACGGTGCTGCCAAAGGAAAGGCTTTGATCCAAAAAAGGATTTGATCTGCCAACGGGCGCTGCAGGAAGGCGCTGCCGGGGGAGGTGAAGAATAGGGAGCTTGCCGAATGCAGCGCTGCTGGGGGGTGCTGGGGTGTGGGCTGCGCTGCCAGGGAGACTGGACTGGTTAGTGCTGGGTGGACTTCTGAAGCAGCCGCACAACCCTGCCCATGCAGACCAACAGTGGAGACTCTAGCAGAGAACGGGGCGATCGGACACGGCGGACGGCGAGGGCTCTGCTGGGCTCTGCTGGGCTCTGCTGCGCGGCCCGAGGGCGTGTGGTGTGTATCCAGCGGTGCTGATGCGAGGCGTTGGCTGCACGAGTCTGGCCGTGTCGTCTCGTGCGCTTGCGGCGTTGGCCAGCAGGTGAGGAGGTGCGGGCGAACAAAGCCACGCGAGCCTGGTGTGGGGAGTGTGGGAGCGGCCGCGCGAAGCCAAACAACAAAGCACGGCAAGACAGCCGCCGCTTTGGGCCGACGGCTCCACTGTGCTTTGCTCTCGCGATGCTGCCATTCGCCTCTCCCGCGGACGCGCCAGCAGAGGCAGCTTGGCGCCGTTTCCGAGGGAGGGGATAGGGATTCTGGCTCGTGTTTCAACACCCGGCCGCTTCCTCACGACACGGGCCCGGCGAGGGCGGCGGACGCACAGCTTGTGTGCAGGAGGAGTCGCGCCCAGCGAGGAGCAGGACAAGGTCGCCCTCTGCTTGCTGTGCCAGTATTGCACATGGCTCCCACTGCACGCGGCGCGTGAACCCTCGTTCGCCGATCGTCGTGCCATGCGCACGCCTTCCCGACGGCTGTCAGCAACGCGCGCGACACGGGACTTTATCCCTCGCCATCGTCCGGAGTGGCCCCGGACCTTCCTCCCGCCTCGCCAGGTCCCGCCGTGACGTTTAGATCTTGGGCGGGACGCCCACTTGGCGACGACACACCGCTGCCCCCGTCCATGTTCGTGCGCTGCCCGCCTGCTGTTTTACTTCTTCCTCCAACACTCGCTCGCCGCCATCTGGCCGACCCGACCGACCTGAGATGACCGGCCGAGGCCACGCACAGGCGCCCTGGCTAAAGCGCCGGATCATTGCTGCCACGCCATGATGCGAGCTGACCCCCCCTCCCCTCTGCATCAACGCCCCCATGTCTGCCGGAAAACGGGACCAAGCCGAAAGATCAGCCCGAGCATCGTTGCTTTTTGGGTCCTAGGTACCGTGTTCGCCTCCCGAGTCATGTTCTCGTCGCCGCGCATGTGCCTATTGTAGAACTTCCTTCTTCAACTATTGCCAGGTTGATCTCGAGACTCGCATGTTACGACATGCAGAGCCAGCCTCTCCATGTTGCAATATCAGAATATTCTTCGATAGTACAGCTAGGGGAGTCGCCATGCTGTTCGCTAGTGGCGCCACACCGCCCTCTGCTCTCGTATCACGACAGAAACACCCTTCCGGCGGTTCGTATTGGGAGCCACGTTCCTGGCGTCATAGTCGATACGGCTTATAGTGGTTGCATCCAGGTTTGAATCACTCTGTCTCGCTCGGCGCGGCTCCGCCCTTCACCTCTCTCATAGTGCTCGTCAGGTTCAAGACGCAGCTTGGCCGGAACGTCTGCACTTCTCCTCCTGCCAACTGAGTGCGTGATTGTCACCCGAGTTTAGACCGTGAAAGAGATGGCGCGAGGATTCGACTGGGGGTCAACGATTCGAGTCTCGATTCTTCCAATGGCAAACGTTGGTTTATATTCTCCTATTATCCACTCCTTGCTTTTGCCAACTCAACCCCATCTCATGACGCATTCTTCTCTCACAGAATAGGCTTATGAATCCACATCCTTGTCTCAATGTTCAATCTCCCTCCTCACAAGAAGCCTGGTTTGGTTTCCTTATGCTGTTGACTCTCACACACAAATACACAGCATGTCGTCTACTCTCTTGTATCTATGTTCAGCGCAAGAGGTGAGTGAGAAGCATACAAACGAAGATAACCTACTTCAATACGCCTGCCATCGAGTCTTCGCCATGTACATTGGCGCACCAGTGTCGGACTATGCAACATCCCCAAGGAGACGCCAGGACCAGTAACATCCGGTTCACGCTGGATGCCAGTGTAGCTCTAAGATATGTCGACCATGATGCATGCCCGTACCAGGCGCGTCGAATTCTCGATATGAATATCAGTCTCGACCCATGAATTAAACCCCGAGGGATTCCGGGACCAGTAGAACCACGGTCATGTTGGAGGTAAGCCCATCTTTGCGGCGTTGCGATGGTGACGGTGAGAGGTGAAGTACTCTCGTTTGTTGTGACCTCAAAGTCGGCCGCGCCTACCCTACCCACTTGGAGCCCGCCTCACCTACACACAACCATCTTCACAACCGTCGGCGCTGCAAATTCTCCACCCGACAGCCACGACATATCAGTCGCCAACGGACGTCAGGTATAGCAGCCAACAGGCCCCTTACGCGCTCCTCACACTGGATACGACATCACAGTATGTCTTCCGAAGAGCCCTATCGCGGTCCGATCTCTCTGGCCGCGTCGAAATACGCCTCGCCCCAGCACAAGGCCCGGGCCGCCGTATTTCCATCGGCGTTTCCTTCCCCCTCAGCTCCCAAGGTGGCGACGAACGGCGATAGCACTGCCGTTGCGACCAAAGAGCAACTCGCCATCAACGACGCAAAAGCCAAGCTCAATGCCGACGCGCAGCTGGCCATGGCTCAGAACGAGAATCTCAAGAAGGAAGTCGAGATGCATTCTGCCAAGGTGACCAAGTCAGTATCAAGCGCGGTCGCAAACACTCGTCAGGTACGTGTTATGGGTATACAGACCCAAGGGCTGGCTGGGTGTACGACACAGACGAAACTAACTCGATGTAGCTCTTGGACATGCTGCGCGACTCGATCCGTAAAGAGAACCCCACCTCTGCAGACGCCGACCTGAAGGCCGTCGACGGCATGTGGCTCGAGCTGGAGAGGCTGCTCGGCGCTGCTCAGGAGGCCAAGATGGCGCTGCCGACTTTCCTCGAGAAGCAGAAGGACAACATGAGCTTATATCATACCTCCATGGTGAACGAGGCCTTCCAGGAGACTCAAGACGAGCTGAATACGCAGCACAAGAAGGTCAACCTCCAGCACACTCTGATTTTGGAGCACCAGCAGACATTCCAGGACTACAAAGCCGATGTCGAGCCCAAACTCAAAGAGCACAGTGACCTACAGGAGCGCGTGTCTCGCCTGACCCTCGACAAGGGCCTCCTGCGAAGCGAGTTGGATAAGATACAGCAGCAGCTGGAATCCACACGAGCCGACAAGGACGAGGACGCCGAGAAGATTAGAGAGTTGCAGAAGGAGCTCGACCAGTTGGTATGTACCATCTGCAGAGGGTGAACAGGCTGGGATTTACAACGTCACACTAATGATGCATATAGATCTCCACGAAGCAAAACCTTTCTGCCGAGTGCGACCGCTGTCGCAAGGCGATTGCCGATCTGCAGGAGGAGCTCAAAATCGCCGAGGAGAAGGCTACGGGTCACTACGAAAAGGAGATTCGTCGCGTGACTGAGCAGTATGAACAGGAATCGCAAAAGACAAAAGCCCTGGATGCGCTGGTGAAGGCCCTCCGGAGCGGTGATATTGACAAGAAGAAGGCTGGCGAGAAGCTTACATCCGAGCTGCACATGCTCCAGGAGAAGTATAAGGACCAGGGCGCCGAATACTCAAAGCTCTTCATGGTGTGTCGCAATGCTCAGCCCGGTTGTGCTCAGACACCAGCTCCTATGCGGCGTCGGGGACATCCCCTCCCTTGTACGACGAGAACTAATGTGTACGTAGGACCTTAACAGCCAGAGCAAGACTGCTGCAGCCCTTACCACCGATGTCGAACGCCTGGAGAAGCTGAACACAGAGTTCAATGGAAAGCTCAGTAAGCTGGAAAATCTTGAGAAGGAAGTGGTAGAGCTTCACAGGGGCAAGGCAGGATTGCAAGAGCAGGAGAATAAGCTTCAGACTGAACTCGGCGCTGCCAAAGATGAAGTGAAATCCGCCCACGAGGAAATCAATTCGCTTTCATGTAAGCTTAGACAAGCGGAGAAGGAGAACGAAGAGATGGAGGAGGAGAACAACGACCTGCTTTCCAAAGCGACCGAGCTCAAGAACAAATCGGCTGCCCTCTCCGCGGCTCTGGCGGACAATGCCAAACTCAACGCCGATGTGCAAGAGCTACAGAGCAAGCTTGGTGCTCATGGCGCTTCTGCTACCGACAACAAGAACACCCCAGAGCAGCTGCGCATTGCTCAGGGTACGATAGCTACCATGGAAAGAGACTTGGTCGAATGGACCGCTTTGGCAAAGGTGAGTTATGTTGCAAATTCCGTCCTGCTCTCCTAGAAAAAGGGCTGTACGGGGCCCGGAATTTTAGAATCTGGCTGATCCGACGGAAGCGTTCATACAAGGAGTACAAGGATCTTCTCCCCTTGTCCAAGCAAGCGGATGCGTACCGCCAGGAGAACGAGCAGCTGAAGGCGCAACTCGCCGCCAAGGGCCAATCCAACGGCGGCGGCGCCGCCGCCAGCGACGTTGCGTACTGGCGCGACAAGTACGATGAGCTATTGACGTCCCTGGATTAAGCAGCGAGGACCCTTCGGACGAGCAATGGGGATAATTGTTTGTGCGACAGTGAATCGATCCCCGAGCGCTTGTAGGCCTAGTGGACATGAAGGATTATCTGGTCCGCTGATCACGACTGTCTTGTGGTGGTAGCGGATAGACCTCTCAATAGCATACGGTCACGAAATTCTTTAGGGTGAACTGATATCAGGATGTGATTTATAACGTGCGCGCCGGACCTGATTCTAGATTCCTGATGCACTGCTTCCACTACTTCGCCTCTTCCACTTCTCGTCCATCCAGCTCGGACTCCCAACCCGATCCCAATCTCCCTTCTCCACATCCTTTTCGTAGTGTACCTCGACGACCACTTCGCGCGTCCGAAGCACGCTCTCTTGCCGCCTCAGCGAGGTTTTGGTGAGACGTGAAGGAGTGCGAATGGTGCCCCCCTCTATGAAGGTGCTCAAGCCCGGAAGCATATTGTCGGGTAAAGGGGTAGTAACGCGCTGATGCAGACGTTCCTGGCTCTCCGTCCGTCGCCGGTTCGTCAATGTGCCTTGTCGCCAGCGTAGCTGTCTACCTTCTTCGCGCGGTTTGTCGAGGCGTGGACAAGCAATCAGGCTTTTATAGGTGGTGAGTGAGAATGCGACTGTGGCGAGGCAGGCTTCGACAAAAGCTAGGAGCATTTGGAAGGGGATGTCGCGCGTGTGGATCACACTGCGGACTAGGGCTAGGAGTATCATGCCGAAGGAGAGACTGGTCAAGGTGGCGAGGGCGAGTTTCTGGAGGCGCGTGGTGTGGCTTGGGCGGTTACGCAGGAGGAGGAAGGGGAGGGATAGGACTGCGTTGTTGGTCAGTTGGTGGGATGGTAGAGGGGTAGGTGGACGTACTGAGGAGGGTGGTGAGGCTGTCGATTGCTGCGGTGGTGTAGGAGAGGGCATTTGAGGGGTTGCACTGTAGGGCTGTAGGTTGGGTTAGCGAAGCGATTTAAGACGGGTCTGTATTGATTACAAAAATCACGTACCAGCTTCTCCGCCTCGGTGCGGGCATGCAATGAAGGGCACTGATAGCGTGACTGCCCATCCACCTCCTACCAGAACCAAGATACCCCACCAATACGACCTCACGTTCTTATTCACAAAAGCCAAGTCATCGACAAATTGCTTGAAGAAGCAGAGAAACGACACTTTGACCGCGAATATAGCGCTCCATATGAGGCAATGAAATGCAGCTGTGTAGCGAAGAGCTTTAACTGCGATGTTGATAACGTCAGGTGGTGCTGGCAAGGATACCAGGGAGAAATTGGCGGATATGACGTTTGTAAGGTAGACATCAGAAAGGCCGAGATGGATTGCTGCGGTGCTGCCGATGAGGCAGAGGATGCTTGTGAGGAGGACGGAGTCTTCGAGGTGGAGAGACGCGGTTTGGCGTAGTTTGAGGTAGAGGTGGAGGAATGCTATGAGGATGGTGAGGGCGAACAAGAGAGACGTTGTTATCTAGATGTGTGGTTAGTCTTCAGAGTAGGGAGTTTGGGATGAGACGACGCACTATGAATGGTTGTTTGGGGATATATGTGGCATCGTCCAACAATTCGGTCAAGTCGTCGATGGTCGCCATGTCTAATTTTCCAATTGTCTGGTCGCTATAGCAAACCTAACGTGCGCCGGTCACAGATAGTATATACCCCCAGCTATCCGCAGACCCACTCCGGAATATACACGCAAACACAGCCTTCTCTGCGCCGAACTGCAACCCGTCTCTTGATGCGTTGATGGCCGAGGAACGATCTACATTGGTTATGGTAAAATCTCCGTTTGGTAGATCGACGCGTGCCGCCGGGAAGTGGGACGTATGCGCTCTTCCATCTCGAGCGGGGCGAAGCGCATATTTGTTATGCCGCATGTTCACGCCTCTTGTCGGGGGGCCATCCAGCACTATTTCGGGCGCGAGGTTGAAAGTTTCCGCTTCGGGATAAGGCGATGTGCATACGGTTGTGGATGAGGCTCCGAGGCGTGGTCTGCGCGATGCTGACTGGTCGTTCGGGGGATTTGGGACAGGCTGATGCCAAGGCGTTTGGTTCCCCGAGGGAGGCTGCGCTGCGCAATTGTACAGCGTCCAATTATCTAGAAGGCAGTGCCTGTGGTACGGGGAATATGAATAGCCTTGAGCGCTTGAATTTTGGGGTCTTGAAGATGGCGGGGTTGGAAATCGCGGTGGAACAGGAAAGGTTGGTGTCGTAGACTCCCGACGCCGATGACCACAAAGCCTGGGGACGAACTAGACAAGCCAGATGTTTGCTAGAATTGATGAGCAGCGCGTTGTCAGCCTCGCATACCTAGCCCGTTGGGCGCACTCTTCGCTGCAGCCGAAAATAGCAGGGGGCCGATATTCGAGATGGGTTTCGCGGCGAAGTACATACTATACCAGCCCACTATGCGCAGCATCTATGTTGGAACCAACGTGTATCCTCTATGGTCTTCGCATCAATTCTGTCTACGATACATGCTTTCAGCGGATCTCCTGGCATGCTTCGGCGATCAACGATACATCCTCTGTGGGCGAACGGCGTGTTCGTGGTGGGCATAGCATGTGTGCATCCGCAGGATCCTCCCGTAGTATTAAGAGCAATGAAAAGTCGTTCAAGAGGTTGGCGTCTGTATAGCGATCATTAAGATCGGTTTGTGAGTGACGCCGTTGATAGAGAAAGGCGCGCCGGACAGGTTCGGACGAGTTGGCTCGCTTTGATCTAGAGCCGAGCATCTACAGCAATCCGAGCCATCTCCGAGTACAGATCTCGTCGCACGATTCACAACGTTTTCATCCCACACTTCGACACCGCTCGAACACGCTCCAAACTAGCCAAAACTTCGCGATACGCACTATCATCCTATAGCTACTCTCCGAATATCATCAACAGGTGACGTCAGTCCGCACTACATGGAAGCTGTCGCGAGCAAGTCTTCGACTAGGCCGCCTCCTGTTGTCTCATCATCACATTCGTCCACCTTCTAGGAGACTTACAAAGCGCGTTCATCTCCGTTTATCATTGGTTTCCCAAAACTTCTTTACTTGTTCAGCACTGATGAGCTCCATATTGAGCTGGTTCGCCGAGTTCGCCCAACGCCACACCATACCGCTTGCTATTGCCTTTCTTGTTATCTTCCCGGCTCTTACATACTCCTTGTCAACGACTCTCTATTACCGAAAAAGAACCAACAATGCGTCGGGAAAGACGCCTCCGACCGTTCCGTACCTAATACCAGGTCTATATCACGCTGTCGGTTTGATCTCTCGTCCAGCTACGTACTTTGCGAATTGGATGTGAGTACCTACTAGTCGGGTTTTAATCAAGCCACTGATCAATTCACAGTAAAGTCTATGGTAGCCATGGGCCCTTCATCGTCAAAGCTGGAAGAGTATCCTACGTAGTCATTCGAGATCCCAAACATGTGGAAACGATCTTTGCGTCAGATCGAATGACGACGAATTTCCAGCGTGCAGAGATGTACGACAAAGTCTTCGGGGCAGCGAAAGTGACCATCGAGAGCTACAAGAGCCTCGGCCTCAATAGCGATGAGACCGACCAGATCAACCACGCACACTTTGATCTACCTCGGAAGTATTTGACAGGCTCGTCCCTTGTTTCGCTCGCAGATGTATATATCTCCGCATTCCGTCGCAACATGTCGAACAAGATGTTCCAATTGGATTCCTGGACCCAGATAGAAGACCTCTGGTCGTTCTTTGAAATTGAAATCACCCGCGCTACGAATGAAACGCTCTTCGGCTCCGCTCTGCTGAAGCAATACCCCAAGATCACCCAAGATTTCTGGAAGCTTGAGGCCAACGTCGAGAACTTTCTACCAGGGATGCCACGCTTGACGGTATCTGGCGTTTACGATGTCCGCGATAAACTTCTCGAAGGCCTCACAAAGTGGCTGCAGGCAACTCATGGTGGCACGGACTTTGCAAAGGTTGGCAAAGACGACCCGGAGTGGGATGAGAGTAAAGGCTCGAAGTATTTCCAAGAGCGAGACGAGGTTTTCTCCAAGATGGCTTCATTCAACTACCAGTCAAGAGCTTCGGAAGCTCTCAGTGTTATGCAAAGGTGCGAACTGTCATACAATATCACGGCCTAATTTGCATGCTAATTCGTGCAGCTCAATCTCCCCGACAATGCCTTCTACATTCTGGTGCATCGTCGAAATCCTTCGGAAACCTGCCCTTGTCAGGTACCTCAACTCGGAGATTGCACGCTATTATAATCCGCAGTCGGGCACCTACAACATCGAGGCGATCTCAAAGGAACCCATCATCGAATCCATCCTTGCTGAAATTGGACGTCTACGAACGGCTACCCACACAATTCGCACCGCGCACAGCGGCAATCTCAAGCTAGACAATAGCTGGACGATACCACAAGGAACATCCGCCATCGTATTCTCGCAAGATCTTGGTCTCAACTTCGCAGAGTGGTACAAAGCTAGACAACATACAACAACACGCCCTCTTGAAACGTTCTGGGCAGAAAGGTTTCTGATCCCTGACCAACAGCCTTCGATGAGACGAAACAAGAGACGTGGGGTCGAAATAGCAACTGGACCATTCAGCCTTGAGGGCCTAGAGTCATTGCACATACCTTTCGGAGGTGGCCCATCCTCGCATCCGGTGCGCTCATTTGCGAAGATGATCCAAGCATCTACGATCGCAATCCTTCTTACGGAGTTTGAGATGCAGCTGTGCGACCTCGATGATGTTGAAGAAGATTTACCTACCGTACGAGAGGTTGCATACGGCACGGTTAAACCATTGAACAAGGTCCAAATACGGATCAGGAAACGCAGGCCTGGAGAGAGATCCAATTAGCCGGGTGAGAATGCGCACTCCCGAAACCTCGCGCATTCAGGAACCGGAACGATCTGAACAAGCTTTTCCCTGTCGGCAGATCGACCGTCCCATGGCTCGGCGGAACGGATCTGCAGCAGAAGTTACCATATGTAATCGCAATTGTCATGTTCAGCCGCCTCGCTACACAGCGTTTATGATTCCGAATATGCAACTCGTATTCTTGCTCAATGAGTGAACTTTTTCTGGTTATGGCGCCATTCAGAGAGTGCACACGTATTGGAAGACTTGGCCAGACTCCTATTTTTGCAGTGGCTTGCAACTGCAGCGCGTGGTTTTGATTGCTGACATCAACCGAAAGACTTTCAGATCACGCCGACAACCAAGTACGGACGATTTTGCTTATTAGACTAGATTGAAAGTGCGCAAAGAACTATTGGAGTCGGTACTTGTTCTGTTGGGTCCGACAATACACTGGGGAGATGTCACTATATGTGCTTCCCAGCAGACATGGAGATCTGCACCTCCTCATCCCTTCACTTCGTCTCGGAGCCGATCAAGACTGACTGGGTACTTGGAACACAACATCCAGTATGCTGTTCCCTACCATTGCGACGATCGCGCTTGGCGTCCTACCATTCCTCACCGCAGCCATCCCAGTGGACACACCCACAGCTTCGGTAGAGGCGGCAAAAGCCCACAACATTTACCTCGTCACCTGTGTCCCCCGCTCCCGCAAAAACGAAAACGATGACGATACACCATCAACCGCCCAGAACTTTACCGCCATAGCCTACTTCAAGAAGCCCATCGACCCAGCCGAGACCGGTTCAAAGGACCCGCAGCCAGACAGAGCCGCACTCGTCAGCCAGCCGCCGGAGGCATGGGACGGAGTCAAGTGGAAGGTCAAGACGTGGAGGGATAAGATTTTCACCGCAGATATTGCCAGTGGCGCGGCGACATTAGCCAAGGGCGAGATCGCTGGGAATGCTAAGCTAGGTGATGAGGATTATGTTTGTTTTAAGGATGGGGTGACTGCGATTAGGATTAGGGATGATGATGTGAGGGGGAAATGTGTGGCGGATTATTTCTGCGCGGGTTTGGGGAAGGGGGATGATGACGGGTTGTAGGCTCGGCTTAGATGGGCTACCTTCTGGAACAACATTGGAGAATTGGACAAACCCAGCGCTGCGATACTTGGAACTCGATAATGTACAACCTATGAGACAAACTCGTACCAGTATTTGACACAGTCGTCCATATGCCCGCGCCTCTCGGAACACATATAAAACACCCAAAGGTTGTCTTGAACAGCAGATACTCGTTCAAATATTTGTTCATGTCTTTGCGAGTGAGTGAGATGAACGCAGGTGTACCCTATTCGCGCAAGCCTGAGCTGGCCAATCAGATAGCAACGTTGATGTCATCGCGACCTCATAGACTACCGACTCGTTGACTACAGCTCGTTTCTGCATTGTGCAAGGACGAGCCCATCTTCGCATCTCGTATTTCAAAAGTGTTCCATTCTCCATCTCAACAACAAGTAGCCTTATTAAACACACGTTGAGCCGAAACGAATATGTCGAATGAAGAACAACCCCCACCATCATGTCGACCGAGCAGACACCAGACGAAGATGTATGCACTCGGGACCCTCTTTGAACGAGCACATCTGACTCACTCAGCGCAACATCGCCATAGCAAAAGAGTACATGTCCATAGCCTATTCCCCCACGAGGAACAAAGGTGGCGACTCAGTAAAGCACCTCTGTCACGCCGACTCCTGGTTCTGGTCTCCCTCGACTTTTCCCGGCTGTAGAACCCCCATGGACTACGCACAATCCCACTCCATCGTCATGGCCTCCGTTTCTGATCTCAGCATCGAGCGCTTCGACCAAGCCTGGGCCAAGAACTCGCATGTGTTGCTGCGGTATACGGCAAGCGGAAGCCATTGCGGCGAGCCTTACAAGGGCATTGAGAAGAGCGATCCACCGAAGAAGGCGCGGTGGTGGGCGGCTGCTATCTTCGAGATTGAGGACGGCAAGGTAAAGAGATTTACGAAGGACTGGGATCAGAAGGTTATGCAGATTCAATTGGGGTGGGCACCGGTTCATGAGAGTGATGATCCGAGGTGGAACGAGAAGATGTTACGAAATCCGGACAAGGCTCGGGAGACGAAGGGATGATACTAGTTTGAGGATAAAGTGCAGAATTTTATATTTACTACCTCATACTAGAGCCCCCAAAGTCTTGCTTTACGACACACGCGGTAATCGAGCATCCGAAATAAAGCTTCACCATCGCAACGAGCTCGTACTGCTCAAAAATAGCCGCGGCAGCCCCCACGTCGTTCCTTGTCGATGATCAAAGAGACCCCAGCTTTCTGCAAGTCCTGCCAAGCCTTGTCATCCACGTCATTTTAGTCATTCTGCAGTGCTTGACGTCGAAGGATAGACCATTAGCCACTTAGAGAACGTAGATATCCTGCGATTCCCCATCGCTCGGAGTCGCCTATCCTGTACTAGAGCAAACGCATTCCTATCACAAAGAGAGCCACCGCCTGAATGAGACCGCAGTCTCGATGGTCTCGGACGATCCGAATGTTCACCTGGATCTAGCGGTTGTACGCCTTAAGTGGTCCAGTCCGACCGAACCTCATACACTCTTCATCTCCGTTCCACGGAGGTCACGTCACCGACTCGCTGTCGTGGGAAGCAAGATCCCCTTCTCAAACCCTCCAAACAATTTCTGCCCTTTATAGCCATCCATAGAGACTGGGTGACGCCAAAACAAAAAAGACCGCGATGGCTCGTGGCATGGTGGCCTTTGCGGGCTATGAGTTAGAAAAGTGCGATCGGTGTTCAGCACAATCGGGTCAGGTAGGAATGTCTCGGCAGTGTTTCTGAAACGAACATCTTGCCAGTTAGCGAGATGTTGGCTTGGGAAATACGTAAAGATGGCTATGATCGCGCAACAGGCCTAATCGCAGCTACGATTCAGTGGCCACAATCCAGGTCTCAAGTCTCGGGGACCGCGTCTCACATCAACTGAACACGTTGGTCCGTCAGTTCGACAGTGGACTCCATGTTGGATGAGGCAACGTCAGACGGTCGTGGAACTGGCTAAATCTGTTCGCCATCGAAGTACTCAGCGTGCCCACCGGTCCGCCTGGCGCCTAGTAAAGTACCCTTATAGCACTGTGGCGATAAAGCGTTACGAAGCCGGACTTCTCGGTTGTACGCCATGTTCAGGCGGACTGCTCTGACAGATACCACGCGGTGTTTTCCTCTCGCTGTGCTTGCCAACATTTAGGTCGAGCGAAGGTAGACGGGGTGTACGAAGAACGTGCTTCATTACATGCCTACCCTATTATAGAGCTCGTACATCAAGCTCGGCTTGGCATGATTATGCGGAACGGGCGAGGCTGATGTGAGGCTGGCCACCTCGATCTGAGAGGAGCGGTTGCGCACGGGCATCGCGCGTACGCCGTGTGTCCTGCAGGAATAAGTGCCGTATGCGGCAATGAATGCGTAGCGTTCGCGTCCGGCTTCGATAGAGCGTACGCGAGACATCCACCATTTGCCCCGGAATTCTCCAGGTATGTGGTAAGTGCAATCAGTCTGTTGGTACCAACGCGGAGCGGACCGTGGTGAGAAGTTGCTTGTGGGGGCCAAAATCGGAGTGCGCCTCCAATGGCATGGCGTAATATCAAGGCATGTTTGGAACCCGGCAGGTCAAACAGAAGGTTGAGTGGAATCGAAGCATTGCCTTAGTAGCCAATATCTGATAAAAGCTCGAGGTGGATCAAGAGAGTAGTAGAAATCGTGGGGCCGTCCCAGAATCACGGACACGAGCGTCGAGGCTGTCTAGGAGCCCTGGTCCGTGCCCGAGTGTAAGGAATCGGAACCGTGATAGTGGAGTGTACCAATCGAGAAGTTGGCATGCATGCGAGTTTCTCGTATACTCCCGATCGTTTCATGATCGATGGGCTCCGTGGCCGCATATTGAAGAGCACCGGGTACTATTGGTAATATAGTCGCTGGGGCGGGACTTGCCCTTTAGCAGTTTTAGTATTGCCAATTCAATATAGTGTCGCGTTCACCGTCACAGCAATTATTGGCGAGTAATCATCGCAAGCCCAAGATAGATGGGGGCGGCCTAACGATGAGGAACCATGTGGCCCTGGCCCGACCGTATGTCCCCACAAGTGGGCTTTGGTGACGTCAGCGGTATTGTTCGCATCAACAGCAAGAATGCGGGATGTCTTGCGGCGAAGTGAAGAGCTGTGAAGGGCTGAATAGCGCCGTTGCGTACGGCTGTTCAGAGCGCAGAGCGCTGGCTGAACTGTTCGTAGCAGTCTCCACTTGAGACAAGACAGAGCGGAAGACGCGAGCGCACAGACCGCTCAGTCAGGCGAACCGGCGCCACTGCGGCGTTCCCTCCTCACCTCATCCGGTCAACTCCCACACCCCACGACCGTTGCCACATCGAATCACTTGCTTGGGGGCAAGGTTGCATCAATGTCCTGGCGGGATTCAGCGCGACCTCTTCCCGAACAAGAAGCAGGGCAAGGCTATTGGAAGCGTCCGAGGCTGCGACCGCAAGTCAGGACGATGCTCAGCCACAACCCTCGGCGTGGACTGGTCTGTGAGGCGTGGCTCCTTCAGCTGGCGCATAACGCTAACAGAGCAGGCATAGCCGTTGTAGACATGGCGTTCCCTTTTTGACAAGTATAACTCCATGTCACAAGACTGATCGCAACTGCAGCCGTTTCCAACACGTTCGTTTTCTACTCCTTCCAAGACTGCTTCCCTTCTCTCATCATGGCTTTTTGGAATACCGTTATGGATGCTCCAGGGGATATCTTGTACGGCAAAAGCTTGGTACCCCGTATTATCGACGAAATCGCGACGAGAGACCCAGAGCGGGTATGCTTCTCGTACCCACGAACTGCAAACCTCCAGGATAGTTTCCGCGACCTGAATTTTCGAACTGTGAGTGGTGAGAATCCATTTGACGGGTGCCACGAACAGCAACTAATCGTACCTAGTTTGCCACCGCCATCAACAAAACAGCACATTTCATTCAGAGGGAAATTGGGAGAAGCTCAATGTTTGAGACTGTCATGTACATGGGCTACCCAGACGTGAGGCACTATATTGTTTTGATTGCCCTGTAAGATGATTCCTTTGTGCAGCTATGTCATAATTATTTTCTCTCGGCTGTTGCTGATTCACCGCAGGATTAAAACCGGACACAAGGTAGTTCCCACACGAGCACAGTTATCCTAGCCGGGTCGCGTCGTCTTCATCACGCTTACTTATAATTAGGTCCTGTTCAGCTCGCAACGCAATAGCGTGGCCGGACACGCTAACCTGATCAAGCGGACCGATTGTACAGTTTTACTGTACACAGAGGGCTTTCCTGTCTCGGGTATCCTCGAGACATGCAGAATGGAGTCGTTGTCTATGCCGGAGTTGGATTACCTACTTGATGACTCGCCTTGCGAACCGTACCCGTACGACAAGACCTTTGAGGAAGCCAGGAATCACCCGGTCATGGTCGTTCAGACAAGAGGGTCCACTGGCCTTCCCAAGCCCTTAGTTTGGACGAACTGGACTCTCAACACGGGTGATCCACGGTATCTCGTTCATCCGGTTGATGCGCGGCCGATTATCTGGGGCGGTATCTTCGAGACTTGTGGACGAGCATACATGGCTTTGCCAATCTACCATGGAGTTGGGATTGGAATGGCAATATCTGCAACATGTTTTGGCCAAACAACCATTGTGCTGGGGCCTCCCGGCCAAGAAAGTGCGGATACACTCGGCACGATATTGGAATCGGCAAATGTTGATGCAGTCAATATCGCGCCAGGAATTCTTGAGGACGTGGCGACTAGACCAGATGTCCTGTCAAAGCTAGACAAACTGAAGTTTGCTGCTGTTGTTGGTGGTGAGTATCGCTATGGCGTGGTCTCTATGGTCCGATATCTGATCCGAAACAGGCGCTTTATCACCGAAAGCTAACGAGAAACTTTCACGACGCGTACGCATTTATGCCATTACGGCTACTGGGCTATAAATTGGATCATTGCCGTGAGTCCCTAGGAACTGCACGAGGTACTCTATACACCACCTGGTTTGCCCGATGGCAGGTACCGAATCTCCTCACTCAACGCAACAGACGACCGTCGTCCCTTGGGACCGACATGTCTGCGTCTAGACTCGCACCCCAACACAGCTAATAGTGGCATGGATGCATGTACGATCTCATATTTTCGAACATGCCATCGTTCCGCCGTCCTTTCCATCCCCGAGAGAAATTCGTAGCATCGGTGGGAGGAGTATTATTACAGCACCAAAACCGACTGAACGTTAGTGACATGCTCCGAAATAGGTGCAGTGTTATCTGTGCACTACGCGCATGTGCATTACGTACAGGCAGCGTTCGGGGCTGCATATTGAGCAACACAGGAGGATGGGCTCTTGCCGCTATCGCCAGGTCATAATCGAGGTTTATGCCAAGAAAGAGTCGGAAATCTATGAGAACAGGTCAAGAGCAACCTCTTAAAGCACCAGTTCCGCAAACGTAAGGCTGGTTCGCTCAGCCTTGCGATCTTTACGAAGAAAGAGGGGCTCCGCGACATCCACGAAGGAACCACTCGTACAGGGAAGGCAATAGTAGCCTACGCCTGTAAGGAACAATATATGCCTCAGTGAGCGGACAAAGTATAATATTCCTACTCTAGTTGGTTACTTCTCCTTTTCTCTTATCTTTCACTTTAATTTTCTTGTAATCTTTGGCCCTGCTGCAGTCACAATCCGAGCTTGTTGCTGTTCCTCCAAACGTTTCCACACCACATTTCAGACCTATTTATATTCTCACAAAATCAACCCCCACAGGTTGTGGCATTTAATAGTAACACCTTTTGTTCTCTGCTGTTGGAGTTGCGACGGATTTCCTGCCTCGTACAAGCGGGACGCGCGGACTTGGTGGTGCGTAAACGGGAACTGCACTGCCACACCGCGCCTCATGCTGTGCGAAGGAGATCATCCCCAGTGAATACTACCGATGCAAGGCCTTGGTGCCCACTGAACTAGATACGAGCTCCTTCGTACGGTCGTACCAGTAGTTCGGTGAATAGCTCCGTTTGGCATTTATATTGCAGGGTCATCCAACACGGCCCCCAAAACCTCTGCCATCAGGCTAACAATCTTCGAAGCTCGTCCTCCTGAGGTTCCAACACGGACCCCATGTCCTGCTCACTCAATTTTGACCAACTGCGCCCCATTCAGATAATCTAGCTTCGTCAACTCCACACCCTCCTTCCTCAGAATGCCATACGCAGTCGTCACGTGGAACCAGAAATTCGGCTGCACAAAAATCGACAAATACTGAACCGGCGTAAACTTGAGTTGTTGCAACGCACCCCCAGGCCCGGGGACATTCATGAAGACATCTTCGTCCTCTCTTCCGTCTATATCTTCGGCTTTGATGCTTTCCAAGTACTCAATGGTCTTCTTGAGACGCTCAAACATTGCTGGAAACGTGGTGTCAGGGTCTTCGGGTAAGTTGAGAACAGTGAGCGAGGGATTCAAGCGCACAGGCATGGTTTTTGCGTTGTCGGTGATGTAGTATATTTGCTTGGGGAGGTCGGCCATAGTGGGATGGAGGCGGCTGGAAAGGTAGGTCTGGAGATCGATGCTTTCGGCTGAGGCTTGATTGGTGGCTTTGGTGAGGACGGCAATGGTGTTTTTGAGACCATTGATGATGGAGGGAATTGCGATGGCATAGAGGGAGATCATCTTGGGTGGCGTAGGTGTGAATTTGTGCCTCTGGGAAGATTGGTAGTGTTGTGCGAGACCAGTTCGGAGTTCGAGGCTGGATTGGGAGCGATTGTGATGAGCCTGCCTCTCAGGGCATGTGCACATCTAGACGCTTTATACCCTCATCGCCGTTCTACACATCCTACCTTTATCCGTTTCGCATTCCACGTACTGCCTCAGCTCCTCCGTGCTACCTAACTCGATGCGCTTAATAGTAGCCTCAGCTGAGCCTACTTGGCAGCATCACAATAAGAGCTCCGAGGTGTTACAAAAATTGCGAACGTCCAATCGACGCAGCGCATAAAGCGAGACGGGGAGTTTCAATGCCCGACAGAGGGTAACGACTGTTGAGCAGATGATTGATAATCAGGATGCTCGGATCAAACGGGTCGGACGACGGTAAAGTTACGCCGGTGGAGGTTTAGGCGGGGAGTCTTTCGTCCGGTGGGTTTCGGAGGGGTTGAAATCGCAGGTTTGCTACATGGCTGAGAACGTCGGTATTTGATCGGCGGCTCTGCATCCGGCAAATGAGCCGTGCCAAACGGTTCGCGATGAGATGCTTCTACATTTGGAGTCTTCCCGCATTGATGAAAACCTGACTTGGGTATGATAAGATATTAAACATATTAACCACACCAAACACCCGACCCATCATAAATCATTAAGTCGCTCCCAATTCTCTCCCCTACTCACACCGTAATAGCAGCAACAAGCGCATCCATCCCACTCGAGTGTGTCGTAGCATTTGCAGGCGCTATAAACGGCCCCGCCCAATTAATGCTAATCATATCCGCCTCATCTCTATCATTCGCCCAGATGCTGTCAGCATTCACCTTCATCGTCTTTGCGAACACTGGATCGGGCGCCGCCTCGTGCAGCTGCATTAAGCCGCGGGCAAAGATTCCTTTGAACTGCGAGGCATCGGGGCCACAGGTGGGACCGCATGCATCGTGGAGGACGCCATTGGCATCGGAGAGCTCGGTTATGGCGGCTTTGGCGATGCGGGTTGCGAGTGGGAGGTAGGTCTCGTTGGGGGAGGCCTTGTTAAGTTCAACTAGGCCGCCGAGGATTACGCCTTGGTTGTAGGACCATGTTGTCTGTAGTGGATCAGTACATGATCTCAAATGAGAGAGCACTTTTTGACCTACCAAATTGTTGTTCTGACATTGGTCATTCAGGCCATCATTAATAGTACCCCTCTCATTGATCATTCCCGATCCCAAGAACCAGTTCAGCTCCTTCTCGGCCCAGTCCACGTAGAAAGCCTTGTCCTGCGCACGATTTGCCAGATGTGCTGCCGTGGAAAGGAATAGCTCGTTCGCGATCGCATTCGCATATTCTTTCTTCCAGCTCCACCAGATGCCACCATTGCCGCATGTTGAAGGCCACGCCTTGGTGACGGCCTTGAAGATACCTTCAGCGAGCGTGAGATATTCAGCGTTTCCAGTAACATCGAAGGCGCGAATCCAGCCTAATGCCCACCACAGATCATCGTCGTAAAATCCGTCCAGCCACTCATCCGGGTTGGCGGCGGCTGTGGTAACGTCTTGCTTCGGTTGGTAAATGGGCAGGCTTTTCACGTCGACGTATTCTCCGATTCTCTTGCCCCAGTCTAGCGGCATCGTCGTAATAGGTTCAAAATCCAGATCTGCGCTCATGATCTTGTCGTAACCTGTCTCTTTTCCCGTAGTGTTGAACAGACCAGAAGTCCCATTCAAGGTGCTCCTCTTGGCAACCGCGTCATCCTCAATTCCTGGTTGAGGGTTTTGCGCCGGCGCTTGCATAAGTGTGTTTGCGAAGATCCGAGATGCCAGGTCTTGTAGCTGAGGGTTGTCGCCGTCGACCTCCGCCATGTTGCCGACCATGGTCATGACATTGGCGCTGTTCCACCACCCGCTGGTGTCCCAAAGACCAGTGCCTGCATTGTACCAGATTTGCAATGCAGCGAGGGCGAATTCGGCGCGTCGTGTAGGATCGGTGATTTCGCTTTGCGCAAATGTGTTAGGAACAAGTGTGGCTGATAACAGCAAAGCTTGGAAAAGCGACGAGGTGTACATGATCGTATGTTCTGTCGAGAACGAATATTAGGAAATACAAGATATGATGAGCTAATAAATAAAGAATCAAAGATGCCAGAAACGAATGTGCTATCAAACAATCACAAACCTCTAAGCATGGCAAAGTGGCTCCAATGTATTTTATATGCCCAGCACACAGACGCTTCACGTCCTTAGGCCGACACACCCGCCCAACCCTCATCTCATTTCAATCGTGTTTGAGACGAGGGCACAGAGAAATGAGCTGGCAAGACAATCAAGAATTTGCCCAGTCATGGGTGGCGCAAGCAACGCTGGACTTGAAAAGCAAAGGAGGTCTCACTTAGCCGCTAATTTTAGTGGGGCCTGTGGTCCGAAGCGCCATCCTAGAGGGTGCGGTTTCGGAGAAGAGGGGGCAGGTCCCTGGGTGACGTGAAAGGCATAACTGGGGGCCCTAGGGCTATCGTGGTTCCATGCGAGAGGATTGGCGACTAGGAATAGTGCGCTGGTGCGCATCGTGCGGTGTCGTGGCAGCTTGTCGTTGTCCGTTTGCTTACGGGGGCAAACAAACGTGACTGCGCGTCCGAACGTCAAATGAACAGGCTCATCGAGATTGTAGTCGGAACCATAGCTGAGAAAGCTTGCACTAGATAATTGCGGTCTGGGGTGCTGTAGTGTATAAGTCGACGACGCGGGAACACGGTGCGACCCAACCTCGGCACCCCACTGCCCCTCCATGTAGACCGCTATGTACAACAGCACTCACGCTTGATTGTACAAGCGCATTGCCACCTCGCCACAGTAGAACAAGCTTAATCTGTGGGGATTCACTTCTGCTGCTGCTTCGCGATCGTTGTAGTTGCGAACAGTAAGCTCCTGGAGGTTGCCTTGAAGATGTCCGCAAGTGCCTTGAAACACGTACGCCCAGCCAGAAGTTTCAGTTGCAATTCCAAGAACAGCTCCATACGCAATGGTGGCCCGATAGTTGCTAATTGTGAAAGGGAGTCGCAGACAGGAGTTTAGCACGAGCCATCACGACCAACCGTCCCCTGTTTGAGGTTCAGTTCTCGCGAGTACCTGCCGGCGCTCCAGAGCAATGGACATCATCTAAAAATAATGAATCGACAAGGTGATGGACAACATTGAGTGGAGCCTCAGGCGCCGCTCTCCCGCTCTTGTCGATAGATCGGCGCCTTATTGGCAAGGCTTTGCAATTCAAGGGTGAACTCTGAAACGTCAATCACATCACGTGATTGTACCAAATCGGGACCGAGGCGGGAGATGAGGGTGGCCTCCTTGGGAGTCAAGTTCCAGAGTTGTCGCACAAGTCGACCTGAAAGCTCGAGCGTAGCGCCAGGCATGCATTCGAACGAAGGGAATACCCAACGACGGATGCGAAACCTTTGAGATTTTGCGCAAGCTCGGCTGCGCGTTCGACGAGCAAGCGTGACTCGAAGATCTGGATCGAAATCTGTGGAGGATGCGAACAAGCAAAATCGATGTCGACTTAATTTGGAAGGCGGGGGCAAATATCGCAATATGACCATTCGAGTATTTGGCCAAGTCAACATCACGAGGGTCCGATTTCAACCGCGTTCGAGATAGCCAAGAGTCGTACATCTCTGCGCCTGTGGACGGAGATAGACTATGCAGCGATAGCGTTTGCGGAGAGGTGTTGTTGACGCCGTCGTTTGGGATGTAAGGTTTCGAGCATTCTACCATCGTCTCTGGGAATAGACGAGCGTTCGGCTGTATCACCAACAGCCGGCGACATCTTGGCCTTGCGACGTCCCGTAGCCACAGTGTCGGTTGAGCAACGTGGTTGTTTGCAAACATCCATAGGTCGCTCTCGGACTAACATTGCAGGCTAAAGGCGCCTCCTCACGCGATCAATAAGTCAGTGCCCATAACCTTAACCTCATCGACCCAGCAATTGTCGGCGCCTTCAGGGGCTTTGTCTTTATAGTTCCATATAGTTTCCAGAACCTTCTTGACGGTGCGAATGTATCCCCAATACAACACAGTATAAAAGTCATCCAGTGTATTCATGATCCATGCGCGTTGAACGGGGTCCTCGGATTCGGCGCCGGCGAGGAAGAGTGGCCAGCTGATCGATTTGAAGAGTGTGTCGCCCGGTTTGAGGTAGGAGATATGGTGAACGATCTCATCGGCCAGACCAGTCAAGCTGACCAGCGCAGATGGACTCGCAGGATCGAGCAGTGGGTTGGTGTATGGGAGGACTCTTGCGAGGTAGATGCACACAGCTGCTCGGTGGGCTGCGGCTATACGCATGCGGTGCTGCAGGTTTTCTGAAAACGAGGCAGGCTCAAAGTTGAGTGACCATTCAATTGGATCGAAGGCCAAAGCTGCTCTGAGTAGTAACGCCACTCCTTCTTGAACATCGGCAGCCAGTTCCTCCGAAGAAGATGTGCGGTTGTCTTCCAGGTCGAACGATTCGAGCATGATGCGAACTAGCGGGCTTGGGCAGGAAAGGTAATTGTTCGTTTCGGCATATCGTAAGATAGGTCCCAGCTCGATCGAGTCTGGTATAAGCTTCGGCGTTGTCGTGAAACAGAATGTTGAACCCAGTATATGGAACCTATGTCGTTAGTCCCAAGTATCTAGAAATGCGAGCAATGACATACACTAGAAAATCGGCAAGTACAGCAAGCCGCAGTCCACTCATGGGTTGCTGAGAGTAAGGTGGTGTACCAAGAAGATCGATCAGTTTCCGCGCGCCGTCCATATGCACTTTCCACTTGTCTTGGCCAGACTCGATCAAGGCGTAGTTGATGAAAAGAAGAATCACGACCAATACGAGGTCAATGTTTGACGGATTGACCGATGCAACCGACTGCGCCAAGAGCGAAAGCGCTTGTTGCTTTGCGAGGAGAGCGTCGGCATACGAGGTCTTCATCGGACCACCAAAGCGGCTCACTCCTTGGTAGTAGGCTATCAAACATGGTTTCTGTTCTTGTTGGTACGATGATGGGCCTACAGGATCCCGTGTAATGTTGAAGACGTGAAAAGCCGAGTTTGCGAGGATGATCTGGAGCAGCGAGGGGTATGCGCTCGTTGCAGGAATGAGGTCTCTTATTGGATTCTGTCCCGGTCCGTCGTAAATGACCAAGTCCTCGCAGATTTGTGTCGCGAAATGATAGATGTAGTAGCGTGAATGTTGATTCAGGTCTTTGACGAGAGGGTCGACGAGAGACCAGTGCACAACCTCTTCTATCTCTTCGTGTTCTTGGGCGTCGGGTACGTGAACATGCTCTCTAGATGCAATCTGCATTTGATTTTTGGCATCTCGAGGTCCTGCTAGAGCCTGCGGTGCCCTCAAGTCCTCCTCATACGACCTTCCCATCATCTTTCCCCGGCTCGCAACACCCTTGTTCCACACAAACAGCTTGCCATAGCCGAGGCATTCTGTTCCCGAAGAAGTGCATTTGTGACAAGCAGGCAATGAACGATCGCACTTCCACCGGCGTTTGCGGCAGTTGTGGCAGGCCTTGGTGGGGAGCGAAAAGTCCGATGACATTAGATGTCATGCACGGTGTGTCGACATTTGACTCAACAAGGAAGCTGCCTAGCAACGCAGAGAATACGCACGTGTGCCGAGATGTGTCGCGGAAGCTGCAGAAGCCTTTAGATTATGACTAAGTTGGACGGTGGTTCTCTTGGTCCGATTTCGTCAGTCGAAAATCTGATAGCGGCTACGGATGGCGTGGTAGGCCACTCGCGCAACTTCGGAACAAATTAGCCACTCACAGAGGCCACCTCTCTTTCGCCTGCAATTACTTCATCGAAACGTCCAACCAGATGCGCAACCTTCGTCGTCCACTCATTTGCCCCGCCGTGACAATGCGGAGTGGTGGGAGGCCCTGATGTACGCTAGCTCAAACAAGCAGCCAAGCCGCAGTCCTCGCATCTAGCGTCTTTGATGAGAACTCCTACTAACGTCACTGGCACCGCCTTGGCTGCTAATTGCTCCTAGATTTCTCAGCATAATGTTGTTACTGACGACCATCTGCCTGCAAGCGGGCGTCACGGAATCCGTGTGCTTTCGTATAGAAGAGCTGCGAATACCTGGAGGGACACCAACATCATCAATCTCGGCTTTTTAACTCGACATCGGGTCGAAGCTTTAGGACTCTTCCAGCTTAAGAATACTACCTTTATACATCTCATCTACTCATTTCTTCCTAGCCATGGCGGACTCAACCAAAGCCGAAGAGGCATCACCTCCGCACGCATCGTACACCCCTTCCGAGATTGAGCGCCTAGGAAGGGAACGACCGGACGCCTTCAAGACAATATGGGTTGAACTCGGTTTCTGCTTTTCCCTCTTGGGGTCCATGTTCGTCGCAGAGTACTTTGTATCCGGGTTCAACGTCTTACTACCATCCCTCGCTGTATCTCTCAGTATACCCTCGAAAGCAGAGACATGGCCAGCAAGCGTCTTCTCCCTGGTCACGGGCGCCTTCCTCCTCCCCTTTGGACGGCTCGCAGATATATTTGGTGGATACATCGTTTTCGTCTCAGGCCTGGCGTGGTTTATCATTTGGTCAATCATCGCTGGCTTCAGCCAAAACTACATCATGCTCATTTTCTGTCGGGCGCTGCAAGGGTTTGGGCCTGCTGCGTTCCTTCCGGCGGGAATTATGCTGCTTGGTAGCATCGTGAGTACTGCAGACTGCGTATGTAAACCCGACTAATAGTCTTTAGTACCGCCCTGGTCCACGCAAGAACCTTGTCTTTAGTCTGTACGGAGCATTTGCTCCCGTTGGCTTCTTTGCAGGTATCTTCTTTGCCGGTCTCGCCGCGCAGTTGATGACGTGGAGGTGGTTCTTCTTCTTCGGCTCGATTATCCTTGGAATTGTAGCGGTTGCATCAGTCCTATGCATTCCGCGGCACACGGACGAGAAACACGCCAAGAAGGTCGAGATGGACTGGCTTGGAACAGCCACCATCGTGCCAGGGCTTCTTCTCATCGTTTATGCGCTCACAGATGGGTCGCATGCACCAAATGGATGGGCGACGCCGTACATACCGGTGACCTTCGTGCTCGGCTGGCTTTGCGTCGGCGCTTTTGTCTATATTGAGGGATGGGTTGCCGAACAGCCACTTTTGCCTGGTGATATGTTTCATGTCAAGGGTATGAAGGCTTTGACCGTTGCGCTCTTCTTCCAATACGGAACGTTTGGCATTTTCCTCTTCTACGCAAGCTTCTAGTGAGTTTCATTTATCCTGTCCCTTCTTCAAGACTAACTTGTTTAGTATCGAGGAGATTCTTCATGCTAGTCCCCTTCTCACCAGCGCATGGTTCGCGCCGATGTGCGTTGGTGGGCTGATTCTCGCTACAGTAGGCGGTTTCGTACTTCACCTTCTCTCTGGCAGAATGTAAGTCCATGCATTACATTCCGACGTAACTGCAAGCAGTCAAAATTAACATGCTACAGCCTCCTCCTCATAAGTGGAACAGCCTTCATCCTCTCCGTCCTCCTCTTTGCCATCCTTCCCACCAATCCCAACTACTGGGCCTACATCTTCCCAGCCATGATATGCGCAACCCTCGGCATTGACGTCACCTACAATGTCAGCAACATCTTCATCACTACATCGATGCCTAAAGCACGGCAAGGACTCGCTGGTGCCTTCATCAACTCCATTCTGTTCCTTGGCATCTCGTTCTTCTTAGGCTTTGCGGATCTTGCAGTCACGCAGACGGCGGATAGAGGGCAACGGGCGAGCTACAAGGTTGCGTTTTGGTTGGCTACGGGGACGGCGACTTCTGGGCTAATAATAATGTTTGCGGGTGTTCAGATTGGGAAGGCAAGTAGTGATTTAACGATTGAGGAGAGGGAAGAGTTGGAGCGAGAATTGACTAGGATAAGATCAAGCACGCAATGAGGATAGGCGGAACGTGTCCTAGACATCCAGAGGGGCTTGAGGCTTCAAAATCTCAGGTAGAATAAAAGCTCGAGCCGTTTTACGCCTCCCCGCTTGCTATGTCTCACATGTTACCACCGTCACTAAGACCATCATTCACTCACCAAGGTCTTTCGTTCCCGCGCTCCTTCTCCGTTCCGCACATTACTACCACCTTTTGGCTCTTTCGCCCAGCAACGGTGTACTTCCCATGTTCGTATGACAAACACGCGCAACGCACAATAACAATCGTCTCCGTCTCTTTGACCTCACAGCTCCTGAGTTTGCATCTGCTCCGTCCACACCACAACACCAGCTCACATGCCACCAAATTCGTTTAAGACCTCAACGCATCTGTCTCTTGCTGCCATTTTTTACATCCTCGCATCGGCTCGGTCTATTGCACTCTAGGGTCAGCCCGGAGCATTCTTGCAGCGCACAGCGCCGCTCTTCAACTATCTCAGCATACCCTCGTCATCTTAAACCACCTCAGCACCACCCAGATATCCACAATGGCTCCTTGTTCCACCTCAACAAAACCTATCGACGCCTCCCTCGCCTTGCGATCCACTCGCGCCGGTCACGGCACCTCGCAGCCGGCAGTAGCCACAGCCTGCTCCTCAACCACCGCAAACCGCACCCACAAGCCTGTCAGTGCCCAATCTGTCACCAGTCATGTACGCACACGTCGCGCCGCGTCCGTCGCTAGCATGCAATCTGCCGCTGCTACGAACCCCATCCAGAAGCCCCTCGCCACCCAATCCGTGGCCGTTCCCGCGCGCTCTGGTTACGGCGACGCGCATGCTAGAGAGGAGTTCATAGGTATGCTTGTGTACGCAACGGCGATTCGTAAAGCTGGTGTAGTGGATGAAGAGATGCTGAACAGACTGTGTCGACCTTGGCAAGAGAAGGGGGTTTTGGAGATGGAGTGGAAAGAGGACTATTTGCTCGCGGGGGTGAGGGAAGTCGAAGAGGGTATGGATTTGAAGCAGGCAGAAGCTATTGCGAGGAAGAAAGATGCGGCGGAGAAGAAGTATCTCGAAGAGTACTTTGGTGGAGGAGGGAAGAATACGGTGCAGAAGAAGAGGAATGATCTGCTTAAGAGTGCCGTTTCAGGCAAGGTGTCCAAGAAATCTTCCACTTCTTCGAGGAAGCCGTCTTCAACCCTCCCCGTAATTAGCGAAGAAAGGTCCGCCTCCGTACCCACTCAACCCTCAAAGCCCACCAATGTAGCACCGAGGTCGCCCCTTCCTGGCTGCCCCGACTACGCAGTGTATAATTACTACCAACTCGCCTCAATCTGCTTCGAACGAAATCTCGTCTCGGGCAGAAATGCTCAAACCCTCCGATCCCGCCTCATCCAGGATGATGTTAATGTCATCCAAGACCTCCCTCGCGAGGCAAAATCATATTCGAAAGAAAAGGTGCGCGAGAGGAAGTACAAGGCGCCCATCGTGCCGAACGCGCCTCAAGCCTCACCAGCTGTGTACAGTAAGACAGGGACGAAGCGTGCGCGAGGTGCCGAAGGCGACGAAAACCTCGCGTGCGGTAAAAAGGTACGGACGTATTGAAGAGCGAGGCGTGGCGAGACGTATCAGTCCGCCGTATTCAGCAGCCCTCTCTTCAACATAACGGCCGTATTCTACCCTCTCTCAGCTCTTCTTCTACGACTCTCCGAACATCCTTCCATCTCGTCTTTGCATCTTCTTCTGCATCGAACGTATACAACCAGGCATTCCTAATCTTAACTTCCTCCGGATCGATTTCCCGCTCTTCGTCTACATCTTTCAGCACACTATGCCACCGGTCTCTCAGATCTTCGCCGTTTGTCTGGCTCGCTCGCGTCCGCGGAAACCGCATCTTCTCGTACGCTCTCGTTGCTATCCGTACTTCTTCTTTACTGTCTATCTGGTCGAGACAGACTGCCAGACATCCCGCGCTTTCGACTGCTTGGCTGGCTCCTTGTGCGCTGGTGGGAAGATGCGCATGGCACGAATCGCCCAAAAGCGCTATTCGATGCGAATGCGGCGATACCCATGTTGGCAACGGCTCGCGATAGCAAATCTTCCAGTCCAGGCAACTCTCCGTTTGTTCCACAATTCCCCTGACATCCGGATCCAGCGTTTGCACCAACCTCCGCACTTCCTCCATATCGCCTGGCTGGAACCAGCTCTCTGGAACATCGCCATCGTCTTTGTGCGTTAGTATCCAGTTGAACTCTTTGCCGTTACGGAGGGTGTTCTGTACGAGATGAAGATCCGGTCCAATCCAAAAGTTCACACAGTCGGCTTGCATGTATTTGTTTAGTTTAGGGTCTTCTCGCTGGGCTTGGGTCGGTCTGAAGTAGGCGCGGAAGCAGGCGTACCCGGAGGAAATAGGATCGTCCCTCATACCCAGCACCAACGGCCGTGCAAGACTCTTGATCCCATCAGAAGCGACGATGATGTCCGCCTCCAGCGTCTCGCCGCCTTTGAGAGTAATCTGCGGCTTCGGATCAACATCGTCGTATGCCACGACCTCACTACCCATTTGGACGGGAATTCCCCGTAATTTCACCCACTCGAGAAACACATCATGGTAGTCGCCTCGATGCCCAATGTACCCCGCCATATCCATAAGCGGCTGGACCGCTAGCCCTTTCCCATCCCTCCAGCGGCGGATCGTCATATTGGGAGCTTGATTGCCTATCCTCTTGATCTCGTCGACTTCGCAACCCCATTTGTCCAGCAAATTGAACGCATTCTGTCCGAGGCCGAGAGAGTCGCCTAGACGGCCGAATTCGCGTACTTTGTCGAGGACGCAAAGGACTTTGTGGCCATGGTGATGAAGGGCTATGGCTGCGGCGCAACCTCCAAGACCGGCACCGATTACGATTGCTGGACTGGTGTTAGTAGTAGGTCTTTTCCAACCGGATTGCGAGAATAACGGTACCTGTCAGAGGAGGACTGTGTGGGGAAGACAAGGGCTGGTAGCTTGTAGACCCCATAGTGTACTCGCTTGGTGAAAATACGCGCGATCTCAAAGAGTTGATCAACGAATGTACGGCAACGTGGATCTGCTCTCATACTAGATGCTTGTACTACCAGCTGACTCGATTGTGCCATGCGGCCGAGACCGCGGAATTGTTCCACACCTACGGCTGGCTGGGGCAATCAGACGTGGGGACTGCATGTGGGGTGTGGAGGATCGGCAATTGACCCACCTCTCCTCGCGGCGAAATGCTTCTTCTTTTGTAGACATCTAGATATGTAACAGGATAATGGTTTGTCTTGCGCTGAAATCGAGAGGTTATAATAGCTAGCATATCTCATAGTTTGGGTGTGATCGAACCACCGCCGATTGCCCTCTCTACACTATCGCCCAAAAGCTCCCATCCCTTTCTTCGATATCTTCGTGGCCAAATCCCATTCCTTCCAGGGGCCAAGATGCCCTTTGGATCGATTGCGTCCTTAAGCGTTTCATTGAAGCGCATGAGTGCACCATTGTTCCAGCTATACGTTCTCGCGACCTGGTCCGCAAACAGAACATGCGTCCTGTACTCTCCATACCCCTGTCTTGCTGCCTCACCGATGAGCTCGCGCATGAGGCCCGCAGCCCGTCGCTTCTCGGACGCGGAAGAGCGGTCATAGATGATGTTGGCAATGTAGTGCATCTCGCGACCGGCAACACAGAGTGTAGGAAAGAGATCAAAGCCGTATTTGGCGTGAAGGCGAACATTTATCTCGTGAACTACTTTTGCGTCGGAGCCTCGAGTGGGTGTAATTGGCGAGAAGAAGAGATGCGCTGCGTTGGGCTTCCAGTTTAGCCAGTCGAGCTCGCGGAGAACGGGCACTCCGGAGCAGACTAGGGCGCGTGAGTGTATGTAGTGATCCGCCGGTAGGTCAGAAGGCAGAAAGAATTTGGAGTCTTTGATCGTTGCGAAAGCGGATTTGATGATGTCGAGCTGGGCTTTGATAGACGCATCCTCGCCGTACTGTGTCCCGTAAAAGACCCACGCGCAGTCGCCGCAAGGAAGCTGCGATGCATGTTTGCGAATGACATCGCGTGGGATAGGCGACGTTCCAGAATACCAGTGCGACTTGGGAAGTCCCGTCACATTCAGCTCCTGGGCGACGTGGCGAAGCTGAGGAATGTTGCCCAAGATGCGCTTTTGAGCAAGCGGCCGAATGGCTTCTACGATGTCGGCAAAATCATCATCGCGAGCGAACGTAATCATGTACGACTGATGGCCCGTCTCATGCATCAACCAGAATCCCATTTGGCACACGATGCCAAAGTTGCTCTGCGAGAAGATTCCGTCCGAATAAGGGCCATATGCAGGTTGGAAAGACTGCCAGGTCGGGTTGTCTGAACCATCCTTGCCGGGAAGTGCTCCCATGCCCGTCCTCAAGAGCTCGCCGTTGGGCAGCACAACCTCCATTCCACAATGATTCGCAAAGTGGTCGCCCATTGGCGTGTAACCCACACCGCGATCGATAGCATTGCCCAGCACACTGCCGCCTCCAAGATCCGGCGTATCAATCCAGAGCGGCAGATTCCTCTTTTGGATTTCTTCGTAGAGCGCATAATACGACACGCCCGGTTCCACTACGCACGATGCGTTCTCTCCGTCGATGTTTAATATCTTGTTCATCCGCCTACCCAGATCCACGACTACAGAGCCCGGCACACGCGGTGCACTGCCTCCATAGCCTACATTTCGGCCCATTGATATAGGATATATCGGGATCTCATGCGCATTCGCCCATTTGACAATAGCTTGGACGTCGACGGTCGAGCCGGGGTACGCGATGGCGCTACAGACGAGGTCTTCCTGGTCGACTACATGAAAGGCATCGTGTGTGTTTGGGTGTTCGAGATACCAGCCGTCGATGAGCGGCTTGTCGTTCAAGACAACGTTCTCTATGCCCAACGTTCTTTTGAGAGCCCAGATGGCTTCGTCGAAGGCTTCGCGGGTCGTGTCTGGGGGAAGGCGGACATCGTGCGTGCGAGCAACGCTTTCGGGAGCCGTCCTGTGTGAATAGAGCCGGTCTTTTGCCTGCTGCGCGATCGAGGCGAGACGAGACGGTACTCCGCTGTACGTCGCTTCGAGGGTTGGTGGGGGCTTTTGGGTCTTCATCGTCCAGGATCAGTAGGACAATTTCCAAAGAGATGGAAATACCCTCGGCCCAGGATAGGAATTCCATGGGAAGTCATGTTGAGCACTTTGGTCGGGGCTGTTGTCATCAATTCCGCGCTGTGGTGTGATGCATGTGGGGAAGTTGGGGTAACGGGATGGACGAGCCGCCAAGCCGACGACAACTCTGATTGGTGGATGGTTATATTCCACAACCAGCCCCAACGAGCAATGCTCCATCTGGTTGGGAAGATAATAACTTACTAAAGTCAATGCCAAAGTATTTTTGTTACATGCCGTGCTAAACAAAAAATGCCCGCTCGCTAATGCTAGTATTTTCATGTCCCTGAACGCAGTACTTTGCCTAGTACCCAATGTGCAAACATGAGCGCAGGCATCACCGTCACTGCAACGACAACTGACGTGGCCTCGTACATCTTCCAAAGCATCGTCTCGCGCATCGTCTCATAGTCTTGGTCGCCCATAATTTGGTCTCTTAATCGAGCAGCCTTGTCCGGCAGCTCCAAGCCTAGACCCAGGTACAGACCCACAATAATGTACTCCATAATGACTTGCCTGTGAGAATGTCAGTACAAAATAATGGGGATATGCTGCTGGGCGTCCAAGAGGCGCCGGATATGGTTTGACGAGAACGTACATGCAGAGCTGCAGAGTCACATCTCCGCTGATGACGTTGAACCGCTGAGAGCCCCCAAAGTTCTCAAAAGCGAAGCACATCATGTACACAACGTCGACAAGAAAGAATGGCAAGCTGAGAACCACCGTCGTCAAGATCTTGACTTCTGTAGGATTGGCGAGGTACAGCCGAGCCGCAATCGTAGTCGTTGCCCATATCAGGAGCGTAAAACAAGCGCAATACATGGCGATGCCGGCCTTGGTAGGCGCTGTTGCTGCAAACGAGGGGCCATCTCGAGAGTCTGGGTCGATACCTCCGGCCACAATGAGGAGGAGAGAGATGACCAAGGGAATGTGTAGAAGAACAAGGACCCATTGCATGCGCCGGCCCTTGGGGTTGGTGGTCATATTCAGAACGCTGGAAGTCGACATGAAGAGAGGCGTCAAACTAATCGAAGTAAGGATAGCCACACCGGTCTGGAGTGTCGTGTTGGACGCGCTTGCGGGAGGAAACATTGCCGTGGATGCCAAATCGAGCGCCACCTGTCCATATTAGCTCCTCTGAAGCAGAGCATATTCATCGAGGTGCATACCTGGGTAAGGCGACACAATGACAGGACGATCATACAGATCCATGGAAAGTTATGGCCCAAGCCCTGCCGGATTGAAAGGTACGTCGCCAGACAGAGGTAGATGAAGTAGATTATTAGCGTAACGATGTTAACGTAAGCTCCATAGCGCAACTCCATCTTCGGAGCATCCGCAATTGATCAGACGCACCGTACCCACGCTGCATTACCCTGTGAAGCTTGTCGGAACCGGATAATGCATTAGTGATGGCAGAGGGAAGCCATAGAGACGGGTATCCGGCACGTCAAAGGATGGAAAAGTTGGGACTCGAGGGTTGACTGACGTAGCGGGTATTTCTTGCCTTACTCATCGCTAGTCGCGCTTGGCCCGCTTGGTTCGCTTGGTTCGCTTGGTTCGCTTGGCGCTGCGCTCTCACGTGGATGGTGCTGGTAGCACATGCAACGGTATGGTTAAACGTCCGTTGGTCTGCACTTCTAGCCCTGCATCTACCTCACACGTACCTCAACAACGACGACTACCCGCGTAAAGATGGCCTCCCTCCTCGATCTTCCGAATGAGCTGTTGCTCCAAGTTGCCGGACATTTGTCAACGAACCATGTCGACAAAGTACATGGAGGCTACGGGCTCAGCAGACATGGAACCGTCTTTCGGCCCTTGTACTACAACCCAGATACCAATCTACGACATCTCTGTCTCGCTGCGCGCAGACTGAGGCCGATTGCGTGCGAAGTGCTTTACCGCTATCCGAAGCTCTCTGGTGCCACGCAGCCCTCTTCTACAAACCGACCCGCACCATTGGTAGACTTGCTACGAACATTGATCGACCGGCCTGATCTCGCTCGCTTTGTACAAAGCATCAGTCTAGTCGTCTACACAACGTTCTCTGGGCATACCTGTAAAAAGCAGCTAGGCATGCAGAGACTCAAATGTGCATGTCACTGCGGCTATGACGATCTTGTCATCGTCTCTAAACAGATCGTGGAGCGGTGAGTAAGAACGGAGCACAGATTTCGTTTCCAAGGCACTTGCTAATCGTAAGTTCGCATCTAGTCAAGAGACGCCGTTGTCGATCTCGGGCAAGTTCCAAGGGTTGCCTGCTGGTAGTCGCCCCCGGAGAGATCATTTCTTTTGCTGGTTGATCGACAGCATCCGGAATGGATGCGATGTCGCTCTTGCTAGGTTGATAGTGCAGCTACTTCCCAACCTCAAACATATGGATATACGGACCCCCCCAGGCCAGATAGGAATCCTCGGTGTGACGGAGACCTTCGATACGACGCAACTCATCAACGATGAGCTCCTCTTCGGCACGGCGGAAGGCTATAATCCAACCTTCGTGCCTGGACTAGCCAGCCTTAGGTCCATCACTTCGAACTTTGTACTCCCATGGTCTATCACTAGCATACCAACGCTCAAGACACTAGAGTTCGAATTTCGGTACGAAGACAACGAGGAAGGCGTTTATGGCGTAGATTCTTTGTTTCATCAGCCCAGCTCTTTGTGCTGGAACATCTCATCACTAGTTCTGAACCTCGACGTCAAGATTCTTGACAGCAGTTTGCCCGAGACCATTCTGCATACCTGGATCAGGCGACTGCTCAAACAGCTCACAGCGCTTAAGAAGATCCACGTGCGCACATTCTACGAAGAAAGTATTGAATACGAACCAGACGATAGCAGCCATCAATTCTTCACTCTTGGACAGTTACTCGCTCTTAGTAATCTTGTCAACGTAGAAGAACTCGTTGTCGATAGCTCTGATATGGGACGTTCAAAACCGGCGTGGGAGGAACCGTTCGAATCGTTGCCAGACAATTTTCCCAATCTCCAACGCCTGGCTTTACCACAGAACGCAATGTTATACTACGGATTTACATGCCCACAGCTTCCCTCCACCATCGAGATCGTTGAAATCATCGATTCCACGCGGCTGTTAAATGCCTGGGCGAAGTATGTACTGGAGAGTAAGGCTCGACTGCCGCACCTGAGACGCATCGTTCTCTGGTGTGACCGTGAGCTTGCGCCGCTCGTGTCAGACAATGTTCTTCGAGAGATCCCCTCTTGGTACGATCCCGGTTGTGGAAGAGATCCCAGGGAATGCGAGCGAGAACTGCATAAGGAAACGGGTCAGTTGGGGTTTGAAGGGGCTATGGGTGCACCATTTGATTGGGTAGGAGATGAAATTTGGGATCAAGTACGAGACGCGGGGATTGAAGTCGTCTTTGGAAAAGGGAAGAGAGGGTGGCGGAGGATGTCCCGGTAATTATGTGGCGAGCACTGGAACCAAAGTGCTGAACGGGCGCGACTATACCCACGCCTACGCCTGTTGCTAAACACAATCCGTTGCTCACGAACAGACCGCCACCTTGGGTGGTCACACGTTGTTCGATCGTTACACGATACTGAGGTCCTCGTTCAACTAAAATGATTGTGTCGGAAATCAGAACAGCAATCGTACAACCCTGCGGTGTTTTCTCTCCTATTGTTTTTCGTCTTGGTCGATTGACGTATGCGTCAACATTGTGGTTCAGGCCCCTCAATTGTAGCACGCAAGCTTCGAGGTTGCTTTGGCCGCCAACGCTTCGACGTGATTGCTATATGTTTTGTTCGGAATAATGTAAGCCTATGTTCATCAGGGGATATTCTCTGAGAGGTAATATCGTACCGCAATATCTGCGTTCGTTCAGCAAGCCTGCCTTTGTCTCTTGTCAGCTCATCTACCCTATTCACTCTCAAGCAGTCTCTATCGAAGCACACTTTATCTCGCCAAGCTGTCGTCATCGGAAGCCGAAGAACAAATCACTCAAGCCCATGATGCTGGTCTTTTCAATAGCTACAAGGTCGATGTCGTGAGATGTGTGCGCTGTAGTGTTTCGTTCCACTACATCAAAGAATGCAAGGAGAAGGAGTTCGATGAGGGTTGGACGTCGACGACCTATCCCACACTAGTAGATGAAGAAGAGCGACTTGAATGCGGGAAATTTCTACCATGGGATTTAGGTACCGTTCAAACGTCAACGTTTATCCGGTCCAAGATTCCCTATGTGGCAGAGTAAAAGTGAACCCGCAGCTTGGCGTCATTGAGAAAGCATACGAAGCTTCTGCCGACAACAAGGGACATCGCAAAACACTTCCCAACGATGTACGGAACCTGGAGCGTGTGGTACCGAGAATACGGTCAATCTGGGTGCAAATCTGAGTCGGAATGAAGTCCGCGTTGTCGCTAAGTACGATACCTCAGTAGCTGCGTGTGTATTCTCTCAACTACAGAGACCTAAGCAAATGTGACACACTCATCGAAGGAAGCCGATGCGCTTGGGTTGAGATTACAGGCTTGCTCTTCGCTAGAGACTTCCGCACTCTCTGGACCAATATGTCGATAAGGAATACCACTCTGGGAGCTGACCTAAGGACCTTTTGTTGTGGTTGGAAACCGTCATCATGCTCGGTTCGAGGCAACTCGAGGATGAGGATTCTCATATGACGACAGTAATCAATAATCCGTGTTCAGGATGCGAATGGCAAGCCGCGGAAGTTGAAGTAAGAAGAGCTTTGCCGACTTAAAGCTCGCCCAGTAAATTGCCAATGATCCAACAGTCTGGGATTCCAACTACAAAGCAAAAACACCGGTGTGGCTCAATCCATAACATCCTAATCTCGACTAGGGGATTTCTGAATGTAGGTGCGGGGACCGACTGGTTTTGTTCACTGCGTCATCTGCTTTCCGCTGCTTCTCATCTCCTTTGTTATCTTACGCGATTTAGAAGCATCACGGTGTATCTCCTCCTGTGTCTTTTGAACTCTTTTGTCACGACTATTAAACTCTTTCCTCGATCGTTGTCTTCGTTACGAGGAGACGAAGAGCTTGATTCCATCTACCAGGTGGCCATATTTTTACTATTGACACGTTTTACGACCGAACATCGTGTTTTTGTTGTCAGTCTGTTGTTTCATGTCAGGTCTCTCCGTAGGGAAGACTCGTCACCACAGACTCCGTATCCAACTGCTTGAGATCCAGTGACGCAGATGCAATGTTTCACAGCAAACCCTAATCCCATCGTCAAAATATTGTCTCCTATCCTCTCGACCCATTGGGCCCCTGGCATAGGAGTGCCAGCATCCATTACTTCAGCACGTATACGGTGTGGGAAGGGACGAGTAGAGACCGTCACACGGAGATCGCAAACAAAGAGGTTGGTGCGACAGCTCAGGTGAAGATTGAACCTTCAAATTTTTCAGTCTAACAGATCGCACTTCGCCAGCGTTCGAGGTTCCCCAAGAAGTATTCCATTCCCAAGTCGGCGAACCATAGCTTCCATGTACATATCTGTCAAAATATTGATACCTGTGAACGGTATGATGCGCATACTAGTATCTTCCGACAACAATTCTTAAGAGTCTTAGATCTGAAGCCTTTCAACCTTGTCCTTGAGTCCTCGGATCTGCGCGGTCAGATCACTGGCTTCGTTGGCTAGCACAAAGTTAGCAAAGCTCTTTTAGAGGAATCTTTGGAGTCGTGCTGCCTTGTGGTTACAAGGCAGTATGATCCTGGGGCACTAACAAGTGATAGAGCAGGCGATCACCGGACGGGAAACTCCACAGGCTCTTCCCAAGGCCCTACCCGAGTTAGCGGTATGTAAAGTAGGTAAGACATCGACGTCAACTATCACATATTTCCAGCTCGGATTGAAAATGTGACAAAGAGGCTAGGGGCTAGACTTACATCCTAGATATGTTTATTAGTTTTGTCTTTATTGGAATTCTAGAGCTTTAACTTACTTGGAACCGACATACACGTACGGAACGTTCTTGTCTAGAAATCGTCAGTAAAGGAGGAATATGCTGGTATGTTGCAATCTCACCTTCACAGAGAAGCGGGAGATGGAGGAGAATCGCAAGTGGCGAGGTGTCGGCAGCGAGGACAATCTTGTGTTTGGGTTAGCGCAAATTCTATGCAGATGGCGAGAATCTTACCAGCTCCGAAATACCACGGTTAAGTGTCTTCGTAGCTTCGTTGGCGCCCTTCTTCAGCTGACCTGCCTAAATTAGCTATCGTTCGTTGAGACCAGATATAGGAAGTCGACGCGGGCGTCCGGGTGGACGTGAGTCTTCCGGCACATCTCCTCGATATCTAGGAAGCGCTCAGAGCAGTAGAGATGGACATACGGTAGTGCGTAGCCTGCTGGACAAGATCCAAAAGCTCCTGGCTCAGAGCTTCATCGGCAAGAGGCCAGGCAGCGGATGCGTCTTCTGCGGACATGATTATATCGTTGCTGTTCGAAGCGGCCGTGTGTGTGTAATGGGGTTTGTAGGTGAATAGTGGGTTCGCTCGTCCGTGTGGGATTCCTAATTCAATCAGCGGGAATTCTCTGGTCGCTTGCGGGGGGTCTGTACACTGCGATGCGCCCGAAGTCGAATGTCTTGCGTTTGGTGGTGGTGGTGAGTGCGTTCGTGCGGTGGGCGATGTGCTAGAAAAAAAGTTCGCCTCGGCGAAAAAGCGCCGCGTCACGTGGGAGCAAGCTAGCGCCCCCCCGGCGAAGCGAAGACTTCCCAACTCCAGCCCTTCGTCATATACCGTCCTCGACAACAACCACCTTCCACGCCCCGTCCACAGCACCCGTCCATCTCGGAATCGATTTCGAATTCCCTCCTCACCGTCAGCTCAACATCCGCACTACCGCCAAAATGGTTTCCGACCTCTGGTGAGTGCTCCCGGAGCTCTCGTCCCCCTGCGCAGGCAGCTCCAGCTTGCCTGACGGCGATAAGCTCGAGCTAGCCCGGTCTGCAGGCTTCACTTCCATCACGCCGTACCATGAACAATGCTAATCTGATGACTGCAGCCCCGTTTATGCCGTAAGTTCCACCGTCCGCGTCGCCTCCGCGACCTAGTCAGCAACACGACCCATCGTCATACCTTCCGTCTTCCCACACCTTTGCCCGCGCTGGATACCGCTCCTCAAACCGCGAATCGATGCTGACAGCTGATAGCCCTTCTTCGGTGCGATGGGCTGCACGTCCGCCATCGTCTTCACATGTTTCGGTGCTGCCTACGGAACTGCCAAGGCAGGCGTCGGTGTTTCCGCCATGGGTGTCCTACGCCCGGATCTGATCGTCAAGAGTACGTCCCCGCCATCTCGACTCGAACTGGACAATGTCAACGACAAAGCTCGCGTTGTCCAGAATCTGCAGAGCTTGGCTAACGCATGACAGACATTATTCCCGTTGTCATGGCTGGTATCATTGGTATCTACGGTCTCGTCGTGTCTGTCCTGATATCGAACGACCTGAAGCAGGAGTCATCCCTCTTCACCAACTTCATCCAGCTCGGTGCCGGTCTCTCCGTCGGTCTTGCCGGTATGGCCGCTGGATTCGCTATCGGAATCGTCGGTGATGCTGGTGTGCGCGGAACTGCCCAGCAACCCAGATTGTTTGTCGGCATGATCCTGATTCTCATTTTCGCCGAAGTTTTGGGTACGTTGCGACATCGCAGGCCAGAAATGCTCGCTAACAAGACCCTAGGTCTCTACGGTCTTATCGTCGCCCTACTTATGAACTCCAGGGGTAGCGATTTCACCTGCTAAACAGCATTCGCTCCACGATCGCAGCGCTCGACAATCACATCTGCAGTCGGTTACACTGGTACTGCAATCATTAAGCGCGAATACTCGAACTTGCATGGCATACTGCCGTGTTGTATGTCTACATCTGTGTATTTCATTAGGTGTTGGATGGACACGGAGAAAGACTGGGGGTGGGGAACGAAGGCTTTCGGGGAAAGCAGTAGATAATGGAACTGATCGAGTGACGGCAGACCTGATCTATTCCGATGGCGTGTATTCTAGGTTCATCTTGTCGTTTTGTTTGCCTTAGGAACATGAATGCATTGGTTCTCTCTAGCTCACTGCGCAAGAAATGGTTCCTTATGTGGTGCAAAAAATTCTCCTGGGGAAGGAGCTGCGGCTCAGCCAGTAAGTCAACCCAGCGAGGGAATGCTGACACGGGTGGAAAGGCACTTGAATTTGTGTCATCATGTACGGGATGATTGAGAAGAACGATTGACGGAAGAAAATCGATCATCGCCACCCACAGAGAGATTGATATCTTCCCTTCCCCTCAGAGCCCCCTGGCTACAGCACCAAAGAGCACACTTAGCCGAGCCAAACACCTACACGGCGAACTCACCGTCTCAGCGCTCCTTCCACGATTAGGATGTCGCTGTGGTCGTTGGACGCGGGGTGGAGGCAATGGATGAAGCTAGGACCCCAAGGTGGACGAGGAAGGAAGCAGTGCAGCCGTATCTGTACACCCCTCAAGCGGCCGCGCCATCTCCCCAACCCCCGTAACCGCATTACACCCCGGAAGTTTCCCCAACGGCCCCTTGACATCCTCGTCCACCGACACCGCCTTCTTACAAGCCCTCGACTCATTCCAATCCGTTATCGGCGTCACGGCTTTACACTCTTCCACCGTGCCGCCGGTGACACATGTATCCAGCGCCGTCCTGAGCACATCCATATCCCATCCATTTGTGAAGTCGCCGTGGAAACTGTATCCCGTACGATCGCCGTTCGCCCACATGAAGGGCTGCTTGTTGTCCTTCCACTCGTCCTTGTAGCGGCTCGTGTCGTATTCGATTTCGTAGAGCATGTGTGGGAGGCGGATGGGAAAGTCAGGAGGGCACATACCGCCTCTGATGTCGCCGGTGAAGTAGGAGACGTGGGATTTACCGCCAACAGGGGCGGCATCTTTACCGTTCCAACACGATGGCATGAGGATCTGGGCGCGGAGGTAGTCGGGGCATTTTCCAGCCGGAAACGCGTAAGTGTTGGGTCCGGTCTCGTTGCCGGCACACAAGTAGGTTATCGCTTTCGCGGGGAAGTCGTTGGCAAAGGTTCGTGCTGCGGCGTTGCCGGCGAGCATGTGGAAGCCTTTTGGGAACGGCTTTGCTTTCTTTAGGGGCTCGGGTTCGAAGCTGTTAGGGAGGTTAGTAGGAGGTTGGGGTGGATGGAGGAGCGAAGAGAGGGGGGGCATCTTACAAGTAGTAGACAGTCATGCCGAAGCCAGTGTCGTGGGGATCGTTGCGGATGGGCACTGCTTCGAAAATCCCGTCGCGTTTCTCGACATAGAGCTGGGGGGTCCAGTAGTTGGAAAGATCTTCTCTGATCTACGGGATGTAAGTCTTCCGACATCCGAATTCACCCTAATGGAAACCAGCCCACCGTGCAAGAGGTACAGTTCGACGCAAGTAAGTGGTCGTGCGAATAGCTGGGCCCAAAATTGGAGCCGCCCGAGATGATATGCGTATGTCCAGAGACCTTGCCAGGACTAACGACGGGATCGAGGCGTTCGCGAGAAATGGCACCGGGACAGGCCATGCGGAACCAGGCGTGAACTGGAGCGAGGCTGAGCCCGAGGGCAAGTAGTTGGGTCCTGGGGAGCATTTTCAGGGTGATGGTCGGTGGTATGTTGAAGGCGTCGGTGGAGAGATTGAAGACGGGCGCGAGGCAGGGAGTGAGGTAAGTACGTGAGTGAGTAAGTTGATCGTTTGTCTCTAACAGCAGATGAGCATGGCCGCATTGTGAGACGCCTATCGATCGACCCAGGTCGCTTCTGTCTATGGGAGCTGCGAGATGAATTCCATTCTGCGTAACCTCGCATATACGAACGCCACGCATGAGAACTATCCCCTCCTGGAACAATCCGAGATTGGGGCTTTGTTCAAACTAGAACACATCTTTCAGCGTTGGCCTTGTGCTACACCGAGTATTGGGCATACTCCAGATTAGCGCCTCGTAACCTCGAGCTGAGACCTCGCACCATGGTTCCCGACTATCATTCTAGTAGTACTGTGTACTCGTAAGCTTGACTTGTTTGTACGAATGCTCGCAAGTTCATGGCACAGAGGTCTAGAACTTGGTACACGGTCGTTGAACGATGTGTATGGTCGAGAAGCCGCTCGGAGTGGCCGACACACATACAATTGAGTAGAAGTGGCGGATTTGGCGACTCTTGTCCTACATGGCGTGGACGGAATGAAACATGTTTCCGCGTCTGATCGGTCGGCGGCATTGAGGTTAATCACGGTGAGGTGCACGGAGTTTGACCTCAACCAGTTCGAGGTGTGGATGGACTTGATATTAGCGGATGAGCTAGGACCAATTACGGAAGCTACACCCTGATCTCTCCTGTTCCCAACGATACCTGACACTGAAACGTTGGTGATTTTTCTCGCGTATTTTCTCATTGAGACTGACTATACCAATATGAATCATCAGCTTCGCCCTGGACATCATCTAGTCCTTCCGTTCAAAAGATAACCACCCTACTTTCCGCCCGGAAACAACAGTCCATTATCCCTCCTTACCTTCTCCGTAACCGCCAACACCGCCCTACTATGTTCCTCCAACTCCCCGGCAGCCTCCCAATCCGCACTCTCCACAATCCGCGCAAACTCCTCCGCCTCCGCCTTCAAGTTCAAGCTCTCCGTCTTCCCGGCCAACTCCTCCCTCGCCTTCGTCCGGGGGTCCCAGAACACGACACTCTCCACATCCGTAATAGTGGGCACAATCAGCGTTCCCGTCTCGCCGTAGATCTCAGACGGTGCGTCCGAGTTCCACATTTTGGTGCCGCAGAGATGCACAGTGAAGTTGTCGTAGTGCAGGATGAGCGTGCCGCCGCCGTCAGCGCCCGTCGCGATGATGACGGGGTAGTAGTTTGCGGATTTGGGGGCGCCAAAGAGCCATACAGCAGCCGCAACGGTGTAGATGCCTAGGTCGACCAATGCACCACCGCCCATCTCCAGGTTGAAGATGTTCGGCTTCTCGCCTTGAAGCACTTTGTCGTAACGACCCGAGAACTGCGCATAGGTGATGCTAGCGCCGTAAATCTGGCCCAACTTGCTCATGCTCTGCTTCAAGATCTTGAAGTTGGCCTCCTGGATGTGGCGCCATGCCTCGATCAAGAAGACACCCTTCTCTTTCGACAGCTTGAACAGCTCATCCAGTTCCGCGCTCGAGGAGCAGGATGGCTTCTCGAGAATGACGTGTTTCCCCGCATTCAGCATCTTCTTGGTTTGCTCGTAGTGCAGGATGTTGGGCGATGCGATGTAGATGGCCTTCAGGTTCGAGTCGTTGGCGAACGCGTCCAGGTCCGTATATGTCGCGATTTTCTGGCCTTCATATTTTGCTGCGAATTCCTTGGCTGTGTCCTCTTTCCGGGAGTAGACAGCTGCCAGGGTCCATTTCGAGGTTGCTTGGGCGCCTTCAATGAAAGAGTGCGTGATCCAGCTGGTACCGATGATTCCGAAGGTGAGCATTTTGGCGGATTTTGAGATGTGAGTGGAGGTGGTAGGGAGTAGTGCTTTGGTGAATCAAGTTACCGCGATGGGCTTATGAATCTTTCTGTTGGGGGAGCGCAGGGCGCCCCGCTGTTTTGGGAAATATCCACCGTGATGTCACCGAGCGATGTTTGGCGGGGGAAATTCCCCCGTTAGCGGGGCATGGCAAAATCGCCAACACGAGAAAGTGTGCATTGAAATAGATTACAAAGACGCAATATGGTTTAGAGTTTTCTTGAATTGAGGACTGCAGTATCGAGGCACCAATTGGAGCCCATATCATTATCATGCCCAAAACCAAAGCCCGTGCTCCTGCTAAGAGGGTATCTCGCTAATGACATGCAAATGCTGTCGTACTAAGTGCTCGAGGACTCGTAATACGTGCTCGTGCCGACTCACTCGTAATGAGAGTCGTAAAGAGCGTCAAGGAAAAGAAGGAAGAAAAGCCACCAAGTAAAATTACGCCTGAGCAGAGCCCGGCATGTGCGCCTAACTCCTGAGAATGCCGTGTGCCCAAACTTCCGATAATGCATAGTACAAGAACGGGACGGGTGTGCCTGTTCATCAGTCCTCCCATATGGTCTCCAGGTCGAGGTCTCCGCGCCTTTCGGCACCGCAGACGCTCCATCTCTTCCTGGAATCCCGCTTGCCAAACCCGAGGGCTCGTCCACTACCTCCTGGGATATCGAGGCTTGATCGCCTGCCCCCTTCGGAGCCTTCCTTCTCGCGGTCGATGGCCGCTTTCAGTCGAGCGATGCGGTCTGTCTCGATTGCCTCGGCCTCCTCGTCAGGCGTATCTTCTATGGTCTCGAGGGACGAAATCGAAGGACTGCGGGAGCGCATTGAGGTCGGCGTGGAGGGTACGGAGGATGAGGCGTGCGATGAGGGATAGTAGGAGTTCAAGCCGGGGAAAGGCTCGTTGAACTTGGCAGCCGAGAGCATTGGTGAAGAGGGGTCCGACGTTGGGGTTCGGACCGCAGGCGCGCTGACAGCCCCGAATGCGACCTGGTGGAGGGGTGAAGCTGGGCGACGCCTCCGAGACAAAGAGCCGCTGCCGCTATACAGGCCAGAGAGTGGTGATGGCTGCAGAGGTACAGGCCTGGGGGTAAGCTCAAGCTCGGCATCTTCGGAGATGTCGCACACGCTGGGCGTACCAGCATGGGCGTACGAATCCTCGTACAAGGTCGGCTGGCTGCGCGGGCTACGGGTACGCTTGGGCGAGCGAAGCGGGGACGAAGATCGGCCAGGCACCGGGGACGGAGACAAAGCGAGGTAGGCGGAAGGGCTGATGACGGTGGGGAGAGAGTGCGCGCGCATCATGGGCGGGGCATTCGGCGAGCTCGACCCACTGTGCGAGCGGAGGTGAGAGCGAGAGTATGGCGATCGGTTGCGCGGGCGCGTGTGGTGCGTGGGAAGCGTGTCGAATGGGGGCGAGGGGTCCGTCTGGGCCCGCGGGGTTGAGGGCCGCTGTCCGTCGACAGACGAAGTGACCATGGTCTTGCCCATATCCGAAGAGGTGCTGGCAGCGAGCTCGGGCTTCAGGACGGGAGCTTGCTGCTCGAAGAGATCCACGAGACCGGTGCCGGTGTGGCTCGGCTTGAACTCGAGGTCGTGCCGACGCAAGGGAGCAGGGATGTTGAGCGCGATGTCGTGTGCGGGCGTTGTAGTCTCCTTGGGCGTAGAGTCGGACGCTGGCATTGCCTGGAGGGGCAGGTCCCGAGGAGGGGGACGAGGAGGCGAGGAGGATGGGTGTGCGGCGGTCATGGCGACGACGGGCTGCGAGTATACATATCCAGCCCTCGGGGAGGTAGACTAGAGTCGCGGGCACTAGCAAGCCAGGGAGCCTTGAGGTGTTGGACGTGTTCTGGATAGTGTACCAGAGGCGGACGCGAGACGACCTGTGCGCGCGTTTCAGACGTTGGCTGGCGAGAGACGGCGAGTTGAGTGGCCCACGGCGGCTGGATCGTTTGGCAGGGAGCTTGGCGCAGGGAGAACTCGACGAGTGTTAGACAGACGGCGTGCGAGGTGGTCCAGGAGAGGGCTCGGTTGCTCGCGATGCGGCGCGCTGCGACTGAGGGGCGCTCCGGCCGCGGCTGGGTACTCGAGGATGGCGGCTGGCCGAGGGCGGAAGCCGGAAGTCGCGGGTGGCACAGACGAGGAGTGACACGGAATACAGAGGGAGGGAGAGGGTGGTGGGCGAGACACGATCCAGTGTGCATTGATTCACAGGGTGCGGCGGCCTCAGTAATTGCTCACGCATGATTTGGTTGCAGCTGTTCAGCCGCCGTCACCAGCTACTGTACCGGTGCAGTGCAGTAGTCGCGCCGCTGGAGCGCCCGCCCCGCGGCTGGACCCTGAGTCGTCTCGTCCCCTTTTCGCACCTGACCGCCCACTCCACTGCCCGCTCGACGCGCCCGCCAACCCGCATTCTCGACGACGCCAATCACCAGCGCTACAGCTCCAAATAACGACGCGTCTGCCGCACATTGGACAGTGCCTGCTCATTTGCCCAGTCGCGTCAGACGCCCGACATCCCGCTCCACAATCTCGCTGCAGTCAGACCCCGGCGGGGCGCGACTTTCGGTTGCCGAGTCCTTATTATTGTTACGATGCACTTGTTCTGGTTCTCCATCGCATGGATGCCTTCTCCATCACAGACCGCAGCCTAATCTGGGACCCGTTCGACGAAACGTGTTTGTGTCCATCTTAGGAAGCTAATTAGAGAAGGCGATGACTGGCAAATGCCAGTTGCTAGTACCCAATCCAAAGTACAACTAACATCAAGCTCAGACTAATAATTCCACTGTTCGTCCTGGCCCTTCAAATCAATCGTGCAGCTCCTTTTCGACCCGGGCGACAGCCTCATGGTGGATCCTTGAAACGGCCGCAGCTCCTTCTCCAGCGCCGCCACCAATCTCTGATGGACCTCGGATAGACCAGGCATCCAGGACAAAGGATATACAGGTCCAGTGTCCCTCACGCTTGACGGGGGTTCAGTTGATCACGGCGATCATGCCCAACAAGACCTGGATGCGGAGAAAGTATCAGAGTCCGCAGCCCCTACCTCTGTCTCCTCGGGACTCTGGCAAGCTCAGATGTACCGAAGCCGCTATCTGCCACGAAACTCTTCAAGACCTACAACGAGCGATTTGGTCCGGAGAATACAAGTTGGACAGAGTGCGGATCCTCGTCCTTTGGCCCTCATATCTAAGAGGAAGGTCTCATTGCCCACGGCTCCTATAGGCAGGGATGAGTGGCGGATTCTTATCCATAGGTTTGCTATAGATGAGTGCTGCTGTGTTCAGCGCACGCACTACCTCTGATCCTTTGCTATACTTGATCGATCAGGTTACCTTTTGTGGTAGTCCTTCTACACCATGACTCGACATCGAACAGAAACGTATGCAGATGCAGATGCAAATGAACCATATATTGTATGCAGATGCAAATTGACCAAGATCTGACACTCTCGCCAGCCAAGAACAAGACAAATGGACCAAGAAAGTGCGCACATCGTTCTAGAACGTGGATATACCATTGCCAAAAACGCCGTCACCGTCCCATGTCCCAATCCGATGCCCAACCCCAGGCCGCTGACCCCAGCAAGCTCCCCTTCCCATACCCATTATTTCCGCATGACTCATGACTGTAAAGGAAATCTATTCGCAACCGCGCAAGACAGGAAGTGTCTATCCCACACACACGCTATGCAATCGCAGCATCCAATCGCAAAGTCGCATTCTCTTCGTCGACCGATCGGGAGGTAGGTAGGAACAGTCGTAGCGAAGAACTTAAGGAGGAGTTTAGACGATGAGGAGCTGTGCAACACGTTAGCCTATGGGTACTCATAACAGCAAGTTCGAACAGGAAATCCTACCTTGTCCACATTCTCCACGCCACTCCTCTCCTCGACGCGATTCCACGCCGTGTAGATGAGCCCACCGCACACAGCCCACATAACAGGCACAGCGGCCTCGAGCGCGCTCGGCTTGTCTGCCTGGGCGGCCATCTCCATGACGCGCGCGGCGCGGCTGGAGGATGTGTTGGAGTTGAAGCGGAGGGTTGTGGGGGTGCGCTTGCTGGCGAGGGAGGCGAGGCGGAAAAGGGGGGTGAATCGGGGAGCCATTGTGTATGGGTTTGGTGGTTTGGATGAGGGTGAAGGTTGAGGGTGCCGGTGTGAGTGTCTTTAAGAGCAAGAGCGGTGGTGTGAGCGGAGGAGGAAGGTAATGCGGTGGCAAGAGGATGCGCTCGGTGTTGGACGTATATGTGTAAGCGGTAAAGTCTCGCGATTCTATATCGGAACAGACAAGTCTTCCAAGCGTCGAAGCAAACAAAAGTAAATGTTCTTGCGAAGTGAAGGTGTGGGAAATGCGGGGGAGGACACGGTCAAAGCATGCGTGCGTACTTATCCATAAATTCCTTCACAAGTGGGTCTGTCCAGGGGGGGCAAAGGAGCAAAAAGGAAAAGGAGGCGAGACGCGGCCATGCACAGCGGATTCACAATTTTCCCGCTGAGCGACTTTGACGGGCGATGGAATACCGCTGGCAGGGATGTGCCCGTCGCGCTAAACCTGTTTGGGGACCGTGGCGTGGGCGTGGCGGGATCCCTGCGTTGGAAATCGGCGGAATGGTGAAAGTTTTACCCCAGGGATTGACAGGGTGGATCGGATTTTAGTGGGGGTGCTTTGGTGCAAATGTTTAAATTTGCGATGGGACGATGAATGCCTTTTCCTCCCCATTTCCTCTTGCCTGTTCGTGCGTGTGTGTGTGAGTGAGTGGAGAGAAATTGGGGATACATTGTCTGCAGGCACCGGCAAAAGCGAGGCGATCCTGACATGAGCTAATCGCGGCTCCAGCCCATTCTCGAAGCGCACCGGTGCCACCTAGACCCTGTCGATCGCGGAGCACGAAAACGGACCATCCGCCAACCGTGTACCACGGTGCAACAGTCCTGAATTAGCAACGTTGCACGGCGTGCTTTGCGATTATTATCATGTGTAGCGGAACAAAAGAAACAAAGTCTACTCCAAACAACGTCGTAATACTACACAACAAATGCCCCGCCCATATGCAAACCAGGACGCCGATGTACCCATACAATATACAACAGAGCCGTTACAAAGCCGTCACAATAAACCATACATACAGAAAAAAGCGAACAACTTCGCCAAAGCCTCGTTCAAACTCTCACACGCGCGCGATCCGTGACGGCGTGCTCCTAGGATGAATATTATGCCACGTCCCCGGCCTCGTACTACCCCAGTTCTTTGTAAACTTGTTGTTCTGCCAGACCTCGTCGACTGGCATTAGTCGAGCCATCTGCTCGTAGTGTAGCACGTTGTGATTCGTCTCCTCGTCTTCTTCATCTTTTTTTGAACGTCGACCTCGAGATCCTGTCGAAGAGGATGGCGGCGTGCGGACAGTGCGTATGATGTCGCGAAGCTCCTTGTCGTCACCAGTAATCTGAGCCTTCAGATAAGCTAGAGAAGAGATGGATGTCGGGTCTGAGCCTTCAAGCGCAGTCATGACAGGGATGCGGGGAGTGTAGGTGGAAGCGTGACGATCGACCGAAGGCGAACTCGTGGGGATAACAGATGGATCAAGGTGTGCAGCTTCTCCCTTTGCGAGAAGGGCGACAATGTCGAGACTTTCTCCATGTGGGATCTTTTCCTTGTGACTCGGTGTAATGCAGTCCATGTCCACCTCCTTTCTCAATACGTGGTCAATGTCGATGGCGGAAAAGTAGGCACAGGCCTGGGGAAGCTCGTTGATGCCCATCTGTTGGGAAAACATGGCTCGTGTCCATACGTTCGCCACCTGGAGTGCCATGGCAGCTTTGTACTTGTCCTCCTCTTTCACCAGGTACCGGATCTCATCATGCACGGTAACGGACAGGCGGGCATCGAGATTGTAGAGACGGGTGAGGTAGTCCATGCTAACGATCAACAGATGGAGGTAGTCGACGCCAGAGGACTGGATAGCCCAGTTGATGCGCGAGGTCATGAAACCACCTCTGGACAGGTAGCGACGCATGAGCGCTTCAGTGATCCCAGCTCCCAGAACAGGCGTCCTCGGTCGTTCCTGTTCGGCAAAGCTTTCGAGCTTGTTAAAGACAAACGATTCCGTACCTCCTCTCCAGAACGGTCGGTCATGCAGTTGCTTCCTTGTAGTCTTTTTGCCTTTTGTCGTTTGATAGAGGTCGTTCGCCGTTTTGGACGTCTGCGATTCGGTCAAGCCAGGATTGAATTGCCGCAGCAAGGTTGACGCAAACTTGAGCCCGGCGCCGTAGATACGGCCGTAGTTGAAGACTTTTGCGTCATTCCTCGAGATTCCTAGAATACCCGCTGTTCGAGAATGCAGATCGGTGCCCGCAGCCTTCTGCCCTTCAAGAGTCATGAAGCCAACAGCATTGCCGCCGTGGAGCCTGAATGTCGCATCGCCAATCAAACTCGCAATCCACAGCTCCTGGGAGTCCACGTCGGCTCCCACAAAGCAGTATCCCGCCGGCGCCCGGACCATCGATTTCAGCTCCGAGCCTACTCGGTTGATCTTTGCGTTGCTTGCTGTAAGCCACGTGTTCTCGACAGAGCGTCGGGTGACGGTTCCCATGGGGATGATTTGAGGCAGGATGAAGCCAACCTTGTTCCCTTTTCCTTTCCCAGTGGCCGATGCTAGCTTCGGTGCATCCGGCACCTCCTTGTTGTATACCACCATCTGAGACATGATCCTATCTCTTGCGCTTATCCAGTACGAACATGACGCATTCATCTCCAGAGCCTCTTTCGCGTACTCGTACTCTGAAGAGAGCGTTCCTTTTTCAAAGTATGCGAGATAGCCTTTGGCGAGAGGGTTGGCGCACCTCGCGAGAGGGCCGTCCTTGTGCGGCACCTTGTAATACCGATGCTTCAAGTCGTCGCGCAACTTCAAGTTCTCCTCTTCAGACATGTCCAATTCTCTGAAACCCTTCTCGTTGTATGCGAAAACCTCTTCCATAGGCACTTGATACGTCCAGCCGTACTTGTCCGACCACACGAGCGGGTTCCCATCCCAGCATAATCTCAACAGTATCGGCGAAACTCGTGTGCGCACCGTAAGACTGATGGGCGCATCGTTCTTTGCAAACAGATCCTTGTACCACTTTGGCATTCCCGGCTTCTTCTGACGAGCGGCAGGCCGCGGTGGATCGTTCTTCTTCTTGCCCTTGACCATCTTGATCTCCTGGCCTGACCAGTCCAGCTGGCTCAACCAGGGGTCGTTTTCGTAAATCTCCGGCTGGTCCTTTACTTCCAGCGCCTTCTCAGTGAGCGTGACAAGACGTTCTTGAACGGCAGCCTCCAGCTTGCGGTATGTGGCCTCGGCATTGTTCAAGTACGCATCCCAAGTCTCGTTGACAGGCAGGATTTCCGAAGCAAGAAATCGTAGCGCCGCAAAACTGACGGGATGCGGACATGTCTCCAGGAAGAGCGGAAACACTTTTTGATACACGCGGTGCGTGATCTCAACATCGGCAGCACAGTAGTCCAGTAGCTCGTCAAGCCGTTCCACAATGCCTGCTCGGTCCAGTAGTCCAAAATATTCTCGTCGCGCCTTGTCGATGGTGATGTTACAATGGAACTTGGCCACTTCGCGCAGTGAGTTGATAGCACTTCTTCCGATCCAAAGCTCCTCTTCTTCGTCAGGGATCGCGCCAGAATCGAGCAAATGCGAGAGCTCCGCATTCTCTTCAGACGTCGCAATCTTCTCCCGCAGTTCCCGACTCTTTTTGTGCTTCATCCAGGATGGCCGTTGCCGCGAGCACATTCCGTTCGAGGCCACGTGCAGCGACATTGTATCGATGAAGGAACTCTTGGACTGCTCAATGTTGTACTCCTCGGCTATGCGCGCCCGGTCGTACCCTATGTTGTGACCAACGATAATCCGCGGTTTTGAGGGGTCGCCGAGGGGGATCAGATGGCGGTCGGACTTGGTCTCTCCTAGCAGCCAGGGCGATATCCAGGCGTACCAGGCGGTTGGACTGACAGCACACGCCATGCACGCAAAAGACGTCTCCTTGTACATGACCTCAGTGTCAAAGGTCAGCATCTCTTCGTTGGGCGCGTCCACAGGTTCCGAGGTCCCATCGCTGTTGTATTTTGTCCAACCACTCCTCCTCACCCACTTCCGCGGCCGTGGCGAAGGGTTCGCCCATGCCAGCTTCTTCGCCATGCTAAGATATGGTTCGGCCGCATCCATTCCTAGCTTGTAGAAGTGCTCGTCCAGAGTGGCGCCCTGCAGTGCGGGGAGGTCGAAGCCCACGGGCGGGGTCGAGTCTTGGTTCTTTCCAAAGAGCTCATGACGGGTGAGGTGATCTTTCGAGAGCGCGACCAGTTCAGGCGGGGGTGACGTTCCCTTGCCAGGGAAGACCTGCGAGTGGACATGGCTGGAAAGCTGCTGGACCCCTATCTCGTTGAAGCGGGCTTCGGACGGCACTGCAGAGGTTAGTCAGTCGCACAGAAAGAGTGAAATGACCGCCGCATACCTGAAAGGTTCGCCCGTCTCACTTGGCTACCTCCTTCCTCCTCCTTCGCGGGCTGGACGGTGGCGAGACATCTCCGCGATGCGCCCCAGATAGGAGAGCTCGGGCCTGCAGACGAGAGTCGCGTGCGCTTGAAGAAATTCGTAGCCAGCGTTTGGCGGGAGGTTCGCATGGTCGCGTCGAGTGTTCGCGCGTCACTTCATGCCGGCGGCGGCTGTCTGCGGAGGCGGGGTTGCGAGTGATGATGGTGAATGCGTCATGAAAGGGCGGCCGACACCACGACGCCAAAGTTTCGCGGTCCGTCCGGTCTGTCGGTAGGGCTGCTAGCGTCGGCACCGGCTTGCATGGATCCATCGCTGTGGCACGCACCTCCAGTCCCGCAGTGAGAGATGGCTGCGGCATCTTGACACTTCCAACCGCCGACAGAAAGCTCCAGAATCCCTCCCTCTCCATGTGCTAAACACCCTCGCCACACCATGTCGGCGCCCCCGCAACCCCACGATGATGCCGTCCATACTGACCCCGACAATACCAATCGCCCCGCGAACCAAGAGCCCCCATACTTGTTCGGCTACGACATCGACGCCTTGATAAACCCGCCGTCACAGCCTCAGTCACGGCCGGGCTCGCACCAACACTCGCCTGACCCCACCAACGAGTCGTATTTCTACGACGCCTTTCACCCCACGCCATCACCTCAGCCCACGAGCTTTCTTGATAGCATACTCAATCCAATCGAGTCGCAAAACCACCAATCTTTCGGTTACCACGTTCACGACTCCCCGCCTCGACGAAGGCAGCCGTCGCCGATTGTCTCAATTCAAAGCAGCATGCCTGTCACTGGCGAACGCCATGGGCGATCAGCGCGCCTACCCAACGGTTACGTCGATCTGACCGGCCTATCCGAGTCGCCAGACGAGTCGCGGCGGCCAAGACGACAAAGTCCTACACCTGGTCCGTCGGCAAAGAGGCGGAAGCAAAACGATGGCATGACAGCCAAGCAGGCTAGCTTAACGCCAGAAGCGACAGTGGAGGAGGTAGACCTGTCTGAGGACAAGCAGACCGTACATGGTGTGCTCCAGAAGCAGCGGGAGGAGGCCGTCAAGGCACAGAAACCAGAAGTGACATCCACCACCTTCAGTACATTCACCTGCGTGATCTGCATGGACATACCAACGGATCTGACGGCTACAGCTTGTGGTACGTACTGCATGAACCTTTCGTTTTCCCAGAGCTGACATGTATAGGTCATTTATTCTGCCACACTTGCCTCATGGAAGCACTCATCGCCGGCGAAAACCGTGCCGCGCCTGGCGAACCCAAACGCTCCCAATGTCCCGTCTGTCGAAAGTTCATCAACCGGACCAAGGCCTCGGACATCATCCCACTCCTGCTCAAAAAGGGTCTAGCCACTCAACCCCGGAAGAAGGCTCCAGTTGCTACGGCAGCCCCAAAGGTAACGTCATGAAGCAAGCACAATGGGTCTCTTTCATGGTTTCTTACTAAGAGTGTGCCCGGAATTCTTACTAAACTGATGTGGTATCAGAGGTCATATACAAGGTCGACCGTGCGCACGGCTCCATCTAGGAGGGCCGCACCCAGACGACCAGTCACGAGGCGCAGATTGTCGGGGGGCATTGCATGGTCTGAAGTTGAGTGAGATGAGATATGAGGATGCAGGGCTCACAGAGGGCTTGGGCATGGAGGAGTGTTCTGAATGAATGAGCTCAAAGGGTTACTTTTGATACTTGAGTTGCATGTCGTTTAGAAGGACCTGCAATACTTGAGCATATCATTGCGGACATCGGCTAAGAGGCATGTATAACGATAGGACGCGTTGACGTCATCTAACATAGAGGGATATCGATGATCAAACCGGGTCCGATAGATCAGTCCGACTATATTTTGACCCGCTGGCACTCATCTCAACTGTCTTAGGCCCCTCCGCTCTCGCTCAAGTTAGAGATACTCGGCTTGGTGCTTGTATTCTACTCTACACGCTACAACCCTGGTGGATGTTCACTAAAGCACGCTCCATCTCTGCAAGGACTACGTGAAATGGCACAAAAACCCGAGTTTTCGGCGTGTTCATGTGTCGTACTTTAGTTATCCGTAAACGATTGGAGCAATTCGCGTCCATGTCCAATGGGTGATGGCAGAGTTGGATAAGATGGAGGGCGCAGACTTCACATCTTCGCTCTGGTGGTGACAGTCATCACTTTCACTCATGCTTCTGCTCGATGCACTGCGAAAATCGCTACTGTTGCATCCATCGTACAAGGCTTATCCTCCTCCCTCGTGATCTCAGAACCAAATTCAAGGCCCACAACCTTATCAGGCCTCCCCAAACAAATCCTCCAACCTCCTCTCAGCCCCCTCCCTCTTCCCCACCAACTCTACCAAAAGCTCAAAAACCCCTTTCAAATACTTCTCCTCCGCATTCACCGTCGCACTTACAACCCGAATAACATACAACCCATCCATCATCGTACTCGTCAAGAAGTACTCCCCCTGCGCATTCACCTTCTCATAAACCTCCTTAGTAATCTGGTTCGCGGCCTCGCGGAATTGCGCTTCTGCGCTGTTGGTGAAGTCGTTGGTGTACGCTTCGTGCGTGGGATCCGGTTGGTTGGCCGGGTGAGAGGTGCGGGAAGGAGACCGCGGGTTGATGTGGAAAGTTGTTAGGCCAAAGGCTGCAGGCGTGATGACGGTGAAGATGTCTGGACGGGAAACGAGGAGGGAGTTGAAGTACTCGCCTAACTTGACGTGGTTGCGAATGAAGGCGCGAAGCCCATTTACACCGTATGTTCTCAATACGAACCAGACCTTCAAGCTTCGGAAACGACGACCGAGCGGGATCTGCCAGTCTCGGTAGTCTGTTACCAACCCGCTCTCGGTGAAGGTATTGCGGAGGTAGGTGGGGGTGATACTGTATGTGTCCACAAGATCTTTCCGCTTCTTGATGAAGAAGGCGCTGCAGTCGAAGTTGACGAGAAGCCATTTATGCAGATTGAAGTTGAATGAGTCGAAGGAGGCGAGTGGAGGGCAGAGATGTTGGTATTCTGGACACACGAGCGCTGAGCCCGCGTACGCGGCGTCGGCGTGAATCCATATATCAGGATAGTCTTTCGCAACGGCGGCGATGCCTTCGAGGTCGTCGACTGCACAGGTTGCCGTACTGCCGATTGTAGCGGTGAAGTAGAATGGTTCCAGACCTTTGGCTTTGCATTCCTCAATGGTTTTGCGGAGTGCATCGCCTGTGACGCTGAAGTTTGTGGGGCGAGGGGCGGGGACAGAGCGGAAGCGTGTTCCTGCTATCATGGCGGCCTTTTGGGTGGACGAGTGTGCGTATTCAGAGCCTAGAGCCACCATCTTGCCTCGCAGCTCGGCGGCTCGATCGATCTTCTCTTCGCCTTCTGGCATATCGACCAACCGCCTCCTAATCAACCGCTCACGTGCTGCCACAACCGCCGTGACGATGACCTCACTAGCCGTCCCCTGGATGATGCCACCGCCCTCCCCCTTACTCAAAAAGCACTCCGGCAGCGCCAGCAACTTGACCAACCAATCCATAACAATCGTCTCGAGCTCCGTGACAGCCGGAGAGCAGATCCAGTTGAAAGCCGCGGCGTTGAAAGCGCCCGAGTACATCTCGCCCAGCATACCAGGGAAGGACGAGTTACAGGGAAAGAAGGCCATGAATTTGGGGGATTGCCAGTGCGTAAGGCCTGGCACGATGACGCGATCAATGTCGGATTGTATCTTGCTCCATTCTTCGCCATCCTCTGGGACCGAGTCTGGAAGGAGGGGACGTAGATAGCCTGGGGCTACCGAGGGAAGAACAGGACGCTCTGCCACGGTGTCGTAGTATTGTACAACTAGGTCACCATTAGGTCTGGAACAACCGTACTTGCAAGAATGTACATACTCTCGTCAATGGCTGTACGTGCAGCGCTTCGAAATTGTGACGAGTCCATGGTGCGGGGCAGATTTGTGAAAGGAGAGCAGGTGGTGAAGAAGTTCGGGCTGCTTGTTTCCAGGACGAACTTGCAGACCTACAATTGACCTGTGTTATATACCTGCGGAAGTCAATGAGCTTGGTAGGGCGTGATGTGTACAGCGAGTACAATTTGTTGCAAGGGCGGTGGCATTAATTCCGCACCACTGCCTCTTCGAGCTTAGCTTCACAGAACGCGGAATCATACCACGGAATATACATACGATGCAACTATTTGGAGAGACCAATGGTTGTAAACGCTTTGTTTATTAATCCCGGAATATCCACAAACAGTAACACGTGCTCAACTGAACTCCGCATCTGTTCCGGGTACTAGAGATGGGTATAGGGACATGCGAACGCCGACACAATGTAAATCCTCCACAACTAGTACCGCCTCCCAACCTCTACACCGACATTCTCGTCCGGGTTGGCAAAGCCCCGAGCTTTGGGGGTTGCCTTGCCCGCGACATCCTGCGGTGCCTCGCCCTTGTATTCCCATCCTCCGTCCTGCATAAAGAAGTCGACCTCGTCGATGATGTCCCAGACGACATCCTCTGCAATCTGCTCCTTATATCTTTCACCAATCGCTCGCAGCTTCCGACCTTCTAAGCCATCCTGTTCGAGAGTATTGCTATCCTTCTCATGTTGCTTGATCATCTCGTCCGGCGGACACCAAAGGTTAGGCCCCATATTGACCTGTGCAACACCGCCGTTGAAGACAGAGATGGCGGGCAAGTAGCCGACCATACCGTCGTCGAATCCAACTCTTGCGCCTGCTTTGACGGCTTCTGCAGACGGGACGCTTGCGGGAGGCAGAAACGCAAGCAGACTCTCGAAAGCGATGCCAGCTTCCTTGCCGTTCTTATACACTTTGATGTGGGAGTGCGGGAGAGAACGAACACTGACCTCCTCGTGGTTGGGTGAAGGGTGCACCTTTGGTACCGGACCGCGATCGTGGTATGCATCTACCGCCTTGGTGACCTGGTAGTCTAATTGTTCAAAGTAGAAGTTGCCCTTGTACGGAACGGGAATGCGATCACGGATAATGTCGAGCGGTTTCTCTAACGGATCGCGAGAGCCGGTAACGTCGAAGCCATCGCCAAGATCTACCGCAGGGTTGTAGATGCCTTCCACAACTTTTCGGTGTAACGCGAGCGAAGGTAGTTGGATCTCCAGTCCAATCACATCCCCCTCTTGGATGTGCTCGTCGCTGATGTATTCCACAGGCCCAGGCCTTCCATGGGGCGGCCGCGGCTTCATGTGTTTGCTCTTCGCACCTTTGGGCAGCGTTTTAAATATCTTTGAGGCTCGCGAACGATGCAAGGCCTCGAATCTCGAATCGGTGATGCCGTAGCTATAACCGTCGAAGCCCACCGGCGCGTCAAGTGGTGCTTCTCGCCTCGCCCACCCCACGCGAATGTGAGGGCCAGGCTTGGTGTCACCCGTCTTGGGGTCAATAGGGTCTTTGGGGCCGTCCACGGGTATGCCTCGCAGCACTTTGACCTCAAAGTACGTCCTCCCTTCTCTTGCAACCACATTGCCCCGTCCCATGCGCCAGCCCTTCTCTTCAGTGACGACAGTTGCGCTGTCGTCAAAGTGGAACCACTTGTCAGAGTCCTCGTGGCTCATGCGCGGTCCGTACGGCTTCGAATCGCTCTGGCGGTAGAATTGTTTGTGCCGAAACAGTGGGTCTGCCACGCAATGTGTATATTTGTAGCCCTTCTTGTTCCATGCATGGTCCTGCGGTTTCTTGAGCTCCGTGCGCCCATCGGGTGCTGTCAAGGCTGTCGGCTCGTGGGAGAGGAAGATGCCGTCTTTCGGAGCGTCATAGTCTGCTGGCTTGGGTTCAGGGATGGAGTATCGCATCGGCGAGTCTGCCACGGGCCTCTCTTTCTTCGTCCTTGGATTCGGCGTGCTTGCGCGTGTGTTTGTCGAAGCCTCTCGCTTCTTGAGGGTTTCCCGCTTCTCTCGCTGCTCACGCGGCGGAGCTCGTGGACGGGCGCGTACCGCCGCGTCTGGATTAGGGTTGAGAGGAGACGATATGGCCGGCGCATGATCTTCTTCAAGCGTGCGCTTCATTGGTAGAGCGGCCCCGGGGGTGTTGGAGCGTGAAGGGGGCTGTGATTCGGCCATGATGGCAGTAAGGAAGGATATAGGTGGATGAGCTCAAGGTGCGCGATGCGGAAAGCGCGACCAATTCGTAGCTTCCGCGCTTGGGCCGCTAGTAGATCCATGTCGAAAAATGTTCATCGCCCACAACTTTTTGTCCCGCGATTCCCCACCACGCGACGCAACTGGAAAACGCCCACCACACCGCACGAATATCTCCACGAAATGCCAAAGACACCCAAATCGCCCGGTGGGCGCGACTCGCAGCGCCACAACCCACTTGCCGAAGAATACGCACCCACCAATCCACTCAAGCAGAAGCCTGCAAAGCGCCAGAAGCGATCGCGAGACGAAAACGATGGCGAGAACTTCATAGACAGCAAGAGCTCTAAGAAAATCTTAGAGATCGGGCGGGAACTGGCAGAGGAGGATGAGAATGAGAACCAGGTACGGCGACCGCCGATTGCGAACCCCGCATTCGACTTCGAGACCCGGCTAGGAGAGGACGATGGCGAGGAGGATTTCACTGCACACTATGATGATGACGAGGCATGGGGCGATGAGGAGGAAGAGGTAGAGGAGGTGGAGATTGACCCCAACGATCTGGCCATGTTCAACAAATTTTTGCCGACAGATGACAACCCGATCACTTGGCCAGGCTCGGAAGAGCAGCCGTCGCAGGGCCAGTCCACAGACCTGGCTGCGCTCATTCTCGAGAAGATTGCACAACACGAAGCAGGAAATCCTTCCAAGCCCGAAATATACGGCGGTGGTGATCCTGAGGACGCCGTCGAGCTGCCTGCAAAGGTGGTGGAGGTGTACTCAAAGATTGGACTCATTCTCTCGCGATACAAGTCAGGAAAGCTGCCTAAACCTTTCAAGATTCTACCCACGATCCCAGCATGGGAGACACTTGTCGCTGTCACGCGTCCCGACCAGTGGACACCAAATTCTTGCTACGCCGCCACCCGCCTCTTCATATCCTCCAAACCGCACATTGCCCAGCAGTTCTTGAACAGCATCCTGCTCCCGGCTGTGCAAGACAACATCCGCGACACGCAAAAGCTTAACGTCCACCTCTACAATGCCCTTAAAAAAGCGCTATACAAGCCCCTCGCCTTTTTCAAGGGCATCGTCTTCCCTTTGCTTGAGGACGGAACATGCACCCAGCGCGAAGCCCACATTATTGCGAGCGTAGTCGCGAAGGTTTCAATACCTGTCCTTCCTTCAGCCGGCGCCATCTACCGCCTTTGCGACATTGCCGCCGAGCAGATGTCGCAGGACCCCGAAGCCGCCGGTCCAGTCAACATCTTCATCAGGACTCTTCTCGACAAGAAGTACGCCCTTCCCTACAAGGTCATCGATTCGCTGGTCTTCCACTTCCTGCGCTTTCGCGCTGTAGGTGCAGCCAATGGTGACGCAATGGAGGTGGAATCCGTGGCTGGAGGCTTGGGAGGTACGGGCAAGCTGCCGGTGATATGGCATCAGTGCTTGTTGTCGTTTGCGCAACATTATAGGAATGACATTACTGAGGATCAGCGAGAGGCGCTGTTGGATCTGCTGCTTACGAGGGTGCACAAGACCATCAGCCCGGAGACGCGGAGGGAGCTGTTGGAGGGACGCGGGCGAGGTGTCGTCTTAGAGCCAGCGCCAGTAGGCATGGATGGGGATGACACGATGCTCATGGCTGTGGATGAATAAAAGTCGCACATTTAGGTTAACGGCAGCATTTGGCGGCGTTGTAGACTGTTTTACATTCTGAATATACCCTTGTCAACGTGACCACCACGACTAGGCATTTGCAAATGTTTTCCATCACTCGCTCTTCACCTCAGCCTTGCCCTTGTAAAACGCCACAAAGTCCTTGATCTTGTTGTAATCGGGCAACGGCTTTGGGTAGTACCATGCCGCATCCTTGATCTCGGTCTTATTGGCTGTGACGGTGTAGTAGGATGCGTCGCCTTTGTAGGGGCAGTGAGTTGAGGTTGAGGTTGGGCTGAAGAAAGATTTGTTGACGGAGGAAGGTGGGAACTGGGTATGTGTCAGTGGACAGTGGTTCATGGAGGAGGGAGTTGAATGGGACGGACGTAAATGTTTCCGTCGACGACTTCGTAGGTATCTGTCTCGGCTACGGTGATGCCGTTTACGGTTGCGGTTGCGTGGGGCATGGTGAAGACTTTGGAGGGATTGGATTGGATTGGGTTGGATTAGACAAAGATGAATATTGCAGGCTTCACTTGTATACTAGCGGGAGTGATGATGGTATGTAGAGATTGTAGTATTAGTGAAGGCGGATGACAAGTCGTCGCATTGAAGCTTAGAGAGCAAGTGCGGGGATGAGCATGTATGGCATCATCATTGTCGTCTTGCATTTGCGGATTAGCTGGAACTCCGAACGCCGGATCAATTGCAGTTTTCGGCTTGGTAGATATGTGGTTGAGTACGGGGGATCGCGTTCAAGTCGTCGCTTTTGAAGGCGTATACTGTGCTGAGCACACATTTTGACAGCATGGGTGCTCGTCGCGCGTCCCGTGATCGGCTATCCCAAAAGGGCAGTGCCGGAGACGATCCCACAAAACCAACACAGAGAACTGCCACCGGTACATTCGCAATTTTTCACTTCGTACCAGGCAAAGGCCAAGTGTAGTAGTTGGGCTGGATTCAGAGAGTCAAAATGTAGTGGTCACTAGCGTGTTGACCTACTGTCGGCAATGCCATGCGCCACCGCGAGAGATAAGAATAGACATGTGATTCCAGCATCGGATGGTGCATCACAACTTTGGAAGAGCAGCCACCTGCACCTTCACGCAGTGGGCACCAAGACTCTTCGGCAAAGGCATTGCAGAGCTTGTATCTGGCCGGACCTCACTCATCAACAACCACATCCTGGCCTCGTTTGCCCACACTCTCCCGCGGTGAAGGAAGAGTATGACTTGGAAGAAGCGCTCTGGTCCACTCGATCCGGTCTACGACCCATAAATAAATGGTTCCCTCCGGAAGCATTCGCTTATCCAATGTGAAAAGGGGCCATTGTAGCCCTTGGTCCTGGCCCTGTCGTCCGAAACCTCCGCTCACCAGCCACAAAAGCGTCCTCAAGCCCGGTCCGAGTCATTATCGTGGGACGGGACACTGGCTGGGCTGAGCTGAGCTGAGATGAGATGATGTTGGACGATGCACGTGAAGAGGGAACGAACACTTGACGTGCAGAGTCTTGCAAGACGTGGAGGTGATGGCCAGCAGCAAATGACGCGTGGGATGCATTTCCACAAGTGGGGAGGGGGAGCATCAGAAGTTGGCTCGATCCCACTATGGAGGCGTGTAGCCGTAGTTAGTCAGCGCAGGGCCCTTATCGGGCCCATGCGGAAGAAGCAACCAAGCGCGCACACCCCTGCCCGCTTGGTCGCTCTGGTGTCATCGCTGAGAAAAAGTCGATAGCTCCCCGAGCATCTCTCCAGCAGCATCTTCCGTCCCGCCGATCCTCCGTTGCCTTTTCTCCCCTCCCTTTCCTGGAGGCTTCTTCTCATCTCCAATTGTCCCAATGCCTCCCAGCATGCGACCGCTCGCTTCCGCCGGCATGCTCGCGCAGTTCCAGCAGGCTGGACGCCGCTCCTATGCGACCTCGCGCCCGTCGCTCATCGCCAACAGAGCTCGATGGACCCCGCGACCCGTCTCGCATCAGATTGCGCTGCGCCAGTCCATCCGACGCCAGTCGACCGAGACGCCCAAGCCCACCATCACGCCCGCCGTCAAGAAGAAGGGGTTCCGTTACTTTCGCTGGGCATGGCGACTCACGTACATGTCGGCCATCGCCGGCACCGCGTACGCCAGCTACGGCATCTGGGAGATGCGCAATCCCAGCGACCAACCTCCGCCTGACCCGAGCAAGAAGACGCTGGTGGTTTTGGGTGCGTAGCCAACTTTCTCCCCATCGCCGTTGAGCGCATACTGACGTGTTTCAGGCACCGGCTGGGGCGCCGTCTCCCTGCTGAAGAAGCTCGACACGGAGAACTACAACGTCGTCGTCGTGTCGCCGCGTAACTACTTCCTCTTCACACCGCTGCTGCCGTCATGCACCGTGGGCACCATCGAGCACCGCTCCATCATGGAGCCCATCCGCAACTTTTTGCGCCACAAGAAGGCTTCCGTCCAGTACTACGAGGCCGAGGCGACCAAGATCGACTATGAGAAACGCGTCGTGTACATCAATGATGACTCTGAGATTAAGGGCGATGTGTCGGCGACAGAGGTGCCGTTCGACATGCTGGTCATTGGCGTAGGCGCTGAGAACGCGACTTTCGGTGGGTCTGAGAATACCGTAGTAACGCAACATTGCTAACCAGCGTAGGCATTCCGGGTGTCCGCGAGAACAGTCTGTTCCTAAAGGAGGTTGGTGATGCCCAGCGCATCCGCAACCGCATCATGGACTGCTGCGAGACGGCCACGTTCAAGGATCAGAGCCCCGACGAAGTCAAGCGTCTTCTACACATGGTTGTCGTGGGTGGCGGACCGACTGGTGTCGAGTTTGCTGGTGAATTGCAGGACTTCTTCAACTCGGACTTGAAGAAGTGGCTCCCTGAGATCACCGACAACTTCCACGTCACTCTGGTCGAGGCGCTGCCGAACGTGCTGCCCATGTTCTCGAAGCAGTTGATTGAATACACCGAGAAGACGTTCAAGGAGGAGACCATCACCATCCGGACCAAGACCATGGTGAAGAACGTGACCAACAAGTACATCGAGGCCGAGTCCACCGGCCCTGATGGTAAGAAGGTTGTCGAGCAGATTCCGTATGGCCTGCTCGTCTGGGCCACTGGTAACGCCCTCCGCCCGCTCGTCAAGGACTTCATCAACCAGATCCCCGCCCAGAAGGACTCGCGCCGTGGCCTCGCCGTGAACGAGTATCTCGTCGTCAAGGGTTGTGAGAATGTCTGGGCCGTCGGCGACTGCGCTGTCGCCAATTACGCACCCACTGCTCAGGTCGCTTCCCAGGAAGGCACCTGGCTCGCCCGCATGTTCAACCAAATGGCCAAGACGCACGAGATTGAGGAGCAACTCGCGGAGCTGTCCGATAAGCAGGAGAAGGCGCCCGGCAAGGAGGCTCGCGACGAGGTCTTCAACGAGATCAAGGGTCTGCAGAAGCGCCTGCGCCGCGTCAAGCAGATTGGTCCTTTCGAGTACACGCACAACGGATCCCTCGCCTACATTGGCTCTGAGAAGGCGGTCGCCGACATCTCGTGGTTGTCCGGCAACTTTGCCAGCGGCGGTACCTTGACTTACTTCTTCTGGAAGAGCGCCTACATCAACATGTGCTTCAGCACGCGCAACCGCGTTCTGGTTTGCATTGACTGGGCCAAGTCCAAGGTCTTTGGGCGCGATGTCTCGCGTGTGTGAGCAGCATGCGCCACACATGCCGGCGTTATTTCCGTATCCCGCCTTACCATACCAGCCTCTCAAAAGTCGATTCGTCCCGTACATATACCACCTACAGCTCCCCGAAGCTTCGGGTCCCTCTCTTGGTTTACAACTGTAATACTTGTTCTGGCGGTCTTTTGGGTAGACATGTGGTTTGCTTGTTCTCAGAAGAGCACGGAGTTTGGGAGCCTCGCGTGAGCGAGTGTGGAGATAGATTTGGATTCTCTTTTGTATACTTGAGAAGGATCTAGACCTCTTGCAGCAATACAGTGTACTATTTGAAACTTGAACATCGTTGAATCTAATACTTTGGGCAAAACATTGACCCATGCTTTCAGTGAATCGGGTTTGTCGGAGCCACACAAAGCTTCTAGGGATTCTCAAACTACGTTGCAGTCGCTGCACGAAAAGATTTGCCTGGGGTCACGACGGAATACTGATCGCGGCGAATTATGAGTTGCGATGCGTTGCTCTTTTGTGCTGTGTGCTGTATGTCCTGAAGGATCTCATCCCGCAACGTTTGGTGATATAGTACTACACGTTTGCTTCGTCTTACCGTAAAGTATACATATAACATCAAAAGTAAGATGGAGCTAAAGAAGCATGATCGTAACAATATCGTTTCGTGAACTCGTAGTCCTCTGATTCAAGAATGCAAACACCGACCCATGCAAATGCAATGCAACGCCGAATATCGACAACAGCGCTCCCCGCCGCGGCCAAACCATGCGCAAGGATGTCGTCAAACACCACCACTCATCCCCCCCGTGGCCCCATAACTCCTCGGACTAGCATGCCTCGACGTCCCCAGTAGCGCCCTCGCCTCATCCAATGCCCCACCCTCCCTCTGAATCGGAATACTCTTCGACGCATGACTAGCCCCTGGACTCTGCCCTCTCGGTGATTCCGACGGTGTCCCAGCACGACTCACACTCGGCGTCCCAGCAACGCTGACAGCAGGCACCCATCCCCTCATCCACCCATCCACCCTATGCCATCTAAACCTCCTCTTTCGGCGAGCTCCGTGGTCAAGCACAAACAGAATCTCTTCTTCACGCGATGTACCTCGTCCGCGAGGTTCATTCTCGCTGTAGCACCAGAATTGCACACCCACGGCTGCATCCATGATGAGTACTCCCGCGGCGCCGAGGAAGAAGGGTGCCGCGCGGAGAACCCAGTCAGAGCGTACGCTGCCGTCTAGTCCAACCCAGCCCGCTCCTTCACCGGGGGCGAAGTCTTCCCAGGCACATGGGTTGGCGAGTAGAGAAGAGGAGTAAAATAGGTTTCCAAAGAAGGCGGCTGCGAAGAGGGAGGAGCTGAGTCCAGCTGTGCTTTTTCGGACGTGGTTCTTGTATAGCTGCGGTAGACGGGAACCGAGGTAGAGGACTGTGCTCATCCAGGAGAGTATTTTGCCGGCGATTTCGGAGGCGGATGAGGAAGTGCTGGCTTGGGCGGAGAGGGACGAGATGTAGTGTGGTGCTGGGGCGAAGGGGCTGACGTGTTTTGCGGTCGCGGTGTTAGATAGGACGGCAAGGATAAGGGAAATGTATAAAACGGTCTTGGGGGAGGGGGAAGCCATAGGCGATGAAGAAGCTGCAACTCGTCGCAAGTCTTTGCCTGTCGGCGTTCCTGTTGTTGGACTGCCTTGCCAGGTCTCCTTGTAGGAGCTAGGCGAGCGGGCGTAGTTCGGGATTCTGAATGCATCCATGGGGTTTGTACGACGCGGAATATTTTGTCCAGGGCTGTTTGGAGACTGGTTCTTCTGATCGCTGTCTGGTGACTTTGGCGGGGGAGGAACGGCGCTCGCGCTGCTTCCGATGCTCATGCCGTTCCAGGCCTCATTCATGCTCGATGGACCGTTTCCTCCATCAGAGCTCCCAGAGCTCCCAGAACCTCCCCAGATAGACCGGAGCGGTCTGCCATGCTTCAAAAGGCCGTACCACACCCACTGCCCGCACAAAGCGCAATCCACGAACACGTAGTAACTCGCAATTATGACCTGCCACGTCGCCTGCTGTGTGAAGATAGAGCCTAGCAGATTGGTGAGATCGCCCAGCAGCCACTCGGTCAAGAAGTATATGCTGAGGCCGGACGTTGACTTCAGCTGGTGATTCTTGTAAATTTGCGGTAGCTGTGCGAACAGCCATGATATAATGCTGCATGTGCCGAGCAGCGTAGAGATAAGGGCGAGGTTCGTGGGTACACAGACGCCGACGGAGGCGGAGAGGTTGTGTAGGAAGGCGTTCGCAGGCTCGCAGTGCGCTGGTAACGAAGGAGCGGCTATGCGTAGGGGTGACAGGTAAGGCGGCATGTTGTCATAGGTGCAGCGATGGCGCGCTCGACGGTGGTACGGTAAGCGGACTGAGAGCTAGTTATAAGGTCCCCAGTTGCCGGCAACGTGCGACGCTGAGAAGACTGGTTTGCGGAGCGTGTTCTCTTGCTCTTGAATTTCCGCGAGTCGGATTTGTCGTCTAGAGCGCGGGGTGTCAGGTGCAACCTCCAGGTGGCTGGCTGTCTTGTACGCGGCTGTGAAGGCGCAGTCGCGGCACCAGACTCAGTCTCAGCTGACGGGGAGACTGAAGCTTCGCTATCCTCTTGTAAACAGCTCGCTAATCTTCAAGGCAGTCGTCGAAGAGGCCCGCGTCCCGGTGGACTCGACACTCGCGCACGGTGACGTCGAAGCACGCGACGCAAGACTCGGGGGACCAGAGGAGCCACGCAGAAACCGGGTTGAAGATGAAAGAAGAAGGTCGGACTAGCTGTAGCGAAGCTATTGCAAGAGAAGCAGATGCGAGGGTATGGGACGGAAGGAGAGGCTGCTGAGAGTCATCAGCCGCTTACTGAGAGGCAGCAACACGGGCGGACTTGAGCATATGCAAGGCGATCCGGCAACGGGCTGGGATGGCCGAATACAGTAGAGGCTGTAGCGCCCCGGGCGGCGGGTACGGACTGTGGGACATCATGTGTGCCGTGTACTTGTAGTGGGATGTGTTGATAAGGGCCCTTATCTTGCTGGCCCAGGTGGAACATGCTTCGGCACGCGACACCAGCCGCCGTTAGCGCCGATGATACCCGCGCATCTGATTCAGCACCACGACACAATCGCGCAGTCAACACATCGCCTTAGTCGAGACTACTCTCCCTAGACGCATTCATCCGGCCGTCCAAGGCTACTCACGTTTTCACTCAGTCGGTGCTGGAAGATACCAAAGACGGCCCGCCGCCGGACGCGCTATAGTCTCCGCCATCGGAGCCTCTGCCTCGGCATTCCCATCCAACTAATAGCTTCACTAATAAACAGTCTGCCCGTCGACCTGCAAACGTAACAGAATCCGCCATGGCGATTATTCGGACCGAACATCATCACTCGACAACAGTCAATCACGCGACCAGTGGGCATATACCGACCTTTATGCTTGAACGAGTAAACCATAAGAGAACGTCGAAAGGCCACCGGATCATGGAAGCCATTCTGCCCGGAACACGACAAAACCATGTTGTACTACCCAAAACTACACGTTCTAGACCAAGCCATACGTTACACCGGAGCATCTCCATCGTCCACAACTCTTGAATACGCACCTCCCCTCTGAGCCTTCCACTTCGGACTAGACTCGTCAGCGCTGCTCGCAAGCACTCTTCCCTGGAAGACGTACTAGAACCAGTTCCGCATACCAACGATGCCTGCTGTCGCCACAGCGTACCCTCCCAGCAACCTGCTCCACCCGCCCTCCTGGCCCATACTGAGTGCAACCAGGTCATAGACTAAACACCCTCCAAGCATCCAGTCGCTCACGCTGGCTGCCGCCGCGAAGCCGACTCCAGTTGCAACCTGCACGAGCGAGCTGGGTGGTACTCCGCGGTAGTACGCTGCTGAGGTATTGTGAAGCAGATCGAGAATACCAATACCCGCGAACGATTTTGCGACGATGTGGGTGAGGAGATTGGGCGTTGAGCGTGTATCGAGTGGTGGAAGCAGTGTCGCGATGTAGAGGAGCTGTGTTAGCGTGTTGATGATGACAAAAATATTAGACGTCTCGAGGTTGTTCGAGTTCCAGAAGAACATCCACGCTGTAAACAGTAAGCAAGATTCCCCTCGCCACATCATCACAGGCACTCCTTACTTCCAATACAAAAGTTCCCAATCGAATACGCCCAAGCATACTTCTCCATCGTCTCCCGCTCCGCAGCATTTCCCTCCCCTCTCCACAGCTTCCACAGGTACGCCAGTTGGAAGAGCTGCTGCGGGAAGAAGAAGCCGCCGATGAAGTAGGGCTGCGGCGAGAAAGCAGCAAGGTTCTTGTTGTGGATGTCTAGCATGTTTGGGCTGGAGAATATGCCATATTGCTGCGCTGCGAAGTCGTAGAGGAAGGAGATGGGCGCAAGAATGCGCACCGTGGATTGTGCGTTGCCCATGTTGGATGATTGATGTTTTGATATGGTGCTAAAATTCGATTTCAGATCTGCAATACCCGAAGCTGAGGAAGCTGGGAAGTGAGGTTATAGCAAACAATCATGTACTCTGATATAAGTCGCGTCGCGCTCAAGTCAAAGACGTCATGGGAATATCAAACGATCTTCGGGTCCGCGTTCCGAACGTTCCGAAGCATCACCACTTGTAACATCCGACGACTTTAGAGCGGCTCCTAACATTGTAGGTACGAAGTCACTCAAGTTTTCCTAGATGGGTGTCAAGTTCTAGAAGCTTGGTTCAAGTAGCGCTTTCTTGCAAGCTTGCTACGCTCGGCATCATACGACACCAATGATGCACTCTAACCTTGCAGACGAAGACACCGGCTCTGTACCTTCAAGGTAAAACTCGTCTTGCGAGCTTCAATGGTTATTAAAGGCTAAGCTAACATCAACACCCGCCCGTCGCCTCGAACGCATCGACCTCTATAATCCACACCTTCTACATCTTCGCGTCCTTTTTGTGAGTCTCGCCTTCAACACGAGCGACTTCGCGCTCCTCGTCGGCGATGCCCATGATCAGGTCGAACTTCGGCCCTTCAAACCTCGCACCATACACAAACCAATAGGTGGTCAAACAAAGCAGGAAGATGCCAATCACCGCACTGACGTAGTTCATAGTGTTGCTAGTGACCGGAATAGCGACTGGGAAGCAGAAGAAGACCGTTGTAACACTCACGAACACTACGCTCACAATGTTGCACAGGTAACCCCATTTCCCCAGTTTGAATGGAGTGGTGGGCGACTGGTGGGCCGTGAGGACGCCGCGGCCCCGCAAGAGTAGGATGGCGACGGGCATTGCGCAGGAGACGTTGAGAAAGATGGTGCAGGAGGCGGTGTAGGCGCCAAACGCGACGGTCGGACCGAGGTAGAGGAGGCCGAAGCAGAGGTTGAATGCTTGGACGAAGAGGATCGCTTCAAAAGGGACGTCGAGACTTTTGTGGATACGGCCAAAGCTAAGGCGACTTGGTCAGCAAGTTCCTTTGATGACTTTGTTTCACCTAGTGGACGAAGGTTTGCGGAAGAGGGAACTTACATTGATGGAAACACCATTCCCTTGTCACGGGCCATGGCAAAAACTAGACGAGATGCACTCGTCATACTCCCCACGGTGCCGTTGATGAAGCATACGCCGAGCATTACCGTCAAGACAGTAGCAGCGGCGCGGCTATTGGTCGCTTGGTATACCAGTTCGGTGAGGGCCAAACCAGTGGACGTCCCGAATACTGTCTCTTGATCCGTGAGACTGAATAGCATCACTAGAATGAAGGCTGTGCCACTGCGCAGCATTAGTCATGCTCTCTCGGGTTCTCAAAAGTGCGAAAAGAAATAGCGGGAATTGGTACTCACGTCACGCCTCCGACCCCGATGGAAAGGAGAATGGCTTTCGGTGCGTCTGAGCGAGGTCGCGGCATTTCCTCCGTCATGTGCATAACCGCATCGTACCCGATAATGCTCAGCGCGCTCTGTAGGAGACCAAGCATCCAAGCCGTGCCATCACTGTATCCGGTTGCGTTTGCGAAGTCGGTGAAGACGAATTTGGCATCGTTCTTGTCGCCCGTCGCTAGGATCACGATGCTGATCACGACTACGCCGGTGATAGACCAATACACTAACAGTATCTTGATCAGCAACAGCCTTGTCGATAACGCCAATGATACAGCTGGGAAATTAGGGAGAAATTGAACTTACGTGCGCAATCGTTGTACTTCCCAAGGAAGCGGTTCCCGAACAAGTTGACAATTGTCGCATACGTCGATATCGCCAGCACAATCAGATATGTTTTCCACTGGGTAGGCACATAGCTCCCGTTGGACCCCATGACCCCAGCGGCGGTGAAGAATATAGCACCGAAGAACGCCTCAGTGGTGACCAGTGTCAGCCATCCTAAAATACTAGTCCATCCCACGCAGAAACTGGCAAGCCTCTTCCACTTGTCGTTGCAAAGGGACTGCTCAAGTCAGCTGCGCTCAGCATGACACGAATGTGTGAGACCTACGTAAGCAAAATGGTACTGTCCACCCGCTGTGGGCCAGATACTCGCCATTTCACCCAAACTCGCACCCAGGCACAAATTACAGCCTACGCAGAAGAGGAAGCCGTACAAAAATGCTACGGAGCTGCCCGATGGCATGACTAGACCGAGACCGCCGGCGAGAGCTATCCATGTGCTGTGGACCGCAATGTTAGCTCTAATCCTGCTAATTGGGGGACACAACATACTTTAAGATGGCGAAACTCATACCAACCATCGTGAGCGTTGAAAGGCGCGGCTTGAGATGGCCGGAGCCCGCACTGTAGGGCTCCATCGAGTCGGAGCCGGAGCCAGAGCCCACGACGACCTGCGCTGCGTTGTCCTTCATGTCGAATCTCTTCTGTCCTTTGTCTCACTGTGTCGTGTAGGAGGGAAGAACAGCCGCCGAGAAAAAGTCAAGAGTAGGTATCCTCCCATCTACCAGTCGGGGGGGAGCAGGTAATCTAATAGGCGGCGCTGTGACCTCCATATGCAGCAGAGACCTGCATATGCACCGCGCGGATACGAGCAAGGTCGCTTAAGATGCCCTGACTGCCGTCTTATCGGATTGATACTATATACGGGGTAATTGCGCGACCATGGCCAGATGCTTACCGCTCGTCAACCGCGCATATCGCCTGGTGTTTGGTGCGACCGCCTGTGTTCAGCCTATCAACGAAGTGCTTCCAGCCACCCGCTACCGGGACACTGATCGCAAAGTACTGCTGCACCCAGTAGCACGGTGGCGGGATGGAGTCCGCTTTCGAGTGTTGGCCGTTTCGTGTAGACTATGCCTGGTTTGTTCACTGCTCGACCTTCATACATACGGTGTATACGTATGTAGGCTTTCGACTTTCCGTCGAGCGGTATGGATGATGTCTTCGTCTTCGTCTTTGCTTTTTCGATGGGCCATTTTCTGAGCGTAATGGCTTGCTCCACGTGGGGTGATTGCGGCCCCGGCTTCCTCCTTCCTGGCGAACGCGGGAAAGCTCGTCCCGTCCCGTCGGGAGGCATCAGGAGACGCGCACAAGCGGCAAGCGACCAGACAATCCTTCAATAGTATAGCAAAGTTCGCATAGTTTACGAAGAGACCGTTACTCCACGCTGCTTTCAGGCTGCGCTACTTCCCGCAAGCGACATCAAGACAGCCGCTGTCCTGCCCGAACGTTCGTAACGCCCAAGCTGGAAGACCCACATCAAGCGAGTTCCCGATCCCCCCGGCCCTCTTAGCGGAGCTTGACTCGCTACGAACTGTTTTGATACAAGCGCATGGTTCTTCGCGTATACTTTCTGGATCTGGTGCGAGACACCTTGAACAAGATGATTGGTCCTTTGGTTCCAGCCCTCCGCTAGCACGATCGTGGTAAGGCTTGTAGGACCTCTACGCGAGTGTCGATAACCCAGAATGCAGGGCAGTACATTGCGATCGGTAGGGCAGTACATTGCGATCTGAGACGTTGGCCTTGACCCTACTAAGGTTGCTCAACTTTGCCGACGATGCAGGGCAATACATTGCGATCAACTAACCCATTGGCTACCGATAAGAAGACTTGATAAACCATGCGACTGAGAACGTGCAAGAAGATGCGAAAAGAGCATCCTTCACCATTAGTGGATATGCCGAAGGCGCAGGGCAATACATTGCGACGAGCTTCTCCGCACCTGATCACGCGCTTTATATGCGTTGGCTGGATGATGATCGACGCATAAATCCATTGAAAGACCGATAGGACTCTGCTTCAATGTCTTCCACTCCTTCCTCATCCTCTTCTTTCGAACATATTGCGCCAGTAAACATGTCTACGAAAGTGCGCGTCGGTGCTGTGCAGGGTGGTGCGTAGTTGTAGCCAATCTAGACCGATGCAAATGTTGACTTAGTATTTCCAGAGCCGGTATGGCTCGATCTCCAAGGTAGTGTGGACAAAACCATCGCCTTGATCAGGACGGCGGCTGCGGATGGTGTCAAAGTATTGGGATTTCCTGAGGTCTGGATTCCTGGCTATCCGTGGTGAGATAGTTCCTTTTCTTAAACCTCCTCACTTCCATCAGCATCAGTCAACTGACACAATAGTCCGCAGGGGAATATGGACAACCTCAGTAATCGGTAAATCCCCTCTATCCAACTACCTCATCATCAACTAACTACCACTCAGGCAACGTCGAAATGATACACTCCTACATGGCCAACTCTCTCATCAAAGACTCGCCCGAAATGCGCCGCATCCAATCCGCCATCAAAGAAGCCGGCATGTTTGTCGTCCTCGGCTATAGCGAGCGCGACGGTGCTTCCCTCTATATGGCGCAATCATTCATCTCACTCGAGGGCGAAATTGTGCACCATCGACGGAAGATCAAGCCGACGCATGTAGAACGCACGTTGTGGGGTGATGGACAAGCAGATAGTTTGAAGACCGTTGTGGACAGTCCGTTTGGAAGAATTGGAGGGTTGAATTGTTGGGAACATTTGCAACCGTGAGTGGTGTGCGAGGGATTTGATACAATCCCTGGCTGATCTGTGTGTAGGTTGCTCAGGTACTACGAGTACAGCCAAAGAGTTCAGATCCACGTCGCCTCTTGGCCTGCCGAATTCGAGATGCCGGACCCAGAGAAACAGCCGTGGCTCTACCACGAAACAGGCGAAGCCAGCTACCGCGCCAGTCAATTCATGGCCATCGAGGGCCAGACATTCGTGCTTGTCGCTTCGCAGATCATCACCGAGGAGAATCTTGAGAAGAACAACTTGGTGGGAAACCATGTGACCAAGACCGTATGTTTCTACTTCTTTCTTCATTCCCCCTAGTATACGATTAACTGACAGCACGTTAGCCTGGAGGCGGCTTCTCCATGATATTCGGTCCGGACGGGAAGGCTTTGTGCGAGCCGGTTGGCACTGGTGTCGAAGCCATATTGACGGCTGACATCGATCTGAGGGACATTGACTACGCGAAGACTTTCATTGATACCGTGGGACATTATGCGAGGCCGGATCTGCTGTCTCTTCTGGTCAATCCCGAAGCCGCGAAGCATGTGACTTTGATGAAGTAACTTGGGAGAAGAGGAAATACGGAAACATGGAATGCGAGACCTTGCTACTTGCATTCACGTCGCCAGTATCACCCCTCAAATATCCCATCAAAGCCTAGATTTCTCCTCCCTACCCAAAAACCCATCAACAGCCCTAAGTCTCACAGCCCCATGCACCGCCGTCCTGTCCCTCCCATTCTGCTCCTGATTCTTCGCAACAGCCTCACCCTTTCCATGCACTTTATCCAAGAAATCCCAACTTTCATACACCTCCACCGTCCTCACACTCTCCCCGTCCTTATCTTCTCCTACCGTATACCCCCTGGTCCAATACTCGTTCTTAGTGACGTACTCTACGACAGATTTCCAGCCTTCCAGCGCGTGCGACAGTTTGTTGGGCTTGTAGCCGAAGTGCGCGATGACGATTGCGGGGGAGGAGGCGATGGTGGGGATGGGCGAGGATGGAGTTTTGTTGGCAATGATGGGGCTGATGTGGACTTCTGGGGCACCAGCGAGGACGTCGCCAGTCGTGAAGAGCTTAATGAGGTCTTGAACGGGTGGTGTGGCGATGTGGGCGTCGTTTGCGGCGGGCGATGCGTATCTGGAACGTGTAAGCTTGGTGGAAAGTAGAGGCGGATGGTGGTGGCGCACTCTTCGATCATGTACAGGACGGTGCCGGTCGTGTCATCTACGGGAAGCGTAGCCACGTAACGGAGCACTTCTGGCTCATGAGGCTGCGTAAACTCGATGATTTTATGGAACGCATTGAGCACCTGTTGAAGTGGCAGATGTTCTTAGCGACAATTTCCCAGTGGTGCGGAAGGAGGGATACCATACGCTCTCTCGCGCCTCCTTACTTTTGCAGACAATCCTTGCTGTAACAATGATAGAAGTCATACTGAGCGTTAGGTTGACGACACTGGAAGTGATCGAGAAAAGTGGCTGGAGAGAAGACGTTCTTCTAGGCCCGGCCCATCCCCGCGCAATCGTTCCGAAGCTCGGAACATGAATTCCGACAGCCTTCCCCGCTTTGTCGTACGTCCGTCCTTCATCAACTCTCCGTCCATGGCTCCGCTCCGTACACAAATGCGCGTCCGGCGAAAAAAAGGCAGGCTAGCCTTATCACGCTTTCGGAGTATATGCGGCACTCGAGCTCCGTGAAAGACGCAGGCCACGTCACCCGACTTCATACTGGCAGGCCCGACGCCAATGTATCCACATTTTGTGAAGACAAGGTCGGCCAGGGCGGTTCCTGAATCCTAACACTAGGTATACTTGATATCGCGTTACCGTTCGGTCATTTTCAAGAGCCTTAGTTCCGCGCCAATCTGCACCTGTAGTTGCATCTGGTGGATTCAGCTTTGAAATGTAGTATCCGGCGTAAAATGGATCAGCACATTTCTCGAGCCGCAATATAATGGGACATGGTAGAGCCGGGTGCTAAAGCAGTTACGCTAGACATCGTGTTGTGGCAATGTTAGATAGCACTCTTATATTAAAAAGAACGTACTCTTGCAGCCAACGCAGGGTTGAGGGTTCCAATGGAGCTGTATGAGGTATGTAAGAGCTCACAAGCTGCGGGAGGAAGCGGGGCAAGCGGCCACAAGTCACTCCTACACAGCTTGGCGCATCTTAGCGCGTGCCACTAGCCCTATTCGGACTAGCGATAGGCAAGAGCTGCATGTGTGTTACGGCTGTTTAATCAAATGATCTTCCAGACATCGCACCTAGTAACACGTACATGGTGTCTTCATCTCATCTGTTCTAGCCATACTATGATCAAGCGTTCTCAAACTGGATATGGATAAAGTTGGTACTACACCAATCGACGGCGTTGCTTACTTTGTTATGCCGAACCTTTTCCTAGCCGGTGTATTCGACCACGTCCTTACGAAGTATCGTAGACTTTGCTATCAACATGGTGTCTGAACTCAACTTTCAGCAGGCCCAAAGTGTGCCCATCATACGACAGGCAAGGTTTGATGCAGTTTTCCACGCTGTTATACTTTAAAGTGCACAGGACTATGACAGCCTCGTATGGAAACTATTGCTCATATCGGTGGCGGAGAACATCAACACTGCAGCCCGCTTTCGCAAACTACTTCCTCGGCAACCTAAGCGCCCTATCAGCTCTTATCGCTGCCGTTTTTAGTCCAGTTCCGAATTCGGCCCTTGACCATCGCGCAAACACAACCTGCCAGCTCACGCTTCACCTCCGCAGATTCACAACTTCCTTTGATTCCCTATCCTTCTCGCAGCCATGCCTCCAAAAGTCCGCATAGCAATGCTCAACGCGGACACACCGGTGCCCGCCGTCCTTCCTACGTGGGGTACATACGGCGACATGTTCCGAGATCTTCTCGTTGCCGCCGCCTATCGCATTGCGCCAGATGTCGAGATTGAAACATCCGACTACGACACACAACAGCTCGAATACCCCGAATCGTTAGCCGAATTCGATGCCATTCTCATCACAGGCTCTGCGTCTTCCTCGTACGACGACAAAGTCTGGATAAGACGGCTTGACCAATTCGTGGTGGATGTTTACAACAATCACCCACACGTCAAGATTTTCGGTAGCTGTTTTGGTCACCAGGTGGTTTGCGAGAGCTTATTGCGAGATCGCGGTGTACGGGTGGAGAAGGATCCAAACGGATGGGAGTTGGGTGTGAAGGAGATCAAGCTAAACGAGACGTTCCGGGAGCAATTGGGAAAAGGAGCGAAGCCATTACGACAACCTGGGAGCAGAGAAACTCCGGAAAGTTTGCGTGTGCAGTTTGTCCATGCCGACCATGTCCTTATACCTTCGCTGGAAGCGCTACCAAGCTCATGGATGACGGTTGGAAGTACACCACACTGCGCTGTCCAAGGCGTTTACGAACCTGGGCGTGTGTTCACATTGCAAGGACACTTCGAGTTCAACCGGTTCGTGAATACGGAGCTCATGAAGGTCTTTGGAGCGGCCTGGAAGCCAGAAACGTTGAAAGAGACGCTTGAGGCAATCGACGCCGATGACGATGCCGAGGTGGTTGCGGAGATGGTACTACAGTTCATGCTAGAGAAAAAGCGGGTTGCGGCAAGTGGAACCCATCAAGTAACGACTGGACTACTGACACCACCGATGGTCGAATGAGAGACGAATACGTTTGACGTTGACAACTACGGAAGATACCAAGAGGAAAAGAGGAGCATGTTGGTATTTCTCATCAGACAATTGGTTGTGCGGAGCTGCCCCACATCAGCGTGCACACGACAACCTTCCGAAAAGGGTTCAGAAATCCGGGCTAGCATCCACACACCGTTTGAACATCAATAAGCATGATTGCGCTTTATACGTTGTACATCCAAGCATTTTATAACCTTACTTCAAACCTGACTCTTTGAAACCCTTGCGACCTCTGACACAATGGCGACCTCCTTCTCATCGCTTCCCATCGTGGATGTTAGCGCCCTTAAAGCTCCCCAGCTTATGTCTGCAGATACCGAAACATTAAGCAAGCAATTGTTCGACGTCTTCGCTACAACAGGCTTTGCGTACCTAGTCAACGCTCCATTAAGTTTTGATCATGATGAGCTCTTCGGGCTCACTCGCGAATTCTTCGCCATACAAATGGACCAAAAAATGCGACTGGCGAAGAAGTCATTCCGCCCGGGGCACCAGAACACATATAGAGGGTACTTAAACAATCGATGCTCCGCATTCTACACTGACACACGCAGTTATTTCCCTCCTCAGCCACACCTGGCTTCAGACAACTTGAAGGAAGGCTTCGAAGTGGGCAATCCGGCAGCTAGCCATGCGGTCTCACTCAAAAGTCAACAGAAGATACAGCTGTCCGAGTCGAACGTGTGGCCGGATGATGCTCTGTTCAAAAAGCGAGAACGCTTGGAAGATATGTACAAAGAGCTGCAGGTCTTTGCCTCCCAGCTGCTCTCCCTGCTAGCCGTATCGCTTGGTAAAGACGCCGACCACTTCTCCTCATGGCTGGACGATCCATTGAGCACCCTACGACTCCTACACTACCCATCAACTCCACAAAACAAAGCACAAGAAAAGCACGAGCCCGGTTTTGTGAAACTTAGCTGTACTCCCCACACTGACAGCGGCATCCTCACGCTCCTTCATCAAGACACAACCGGAGGCCTAGAAGTCCTCAACGCATCCGGAAACTGGATACCCGCACCCTACGTACCCGGCTCCATCGTCGTAAACATTGGCGATTTGATGGCTTCGGTCTCTGGGGGGAAGTTCACAGCGACAATGCATCGTGTGCGGGCACCACCTCTCAAGGAGTCTTCGGCGGAGGACGCTTTTGGCCGCTTCAGTGTTCCATTTTTCTTTGAGCCGGGGGAGGAGTGTGTTGTGGTGCCCGTGAATGGCGTGGGAGAAAGCGTGGTGTATGGAGAGCATGTGCGAAAGAAGATGGCTACGTTTGTCGAGTTTCAGGATGATAGTGGGTACGACACCGGGACGACTGAAGAAATGTAGATTACACCGACACTCTCATGGTACAATCCGCGTGTCTATCGGTCCTGCATTATATCGAGCGATCCTTGGACACGATCACCAGACATGCTTTAGTGGCCGATCGCTTACACAAAACTTGAACCTTTATCAAGGCAGCCATCAACGATGTCAGTAGCTTTGGTCCGGGCCAAATGATATTGGAACCATTTCTACGCAACTATCGCTAAATGTCAACGACGTGAGAAGTTATTAGTCATAATGTGAGTACTTTTCATGTTCCTACTTGCACATGTTTTCCTCCCACCGATATCATCCGCAGGCAAAAGTCGCCCCTCTGATGCTTCAATATCACACAGGCAACTTACAACCCTTCCTAGCCGTCCCTGGCAATCACTAATACGTAACGACTTTCAGGAAAGCCTTGAATTCTGCAGGATATCCAGCCGTCGGCGGATTCGCCTCATCAACCGGAAGATCCAACAATTTGGCCTCCTGGAAGTTACTCACGCTGACACCATTCGCCCCGCATTGCGCTTCATGGTATGCAAAGCCCCACTAGGTACCAAGTTAGAAGATGGCCCAACAAGCGTCGTTCTATCGCACATACCGTAGTCTTGTTCTCCGCACCGAGATACACACCGTCCAACCTCTTCCCATCGACCTCGAGATAGTACAGCTCGGGCGTGTACGTCGTCTCAGCCGACGCACCGACTAGCAGATGCGCGTTGTTAGAATCACGCGCGATACCCACTTCCTTAAAGTCCCCCCATCCGAGTTTGACCTTTCCATTGATACCTAAACCATAGGCCAAAAAGTCAGTAAAACTCATCGACATCAAAGTTTGCACTCAAAAGGTTACTCACACCTATAATGGCCCTTCGCAAACCTCCGACTAGCACGGAACTCCGTCCCTAGCAGCGTCCGGGTGCTACTCTGCCAAGGAAGCCCAAAAGGTTGAAGAGGAAGGCTGTTGGAGGCTTCGTCGTCGCTAGATGACGGGAAGAACATGATGCCGCCTGTTACGTCGGCGGTCGGGGAACGTAACCAGCCAGGCCAGCTTGTGCAGCTCCCTGGGAATTCAACAGGGATGGGAATTGCGTTTGGGACAGCGGAGACGGTGGCAGCGAGAGTGGCGAGGATGGTGAGGGACTTCATGGTGGGGAGTGTGTACGGGGTTTCGTGTGGAATGGCGTGGTTGACTTGGCTGGAAAAACAGCGTTCTAGAGCTGGAGATCATCTTTTATATATAGCCTCAGACTGACATGCTCTCTTAATTAACTCAACACTCGCACGATAGAGCCTTCTTCGACGCAGAAACCCCCCAATATTTAAGTAGACTATTGAATTCATCATGCATAAATGAAATGATGCTTGTCTCGCATCATCAATACGTGTTCGGAACAGCAACGCAGCTCCTGCCTTTCCGGTATCACGAAAACGAGAGGTCATTCATAGAAACAGTGTTCTGGCTCGCCTTCCTTACAATCTTAACACAAAGTACCGGCCACCTCATGGCTGGTTTTGACGACAATTATATGAGGTGTGAGCAATCTATCGCTTTTCGCTACCCCTGTACAAAACCGGTGAAACCGGCATCTCTATCCACAGACCAGGTAAAGTCATTTTGTACTCGATGTAATTAACCGAAAAGAGCTGGAATGTTCGCTGATAGTCCATGCCAAAAGAGGAAGGCCATCTTTGATCTTCAACAATGATTGGCGGATCCTTCTATAGCAGGACTACAAGACCAAGGTTGCGAAGGATCACCATTTTCCGAATGTTGGTAGCGATGGTAGCACCATGATCCTCATGTGTGTATTTGACTCATCTCTAGGCTTTGACTCCTAATAGCACCGGTTCTACTTCACGGACTTGCCCGTAAATCTCAACAACATCGCTCATGGTTCCCCCTTTGAACACCCAAACGAAGCCATGCTATGCGCATCCATTGCAATACCCTTCGACACTTTTTCGTCACTTCGTCCACTCGTTGGTATCCTCCTTAGTCAGTATATCCCATCCCACAAGCCTCCACACCTGCTTCTGGTACCATTCCTCAACATCGTTGTCATCCATCTTTGGCACCGTCGGCAACGATGCAGGTCGCACCGGCATAGTGAGAACGTTGAGAAAGTCGTTGTCAACCTTATACCCAAACATACACGCGATAAGTGTGCGCTGCAGTCGATCTTTAGCGAGGGGATTGAGTCGGGCCTTCGAGGTAGTAAGCGTCTTGAGACTCAGCGTCCGGCTGGGCTTAGTTGCGTTCTTTTTGACCACTTGAAGGTTCATGTGATTGGGTGCTATGCCCATGGCGCGTTCCAGTATAACGATCAGTTCTTTGACTTCATATCGAATGGCCAATGCTTCGCTTTCTTGTCGTACACTGTGCTTTGGATCGGTTGGCACAACAGGAGGCATAATATCGTCTTCGATCGACGCGCTACGATGTCGGCCAAAAGTGCAGTAGTACAGACGTTTGCTGGCTCGTTCAAAAAGAACGAAAGCGAACCCATCAAAGAGCTTTTGGTGGGCGGGATTGTTCTGCTCAAGTCGACCGACCATAGTGACCAAGAGCTGAGCTATACCATGCGCAGCAACTGAAGTTTTCGCGAAGGAAGGTGCTGCTCGAGAACCGGCTTTGGGCTGGGTAGTCATTTGCGTGCTAGCGCTCTGGGAAGCTGCCGTCTCGATGGCCGCAAGAGCCAAGTGGAACATGTTGACGCACTCGTAGATGACCAGGCCGGGGAGACGCCTTCCGGGACTGTCTTCCTCGAGACCATCCAGGCCCACGAGTAGCATGACAAATGCCCGGGTGCAAGCAGAAATAGTACATGCAAGCTCCGACTTGTCCTCTCCGAGAGAGGGCAATGAGGGCTTCGAGCGGGTGCGAACAGCCAGACGATCATACCGTTTCGCGATAGCTGTGAACACGAAGCCTAAGCTGGCCGCCATGCCGATCAAGCTGGAACATATGGCCTCCGGGTCTGATCCTGGCTGCAGAAACAGTTTTTGGAACCTCCACATATGTTCGACGAGCTTTTGACCATCTAATGAGATACATTAGTAATAGTCAACACCAAAAGACTAGAATTGACCCTACCGTCTCCGAGATTTTCCTCTAGGACCTCCATATCATGTTCCGTCGTCTCTTCTCCAGTGGCCTGCGGGATTTTGGCGCGGGAACTTCTTGCCGCTTGGGTTACCCTCGTCTTTTTCAGAGAGGCCGGATGCGGGGTGTTCTGCTGGTTCCGAACCTGCTGGTCAAGCAGCTTGATGGTGCGTTCGATCTTGATGGCATGGCTTTCAAGCTGAGCATATTTGGCTTCTGCCGCCATACATCGCTGTTGCCAAAACTCGACAAGGTCGAGATATTGGCTCTGCTCCTCTTCGCGGAATGGTAACCTTCCACGCTTTAGGTAGTTGCGTATTTGAAGGGCGCAATCTATGCAATTAGTATCGCGAGAAGCTCAAGCTTAAGATGTCGCTCACCTTTCGCAGTCATGCCAGGGAGCTTGGACTTGACAATGGCGAGCGCTAGGGCGACCGAATCAGGTGGAGGTGCAACGCTCTGGCTGGCCAGTACTCGTAGAGCACTCGGGGGAGCCATAGCTGCGAGAGTACTGTGTGCGTGGTGTGGAGATGATGGTTTGGTACGGCAAGAACGACGCGTCGACGTTCAACTTGCCTCGCAACGAAGCTGGCTGGACGAGTGATAGCTTGAATGCGAGAATCGAGAGGAGATAAAGATTGTAATTCAAAGGAGCGTGACGTGGTTGAAAGTCAGGAAGAGAAGCGTGGATGGGTGGCGGATGATGCCGTGGAAGGAGCGGTGGGTGCCACCAAAAGCGCAGGCGCGTCCGACCGATGGAAACCTGCACAGGTAAGACTTTTACTCGTGAACTAGGAGGCACACTTCCTTGTCGCTCTCGAGAGAGGTCGCTTTTCAGGGCAATGCGAAGTACGTTGCCGTATGTTGGGGGCGTGCAAGGCCCAGTCAAGGCTGAGTGTCTACCTTAACTTACATGGCACAAAACGGGGTCGAAATGACACACTCCAATATATCTTGATATGGTACACTGAACTTACAACATCTAAATCATACAGACTATCGCATCCGCTCGGTCCTCCTCTTATGCGGCAGCGGCTCAACCCTTTTCCTTTTGAACTCCACATTCACCTCGTCCTTCAGACCCGCCCTCTCCATCACCTCGACCATGTTGTCATCCCACTTCGTCCTGAAGAGTGACACTCCAATCGGTCTCAGTTTGTGCTTGTCAACAAAACTTCTCAGTTTGAAGCCATCTCTCTTGGTCTTGCCAATGTCGACGACATTCAACGCCTTCGCCTCGTTCTGGTCCAGCACTAAGATAGCTAGGCGATGGTAAGGTGCGCCCTTCTGGGCCCAGGGTGCGATCCATGGCAGTGCAATCTTCTTGTCCGCTGGTTCGTCGGTCTTCCTATCCTCCTGCTCTATCCTCTGTAGTGGGACGGAGGTGTTTGTCGGTGAAAGAGGAATATTGGAAGCGATGAAGTGGCAGCGGTAGGTGAAACTGTCCTGTTCCGGTATGGGCACATCGGCGTCGATAACAACGATTGTGACCAGCTTCTCTCCAGGCTCGAATGTCTGAACGGTCAGACGAGGCATCTTCTCGCTGACGGCAGAGTCGACGAACTCGCCCGGTGCGACGTTTTTGCGTCCAAATCCGAGGTCGACGTCCGCAACGGGATCCAGGGAGGGCAGCAAATCAGGCACTAGGTTCAGCTGGGAGATACGCTGTTCAAGGATGAGACGCTTGTACTTGCGCCATTTCTGGTCCGCTAGGTAGCGGTAAATGGGCTTGTTCATGTCGCCTACATTCCATTAGCTTCGGAGAGATTGATGCAGGCTCCAAACGTACCTTCGCCGTCCTCGAACTTCTTCTTGACCATTGGGTCATTAATGTCCGCCAGCAGGATGAGCTCGTTGAGATGGTTCCGCATGCTCCTCAGCCGCGCCTCCTTTGCAAGTATGCCACCGCTCACGGCCGCATCCTGTGCCTGCAGATTGCTGATGCGCAGGGATTGCGTCTCGATCTCCTTGAGCTTCTCCTGGCGGTCTGCGAGCAAGATCTTCCTAGCTTCCTGGAAGCACTGGTACGGCAGCTGCTCGAAGGGGACCTGCTCGGTCTGGCTCATGGCCGATCGATGGAGCACGGCACGGCGACGACGGGATCCCACCGGCTGGATGCCCTCTCTCCGCACGAGACGGCGCTCTTCACGCTTCCATTCCACCTGTTCCGGATCCAAGTTTCCCCATTTCTCCATATACTCGGGTGTTTCTTTCGATGCTATCTCTGCTTCTGTTGGGTCGGAAGGTGTGGCGGCGGGAGGCGGCGGAGGGGAGGTCGTTGAGGGCTGGCTTTGCAGCTCGTCACGGGCGGTCGCGGTGGAGGAGAGGAAACGGCGAGGCGCGCCATTGAGGACAGCAGGAGGGTTGACCGGCTTTCGCACGCATCGCAGACACGCGCCGAATTGCCGTACAGATGGCGCCATGGCGAATGATGGGTGATGTAGCGGCAGTGTCGAGGAGAAGCGTGCTCTAGGAAAATGTGAGGACCAGGTTGGCGCTCGGACCCAGACCTCAGAAAGTTCAACCTCCGCGCCAGCTCCGCGCCCATAGACCAAGACGTCTCTCCAAAGCATACACGTCCCATGGCTTCCACGAGGATAGCGTCGCCAATGCGCGGCGTCACATTACAGCTCAGCAGACTGTCATTACGGCACGACACCATAGCAGTAAGTGGCCCCGCTGGTGCAGTGGGAGCCCATCTAACAAGATTCCAGAAATCGCTATCGACGTCCTTTGCGCGCTCCATAACCACGTCCACATCCTCGCAAGCCTCCATTTCCTCCATCACCACGTCTGTCGATGGCTATGTCCCCGTCAAGCCTTTTGCAGAGCAGACGGTGCTCGCCACGATCCATCAATTCCCCTCCTTGGAACCGCTGCGTCTCGAACCCTTTCCCGCAAACCACCTCCACCTCCCCACACGACGAGACATTCTGCACCGCGCCATCGTTTTCGAGGGCGATGCGACGCGTGAAGGCAACGCATCTACGAAGAACCGCTACGAAGTTCGTGGTTCGGCACGGAAGATCCGCCCGCAGAAGGGAAGTGGTCGCGCCCGTCTAGGTGACAAGAAGTCCCCCATGCTTCGCGGCGGAGGTGTATCGCATGGTCCGAGACCCCGCGACTTCTCGACTGATCTACAGAAGAAGGTATACGACCTGGCATGGCGGACAGCGCTTTCGTACCGCTTCCGCAAAGGCGAATTGATCATTGTGGACAATGCCATCGAGATCGAGAGCCCCTCGCAGCGCCTGCTCAAGCACATCTTTGACTTGCACGATCGTGAGCGAGGGGGCGGACGGAGTCTGTTGGTCACATTGGAGAACAGGCCGCTGCTCGAGCAAGCACTAGACAAGATGGACAGACGGAGACAAGCTCTCACGTGGGAAGAAGTCGATGTCAAGGACCTGCTAGAGCTCTCCCGCATCATCATCGAGCGCTCCGCTCTCCACAACATCCTCCGCGAGCATCAAGAAGACCTCACGCACAAAAAGCTCGGGTACCCTATCAAGTCCTCGCCACCGTCCGATCTCGAATCCATACTCGGGTGGGCCGAATTTCGCAACCTCATGCAGGCTCCCGCTTCGGAGCGCGAAGCTCTGCGACCAGATGCCTACGAAAGCGTCTGCTACGGCCGCATCACCCACGCCGAAACCCTCCCTGAGAGCGCCGAAAAGACAAACCTTAAGGTCTCAGCGTACGAGCTACTCGCCGAATCTTTTGATATACGCAGGGGGCAGCTTCCCTCCACCGAACCGCTCGAGGCAGAAATCGTCAAGCAGGAGGACGACTCGACCATTTCCGCTCTCGAGGCCCGCCTCCGCGTCCACGAAATATACTACCAGGAAGCGCTACTGAAGGCACAAGCAGCCGAGCACAGAAGAGACATGTACAACTGGAAGGGCGAGCCTGATTTGGCAGAGGCGCAGGAGGACGAGGCGAGCGACGCGCGCACTGATGTCGCTAGTCACAATCTCGACTTGTTGGCGACGAGGAGGGAGCTTGCGGAGGCGAGGGCGCAGGATTGCGATGTCAAGGGTGATTTGGAGGGCTATGAGAAGCAAACGGAGATTGCGCGGGCGACGGAGGAAGAGCTGCAAGCAGCGAGTGCGGAGGCGGAGCTACTTGGGGAGGAGACAAATGTGGATGAACTTGATCCAGAGGTTTGGGAGAGCATTGAAAGGAAAGAGAGAGAGGAAGAGGCGGAGAAGCTTAAGAACAAGGAGAATAAGTAAGATGCTGGGGCTTTTTGTATGACTATCGAGGGGGCCTGTAAATGATAGGATTGGGCTTGCATGTATCTGATCTGTACTATATGCCGGTGGCCTTTTGGCTTCTTTACCATAGACTTGCACGGGCTTGGTTACAACACAAGTTTGCTTTAGTACTGTGTCCATCGCCTTTGTGCCATGAGCAACATAAATTGCTCTGACTCCTTTCTTTGCACTAGCACGTCCAAAGTGCAGGATATATTGATCGTTTCTCCTCGAGCATACGTAGTGCTCAGACATTTATTTATTTTACACATGGTCGTACAGTATACTACATTTCTCGTTCGCCGAGCTAGTCGGTATGCTGAGTGACTTCGCCATCGTCCTGGGAGCCCTCTCATCTCCTCTCAGGGCGACAGGAGCTGTTGGCTCGCAGCCAATCATTTCCATGCAAACATGGAGCGTAGGGGAACAACAAGTCTATGGGTATCGGCCGGTCGCACGCTGATGCAGCTCCCACAACCAACCATCAAATGGTCGTAAAGTCGTACATTCAGACGGCTCATCGGAATGCCCTCGGAGCCCGTCTCATCGGCGCCTTATTCCGCATTCGTTCCTCCCTCTGAAGCTGCTTCGTCTCCTCCTCTTCCCTCATCTTCCTCTCAAACTTTTCCCTGAACTTGCTCCGCACAGGCTCTTCTGATATCTCCTTCACCTTCTCAGGCTTCTTCTCCGACAAGTCCTTGCCCTCAAAGAAAAGTGTCATGACACCTCCAACAACTCCATCAGGGTCTTTAGTCTCGCTAGCGCCTTTGCAGTCTAGCACAGCGTCTCGGACAGCTTTGAGAACCGCATCCGCTTCGTCCTTGGTTGCTTCTTTCCCGCGACGCTTTGGACCGAGCGTCACGTCTACCTTCCGTCCTTCCCTCAAGAAATCTTGCAATTTGGCAAGACGATGCGTAAGATCACCCCCTGCAATCGCCCAATTCAACTCCAATTTCTTCCCATCACCACCAGTTCCCAATTTCCCCGACTCCTCACGCTGCTTCAAATCCACCTTCTTCTGGAACTGATTCCTCAAATCAATTTTACTAGTAACTTTACACGTAGGCAGATCATCTGGGTCCGAAACACCAAACTCATCGACGGTGCCTGGGTCGACGAGAAGCAGGTGGTGCGTTACGCGGTTGTATTTACGCAGAGCGTTGAGTATGGGAACGTTGGTGTGGAAGACGCCGTCCTCGTCGACGAGGTTGACGTGCGAGGCTTCAATGGCGTTGTCGAAGGTGTAGTAGTCGGTGAGGGCGTGACGTTGGACGGGCTTCTTTCTGTAGTAGAGGGTTCGTTTGTGGATTTGGGGGAGTAGCGGTGTTGCTTTAGGCGAGTGTAACGAAGCGCGGAAGAGCACTGGATAGTACGGAGGGAGGTTTGGGGCGACGAAGACGCGGTAGAGAGCGCGCGAGGTGCTGCTGAGGTGGAGGCGAGACATACTGTATGCTCCGGGGGAATCTTCAGAAACGCCTGAGAGCAAATGAATGACTGGACGGAATCTCGAGGAAGGGACTGCGTGTGTGATCGTGATTGTGATTGCGATCGCGATGGACCTATGAATCTTGCCAATGCACGGGCCTTGAATCGGGCGGGCGTCACCTCCGAGAAGCGACGACGCCCCACCAATCCCGCGTCCTTGCACTCCGCCGCTGTACCTATGCCGCCCGCGACAGCCTGATCATGTAACGCCCACACCATGAGACGCACAACACGCACGTCTTTGATCTTCACATTCTACTCGGCGCTCCTGCTCCTGCAGATACCGCCATGAGCAACGCGCTCGCCGAGTACTTGTCCGCGCTCGAGGCACGCGATGTACAGGAGAAGGCGCAGGAAGATGTCATAAACCACTGCAAGTTAACATGGAAAGAGGGAGTAGCATCACGGCTGACCATATACAGATACCAGACTTGCCGACCGCGCAGCCGCCGCTTGGAAGCAAGCCCAACCCCCCACCTCGCCGCCGACACCTTCGCCAACCGACTCCAAAACACTCCGCCCCAGCACCTCCAGAGCCAAAACGTCCCCTTTGCCTCCCGACATCACCCCGACGGCCGACCTCACCCAGATCCGTGCCGAGCTCGCCTCCACCCAAAGAACCCGCAGCACCCTAGAAACCCAACTATCGACCGTTACCACCGAGCTCAGCACCCTCAAAACTTCGGATGCAGAGCAAAAGAAGCGCATATCCCAGCTCGAGAACCACAAGCAGCAGCTGGAACGCCGCATGAAGGACAGAGCGGATGAGCTGAAGGGTAAAGGCAGCTTGGTGGAGCAGGTGCAGGATGAAATGGTGGCGATGAACTTGCAGCTGAATATGGCAGAGAAGGAAAAGGAGAGGTTGCAGGAAGAGAATGCGGAGTTGACGAGGAGGTGGGTGGAGAAGATGGAGGGGGAGGCGAAAAAGATGAATGATCAGATGAGGTGGAAGTGATGGTGCCTCTCATTCAAAGCATGGCCAGGCGGGGAGGATGGCGCGGGACGGAAGACTGCTTGCTCGTGTATCGACACAGTGATTTGAGTAAGACGAGTAATTTATCTCATCTCGAGATCTTACTTTCACCATGGCCATCCATCAACGAGAACGATAGATCCATGCCCACACAAACATTACTATGATACTCTTTGAGCTCTCCGGAACCTTGGTATAGCTCGATACCAGATATCCACTCTGATATGCTTTCGTGGGGGCCGTTGAGTCTACCGCTGGATGTAGAGTGTGAATGTCAGTGTCATGAACGCTACTTTTCGGAGTGGCGGGCTGAGGATGAACCTCCGTTTGATGTTCAGAACTCATTGCTTGGTGTTATTTGAGGTGCACTTCGATCGCTGTTGGATCGATGCACGATGTCACGTTGATTGGTGGTGACATTAAGCATCGCCTTCCATTGCGTGTAGAAGCCCTGTTTGGCCAGGTTCGTTGCTCGACCTCTGATGGAAAGCAGACTTCCGTGCAGAATAGTATAATCATAGTGTAGAGACCTGCTAGGAGCAGATGCGGAGGAGCTAATTCACCAGAAGTTCAGTCGCAGTGCCATGACGGCTTAAACCCTGGGTGCCTCTGCCCCTCGCTGTTGCCTGTGGCTTGGCATTCAAGCTCCCCACTATAACTACATCGTACAGCTTGCCTCTACACCCCAAACCACCGCGTGGCTCCCGCAACGCTCAGCCATGGGGACCGCACTCAAGACGTGGGGTAAGACGCATCAATGACCCCGCCAGTACATCTTCTAACCTGCACAGAGCTCGAGAACTCAATCAAGCTCGTCGACCCCACCAAAGACGCCCTCTACACCTACTCCGCCTCAGCACAAAAGACCATCAACGAAGCCCACCCATGGCGCACCGACCCGCACTACTTCACCTCGGTGCGTATCTCCGCCGTCGCCCTCCTCAAAATGGTCATGCATGCCCGCTCCGGCGGCTCGCTTGAAGTCATGGGCCTCATGCTCGGCAAGATCGAAGCCCATACCTTTGTCGTTACCGACGCGTTCCGGCTACCTGTTGAGGGAACTGAGACGCGGGTAAATGCCCAAGACGAGGCCAATGAGTACATGGTGGAATTCCTGGCGAGGGCGCGTGAGCAGGGCCAGTGTGAGAACGCTGTCGGCTGGTATCACAGCCACCCCGGGTACGGGTGCTGGTTAAGTGGCATCGACGTCGGCACGCAGAAGACGCAGCAACTGTACCAGGATCCCTTCGTCGCTGTCGTCATTGACCCCGATCGCACCGTGTCCGCCGGCAAGGTCGAGATCGGCGCCTTCCGTACCTTCCCGGAAGCCTATGTGCAGGAGAAAGAGAAAGCTGCGGGGGGTAAAGCGGGCGTAGGGGAAGACGGCTTCCAGACCATCCCCCTTGGCAAGATTGAGGACTTCGGCGCACATGCAAACCATTACTACTCTCTCGACGTCTCGCACTACAAGTCCAGCCTCGACAGCAAGCTACTGGAAGCGTTGTGGAACAAGTACTGGGTCGGCACGCTCTCGTCGTCACCACTCATCTCCAACCGCGACTATGGCACTAATCAGATCTCCGATCTAGCCCGGAAGATGGTGCAGGAAAATGGAAACATGAAGAGGAAGGGCGCGTTTGGTAATGACACCAAGGGTCAGCTCTCCAAGCTGGGGGCTGCGGGTGCGAAGATTGCGAGGGAGGAGGATATGGGATTGCTAAGTGCGAAGGTCAAAGAGCAGGTCTTTGGTCTTGAGGCAGAGCAGGGAGGCGCAGAGGGCAAAGAAGTGGAGATGGAGAGTTGAGGTAACGGCGAACCTCTCAGATGCACGCATGACTGAATTGCATGGCACGGCATTACGGCGCCCCACGACATGAATGCAGGCGTCCAAGGAACGACGTCAACGACGGCTTCGCTGATCAAGGCGCGACAACCCTTAGGACTCACATGGGCTCAGCTAGATAGGGCTCAATAACTCAGTCCCGTGGATTCGACGCTAGAGGAAGCAGTGGGCATTCGAACACACAGAATGCACCGCTGTAAACAGTCCCATCTGCAATCGGTCGTTGGTGACATACGTCTTACTATACAGGTACTACTCTTACACTATTTCTGACCAAAACTGGGTATCTCTTTCTCGCAATGCCATGCCAGTCTCTCGCACATATGTCACACATATGGTATACAGTATCTACACATCATACACTCTGCACCCCAAGCCTCCTCAAGCTTTCTTCTCGACCCAATATGAGCATAACGTCATAAATCCGCATCCCGTCGTCCCTTCCAGTAAGTGCCTTCCTCAAATAATGATACACGTCTTTTGCGCCAGCCTTCCCCTCCGGCCGTCCATCAATCATCTCATGAACCTTACCCATGAGCGCCTCTCTCGTCCACTCCTTCGCATTCGCCAATGACTTGGCCGCCTGCGGGATGCCCGCCGCATCAGTCACGGAATCGGCATGTCGCAAGGGACCGAACATGAATGAGTTGCGGTACACGAATTCGTTGGCGTTTGTGTAGTTCTCTGCGTCGGCTTGGATAATGCGGGACACGTACTCGTTTGGAGAGGAAGAGCCGACGATCTGTTTCCACTCTTTGTAGGGGGTCTCAGTATCGGTGAGGAGATTGACTATGTGCTGTGTCATTTCGTCGAGTTGCGTACCGCCGGCTTTTGCGCGGAGAGCAGCGTGTTTCCGTTGGAGGAAGTGCAGTTTGCCAAAGGTGACGGTTGTGTTGCCTTTAGTGAACTTGAGAGAGAACTTCTTGACAAGATCGTTCAGATCTAGTATGTCCGACTTTTCTGGGTGCGACCAGCCGAGCAAAGCGGCAAAGTTGGTCAAGGTTTCGGGGAAGACTTCCATTTCGCGGAAGGCGGCGATGTCGGTGTCAAAGTTGCGTTTGCTGAGTTTGTTACCCTGCTCGTCTACTAGCAGTCCTACGTGCGCGAACTCGGGTGGCGTCCAGCCAAAGGCGTTGTACATGGCTATGTGCTTGGGCGTGGATGGCATCCATTCTGAGCCCCGGATGACGTGCGTGATCTTCATGTGATGGTCGTCAACTACGTTGGCGAGATGGTATGTAGGCAGACCGTCTGATTTGAGCAGAATGGGGTCTTCGTAGGCGGCCTCGGTGACATGGCCGCGCCGCTTGAGTGGCTTGAAGACGCCGTAGATGAGGTCGGAGTACGTAGGGTATTGGTCCGGTACCTTGAGGCGAATCGTGTGCGCTTCGCCCTTTGAGGCCCGGTCATCTGATTCTTCCTTGGGGACGCCGGCGCATGTGCGATCGTAGTCTGTTGCTATTCCCAGCTTATGTCGCTGCTCGGCGAGCGCATTGAGGCGTTCGGTAGAGCAAAAGCAGCGATATGCGTGGCCGTTTTCCAGCAGCTCATGAGCGTGTTGGCGGTAAAGCTCGCTCCTTTCCGACTGTCTGTAAGGGCCATATGGGCCTCCCACTTCAGGCCCTTCGTCCCATTCTAGGCCCGCCCATCGTAGGTCTTGGTAGAGACGCGCTTCGGCGTCTGGTACTGTGCGCTTCTGGTCCGTGTCTTCTATTCGGAGGAGGAATTGGCCGCCCGTCCGTTTCGCAAGGAGGTAGTTGAAGAGCGCTGTTCGTAGGGAGCCGAGGTGAAGGTAGCCGGTAGGGGACGGGGCGAAGCGCGTTCGTGCGGGCGTGGACGGGAGAGCTGCGTTTGGCTTCTTGGAATTCGTGGTAGCGGAAATGGCACGTCGTGGAGCACGCGACAAGCGGTTCAAGCATGACCGACAGGTATATGAAGGCAAGTAGGACCTGAGTAGTAAAGGAAAAGACATGGTTATCGGTTCTAAAGGCTGCGGAGCTCACGACAAGCTCTCCATCTTGGGAAATCTTGGGCAGAACCCTCACCGCCTTCCGGGACATTGTTTGCCCGGCGGCTCTCCCGCATAGATTGGCGGGACTTCCCATGCATGCGGTCGCCTCTGAAGTGGATTGGTATTTCAGCGCCCGTCACCAGCTGTAGATACTTTCACCTTGTATTCGTGTATATAGTCACAGCCATTCTTCTTCCCCCGCTTACTCCGTCTCCTCCGAAATATCACCACATATAACCGCAAAAGTATGCCGGACGCCCCGCATCGTTATGTAGCTTTGCTAACTTTTTTGCGACAGTGAACGACGTCGACGAGGTCGACCTCTATGGTATGTGGACCACATTTTGGGACCTGGAATACATCTGACAAGAACAGAGGTCCTTGGGATTACCAAGGGTGCTTCAAAAGTCGAGATCAAGAAAGCGTACCACAAGGTTGGTCCCGAGCACGCCAACCCCGCAGATATATACTAACATCTCCCGCAGGCCGCGCTATCGCATCACCCTGACAAGGTTGCCGAGGGAGAGCGCGAAGAAGCCGAGATCCGCTTCAAAGCCGCAAAGCAAGCCTACGAAATCCTCTCCGATGACGACAAGAAGCACCTCTACGATACCCATGGCATGTCGGCCTTTGACCCCTCGAAAGGCGGCGGCATGGGCGGCGAGGGCCCCGACATTGACGACATCTTCGCGCAAATGTTCGGTGGCATGGGCGGTATGGGTGGTGGCTTTCCCGGTGGCATGCCCCCCGGCATGGGCGGCATGGGCGGCATGCCAGGAGGCAGAAACGTGCCTCGGAAGGGGCGGTCTGTGGAACAAGAATACGAGACCACATTAGAAGAGCTGTACAAGGGCAAGACGACCAAGTTCTCCAACACGAAGAATGTCGTCTGTCAGACGTGCAAAGGCTCGGGCGGGAAGCAGGGCGCAAAGGCACACAGCTGCAGCCAGTGCAATGGACGAGGTACGCATTTCGACAGCAAGTCTTACTCTTACGGGGACATTCTTCTCACGTACTGCAGGTCAGAAAGCTGTTCTTCGGCAAGTAGGCCCCGGCCTTGTCACCCAAGAAACCGTTCCCTGTGGCAACTGCGCAGGGTCCGGCCAGGTCATCCCGGAGAAGTCGCGCTGCAAAAAGTGCAAAGGCAAGAAGGTTGTCGAATCAAAGAACGTACTCGAGCTCTACATTCCCCGCGGCGCACGGGAAGGCGACCGCATAGTGCTCGCAGGCGAAGCAGACCAACTACCCGACCAGGAACCCGGCGACATCGTCTTTACGCTCAGCGAAGCGTCCCATGACACCTTTGAACGCGCCGGCGCAGATCTGAGGGCAGAGCTGAACATAAGTTTGGTAGAAGCTCTCACGGGCTTTAACCGCGTGGTCCTCACACACCTGGATGGCCGCGGGATCTCACTCAACGTTAGCCCAGAAGATGGCAAAGTTCTACGGCCAGGCCAAGTCCTTAAGGTTCCAGGTGAAGGCATGCCCCTAAAGCGAAGCGATGCAAAGGGCGATCTTTACCTCGTGGTCGACGTCGAGTTTCCGGAAGACGGCTGGCTCAAAGACGACGCAGCGCGTAAGAAGGTCCGTGATGCGTTGCCACCACCAGAGAAAGAGGATAAGAGGCCGGATGACGTGGACGAGGTGCAGTACGAGGATGCAGAGATGGAGGACTTTGGCGCCGGTAGTGGTGACCCAAGAGCGGGTGGTGCAGACTGGGAGGACGAGGAGGAAGAGGGTGGACCGCAGTGCGCAACGCAGTAGATGTGAGTGTGGAATAGGCATGGCATGGCGTTAGTGGGCTCCTGGATGGGATAGATATGGCGGTCTTTGTATATGCACGGCGCCTCGAGGCATCCGCTTGTAAGAGCGGGTAGTCCGGCTTATGAAGATATTTGGACATCTCCGTCCCCTCATGCTATTCACACCTTGACTCTCCCCGGACCCGTATCCATCTCCTCTATCAACTCCATCTGTCATAAAGCTCACCTCCCTCAGCAAAACAACACTCCACCCGCTTTAAAGCTCAGCGTCATCAGAGTCCCCTTCCTTCCCATAGTGAAGCTTGTCCTCGTTAGAATACTAATCATTGCACCTTCTGCAAAGCTCATCCTTATCATGATTTTCATCATCCTCGTCTGCTTGACCATTCTGGCCAGAACCTCATTTACTAAATATCATATAGACCCTCATGCCAACACTCAAGACCATGAGTTCCCACACACGGAAGTTGACACATGGAGACTTCACATCCGTTTTACGGAATTCGTCCGCAGTTGCATCTATTTCCTCCATTTCCTCCATTTCCTCGAAAACACGGTCAACTATTCTTCAGCTATGCGGACATTCTGCAAGTTTGGGAAGCGGGGTAGTATGGCCGCTGCGAAGGCCTTGAATGTGACCAGGTAGTCGAACTGCACACGAGCCAGTGTTGAGATTGTGGGGTGGATAAGAGTGCGTGGGAGGTTATGGAATCCATCTTTAGCCGAGGACGAAGGAGCAGCAGTGTCTGTAACGCGGAGGATTGTATAGCGTGCAAAAGAGACGTCCAAATGTGCAAGCCGTTTGCTCGCCGGGGCTCCGGGTTTTGGGCAGTGTCAGGGAAGCAAGGGTCGAAAAGTGGTCGTCCAATGCTGCCTTGGTCAAGAGATAGTTGTTTGGTTCTGCCAATCTTGTTGGTATGGGATGAAGGCTCCTTGTGATCATAACGGAACTTCTTGAGAGCCGGCCTGCAACGGATGAAGCTCTCTAGGATGTGTGGGCTAATGTGCGTGTTTTGGAGCTCGATGCGTTCCAGACCCAGCACTCTGGTTGAACAATCAAATTCTCCAGGAATATTAGCCGTGCGACCGTTGTAATCATCAGTATGAGGAATCGGACGGAGGCTTGACGTGACATGGGTATCAGTGCGGAGAGACTCGGGTTTCGATTGATATCACTAGGCTTTACCGTGCCGTCTGTATCAGGTCTTAGGACGGTCGGTCCGGTAGGTGTGGGTGCCTACGGACGCTGCGTAGATATTGCGAGGTGTACGATGGTTCCTTGGTCGACCATGTGGACTTCCAGCTTGCGAATTTCGCTTGGGAAAGGCTTCTCTAGCCTTTGCTATCTAGGAGGAAGAGGGTACAGAAGCAGGTTCTTCGGATGCTGCTCTTTTCGGGGCAATTTGGGCGAGTCTGGTGGTGCAGGATTCAGTAAATTTTGAGGGGCGTGGTGGTGTTATCAATACGAATGTGAGGCTGGAGGTTGACCGCTACAGGTGGGAGCTTCGGCGGGCCTACAAAGACGTGAAAAAAGATGTTGGAGGGTTTGAGGATAGCTCAGGTATCTCGCGCATGAGCAAAGTGTTGATCAAGGTAACGAGATTGGAGTAGTTTGTGCAGATCGAGGAGATGAAAGTGGAGCAAAGTGCGCAGTGACGAGCTGGATCATTGATCCACGTCCGACGGAAAGTGAAGACCACGCTGGCTTAGGGGTAGCACAAACATGAACTTGGGACGGCTGTGTGGAATACATCCATGTGTTCGCAATATGCACACGTTAGATTTGGAAAAGCAATGTGCAACTTCCGTCAGAACCCCTTCCCCAGCAGCGCGTAGCGCCTCGTCATCCTCCATTGAATCCCGGTCCGAGTCTCTCTTTCCCACTAGTTATCATCCATATGCGTACACTCTTCTGTGTGCCGACCTTCTTGCAACACGAACATATCTCCAAATACAAATCTGCAACTCAAGCCATTGTTGATAGTCGCAGTCTGCAAAGCTCATCCGGAGGGTTCTCAGCACGCATCGTCCTATACTGTATCCACCACTGTCCTGTCTATACGAGGCATCTTGGACTTTACGTTGAACTGTAGCCATCGGCAGCAAATCAATGTTACTGAGCCCGACTATTCTGTACACCCGGCATCTTCAAGCCCCCGCAGGAGAGCATCGTCGAATTCGTTCTCCGATTCTTCTTCTTCGACCACAGCCTGAGTCGCCTGATTATCATTTCCTGTACAGCCGGCTTTAGCAAGCTCCTGCGTCACAGCAGCTGTGAATTCGTCCACATCTTCTTCCATCGAGTGGGCCACAACAGGCCTCGGCGGTGTCCGCGTGCACTGCCTCTTCCGCTGCTCTACAGTCTCCTCCTCTTCCTCCACCCTGTTCCTCTTGCTAATACCATGCCTCTTCTTCTTAGCCTCCTGTTTCGTCTTCATATACTCCCATTTCCCTTTCTTCGAGTTCTCCTTATCGGAACCATTCAACTCCGCAACCTTTCCCGTCAGTTCCTTTCTCAGTCTTCGATGCTCCTCATCCATGAAAAGGGTCCAGTCCTCTTCTTCCCACTCCTTTTCCTCCATGATCTCTTCCTTACGGGACCACTGCAGACGCGTGAATCGTGTCTGCGTGAAGTCGATCCAGTGCCCGGATACGTACTGAACGTCTGTCCAGGCCTCTTCGTTGGTGGGCCAGTAGGTGCGGCAGTACTTTTCCTGATCCTTACGCTTGGCGGCGTTGAAGGAGGCCCACCATCGGTAGTAAGGCGTTTCACCGCGGGCGAGTTGTGCGAGGTACTTCTTGCGCTCCTTGAGGCAAGAAGGGGGTTCCGTTGGGGGCGGGGTGGGACGAAGCTGCTTCGCTCCTGCGTAATGATTTCTTGCCCCCCCTACACCAACGTCGTCGCAGAATTTTGCCTTTCGTGACGACGTTAGCGGAGGAGGATTAGGAAATTGCTCCGATTCTTCATCATCCGAGATGACAATTATCTCCTGTGAACGGGGTGCTGCGTCTAATTTTAGAAAAGACGCTGCCTGTGCTTCGAGGTGATGGGCACTGATACCCCTCGGGATAGGGGTTATGAAGTGCTCGAGGGTGCGGTTTACTGGTTCCGATGGCCGAATAGTAAATCCATACTGCTGCATGGACTGCGGTACCCCAGCAACTTGCCTCGCTCCGAAGAGCTCGTGTCCTTGAGCAAAGTGTTGATGGGAAAGCACTACGCCGGTGTGGAGCGGGGGAGAGCCGGATTGTTTGCCAGGGTAGTGTACAAAGTCCATTTTGAAGTGGTGATTGGGCGGGTTCGGTGAGGCGGTTGGTGAGACGGTTGGTGAGGCGGTAGGTAGTGGCTAGGTCCGAGAAGTAGAAGTGGATAAGAGGAGTGTGCAAAGTTAGACAAGCTTCAAAATCCAAAAGGCAATGTGGTAAACACCAGAAGGGCGAAGTGTTCACAGTTTGAAACGAAGGTGAAGAGAGCAGGAAAGAAGAAACCGAGGAGAAAATGCGACGAGTTTTTGTATTACCACATACTTACTCTCAACGGTACGACCGAAAGCTGATCTTGGAAAATTGTTTTATTGTAGACTATGATGTTTGGACGGCACATAGCATCTCGGCATTAGATCCACGGTTGGTGTGGCGTTTTGACAGGAGGCGGTACATGAGAGAACAACTCGGTCGTGCAACTTCAAAAAGCGAAGCGCATCTGTAGGTAAGTATTATGTCAAACTTGTGGTTCTGTGTCTTTAAGCCTTGAACTGAAGCTGGGTGAGGTAATAGTAACAATATCTTGAACTTTTGCCGGACCGAAAATGCAAAGACGTCCGAAGCCTGCATTTACTACTGACCGGGTTGCCTTACGCAAGTCTCTGATGAGCAGGCGATATCCCGTGGTACAGCCAAAAGCCCCTACCAAAGTTAGCGGTACGAATAGCATGCACGGCATCATTGTTACCTTGAATCCAGCACTCTCCCTAGTTTCGACGTATCTCTCGGCACCGCCCTCACATTTTCTTCCTCCATCAGCTCGAGTACCCACTTTCTCGTCTGCTCTCTCTGATCATGCTGCTCTTTCGTGTCGTCCTCGGCGGCCGCGTTGAGTGTTAGAAACAGATCGTACCAGTCATACACCCTCATATCTGAAATAATCCATCTCTTTCCTGGTGTGAATTTGCGGTGTGTTGCGACGATGGCGCGGGCAACATCTTCGCCGTGACTAAGGTGAAGGTAAATTAGCCCGCATCCTGAAGCTGGGTAATTGTACCAGTGGCTACTCACACGAAATGTACCGCCTTTCGTTTCCTGACGTCATCCTTCTCCTTCACTATTCTCTGCACAAAATTCCTCGGTTGCCGCGTGCCACCATAAAGGCCCGAGAGATTAAGTGAACAGCCCCCAGCAAAGTCCCGGAGTTCATCCTCTGCGATGCCGCGTTTATCTTCCGTGTTGTAGTCAGAATTATCGTCGTTCCATCCTTCGATTTTGTTGAAGATGAATGTCGTGCCTAGCTGTATCCACTGTATATGCTGCGAGGCACTGCTCTGATGAGTCCCTTGGTACAACGAGACAATATGCTTGGACTGGCCCTTTCCTTCTAGCGGGAAGGTGATGAGCACAGTCTTTGCAAAAGGAAGGTTCTTATATGGCTCTTCATCCTCGGAATCCGGGTCAAATTTGAAAGGAATAGTTCCGTCTCGCCCTGTGGTGCTGGTCTCTGCGTGGGAGACGTTTTCAGTGTCCAGTAATGGGATCAGGAAAGTCGATGTCCATCCGGCGCCTATAGTGTTGGCGTACTATGTTAGTGAATGTTGCACACCCAATCCAATCTGTACAAGACTTGACGCACCGAGGATCAAAAGATCGACTTCTTTGTGTTTTTGGCGCAGCATGATATGGGCGTCTGTATGGAACTTTGGTCTATGGGTGATGCTGCGGTCCTATGTGGTGATGTCAATATCTCGGCAGGCCCCGCAGGACGCTAGGTCGAAAGTAGGCCCTCGGCACCGGCTAGGCTCACACAAGTTTACAGTGACTGTTGACATATTTTTTGAAAATGACACGAAAAACCATCAATTGGAACAGAGAAGAACCAGAGCGTTCCTCAAAAACAGTGTATACAAAGGAGGGAGACTTAAAAACTTGAGATGCTAAGCGGGAAAGACGACTAGGTGGACGCTTTTGCGCCTAGCAATACCGCGGAGCTTCCAGCCTCTATTCCGGAGGACCAACTTAACACCTTCATTCGCTAAAGTATGGCAAAGACATTGAGCTGTTCGATCTATAGAAGAAAACGCCATAAGCATGCACAAAACACCGCGCTGCCACGCTGTCTTGGCTGGACCAATCTCACACAGCATATGCCTCGGCATCCCCAGTCCCCCGCATCCACGACCTTCGCTTGCATCCCGAGAGCGACTAACGTGCTTGGGTTCAAGCTCTCGGACGTAGCGATGAATTGGGTTCGTCGCTTCGAGTCTTTCGAGCCGAATGGCGGTGCCGCCGCAGCACGCCTAGCCCTGCGCAATGTTTATGTACCGCCGGGCCGCGGCTCGTGGAGCTCATTCAACTCTAGGGAGCTTCTCCGCATCCCATACTGAATACTAACTACCAACTGGTGGTTGTCGGAACGTCGCTTTTCCTTTACGCGTTCTGTTTATCTGCCAGGACCGTAACACAAGAACACCACGCCCTCTCACAGCATATACTGAGCGACGATCGACTTGTCGCTGGCATCAGCTTACTTCTCAGCACGTCCCTATCAAGGCCACCGTAACTCTGGATCATTTCAGCCTCGTGTTAGCCCTCACAAATAGCTCTACTGAAACATCGTCCTCCCGGTAGCATTCAACATCATCAACATCAACCGCACATACACACGACATTAGCTACAATGGTCATCAAGTCCCAATGGTCTGTGGATATACCCCAGGTGTCCCTCCCCACGTTTATGTTCGACTCTCCCACGGCCAAACTACCGACAACGCCAGCATTCATATCTGCCCGCGAGCCGGAGAAACACACCATTTCCATCAATGACTACCGACTTTACTCGCAACGGCTTGCGTCTGGACTCTTGCGCTCTGGCCTTAAGCTGGGTGACTGTGTGCTGCTCTACTCGGGCAATACGCTGTTCTTCCCGAGCGTGATAATGGGTGTCATCATGGCGGGTGGAATCTTCACTGGCGCGAATCCGACATACATTGCGCGAGAGCTCTGCTACCAGCTGAAGGACTCGGGGGCGCGATACCTGATTTGCGCTGAGGGTAGCTTGGAAACAGGGCTTGATGCGGCAAAGCAAGCCGGCCTACCCGCTTCGAACATCTTCCTCTTTGACGATGGGGTCGCCACTTTCGAAGGCCGCACCGTGGAGAAAGAGACACCAGATGGAACGATCAGACACTGGACCACGCTCCTCGATTCCGAAGACAAAGGCCGCGCTTACCACTGGCCTGATCTGAGAACCAAAGAGGAGTTGGATGGCATTGTCGCCCTGAACTACAGCTCTGGTACCACAGGCGTAGCCAAAGGCGTGATGATCACACACGCAAACTATGTCGCCAATTGCTTCCAGCAAATCCACATGTCCGCGCAAGTGGATGACTACGAAGGCAAGCGGCAACGTCAGCGCGTGCTGTGTTTCCTGCCCATGTACCACGCCATGGCGCAAGCCATCTTCTGCGTCAACGCGCCCAAGCAAAGGATCCCGGTGTACATGCTGCCCAGGTTTGACTTTCTGGAGATGCTGCAGTGCGTACAGAAATTCCGGATCACGGATCTGACTTTGGTTCCGCCTGTGGTGGTGGCAATGGCCAAGCATCCGGCCACGAAGAAGTTCGATCTGAGTTCGATAGAGCGGGTGGGTTCCGGGGCTGCACCGCTGGGTCGTGAAGTTTGCGAAGAGTTTGAGAAACTATGGCCTAACGGAAAGGTCAATGTGAGGCAGGGGTGGGGGATGACGGAGGCTACCTGCGCCGTTACCACGTTCAGACCGTCAAAGAGGTCGACCAGTTTCTCAGTAGGCGAGTTGTTGGCGAACTGCGAGGCTAAGATTGTTACAGACGAGGAAGGTAAGCAGTCCCTAGGATACTGATAGCGCCTCTGAGACACTTGCTAATTCGAGCGACCACACAGGTAAGGTGGAGGCGAAAAATCCAGGCGAGCATGGTGAAATCTGGGTCAGAGGGCCGAATGTGATGAAGGGGTACTGGGGCAAAGAACAGGCCACGCGGGAAACGCTTACGCCGGACGGATGGATGAAGACCGGAGACGTTTGCTACGTTGATGAGGATGGTAACTTCTTCATTGTAGATCGAAAGAAGGTAGGTTGGGTGGCTACTTGCTTGTGGGGATTGAGCTGACCACGTGTAGGAGCTGATCAAGGTCAAGGGACTGCAGGTCGCGCCGGCGGAGCTTGAGGCATTGTTGCTCGACCACCCAGAAGTCCAAGACGCCGCTGTCATCGGCGTGACTGTGTAAGTCTTCCGGTCTCAAACTCGCAAAACTGACTGCTGACGTACAAAAGTGACGGCGAGGAGTACCCGCGCGCCTATATTGTGCCGCAATTACCAGAAAAGGCCACCCCAGAACTCGCGGAGAACATCAAGAAGTGGCTTGCTGAGCGAGTGTCCAAGGCCAAGCGGCTGGCAGGTGGCGTCCACTTCATCGACGCCATTCCCAAGAACCCGGTAGGTGCTATGTGAATCGCAAACGTAAACGACAGAAGCTGACGAGAACAGTCTGGGAAGATCCTGAGGAAAGAGCTGCGCGAGAAGGCAGCGAAGACGAAGGCGAAGCTGTAGAGATAAGATGAGTCGTGCGACTGGACAGGGACAGAATTGCGCAATTAGAACATGTATGCTGTGCAGGCTGGTGGAATCTTAGTGCAGTAGTAGCGTAGAGGTCCGCCTTGGATTCTCGATAATTCGTACATGTTGACGCTGGTAGGCTGCGCGGTGGATATATACATGCAGCACTCCCGTCTCAGTTCGCGATTTCCATCTTCTGCCGTGCTCAATTGCTCCGCTCGCCGTTCTTGGCTGCCCGCAGCTCGTCCATCTTGGCCACCCGCAGCTTGAACTCCTCGTACTGGCACTTTTCGTAGGAGTGTCGCTCGTCCTGCAGCAGTCAGCTTCTGTTGTGCCCAATGCAGGCTGGCGCGGCGCACCTCGCACTTCCACGGCAGGTAGAACTCTTCCTGCCGACACCGGTTCAGCGGGATGAGCAGGTGTGCGCACGAGTCTCGGTAGGGCAGCGGCAGGCGGGCGGCGCTCATCTCCTCGCGGGTGGCCTCTGGAGCAGGACGTCAGTAAAAGGCGGCCAATGGGGCGCTGGGGTGGTCCAACGCACTCTTGGGCTCGCCGGCAGACAGGCCGACGGCATCCTTGATCTTATCTGCGACGGTCATGGCGGGTGCGGGGGGTGGTGACGCTGCAATTGGGGGGTGTGGAGTGGAGAGCGGGCAACAGACCGTGAAGATGCGGGAGCTCGGGAGCTGTGGCTGTCGCTGTCGCTGTCGCTGGTGGGCCCGTGCCCGTGCCTGTGCCTGCGCCCGGGGGCTCACGGGACTCGCGACTTCACGCGCAACGCTCGCGAAATCACGACTCCTCTCCACCTGCAGGCCCGCCCCGCGCCACCGCCCACCACCCACCATGCCGCCGCTGCCCGATGGCAACATCTACTCGGCCACGTACAGCAACGTGCCCGTCTATGAGTTCAATGTGGCCGGCAACCATGTCATGCGGCGGCGCGCCGACGACTGGATCAACGCGACGCACATCCTCAAGGTGGCCGACTACGACAAGCCCGCCCGCACGCGCATCCTCGAGCGCGAGGTGCAAAAGGGCGTGCACGAGAAGGTGCAGGGCGGCTATGGCAAGTACCAGGGCACCTGGATCCCGCTGCCGGACGGCCGCATGCTCGCCGAGCGCAACGGCGTGCTCGAGAAGATGCGCCCCATCTTCGACTTCGTGCCTGGTGACAGAAGCCCGCCGCCCGCCCCGAAGCATGCTACCGCTGCGTCGAGCCGCGCGAAGCCTGCCCGCCAGACCGCTGCTGCCGCTGCTGCTGCCGCTGCCCGAAACGGTAAAAACGCATATTCGCTTGAATCCATTAAGTGTATGCCTGTGTCCTGCGTGGTCAGGTAGTTAGCAAACGAACCCTCGCTGACGTCGCGTAGCCTACGTGACCAACTCGCAGTCGCAGGTCGGCGAGGACCACTTCGACGATGCCCAAATGGCCCCGCGCCCGCACTACCGCGAGGAGACGCCCGACAACAGCACCGTCATCTCCGAGTCGATGCTGGGCGATCAGGACATGCTCACGGCGTCGCAGTACTCGGCCAGTAGCCGCAAGCGCAAGCGGGGCGCCGACCAGATGTCAGTCCAGGACTCGCAGCACCAGATCTGGGCCGACGCCTTGCTCGACTACTTTATGCTGCTGGACTCGGAGGAGGGCTTCATCACTCCGCCTGAGCCCCCGCCGAGCGTCAATCTGGACAGGCCCATCGACGAAAAGGGGCACTCGGCCATGCACTGGGCGGCTGCCATGGGCGACATTGAGGTGGTCAGGGAGCTTATACGGCGCGGTGCGCGGATAGACTGCCTGTCCAACAATCTGGAGACCCCGCTCATGCGTGCCGTCATGTTCACCAACAACTACGACAAGAACACCATGACGAGCATGATCAAGATCTTCCAACAGACGGTCCACCGGACAGATTGGTTCGGGAGCACCGTCTTCCATCACATCGCGGCGACCACGAGTAGCACGAACAAGTTTGTGTGTGCACGATACTATCTCGACTGCATCATCAACAAGCTGTCAGAGACATGGATCCCCGACGAGGTTACGCGGTTGCTGAACGTGCAGGACCAGAATGGCGACACGGCCATTATGATCGCCGCACGCAACGGCGCGCGCAAGTGTGTCCGCAGCCTGCTGGGGCGCAACGTGTCTGTCGACATTCCCAACAGGAAAGGCGACACGGCTGACGACTTGATCCGCGAGCTGAACAACCGGCGGCGCATGCATGGGGGACGACCACGACAACCCTCCTCCTCGCCCTTTGCGCCGCCCTTAGACCAGAGAATGAACGGCAGTGGAAGTCACATGGAAGGACCGCACCCGGTGCCATTAATGGCGCTACCGTTTCCCAGCCTTTCTGTTCGAGACTCGCAACAGTATCGCTCGCAAACAGCATCGCATCTTATGACCAAAGTGGCGCCGACGTTGCTGGAAAAGTGCGAAGAGCTGGCGGCCGCGTACGAAGCCGAGCTACAGGAGAAGGAGGCCGAGTCTGTGGATGCGGAGCGGGTCGTGAAGAAACGGGAAGCCGAGGTCAAGGCGATAGAAAAACAGGTATCGGAACTCGCGACCATGAGCAATGGTCGACGCATCGACCTAGGCGATGACGAAAAAGACCGGCAGCAGGAGGAGGAGCTGCGGATGCTGGTGGAGGAAGCCGAGTCCCTGCTCGAAATCGAGCAAAAGACGGAGCTGAGACGGTTGTGCACCTCGATGCCGCAGCCGAGCTCGTCGAATCCGCCAATTGACCCCAACGAGAAGCTGAGGTTAGCGCTGCTACTTCATTGCGCGCAAGTCGAGAGACAAGAACTTGTACGCGAGGTTGTGGGCAATCTGTCTGTCGCTGGCATGGGCGAGAAACAGGGCGTGTACAAGAGTCTGATTGCAAAGGCATTGGGCGAAAGAGAGGAGGACATTGAGATGATGTTGCCAGAGATACTGAAGGAGCTAGAGGAGGCGGAGACGCAGGAGCGCGCAGAGGGGTTGGAGCAGAGCCCGTTGTAGCGTGCGTCAGCGTACTTCTTGCCGCGTGTTGTTGTTGCGCTCGAGTTTCTTTGCATGTATCGTTTAGTTAGTGATTCCCCCGGGCGGCCGTATGATGAGTAAGAAGTGTTCACATGAATACAATGACACGTTACGAACATGTGTGCTGATGCCTGGCGTGGGGTTCATGTCTCGAAGGCGGTCAGATGGTGTTTCTGGTGACTGGCCCAGGTGATGGGCATGGCAATGGTCGCCGTTAAGCGATGTCCAAGCGAATAGCGCCCCCTAGACTGTCTGATGCATCCGAGCTAGCCGCCCCATGGTGGACCCTGAGGCCGAACGAAGGACGCCTTGCAGGGGGCCCAGCAGATACGACTGCGCAATCCACCAGACACACCATTGTACCGTTGCTGCGCACTATTCCTGCGCTTTCCTCACTCGTCACCGTGCCGCGCCCCTTCAACCCGCTTTTATGCCGGTCTCCGACTCGATCCCACTCCGAAAGACTCCCTCGCACCGCTCCGGCACTCTTCCCCCCAACGACGACCACGACTCCCACCCACTTGCCAGAGACGCGTCGCCCTTCACCGAGATCCCCCACCCAAGACACGCAAAGCGGGATAGCGTCGCGTTCCACGAGCCCGAAAGCCCTGGTTCCGACATCACCTTTGACGACTGGGATGAGCACGACGAGAGGGCCGACAGAATGCCTTCGGATTTGAGATCGAGCCAGGAGCGCGAGCGGGACGGCTTGAGTCCGCTGCTGGGTCACAAGGCGACTGATGAGGGGAGCGAGGAGAGACCGGGCCTGAGTCGGAGGAGCACGCACACGTTCCATGAGCGCGATCCGGAGACCCAGGCGCACTTAGAAACGAAGAAGCGGTACACGTACGCGGCCATCTTTCTGGCCCTGAGCCTGGTCAGCTTCACGGTGCAGACGGAGACGGCTGTCTATATCCAGCATGAGCTCAAGTGGGAGAAGCCGTATTGCATGTTGTAAGTCTTCCGTCCTCGACCCCAAGACACGTAGGCCCCCTAGACAATATGCTGACTATGACAGATACTTTACCCACGGCTCCTGGATCTTGCTATGGCCCGCCCAGCTCTTTCTTCTGCGTCTACAGAAATTGTCCGAACCCTTCCCCGTCTTCTGGCGCCGCCACGTCCAGCTCCTCCGCCAGACCGCCCTCATGGTCCAGCACCAGACCCTACACCCCTCGGTCCGCCAGTCCCAGACCTCTCCTGTACGATATATGATCAAGATGACGGCATTTATCACATGTGCCCTCACCGTCGCCGGCGGCAGCTGGTATGTCGCCGTGAACCTGACCACCGCCAGCGATCTCACAGCCATCTACAACTGCTCCGCCTTCTTCGCCTACGCATTCAGCATTCCCCTACTGCACGAGCAACTCCGCTTGAACAAGGTCGTCGCCGTGGCCATCGCTATTCTCGGTGTCTTCATTGTAGCCTACGGCGACACTACGCCTGCGAAGCACGGCTCCAAGTCTGGCGGCGGCGCTGGCGGCGAGAAGGCTCCCCCTTCGCATGAGGCGGAGAACCGTGCCATTGGCAATCTGGTCATCGGCATTGGGAGTGTGTTGTACGGCTTCTATGAAGTGTTGTATAAAAAGTTGGCTTGTCCGCCGGATGGCTGTGCGCCTGGACGCGGCATGGTCTTTGCCAATACGTTTGGAAGTATGATTGGACTGTTTACTGTTCTTGTGCTGTGGGTGCCATTGCCGGTCCTGCATTACATGGGCTGGGAGGAATTCGAGTTACCCGTTGGCAAGCAGGCGTGGATGATGGCCATTAGTGTGGTGGCTAATGCGAGTACGTACACTCCTCTTCCCACTTTCTAGTGTCCGGTCTAGTGCTAACTATATCCGCAGCATTCTCCGGCTCCTTCCTCACCCTCATCTCCCTTACGTCCCCCGTCCTCTCCTCCGTCGCCGCCCTTCTCACCATCTTCATCGTCGCCATCGTCGACCAGCTTCTCCCGCCTCCTTTGAACAGCCCTCTCACGCCGGCGGCGCTGGTAGGCGGGCTCTTCATCATCGGAGCCTTTGGCTTGCTTTCTTGGGCGACGTATTGGGAGATGGATGAAGAGAGGCGGAAGAAGCTAGAGGAGAGTGGGAGTGATGTCGATGATTAAACTTCTTGATACATGCTACGTTAGGAAAGACCAGGCTTGTTGGAGTGGTTTTTCCAAGACCCGCGGTATGCTGGCCGCGGGTTCGGCTCAAAACAGCTGCCCCGTTTGGGTGAGTTCGATAGACTTGCTTTCCTTTGTATACTTTGCATCAACTGCATGGATGGGATGTGCATATGCGCGGCTTGAGACGCACACTGGGCGGTTCGGTTTGGCTTCATGGTGCAGTTGGTGTGTACCCAGCTGCTTGTATATCTAGGCGGCGTTTATGGCGCGGGAAATGGGTCCAAGGCTACACTCCTAGCCTGTAGGACGGAGTAGGGTATCTAGAGTTGGCCCACGTTCAGTCTATATCCTTTACCTCTAAAACGGTACATATGCCGGTCCAGTCCCCCTCAGTTCTAGTCGAAAGGCACTCTCCTCAACCTCGCTCCAGCGCCCATCTTCCTCTCCTCCCCCTCAGCCCCGACCGCCGCAGGAACTCTGATCCCGCAACAATCGCCCCACCCCACGCTAGCATGCACATGTCTTTTCCCATCCCCGTCATCAAACACAGTGACTTCACCGCCCTCTTCGTCCTCACTCTCCGGGCCCATATCATAGTCCGTCTCTCTACTCATCCCATCCTCAGCCGGTATCAAAGTCCCAAACAGAAAATGCTGCATGACCGGTAACTTCTCCAGTATTTCCTTGACAAACATCTTCCGCATCCCCGCTTCAATCTTCCCCCAGGATTTCGCCGCGCTGATGTCGTCGAGCATAGGGCTGTGCCAGCGGAGACCTTCGACGGACTTGACTGAGTTGACGAAGGAGACTTGGTCGAGGTAGAGGTAGTTTGCGGCCTCTTCTTCGAGCACGAGTTGGTTGTGTATGCTTTTGGGGGTTATGTAGGGGTGGTGCAGGAGCTGGGATGCGCCGAACAGGAAGGGGAGGAATTGGTAGTCGTCTAGACCCCATACGCCATGGCTGCCAGCGGGCTCGAGGTAATACGCCTCCTGTATGCGACGCATGAGACGGAGATACGCCGGTAGCACGACGAGCGCGAGGCTGGGGAAGGCGGAGTCCGGCAGGATGGAAATGCGGTTCAAGCAGAGGAGCCAGAGGTAGAAGTTTAGTTCGTGGCCGGAGCCGTAGTCTATTCTGCGCTTGTTACCGAAGCTGTGGAGGAGGTAGGCCGAGACTTCATCGACCTGCGGTCTGGAGGTGAGATCCAGGTCCGAGTGCCATGACGGGAGTGCGGCTTCGACCTTGTCAAGGAAGGTGCGGAAGATGGGGTTGCCGAAGCGGGAGCCCGTGTCTTCGGGGGGACATTCGTCGAGTACGGCTTCGGCCTTGGAGAGTATGCCGAGTACCTTCTTGACGACTGGCTCGCATTCGTCTTCCTTCACGCTGGTTGTAGGCCGATCGCGTACGCTGTCTGCGATGCCGAACACGAAGCCTGTGACGAGCTTGCACGTCGAGCTTTTCAGGAACAGCGCGTGGTCTTCTGGACTCAGTATTCTGCGCGAGGGTGTCGCGTAGGTGTGGTTGTCTAGCTGTGGTGGCGGGGGGAGTGCGGGCGTGGGCGGGGGAGGGGCAGAGGGGCCATCGCGGCGGGCGCCTGGGGCGCGTTGGTGGGGGATGAGTTTGGGTATTTGGGCGGAGAGCGCGGGTGGATGCGGATTCGTCATTGTGTCGGTGTGCTGCGGGTGTGGGTGTGTATATTGGTGGTAGTGGTTTGTCGATGGGTTGCTGCATAGACGAAGCTCCAAGGGCTAGCTGAGGTGGCAGACGGACCGCCGCTCCGGTGCATTTACTCCACCATACTCCATACCATATCATCGCATTTCGCAGCGACAACACGACGGACAGCAACTGAAAAGCTACAGAGGTGACGTTAGTGCATCTGCCGGAGAACACAAGTGGCAGGCGCGATAGACAGCCTTTCATCTATCGTCGGAGGGGCAGTTCCGAATTGATTCCCCGCCCCTTCCACCGAGCGGCGAGTCTAGAAATAGAAGGTATGGTCAGCACAATGCCGAGGTTGGCTATATGAGGGTGCATGTCATTTCTCCGCCGGTATGAAACAGGGCCGAGGATGACTTGTAAAAGTACTTGGTGGACATGTACCCATGCAGCGCGGAAGACAAGGAATAGTAATGGCAATAAAATCAAGAACCCGAGAAGGTCGCATTACAGTCTATTCGATCTCGTGGTATCATCCCCCTCCACCCGTTCCGCCAACATGATTTCACCACCTATTTCTTCGCCAACTCCTTCTCAATATCCGCCTTCAGAGCCTCGGGCTTCGTGGTACTAGCCCACCTCGCCTTGACCTTCCCGTCTTTCCCCACGAGGAACTTCTCGAAGTTCCACTTTACCCTCTTCAGTCCCATCATACCGGGCTTCTCGCTCTTCAGCCACTCATACACCGGATCCGCCTCATCCCCATTGACATCCACTTTGCCCAGCACCGGGAAGCTCACGCCATAGTTGACCTGGCAGAAGCTCTGGATCTCGTCGTTGGAGCCCGGGTCCTGCGCGTTGAATTGGTTGCATGGGAAGCCGAGGATCTCGAAGTCTGGGTTGGATGCTTTCAGGTCTTTGTAGAGGGTTTCAAGGCCGGCGAATTGGGGCGTGAAGCCGCATTTGGAGGCCGTGTTGACGACGAGGACGACCTTGCCCTTGAGCTTGCTGAGGGGGTACTCGCTGCCTTTCTCTGCGGCGCTGTTAGCTTTTGTCTGCTGCACATCGCATGCCGTCTTCCGAGCGGGCCGGTAGCAGGGCAGACGTACTATCTTTCGGCTTGAAGTCGAAGAAGGTTGTTGCCGAAGCCATGGTTGCGAAGGGTGCTCGATGCTCGGGTATATGGTTTGGTACGAGTGTTTTATCTCTACGGGTAGAGAGCGAGATGGCAGATGAGTGTGTCGAAAGCGGAGCTCTCCGGACGACGAGTCGGTGTGGTAGTAGCTGTTTGCCGGGAGGGGCGACACGAACCCGAAGCGGGGCAACGCAAGACGTGCGGCGCATTATGTCACATGTGAAGCGAACTTTGCATTCGACTCGGGCCTGGTTGTCAACTTTGATGTGCTAGACCGTGGCCAGCTTACAAAACAAGCTTCTGCTGCATATTCGCCGAGGTACTTCGCACGAGCTCATTGCTGGGGTGCGGAAGCTCGGGGCGATGACGTATGCACGCCTCTGGGCCCGGACCAAACGTCTCGCCGAGCAGTCGCAACTCAGTACCTCACAGTTCAGCAAGCTGGGAAGATAATTTGGCTTTGGACAAATAGAAAAATACTGTGTACTACGAAGACCATGTATATCCAAGACCACCAGCCATACGACTGGGCGGGGCAGCCTTGCGATGCCCGCGTCTATCTTCTTCCGTCAAGCAAACAACGATAGCAATCTACGAATGAAAACAAAGCAATGTGATATCTAGGCGCGGACCACGCTCCATATAAGCAGCAAGTTCGAGGAACGCTTAGCGTCTGTCCACAACTTCTGATCAAGTCTACCAATCAATCAACGATGACTCGCTGCGCTGACATCTTGTACTTCGCAATCCCCGGTCCATGGCTTGGACACGGCCTGGATATCCCATACGAAGACCGGGTGGTCCGTAGCAACATTCCGGGGTAAAGTTGTCCTTCCGAGCTGGAGGACTGGGGCAGTCTGATTCCATTGGGGCTGGTCCATCGTGGCCATAGGCTCCAGCATACAAATAAAAATCCAGTAGGGGGGAGTCCAGTGTGGGAACAAACCTTCACGGTGGAGCCGACTCTATACGTGGACCTGTCCTTTTCACCCCGAGCATTGCTTGTGCGCCGTCGCCACCTGGAACAACTCGACCATAGTCTGCTTCAGCTGATCCCTCGTCGCTTTCGCGAGGTCGTCAGGGCTGTCGACAGCGCTCAACATGTCGATCATCTTCTGCTTCTTGCTCGAGAAGTCTTGGTGAAACTGGTTGCGCTTCTGCTCAAGCACCTCTTGATGACTAGGCTCTGCGGGCTTGGGCTCAGCCAGCTTAGCCTTACGCTTCGGAGCACCGTCGTCGACAAGGGACTTTCGCTTCCGTCCAGCGGCTTTGCGCGCGACCGGAGCTGGGCCTTCTCTTGGGGGCGAAGACGGGTTTGGGTTCTCGGGGTTCCAGCCGTGCACTCTCTTCATGTGGTCGAATGCATTGTATCGGCGAGGAAAGCCATGGCCCGCTCGGGACCGGTCGCACTCTTGGTAGTAGCAAAGGTGTGGTCGGTCCCCGTGGCCGTGCATCCCATGGTTCTCTCGCTCGTGACGAAGGAGGCAGGCTGTGGACGAGAACTTGACATCGTCGCACTTCTCTCTCTTGCATCGGAAAGGCTTGATGTGCGAGTCGAGGAATTTGCTTGGACCAGTTAGCAACCCATATCAGCAATCATCATGATCAACGTACTCAAAATTACACTTCAGGTTTGTTCTCTTGTGGGAGCAGTTCGTCTCGACCTGGAACGGGCATGCATACAGTCCGTCCGCCTCGGGTACCGTGAGGTAGAGAGGGTCGGTTCGGGCGCTTTTGGTGCGTTCTTCCTCGTATTTCTTGGCCTCGCCCGGCGACAGCGAATCGAGACCTTCGTCTTCTTCTTCTTCGTTGATCGAGGGCGTGGGCAAGAATGGGCGAGCATTTTCCTCTCGTTTGGTTCTACTGGCTGATAAGCGTGAGTACACGCATGTGGGCAGTAAGTCTCACCTCGTCTCCGTGTGTTGTTGATGGAAATCTGCGTCTGCATGAAGGCGCGTGTCGGCCGTACTCGGAGGTGATGTGGCGTACGCGCTGATTGCTGTGGATTGTGCCGACGCTCGTCGCGGATCGTGTGCCGCCACAAAAGATGGGGAGCTGTGCGCAGCAGGCAAGGTGGAAGTACTAACCATGGATACGGGTTGTGGCTGCGATAGTGCTTGCATGTCGAACATGCTCGGTGCGACATCTTGCTGAGAATTGTATGTCGCAAGTGGAGCAAGCGACGCTGCAGTGGGCGTGTCCCACGATGGGAATCCCATTCCGTATGGGTGCATAGATAAGCCACTCGAAGTCGTGTCCGCGTTCAAGTATGGTGAAAACAATTCCTGTTCCGCAGACATATCAGTATTCCAAGGGGCATCCAGTCCTTCCATTCCTTCCATTCCTTCCATTCCTTCGGCATGGTTCGTCTGGTGGAAGCTCGACTGCTCCGGAAAGGGTGTGGAGTTGCCGGGGCCCAACATGGGGGATGTCAGGTTGCTTCCGGGGAACTGGTTGTGCATTGCACTAAAGTCATAAGCAGGCATCCACTGATTTCCATCCGGTCTGGTGGTTCCGCGCTGGCTGCGCCCTGTCTGGCTCTGATAGGCACTGTCCATGCTATGCTCGGAGACAGTATCCTTGGGCTCAAACACATCGAACCCGTTCGGGGCGTTTAGGTTTGATTTGAACATGAAATCCAGGCTGGAAACGGCTGGCTCCTGTATGTCCTCTCTCCACTTGGAAATGTCTACGGCCGGGGTGTATGAACAAAAAGAAAGATTCTCCGGTGGATCGCTGCGACGCGAGGGTCAGTTTCGATCAAAGCAACGCAAGAAAAAAAAGGTCCGTGTAAATTTGAGTACAAGAATAAAGGGAAACCGCTTAGTTAGTAGCCGTGCGCATTGCGGGAGCCTAGACAACAAGCTATTAGCACAGGACGTAGCACAGGACGACGCACAAGAGACGTCACGCACCTAGTGATGGTGCCAGTGAAAGGCTGCGATGCCAGGATTTGTCGATGCGGTTCTTGGTGGTGTGGTCATCGTTCAGGCCTAGAAAAGTTTCTCGTTATACGATCCAGAGGGGTGCGCGGCTTCCATGTGTGGTGCGTCAGGGAAACTCTATCGGTAGTCCAGCAGCAAGTACCATGGTTGTCCGACGGCTGTCATAGTCCAGGCAGAGAAATCAAAACAGGGATCCAGGGAAACATAAGCAGGGAAAGCACAATGGGCACGGCACACTCAGACTTGAACCTCCTTCAATAAGCGCGCGACAAGTCAGTACTCGGCGATCAAGGGAGCTGGGTGGATTGGCAGGCGTGTTATGCCCTGGTGTACGTACTTTCGTTGATACGACCATCCAAAGATTCTGTCTTCCATGTATGCTCTTGGGAAGCGAGGCGACTGAGTGGGTTGATCCGGTCATATCCACAGGTCGCATCCACATGGCTCATCCATGGCTCCATCCGGCAAGTGGAAGATGTTGCTCCGTGCAGAGGGACTGCTGTACAATTACCGAGCTTTGTCGCAGAGGCCTGATATCTAGGTGGCCGTCTGCCCAGTTGCCCGGTGTCACGTGACGCACTGGCTTCGCGGACAGGCTTATAGTATGCCACTAAAGAGGCGCGGGTAGTGTTGGCGCTACAGGACCCTGGAAACGGCGCCAGTCCAGCGCTCACCGACGTTTAGAAGCTCGAAATAAAAGCTCCAAACGCGGCAAGCCCAGTATCCACAGGTTGTCGAGTTTTACACCGCTGCATAGGCACGCAGCTGGGCTCCAGAGACCGGGCAGTAACAGAAGAAAAGTGGCCTTCACGGATGGGTCCTTGTGGAGGGGCAGTCCAGTGGTCAAATCACCTGTGGAATCCTTGTGGCAGGCAATACCTTGGGCAACGGCTGTGGTGCGGCTAAAGCAAGCAGAAAGCAAGGAAAGTAGGAAAAGTACATGGCTTCTCGAAACACAGTGTTCAAAGCAAAGAAAGGAATAGAGCAGAGCAAAGTAAAAAAGCAGCAGATGAGAGTCGGGGATAGGACCGATGGGCAGTAAGTACCTCGTTAAGGCTCCGTTTGGGCTCCGAATTGACATCCTGAGCAAGGGCTCTTGCTGCGTCTACACTGATGAGATGGATGGGCGACGTTTGCACGAGCGTTGGCGGGTGCTGTGCGGTGCTTGCGGTGCTGGTGTCGTCGAGCGTTTGTCGTAAGAGTGCGGGAGGAGAGGGAGGGAAGGCAGGCAACGAGGTGGGCGGGAGGGACGAGGGGACTCAAACGACGGCGCCGGTCAGCCGTGCGTCTGCGTCTGCGTCTGCGTCTGGGGGGGTGTACCAATACGGGTTAGGGCCAAGTGACAACGCATCAATCCAAGAAATCCAAAAAGCGGGCCATGTCCGGTGTGTGTGCAGTCCTCTCGCTCGACCAAAAGTCAGATTGGCCGGCGGGGGCAGCCACGTTCTTATCCTCTGCACTGCAAGCGCCAGCCTTCGGCACCCTGCGGGCTCGAGGCACACGGGCGTTGCGGATTGGAAAGTGAATTGCGCAGCTGTGCTTAGTTGCACAGGGATCCGCGCCGCTTGGGGGCGCGACATGGGATCCGGCTCGATAACGCCGTCGCGGTTCTGGTGCGGGCCACTCGCTGGCTGGGCAGTGCGCGATAATTCATAACTGCGTCGTTGCGTTGCCCTGCCTATGCGCGAATAAACCTGCCCCTAGAGTGATCATGGAGTAGCACGCATCACGGTGAATTAAACGCCGGCATGGTTGAGATTGATGGCATGGCTCCGTTCCCTTGAGCCGTCCTGACAGTCCTGACAATCCTGACGGACCTGCGCCATCCCCTCCTCCCACTCCCTAGGCCGCGGATTTACTGTGCGATGGTTACCTTGGATGCGTCACTGGCGCTAGACGGCTGCATATCGACATGGCCGCATGACAGCATGGCTGCACATCTCACAGTACACAGAGCAGCGGTAGCAATCACATTGGAGACTCGTACCACCTCCAACCGGTCCCGACCTTGTCTGACGGGAGCCACGAGTGCTCTGTGGCACTCAAAGTCTAGGCAGGCTGCTTCCAGTCAGTGCGTGCCAGATAAGAAGCAATCGAGAAGAGAGGGGTGGAAAGTGATCAGATAGGAGCGAAAGACGTGCTTGTTGTGAGTCCGCAGTGGTCCGCAGACCCTCGGTTGAACTATGCTTATGTACATGGATTCATCATGGAAGTGGGAGGATGGAGGGTTTGTGGGAAATCGTACCTGATGTGACGCGACCGGATAGCAAAAGCTTGCATTAGAAGCCGCCCATTATCGACTCGGAAATCTCATCTGCACCGACCAGGGTGTGTTCGGGATGATCTCGCGGGCCTTCAGCGGGAGCAGTGCCTGACAATCCTGCCTTCCAAAGGAACAGATTCTGCAACTCAGGCAGCAGAGCCTCCAACATGGAAAAGCCTAAGATCTTCGCCACCACCAAAAGGCATGGATGAGAAGGCAGCGAGTGAGCTGGCGGTCGAGTGGCACAGCGCACAATTACCCTGAATGATCGGCAAGCCACGCTCGCTGGAGGCGTCGAGGTAATGGTGGTGTTGCAGGAAGAGATCCACGTCGACGTTTTCACGATAGGTTTTCGGGACGACCTCGGAGTGCTGACTCATCAAACAGAGTTTTACTACGGAAATGGGAACAGGATTTTGGATTTTTGTGCACGACTGTCCAAGGTTAGCTAGTCAGAGGCCGTCGAGCATGACATCAAGGTTGGCATAAGGTTTACACCGTTCTTCACAGCAACACGGCGATCTCGTGCTCTTGCTGTAGTGGAGTATGGTTACGTCATATCCTACCCGAGCTTCACCTCTGTGCGACATGAGCAGAACCACGGCCTCTTTACGTGCACAACACCACGCAGAGCAGCGCCAGGCTGCTCCATTACATGTCAAAATTTGCTAGCTTATGCAGACACATCAAGGCTAAAGTGTGAATTGTACAGGACCACAGCGTGCACTCTCGTCTCATTGACAGTGAACTAAGCATACACAACAATTGACAGGCATTAGCTTATTAATTTAGTCGAATCAACAACAGCAAGACTCTCTTATGAAGTATCGTTCAGTGGTACGTTCAATGAGTACCTCTGGTAGCTATGACAAGTCATTATGATCGCTAAATGGTACTGTCTATTGTGACGAACTGTATACAGGAAAGAACCAGATCGTTAAATGCCATATTTCGGAGAGGTGCTCTTGAAAGGATGCTTTCACGATGCCTGGGGATAGTGGACCATAGTGAGGTAAGCCGGCGCGTCGGTCTTGCAGACCCAGTCGGCGTTGCCAGTTCCGCCATGCTCGCAGGCGGTGAGGACCGTAACTGAACCCACACTCTGAACACCATTGACGTCCTGCCGCAGGAGAAGACCGCTGCGGTCGTTCTGGAAGGCGAATTGGATGTTCGACTCTGTGGTGCACTGATAGAATTGGCCAGGCTCGACCGTCTCGGTGGTTGAGCAGTTGTCCTCCACATTGCCTGCCGTTCCATAGACGTGGAAGCTCAGAGAGTTGATAGTCTCGCCGTCAAGCTTGCGAGCGATGAAGTTGTCGACCTGCCAGACATAGTCGCCGGTCTTGAGGATGGGGCAGGACTTCTGGTGGGTCTCAAGAGGAGACGCGGCGGAGAGGCCAGCAGAGGCGAGAAGGGAGGCGGCGAAGAGCTTGAACTGCATATTGATGGCTGTGTATTGGAAAGTTATTTGTACAACAAGGAGACTGTTGAAATCATGTCTAGGTAAGGCGGAAGAATAGAGCTAGGGACGATGTTTAGTGAGGTATAAAGAGAGGCGTAACTACATCCTTATGCAGGTATGCCACGTCCTCAATCATCTATACCATAGGCTCCCAGTTAATATCATAGTCTAGTCGACAGCAGCACCCGGCCAGCACCAACCGGCTAGCCAAACACGCCCGAGATGTGGGGAACAATAGAGAAGCAATAATGTACACCCCCATAAAACGTAATAGTCTATTAACAGAACATAAGAAGCTCTCGGAGCCAGCACAGTAATGGACACGACCCGGAAAATGTAACGCAGCGCCAACCGCAACCGACGACTCGTTGCCAGAGTAAGTGTTCTGAGGTCCTGATCGAGCGGCATGACTATCGCGAGATTTGCCTCTTGTACGAGCATGCACAGATGCTTGAGTTAGTATCCATTCATCGATGAGACCAGGGACTAATTCATGCCACAGATTTCTCAGGTTGCACGGTGTCTTGAAGAAGATGGCGAGGCCACCCGGAACTATACTCAGCCCGTTCAACACGAAGTGCAAGCATCAGCCTCGTGCTGTTCAACTCGCGCCGTATTCACTCCGAAGACATTGGGCTCACTACCTCAAGTTAGCGGTCGTTAGCACGGGTCAGAGACGTGTCAGATGTGCTATGCCGCTCTCGAAGGGCCACCACCACCCCCCACCCATTATCTCAGCACCCCTTCATCCTCTCCAACTCTCCGAGTCCTATATCTATCTCTTTTAACAAGTCGATCAATATTCGGGCTTGACGCTTCGTGTGGAGAGGCAAGCACGTTCAATCACCGAGCTCTACTCCACAAGAAGCGTCTAGTCCCTCTCTGTACCTCCGCACCACAATCCTTCAGCCTCTCATGTAATCCGATCCTTGTATACCATCCTATACATTGCCGCATATTCTCCCTCTTCCTCTTTCAAGCCATGCTTGCGGCGTGGAGAGACGCGCGACCACGGACGCAGATCGCGACGGACATGTTGTCGACTAACTGCTTGATGTGATCCACCTCCTCATTGCCAGCATCCACCAGGTTCAAATGTTCAGTTTACTAACACCACCGATGAAAGTCCAGGCCCCAGGGAGAGAATCTAGGTGATTTAAGAATGGTGAAAACAAAGAGAGCAGGTTCCTCAAAGCATGACTGTTTGCAAGCGTATGCTTTAGCATGCCCAAATACATGGATCGAAGATCCCGCTAGCCAGATTTGGAGAGATGTTATTCGTCGCCTCTTACAGCCGGAGCCTTTTCTTTGTCAAGGGGTCATCGTGACCGTACCACACAACACATGCGGACTGCGGGGAAGCGCCTAGCAGCTCATTGGCTCGATCGTGCTTCATGGTCGTGAAGCTCATACGATATCGTGATCAATGAGGGGCATGCAGATGAGCTAAATGCCCCCCGGTATGTATATACTACCCCACCTCTCGCTGGCTACCTAGCATAACTACCAACAGACAACCAACAGGTCCAACTCCTAGCAACAGGTATAAACAACAACTACAATGCCTTCCCCATTCCACCAGAAATACTCCAGCCAGACACACAAGGTGTTCGGCGATACGACCCCAGCCATGCCAGAGGGACCCAATGCCGACGCCGAGCGAAGAACGTCTTCGTCCTCGATGAAGTCGGATTCGGGCTCACCTGTCGACCAGCGACGAAGGGTACGTAGCTAGGGAACCCTCGCATCAGCTCTACTAATTGTGCAGTCGTCTGTCTCCAAGTTTGCAAACCTCGAAGCTCTGAAGCGGCGCACCGACGAGGAAAGCCTGAACAGGAGGGCCAGTCTGCACGATTCGTACGGAAAGCCCGGATTGCTCGGAAACTTGTGGAACAAGTATGTGGTCCCAGGCTCTGCGACAACTGCAAGTGCTGACGTGATGCAGCTTCACACGGGGACCAAACATGATAAAACCAACGACTGCGCAGAAGGAGCCAAAGGACACAACAACCTTGAGCCAGTAAGGCTATCTATCGTACCATGGGTTATGTTGGCTGATTGCCTCTGAAGACGCGACTTGCTGTGGAGAGATTAAAGATTGAGATGATGGCCCTATCTTTCTTCGTTCCTTGTTCTGCAGCAAACCCTTTGTACGATATGAGATTGTTGAGAGACGAGACGTGGTGGTTGGTTTGATACCTTTGTACCTTCTAGTTCTGTAGCTTCAATAGCATGACGTATAACGATCCGAGCTAGTCCCCATATAGACGGCTGACGGAGCTTGGGCCATGCGGGGACTGGGAGTTTCTCATTCGCTGGTGTGTGCTGACGTAGCGTGTTCAACCTGTGATTTCGCGACGTACGGCAATACGCCCAAACAGAAGGAAACACATACATAACTAAGCCATGGCAACAAATACCCGTTCACGATCCCCGTCCGGTTATCCGGACTCAACGCCGATTAACCTCAATCGACTGCTTTCGCGGCTCGAGCGCACAGTGCTGGAAGACCCATCACCACAACTCCGCTCATCAAGCTACGAGCGGGCACGCGTCGGCGCTGTGAGTTTTTGCAACAATAGCATATGATCCTCCTGCCCGCACTGCTGACACATGGCCAGAACATCGAGCATGCGCGGACACTACTCCTCAGCCTCGAACACTCGGCCGCCTCACTACCGACCAAGTCGAAGAAGTCGGCCCTGCAGACCGATCTCCAGCAGAAGCGGGACCTCCTCAAGCAGCTAAACCAGCGGCTGTACGAGCTCAATCAGCTTGACGACGACGACTCGGATTTGGACGGCTCAGCAGACTCGGAAGACGAAGACCGCGACAACTTTCCCTCGTACGCTCCTCACGTGAAGGCCGACGCCGGGCTCGACGTTACATCAACCTCAGGGCAAGGCAACGAAGCACTGGAGGATGCAGCACGGAATCTCACATCAGAAATGCGGCGGAGGGGCGGCAAGAGCGGACCAGAGGCAGCATCGGCGACGGGCAACTCTCTCTTCCCCGCGAAACCCACGGCGACAACGAGCGAAACAACAGACGCTGCGCTATCACATGATCGCTCCGAGCAGGATGGCTTGACCAACAGCCTACTAGAGATGGCCAAGCAGCTCAAACAGCAGTCGATACACTTTGGCCAGACGTTGGAGGGCGACAAGAGCGTGCTCGACCGCACCGTGTCAGGACTGGACACGAGTTCACAGGGCATGGATGCGGCAGGACAGCGCATCGGCACCCTGAGAAGGATGACCGAGGGCAGGGGTTGGTGGGATCGCATGAAGCTGTATGCCATGATCTTTGGCCTGTGGGTAGTTGCCTTCCTGATCGTTTTTGTGGGGCCCAAGATCAGATTCTAACAACAGACACAAATGCCAAGAAGATGCCTGCACAGTACACAGTTACATGAGGCGCTGTGAGCGGTGCTGGTATTTCCGTTCGGCGTGCTGCATGTTGCATCTCCGCATGCCCTACCTTGTAAGGCTAGCCCCCGGCCCTAGTTCGCCAATCTCTTGGCCAGATCGACTTGACGACAACAACAAAGCGCAACCACCAACAATTGGCCCACTCGTAATACTCCAACTATCCCTCACTATCGCTATGGAGATGTTCCAGCTGGGCTCTCGGGGTGAGTCTTGGATGTAGCCTCGACGCTATAACGCTAACGCGCGCAGCCCTCAACCACGCTTCTGCCGACACAGAACAGGAATACGACCGTCTTCGCGACCTCGCCCGCCAAGAAGCCGCAAAGAGATCCTCGTGCTTCGATCGAGCGCACCAGGCCTACGAATCTGGCGACGGAGCGCGCGCCCACCAGCTCAGCGAAGAAGGAAAGCAACATGCCGCGCAAATGGACAAGTACAACCGGCAAGCGCGCGACTTCATCTTCCGTGAGAACAATGCCGAGGGGCGAGTGCCGGGCGACACTATCGATTTGCACGGATTATTCGTAGAGGAGGCTGAAGACGTGTTGGAGGAGAGGATCAGGGCGGCCCGGAGCCAGGGTCAGACACACCTCCACGTAATTGTTGGCAAGGGAAACCATTCAAAAAACCATGTGCAGAAAATCAAACCGAGGGTGGAACAGGTGTGCCGCGAGATGGGATTGCAATATGCGACCGAGGAAAATGAGGGCAGGATGTATGTCAACCTGCAAGGCGGAGCTGTGCATGGCATGCCACCACCGCCGCAGGCCCCGAACAATGGGGGCTATCCGGGGCAGCACGGTGGGCAGCAGCACGGAGGACAACATCATGGTGGACAACAGCATGGAGGACAGCAGCATGGTGGACAGCAACAGAACCAGAATGACGACCTGGAACAGGCCGTCAAAAAGGGGCTACCCAAGCTGTTCAAGGCGCTCAAGGGATGTTGCATTGTCATGTAGACGCCTTTCAGCGCCTGGTATGGTTCGTTGGTGTGATGATACCCAGGTGGTCTGTGTTTGGTCACATGTATATCGTAGGGTGGTTGACGCATACAAAACAATTGTTACCTTTTCTAGAAACATGACACTTCTTCGGCAATATTCATCGCAGCTGATGCGGTGCCTGGTGTCTATGTTACGCCTTCTACTGCTGCGTCAACATGGCCGATAACATCAATGGGTGAGATCGCAATCTTCGAACAAAGGAGTGTCCGCAGGCAATGTTGAGCTTCCGATACCCAACAAGCGACTCTGCGACGCTGTTGCCTTGTCTCGAGCGAAACGTTTTACAGGCGACATGATTACGCTAGAGACCATCAGAGCGTGTATATCGGTTGAGGGATACCACCGGTACCATTGCCGTTCGGACCGAGCCTTAGTCGTGGGACGGTTGATAACACTCTACCTTTTCAGCTTCACCATATTCCCACTACAACTCTTTTTCAAGAAACTACTAGAAAAGAGATGAGAATACATCTAATCCAATGCGAGATTTCCGCTTCAGAAATGACGAACATCTGCTGCTGTGACTCCCATCTGTTCCCAATGCATCGTCCCAGTAAGATCAATGTTGAGGTGTGTAATCCAGCGGTTCATGTTGGCTCTGCCTTGCCATTCGCATCTCACGATCGGGCTCCACTCAGGCTCGAGATACTAGCAGCTGGGTACTGGCTGGCGCCCTTTGCCCAACGAACCTGCCATCCAGCGATCATCAATATTGACGCTATTGACTAAGCCAACAACGGCTGTTGCCCATCCCTTCTTGGCCAGCCTGCTTGAACACCCCTGATTCCTACTTGCCTCTTTGTCTTTGCAAATTATCGAGATCCGCCTATCTCAATTGCGTCCTTACTGCTACTCTCTCACAACCCTCTCACAACCACAACAACTCATCCCAAACTACATCAGCCATGTCGGAAGAGCGCAGACGCATCTTCAGCTCACTGGGACGGCGCAGGGGGTTAAGCATCATTCCAGAGGAATGCGAAAGCTCCCGGTCCGAGAAGAACAGTCACTTTGGCACAGACGAGAAAGTAGTGCACCCCTACCGCTTTCCCGCACATCAGGTTCATTGCCCACTAACACCTAAACAGCAATCGCATCCTAGGTCCCCGAGCCTCTCCTCAATCACACAATCGCCCAAGTTCGGGCTGGCGCAGAGATCGCATTCCGCCCGGCGACAACCCGTGGACAGTGAAACTCGTGCACTAGGCGGCTGTGTAGCCGCATCAATATGCCTTCAACAGTCCACTGGGCTGCAACCCACCGCTGCTCCCGAATTTTCAGGCGCAACGTCTGCGATGCCCGTGCGGCAGAACAGCAACCCATTAAAGCGAGGGTTTCACCGAGCGCTTACTACCTTGGGACGTCGGAAGCCAAAGGCAGAGAAGGCTGTCGAAGAGGGAAAGGAGAAGAGAAAGAATAAGGTCATGGCGGTGCAAGTCGACTGCGGCTCAGCCTTCAATCTCTCATCAATTGTCAAATCTGTGCATCAGTCCTCAGAAACGCAAGAAATTGACGGGTTCCTCCAGCTGGCCGCAATCGCAGACAGGACTCCGCGCCAGAGCGCCCTGGATGCGAAGAGGTCGAGCATTGCTGTGAGCAGTATCATCGATCTGAGTGGTGCGGATTGGGATACTGCACGCTTCTACGCGGGGGATCTGGCTTCAGAGGAGATCTATAGGATGGATAGGGAGCAACCGGTTGTGAATGCTGAGCCGGAATCGTCGTGTGGGTTCTTTGGTTCTTATGATGGGTCGCGTACTGCTGGGCAACGGAGGACGGGTCGTCCTGCTCGGTACTGGGGAGCTGGGGGTAATCGGAAGAGGATGGAGACGGGGTTCCTTCCGGACGTACCTTCTCGGTCCCCGTTACGGGATACTCACCCCGCGCCGGCGCTCACTGAGTCACGGACTGGATCTCCTTTGGAGCAGGATACTGTTGGGTATTCACCAGACCCCAGTCGTGCCGACCAAGAAGAGCCCCCAGCCACGCCTGTTACCACCTCGGACGAAATTAGCGATGATATCTCCGAAGATATTGATGCTGGGTGGACGGTCAGTTTTCTGGAGCGTGCCCGTGTGTTGATCAAGCCGAATGCCGACTTTGAGATTTCGAACGGTGGCTGTCCAGAGGAACAGCAAGATTTTGATTAGGCAAGAACACAGTAGGGCTGTCCAATTAGGATGGGTTGTTGATTTGGAGGAAGAGATGGCAGCGTTGTGTGAAGAAAGACCAACTTAATTGTACGTTCACGCCAAGGAATTCTCTTCAATTCGAAAGTCGATTTTCCAGCAGGTCCAAACCCATCTCCTTCGTGAAAACCTCCTCGCGTTCTTGATGCCTGATGTTCATTAGAAATGCGTGTGGCATGTTTAGCTGAGCGGTGACGTCGGGAGTCGTTCAGATGTTTCCCCCTCACCTAATTACTCTTCCGGATGGTCTGAGGCTAGCCGGACTAGGACTTACTTGTCGATCTTCGTTGCCCATCTCCAACTCTTTTCAATCTGTATCCCCGCTGCATCCCCCTCAAATTCTTCGACCCAGATGAGGCAGGTATAATTAGACGACATTGCTAAGCCACACGACGATCCGTCGAACCAAAAACCATGGATGTACTCGCGACAACCTGTAAGCCTGATTCGTCCAAATTTCACCCAATGCTTGCAACCCCAGGGGTCCGATCCAACCACCTTCCTCTTGCCTCGCATCTCGCCCAATCCTCTGTTTTGAACAGCACCGGCTAAGCATCCTCCTTTAGTCGACTATATAAACCAGGCATGGTTCGCGAACAATGGCTCATCCGTTTCATTCGTCGCCATGCCCGCCTCATTCACGTCGCTCAGAGCTCTTTACGTTCTCTGGGCCAGTATCTCCTATTGGGCGACGGCACAGAATGTTTCGGACTGCCCCGGATATAGCGCGAGCAACGTGAAGACATTCGATGGTGGTATGACGGCGGACCTGACGTTGGCTGGAGAAGCATGCAATGTCTACGGGAAGGACCTTCACGACTTGACTTTTAAGGTGGAGTACCAGACAGGTGCGTTTATTTTCTCTTCACGCGCACCAGAAGTGGCTGGTATGCAATGTTCGCGGAAATCGGGTTCAGGCGCGTCTCGTCGTTCCATTGGCTTGGACCGAGCTACCCACTCGCTTTCGCCCGAAAAACGAGAAGCTTCGGCGAGCATTTAGATTCCAAGAACTGAGGAGCTAACGCATTGCAGATTCTCGTCTGCATGTTATGATATACGATAAGGCCGAGGATGTATACCAAGTACCTGACTTTGTTGTACCGCGACCCGGGGGCTCAATTGGATCCAACGCGTCTTTGCTAGAAGTCTCGATAGAAGAGACTCCTTTCAGCTTTACGGTTACGCGCAAGAGTAATGAGGAAGTCCTGTTCACTACGAAGGGCTCCAATATCGTCTTCGAAGACCAATATGTCCGGCTTCGAACTTCGTTACCAGACAATCCTTCACTGTATGGATTGGGCGAACACACAGATCCTCTAAGACTTCCGACTTCGAACTACGTCAGGACCTTTTGGGCTCGAGACGCAGGCGCTGTACCGTTGAACACTAACCTCTACGGGAACCATCCGGTTTACTTTGAGCACAGGGCCACGTCCGGAAATAGTCATGGTGTGCTTCTTCTCAGCAGCAGTGGCATGGACGTCAAGATCAACAACGACAATGGCCAGTACCTAGAGTACAACACAATAGGCGGGGTCATTGACCTATACTTCCTAGCCGGACCCGCGCCGTTCGATGTTGCGCGAGAGTACAGCGAAATTTCAAAGAAGGCGGTCATGATGCCATACTGGGGCTTTGGATTCCACAACTGTCGATTTGGATATAAGAGTGTTGAGGAAGTTGCTGCTGTTGTGGCCAACTATAGTGCGGCGAAGATTCCGCTCGAAACAATGTGGACTGGTACGTGTCTGATCTTGCTGCGCGCCTGGTGCTAATTTGCGTAGATATCGATTACATGGACAAATACAAAGTGTTCGTATTTGCCGTATCACAAAAGCGGTTTGAAACAATGCTAATGATTACTTGTTGTCTAGATTCACCTTAGGCGAGAACTTTCCGCTTGACAAGATGCGGGATTTCGTGAGCACCCTACATGCGAATGACCAGCATTACATCCTCATGGTCGATCCAGGTAGTTACTCCCATTGACCTCACATAAGACCAATGGCTAATTGGTCTAGCTGTCGCATATCAGGATTATGCTGCGTTCAACGATGGTGTCAACGCAGATGTATTCTTGAAAGTGGAAAACGGCAGCATCTACAAGGGCAAGGTGTGGCCCGGTGTCACGGCGTTTCCTGATTGGTTTCACGAAAACGTACAGAGCTACTGGAACGGCCAGTTTGAGACATTCTTCGACGCAGGCACCGGCATAGATATCGACGCTTTGTAAGTGGACTATATGTAATGTGTGCCGAGAAGACAATACTAATTGCGACTTGCAGATGGATCGACATGAATGAGCCAAGCAACTTTTGCGAGTGGCCCTGCGATAATCCGGAAGCAAAGACGGAGGCAGAGAGCACACTAGATGCTCGCAGCCTCTCCCCACGGCAAAGCAATAGCACCGGATTAATGAAAGGACTACCTGGTCGAAACCTCATCGACCCTCCGTATAAAATCCGCAACGAAATGGGTTCGATAAGTAACAAAACTGCTCGGACGGACCTCATACATCAGGGAGGCTGGGCCGAATATGATACTCATAACCTGTGAGCAACATAATGGTGTCGCAGAAGCCTTAAGCTGATGTCTACACAGATATGGTACAATGATGAGCCAGAAGAGCCAGCAAGCTATGCTCAAGCGTCGTCCCGGGAAACGACCAATGGTCATCACTCGCAGCACCTTTGTTGGCGCCGGCAGCTATGTAGGTCATTGGCTAGGCGACAACTACTCGGCGTGGGACCAGTACATCTACTCTATCCGCCATTTACTCCAATTTGTTGCAATCTTTCAGGTCCCAATGGTAATTTCACCCCTTCTTCCTTTGGTACAATGTCACAGCTAATACAAGTAGGCGGGTGCTGACGTTTGCGGGTTTCTCGGTGATACGTCAGAGAACTTGTGTGCTCGCTGGACGGTGCTCGGTGCTTTCTATCCCTTCTACAGGAATCATAACGTCGACAGCGCGATATCGCAGGAGGCCTATCGCTGGGATTCCGTGGCTGCTGCTGCTCGCAAAGCAATCGATATCCGGTATCGGCTTTTAGACTACATATATACCGCTATGCATAGGCAGACGGTCGATGGAACGCCCATGTTGGCACCAGTGTGGATGCACTACCCCGACGACACGGCAACCCAGGCCATCGACGCGCAGTTCTTCTATGGACCTTCACTACTTATCAGCCCTGTCACTCAAGAGGACGCGACTTCTGTCACCTTTTACTTGCCGAACGATATCTTCTACGACTTTTCTACGTTCAAGAGGACGAGTACTTCAGGTTCCAACGTTACGTACTCGGACGTTCCTTTCTCGGACATTCCTACGTAAGTGCGAACACCCGCTTCTACGACGCTGACTAACCGTATGCCCCTATCTAGTCACATAAAAGGCGGTTCCATCATCCCTGCCAGAATCAACAGTACCAACACGACGACTGCGCTCCGTGATATCGACTTTGAGCTTCTCGTCGCGCCTGATAAAGATGGAAAGGCTACCGGGTCTTTGTACCTCGATGACGGGGAAAGCATTGAGCAGAAAGAGACTAGCGAGATTGAATTTCGTTTCGAAGATGGGAAGGTTTTGGCGAGAGGTACGTTCGGGTTCAAAACGAGCGTTAGGGTGAAAAGTGTTACGGTCATGGGAGACGGAGAGCCGGTCAAATATGACGTAGGTAAAGGGTTAGAGTCGGGTTGGGAGCATGTTCTCAAGTCTGGCGGTTCTTGATATATACTATTGCGCGTATTGCAGACGCCCATGATGTGCTTCCTTCGTCCGAGTGTGGCCTTCCACAGTCTTCTTGAGCGACCTTCGGCGGGTCGTGTCGCAGACGTGTAAATATTAGAAATACAGGACCATAGCGAGTTCGGTCATGAAATCGATGCTTAAGCGGGATCCTGGCGCCTAAGCTCAGACCTCCGCAAGAAGTTGCCGTGGACCATTGGAACCGTTTAGGTGGGCAGCATTTGACAGGTGACTTGTCGAACAACCAAACTCACCCAGAAATAGACGGGAATAAAACTGCACGCGGTTTCGTGTTGACTCATTGCAATACTGAATCATCTTGAGCTTTGGCTGCAATATGGTATAAGCCAGTATCAATCTAATGATGTTCCGCGGGTCCAAGTCGTAGGTTTTTCATTGTGCTGTTTCACTGGATAAAACAAAGCCAATCACGGCTTCAAGGTAGTGGAACAGAACCACAGTGAAACGTTTGTTCACTACCTTCAACATGCTCGCAAGGTAGATCGTTCCACTTAGAAGGTTCCACGGTATCATAGTCCGTCACTTTACGCGTGGATGTAGGCAGCGACGTACCAAATCCGGTACACTTGTCTCAAACCCCCAAAACTCCCAAGAAGCGCCACATCAAACGATGCATAATCTGACTCATGTTGGTAGGGTGCGCTTTCCAGATTGCACCCCCTATATAGCAGCAAAATCTCGATCTTCAACCGACATCCAGTTCTCATTCCTTTCAAAGACGATACATTCCACTTCTACCAGAGGACACAATATTCAGGTAGCAGCATTTATCGTGGTGTCCATATATAATCGAATGCACCCACGATGAATACACTGCCGTTCTTCCCGCCTCCGCGTACCGCCCCGATTCCGTCCTCACCCATGACCCCGCCACTCCGGCTCAAAGAACTAGAAGAACAACCGACCAGATTGCAGTGCAGCAAGATTGGAATCCTAACAGATCTGGAGCTCCACCTCACCTACAAACACGTAGGTATGCGGCAGGAGGAGGACAGTAGATGCTTCAACTGCCTAGCAGAGCAGGATCACCAGCATCGCTTGAAATGGACCGAATGCAGAGACACTTGTCCCGCTTGTCCACCTGATCGACAGCATAATGGAAGTTTCTGCCCGAGGCTTTGTACGCTCAGGAAGCAGGGGAGCTTTTGGAAGACGAGGTTGCTTGAGTCGCCGGAGCCGAGGGAGAGAAGCTGCGGAGAACATCAACAAGAGCAGGATATTTCACGACCCGAACCTCGACTTAGCAATATGACCGACGGGGCTGGTAAGCGATCTACAAACTCTCCGACACCACAAACTGGTTCTGGTATCCCGAGCTCTCGACCACAACGCTCCCAACCTCCCGGTCCATCACGTACAAGGCCACGAGTTCACACCCCTCCCCGATCACCTCGACAATCATCCTTCTATTGGCGTCGTCACCAATCCCGCTCCATTCCACTAGAACCCGTCGGCCTAAGATATCGCAACAGAGCAGAGCCTCGTTCCCGACATACCGACACTGTCTCAAAAGGAGCCCCGCCACTTTCAAAGCTCCTAGAAGATCCCAGCGCAAGAGATCAGATATTATCGGAGGCTGTTCGTCTCTTCAATGTCCTCAAACGACATCCTACTATCGATAATATCTTGCTAGATATACTGCGGCTTTCAGATACCGTGCAACAACAACCACGCGGTTATATTCACTATACACCGTCGGACGACGTGGCAAGGTATGTTGAGCACATGAAGAAGCACTTTCCGCGCTTAATCTCGCGGGGACCTTCGGCTTCTCGAATGGGCTCAAGCTCTTTTCATTTCACTCATCCGCTTTGTAATGGACCTAGGATGGGTAACCCACCGGGTCCAAGTCAGACCTCGCCTAGGAGTAAAGAGACAACACGGTTGAGCTACGATGGTTCGACACGGGACTTCTGGACTCGGGCACCACCTCCGGGCTACGTTGATTTCGACCGGGTTGACAGCGGCACAATTTCGCACGAGGGTCTACATTATGATGACCAGAATCGAGCCGAGCAATCGAATGTGTTTGGTGACGGAGTGACTGATGTTGGGCGTTCTGCTGGAGAGTCTCGGGAGAATGTAGCTATTGCATCGTTGGACGTTGTAGAGCTTACTGAGGAGGATTGGGAAGATCTGTTCAAGGGTGATGTGTAGAATGCGACAATGTTTCCGATTCTATTGCATATGGGCCATGGACCATGGTTAACCTTCGTGTTGGAATTTTGTAATAGAAGTAATGATAATAATCTGCCGATAGACTTGTCTTTGGAGCTAACTGAGAGCACGTCATATTTTGAATTACTATAACTATGTAGAAAAGCCCCAGATGAGAAGCTTTGCTAATCATATCTTTTATTCTTATTTCTTTGTATAATTACTTCTGCATCATCATAATCTTTACAAGAAGAATCAGGATTTCTTTGTGTAGTACCTCATGCAGCTCGGAGCTCACGGCAATAAGTCAATTATCAAACCCACTGGGCCCTCAGTCCAAGGCCTTCAACGTATGGCACTGCACCGAAACCCAGTGTGGCGGTTGGACAAGATTGGTAGCGACTATCAGCAACCCACAACTTCGACTATGGTCTGCGAGCCACGAGCACCGTAACCTGCTGCTGCCTTGGGAGCAGCAGTAAAAGTCTGCGTCCGCGTTTATCTCTCCCTATCACCACCATTATCACGTCTCTGCAAGCCGCAGGTCCCGACGCGTCGCCTGCATCGTCGTCCACGCACTTCAAGATTACATTGGCCCTCATCTTCGTTGGGTTGCTTTCATTCGTTCAGTCTATGCTGCTCCAAAAGCTCCAGTCTATGTCTTGAAGGTCCATATCGAAGTCGAAACCTCCTTCTATAGAAAATCCATCTGGTGGGACGGTTTGGTTGTCTCTCGCTTGTCGGAACGTTTGGATGGTCTCTGGGACAGGGTCTGTGCAGTAGGCCGCGAGCTTTTGCCGAACCTCAACAACGAAGGTCGGGTCCTCGAGCTGATGGCCGTCGTACTTGGTACGATGAGCGCTCCACGCGGCAACGATAAGTTCGGCAGCATGGAGCTTTCTCCGATCTTCCGCGAGCTCAAGAAGATCTGCGTTAGCTGTGTACACGCTGGCTAGAAGATCCCAGAGCTCTTGTGCTTTGTACATATCACTTTGATCGGACGCTTCGATGAGTACGAACATGACTGGAGCAATCAGTATACGAATCGTGCCCCAGGAGGGCCACTCACAAGCCTGCCAGGAAAACCACGCTTTAGTCAACCACCAAAACTGTATTAACGACGGCTGAGTCTGAATCGCAATAACGTATCTCAAGCTCTGCGTTGCTGCATCGAGGAGAGCAGTGCGGTCTTCGCCGCTGCTCTGCTCGAGGGCCCTGGTGTACAGGAGTCTTAGTTGCATGCCAGTGATGAAGTATCTCGCGAATAGTTGTAGAAGGACATCTAGAGGTTTGATCGGGTCGCAGTATTGCACAAACTTCTGATTGATGCCGTCTCGAAGTTGAGACATCATATCGTCTTTAGCAGCCCCAGGAAGTGCCGGGTTGGTTTGCCAGGACAGTTCAAAGCGACCATGCTTGGCGAGGAAGGTTTGACGTTGAGAGTTGAGAACCCAGTAAGTAAAGAGACAGTACGACATGCTTGTCAGGCCCGTTCTCTCTGTCGGTATGGCTAAACTGTTAGAATTGATGTCGTGGTCCTCGATATTGGAAGGCAATTGTACATCCCAGCTTGCCGTCAGTGTCATAGGTGTGAGGCCGACTCTGACAGCAAGCGCTAGATCGATATGCTGGAGCTGCCACCAGACGCGGCGACGGTCCTCTATATCCACTGGAGAAAGTCCAAGAATGGTCCCATCACGATGAAGACCAAGCTTCTCGGCATTGCGAATCGTCATGCCCATGAGTGACCAGAGACTTTGTGTGCTGAGTTTGTCGAAGCTCGCCATCTGTTTGTTGTGAGTACTAGCGCGCTCGTACGGATGGGGTTCGTACGATATAAAATATGATGGCTTTGATCACATCGAGGTCGCTCATGCAGAAGAGATTTGTGGACAGCAGAGCATCTTCGCACCGGACCTGGCATTCGGCGACGATACTGGATCTGGGCTGTTGCAATAACATCTTGGACTCACCTTCGGAGAGGCTGTTTGCGCTGACATAGTATATGGCAGTTACTAAAGCATGCTGAGTCCTAGAGAGCGCTGGCTGCAGCTCCACATCGGTCGACTTTGCACGTAGCTCATCCCATGCCCATCTATACATGACTCTGACGAGTGGCTCGACCCGTTGGCTGAAGACCCGCCAGAGGACTTTAGCGTGTTGGTGCGATACTGGTTCCACCGGCAAGCTGGTCGGGCTCTGACTGAAAGATGTGCCTGCCATTGCATGCGGCCGCGGCCGTAACGTGAAATGATGCCTGAAGCTTGCTGTATTAGACGCATTGGTGGCTTCAGGCTTCCCTCGCCAGCCCTGCCAGGCGCGACTTCAGTGGTCAACATATTTCCGGCAGTCGACGATATTGACATACTACGATTCGAGATATTGCATTTGGCCATCCTCCACTAGCATCACGGGATCGTTGCTGCACATCTCGGCTGGTGTGACTTCGCGATCTTGCTCTCTACCAGGTCGAACTGCCATAGCAGGCGATCGCATCAACGACGGTGTGCCATATGCGCGATCATTGTTCGGGTTGCCCCCGAGCTCTCGGACGAGGCTCTCGAGCTGTCGGACGCGATCAGGAGGTGTGCCGCTTGGATAGGTGCATCGGTCGGTCTTGCGCCGTTTGCAGTTGGAACACGGCCCCAATCTGTCGCAGCGGACCTTACGCTTCGCGCATGGCCTGCATGCTTGGCTGTGTGTCATAATTGTCGTACTTCGAAGTTATGTCGCGAAGTGTGATGTCGGCCGCCGAAAAGTTCGGGATGATGAGGTCATCCTGGCCTCCACTTCAGCGTCGGCATCGGTACCGAGCCCGAGCCCGAGCCCGAAACTACGTGTGCGAGATCTTTGGGTTAGTACTTTTTGGTCGCCATGCATTCTCAAAGTTATAAGAGCAGGTCTTGGCTTAGAAAGAGAAAGCTTCCAATGCCTCTCATATCCTCATCATATACCTGAGTTACCCTTTTCTGGCCCGTTACCATCCCAAAGCCCTACGACTTCCACTGCTTTTGCACAATAATGAAGTCTGAGCCAAACCATCAACCAGAGGAGCACGCTGGAGATGATGATGCAGAGTATCCGCCTTTCAAGATCGTCCTCCCGGCGATGGCTGCCATTTGGCTCGCTTTCTTCGTAGTCGCTCTGGTCAGTGAAGCATGACCATCAGGACTATCGCAACGCTGATGTTACGCAAAGGATCGGACCATTATTGGTACAGCTGTCCCTACCATCTCAAAAGAGTTCAACAGCTTTGGAGACATAGGGTGGTACGAAGCCGGCTTCCTTCTTCCGTTCTGCGTGCTCCAACTCTCATTTGGCCGCATCTACCAGTACTATTCGCCAAAATGGGTCATCGTTATCAACGTCGCCATTTTTGAAATCGGATCCATCGTTTGCGCGGCCGCTCCATCGTCCAAGGCCTTAATAATTGGTCGAGTCGTCACGGGTATTGGCGGTGCAGGCGTACCACCAGGCGCATTCATACTCATAAGTTACCTCGTCCCTATGAAAGATCGACCAAAGTATCTTGGAAGTCTTGGTTCCGTCTTTGGTATCACTTCTATTCTTGGCCCGATACTCGGCGGCTATCTCACGTCAGTCACCTGGCGGTGGTGCTTCTGGATTAACCTCCCTGTCGGAGGAGTATCCATGGTCCTCCTAGCTCTTCTTACACCAAAGTGTAGACCACCAGTCAAGAGGGCTGCGACCTGGAAAGGCAAGATCCTCGACCTCGACCCTCTTGGTTTCATCCTGATCGCACCATGCCTCATTTGTTTGTTGCTAGCCATCCAATTCGGCGGAAAACAATACAGCTGGAGAAGTGGAGTGGTGGTTGCCTTGTTCGTACTCGCTGGCGTCTTTGGAATAGCTTTCACCGTATCTCAGATCTGGCGCGGAGAGAACGGCACGATGCCTCCTCGTATCCTTTTGCAGCGCAGCATCTTGTCCGGTGCAATAGCTAGCATAGGAATTGGCTCGGTCCTTGTGCTCTTCGCCTTTTACCTGCCAATCTGGTTCCAGGTTATTCAGGGCAAATCACCGCAGAATTCTGGTCTAGCACTGATACCGCTACTGCTCAGTGTGGTCTTCGCAGTCATCGTCAGTGGCATCTTCGCGAGCGCTGTGGGTTACTATGCGCCATCCCTAATCGTCGGAGCCGCCATTACTGTTGTGGGTGCGGGCCTGGTCTCAACATGGACGGCCGATGTCGGTTCTGCAATATGGATTGGCTATCAGGTATGTTGGGAGTAAGACTTATCAGTACAGCTTGCTGAAAAATAACAGATAGTAGCTGGAGTTGGCATAGGGCTCACGCTCCAAGGCCCGAACATAGCGGCTCAGACAGTCCTTTCGAAAGCAGACGTATCCATCGGTTTGTCAATCATCAACCTTTTCAACTTCCTGGGTTCCACCGTCTTTGTCACCGTGGGTCAAGCTTTACTCCAAAGTAAACTTGCCACGAAGCTGAAACCCATCCTTCCGAACGTGGACTTGAGCGAATTAGCAGAAGGTGGCGCCACTTCTATCCGGGAACTGGCATCGAGCGACGAGCTACCGGCTGTGTTAGGGGCGTACAACGACTCGATGCGAAGTGTCTGGTACCTTGCGCTGGGACTAGCTGGTCTGATACTGCTGGCTAGCTTCGGTCTGGAGTGGAAGAATGTCAAGGGACAAAAGTCGGCGGAGCCCGGGAATGAGGGTGGTAAAGAGGAAGCTGAGACTGGATCTTTAAGTGACGTCGATCGAACAAGTAACAAGGACGGTGAGACATGACATAGACAGCACAAAGTCAAGCCTGCCGATTATTAATTACTGTATAGCAGAATAGGAAGTGGATGAATATACGGATTGACCAACTGTCTTAGGCACCAGTAGTGACACCAGTGGTCGGATGCGTTCCATCAGCTCCTGCGTATCTCCCAGCTTTTTTCGACAACTATAGCCTGATTCGTTTGAGGTGCAAGCCGGTCGTCTTGAGGAACAGAAGCCACGACAGCTTGCGGAGAAGGCTCCATAGGCTGTAGCTGCAGCTGTACCTGCGATGAGTCGTCGTTGTCGTCAACCAGTTCCGAGAAAGTGTCATGTCCTGATTTCTTCGAATAGATCTTGCTCGAGTTGTATGCGTAGCGGGAGTCATTGTTCTTCGTCGACTTTTGTCCGAATAAGGGCCGCATTAGCGGTATGCACGCTAGGGCGATTGCGACGGCGGGTTCGAGGCCGGACAGGATCGTCGCCTGTACACCGGTGTAGGTCATATCGGTGAAGTCTAGTCCGGGCAGTAGTGTTTGTCGATAGATGGTGATGACCCATGTTCTGTCGTTTCCAATCAGTGACCCGTCAACTAAAAATTCCATTGCTCACTTACCCGATACCAATGCTCAGCAACGCCATAGCAAGCAGCTTCCTGCGCATCGGCATTCTCAATCGATAGAGGTATGGCATTGGTGGCACAATGATCACGGTGTCCGCGATGAGATTGACCACGCCCTTAGAAAAGTAGAATTTCGGCTGACTTCCACACGTCCCTGGCAAAGTGAAGTCCCAATTCTTTGCAATGGGTCGACAGCTCAGAAGCCCGGCGATGATGTCAGATATGTTCCATAGTATAATAAGGCTGCCGACTCCTTTTGCCCACTTGATCATGGATGGTATCGGCACGAGAGCCGTGTACATCAGTAGAATAGATAGCTTGCTGAAGCATACGGTGGCGTTCCACAAGAGCGCAAACGACATGATCCCCTACAAGATTCGATGGTTAGCAATATACTCGGAGCTCTGCGCGTTCTCATCGACTTGCCTTAAAGAAGAACACTGCCGTGGCAGGCCCGAAGCGCCGATATATAATCAAAGTGTGGAAACCGAAGCCGCCATGTGTGACCAGCACCATGCAGCATGTATGTAATGCAGTGTTGCAAAACTGGTCCCATGATTAGCATCATATCGTGAACACGCATCTGTGGGTGCCGATTGACATACCAGCGCTGCTACGATGCAGTAGTCACTGTAATCCGACCCAAGCCCAATTCTTTTGGCGACAAGGCGTAACCCAACCGATACGGCAGCCAAAAGGATTGAGATAGATGACGATACTACGATACCGATCTGGTTGGAATTCTCGATGGGTACCGTCATGGCCATAATGGGTGGAGTTCGTGCCGTATTGACGACCTCGGGAGGGTGGGTTCGAGAGTTGGATGGGATGTATCGTGGTTTGGAGGAGTTTGTACCTGAGCACCATGGTACCCCCAAATCCGCGCAATTGGGCATTCTATGCCGTTCCCCGTACGTTAACCATTCAATAAGATCTGCGCGTACCTACTTTGCCTCAACTTATCACCTAATGTTGTTTGAAACTAGCATGACCCTATCGATCCTGGCTCTTAAGAGGATGAGGCAATGGAACGGCCACATCAATCCGGCACGCGGGGGAGAATAATTGGGGCCCGTAAGACGTTCCCTAACCGCTTTAGTGGGCAGGATTCGGAAGGATCTCAAGTCGGAATTGTCGAATCGGCACTTGAGGCGACTGCCAGCGGTGTAGAGGTGGCTGCCGTTCCGCTCTTACAACCATACCGCAGTGACGCGCATTGACACATGAAACTAGGCGCGATTGGTATTTCTGCGCAAACGCGAGGGCTTCCAATTGGCGCAGGCACTACCAAATCTCCACATTTGCAGTGTCACTTCTGATGTAAGCAAATCCCGTCAGAAAGGTTGCGTACAGTATAAGTGGGTCAATCTATAGTCCCACGGGTAGTGACTGGGCTACCCGTCACTTCGCATTACCCTATTTCGACGTCGACACGGCCCAGTACCCTGCTCCTCGAAACGTCGCATGCTAAGCGAGCCCGACTTATGCGTCGAACGAATGGCTATACGAGGAGATGATGGGCATTTGGGAGACGTTAAGGAGCACCCACATACGGATTCCGGAGCGCCGACATAAGGCGGAATCAACCCCATTACCCTACAAGGGTTACTCTAACCCTAATCACTATAATTTGACATCAACTAACCCTAATCCTACCTAACCCTGATCCTATACTAACTTCAGCGGGACCAGATCCCCTTATCGGACTAGATCCCTCTATGTGGGTGCTCAGGAATCCTTATATGGGTGCATCTTAACGCCTCCCGGGCATTTGAACTATTGCTATCCTTCCCCCGCGGTTGCAATTACCGCACTGACAGACTGGCCTTTTCCCTCGTGTGTAGACCGACTCACTCGAACCAGAGAGAAGCGTTGCAGCCGGTGCTCGCTGGTATCCTCGGTACTCGACTAATTCCTAGCTTTCGAGGAAATCGATCAATAAGAGCCGTTTCATCTGCTGCTATCTGCATACATCGTCCTTCGAAATGGATTCCATTGCAACGGACGCACGACCAGTTGCGATTATCACCGGTGGAACCGTAACGTCTCACTGCTGCAAGCTTCCCACTTCTGCTGATACCTAAATTAGAGCGGCATCGGTTCATGGGTCGCTGCACATCTCCATGTCCGGGGCTACCGCATTGCCGTTTGCGGTCGACGCGAGGAAGAAGGACAAGAGGTTGCTGCCTCTATCGATGCGTCGGGAGAGTCCTGTATCTTCGTGCAATGCGATGTGAAGTCCTACGAGTCGCAAGTTACCCTCTTCCAAACCGTCTGGAAGCGCTGGGGTCGTCTTGACGTTTTGATTGCCAACGCTGGTTGCATTGATCAAGGCTCCCATTACAACTTCGGCGGGCGGCATGCGGCCATCGACGACATACCTTCTGAGCCCGACACGACCTGTACCGACATCGACTTCAAGGGTACGATCTTTGGCACTAGGCTTGCGACGCATTTTATGCGCAATAATCCTCACGGCCATGGAGGTAAAATCATCGTCACTGGCAGCATGATTGGAGTCTTCCCATGTCAGACCTTCCCGGAATATTGTGCTGCAAAGGCTGCCACGCATCAATGGGTTAGGACGATGGGTCCAATCTTGCAGCAGAGGGAACGAATCACCATTAACTGCGTCATGCCCGGCGGCATCGAAACACCTGCCATACCTGGCTTCAGCAAAGCCTTCCGGCCCGAACAAATGACACTGAGGTCCACACTTTTCTCCGCATACGATGTCTTTCTCGACGACGCCGTAAATGCGAAGACTGGTCAATTGATCGAAGCTGCACACAAGAGGCTCGTCGAATGGGAACGCCCGGAATACAAGACTGGTGCTTTTGCTAAGCGGACTGAGGCAGTCTTTGAGCCGTGGTTCGAGATGGTGCATGGCGAGAAAAGTGGGATGGCGGGCACCTTGCTGGACTGGCCAGACCAAAGTTTCAAGATCATAGCGGTGACCGGTGCGACGGGAGCTCAGGGTGGTGGTGTTGTTAACGTAATGAAGAAGACCCGCGGTTGGAAGGTCAGAGCTGTTACACGCAACCCTGAAAGCGATGCTGCGAAGAAGCTTGCTGCAGAAGGTATCGAGGTCGTTCAGGCGGATTTTGACGATGAAGCATCGCTCCTCAAGGCCTTCGAGGTGAGTTCCAGTTTATAGTATGCTGAGTTCAACTGACATCGACTGCTACCAGGGCGTTCACGCAGTCTATGCTGTCACCCAATGGTGGGAGCACCTCTTCAAAGGGAAAACTCAAGACGAAGCTGGGGTGATCGAGGAAGAACAAGGCATGAACATCGCCCGAGCCGCCGCCGCCACACGTACGCTAGAACATTACATCTGGTCGACCACTCCCAGCGCGAAGCGTATGCTGAGGGGCAAACTCCTAGCGCCGCACATGGACTACAAGGCCAATATCGATGCTCGGATCAAGTCGGAACTACCACTTCTGGCTGCGATGACCTCGTATCTTTACTTTGGATACTACCCCCAGAACATGGCTTTTGTCCCTATGTGCAAGCCTGTTGAATATGTGAGTGACTTCCCAACGTGAAAGGTTTGATAGTAGTCGTTGATACCATCTCGCAGCCTGGCACTGGCCAATACATCCAGACCATGCCCACCAAACCAAATGCGAAAATCTTGCTATCTGGGGACATGTCTGTAAATCCCGGAATCTGGGTGCGTCAAGTCCTCGCAACCGGCGATGCAGCATACGGAAAGTATGCCAATGTCGCCTTAGAGAAATGGACATTCCAGGAGATGGTCGATGTTTGGAGCGAGATCACGGGGAATAAGTGCGTCTTTACGGAGGTTAGCATGGAAGCTGTCACGAAGCTTCACGGTGCGTTAGGCAACGAGCTGGCGTTGCAGTTCAAGTATGGTGAGGCGTGTGATCCTTGGGAGGTCACCGAAGACCACATCAGCCCGGAAGAATTGGGCATAGACGTGAATGAGGTGGTTGGGTTCCGAGGCACCATCGAAGGGTTGACGAAGATGGGAATCTGGTCTTAATCAGAGTCAAGTTTGGTGTTGTAATTCGAGCTAAAAGCACCAAGCTAGAAACTAATCGATGCCAGAAGGACCGCTGCTAGCCTCTTCACCGTCGTAATCGTTCACTACTTAGCAAAATGCCACCAGTTGAAATTGAAAAGAGAACCAGTGCCACTGCCAGTGAACTTAAAGAACAAATCTTGCACTCCCGAGGCGCCAGTAACAGGGCAGTTTACAGTAGCCCACGTCGCCCACCCTCCCGTTCCGGCCACGGTGCATGTGCCAACAAGCGTACCACTCGCGCTGCCCATGCGAAGTTCGATCTTGCCGCCACTGGCGCCGGACGAGATACGAGCGCTAAAAGACTTCGCGCCGGTGCCAAAATCAACGCCTTTGACCTTAATGTAATCCTCATTGTTAATATAAGAGACTGCCATGCCACCTTCACTGCATACTTCAGTCTCGACTCCCGACGACCACGCGATCAATTCGGCTTCCTGTCGCACGTAAGGGTCAACGGTCCCGAGCTGTGGCGGGCCGGTCGTGGTCATCTTCAACTGTGGAATTGTGCTGTCGGAATTGTAGACAAATTGTTCGACGGCGACAGATCGCGTATATCCGCTTCCACCGGGAAGGGCGCCATTGTGGTAGAAGAAGTACGTGTTGTTTTTGTAGTCGACGATGCCCGGGTGATTCGTAAAGCTGGCACCCTGTGATGCCATGATAACGCCACGGTACGTCCAGGGGCCGGTAGCGCTGGGGCCGGTGGAATAACGAATATCCTCTGAGCAGCAGTTGGCGGCATATATCATGTAGTATAAACCATTACGTTTATAGAGCCACGGTGCCTCTTCGAATGTGGTAGGACGTTGCGCGTTGCTGGAACGAGAGCCGAAGCCGGCGGTCGTGAGCTTGACTTGATTGATGCTGCCACTGTACGAGATCATATCCTGGTTCAGCTTGATGTACCACAGACCTGGATTTCCCCAGTACAGATAAGCTTGGTTGTTTTCGTCGATCCAGACCGTCGGATCGATCTCGTTGTTCTCGACCAAGGGTTTGCCTATAGCATCGCGATACGGTCCAGTAATGTTATCGCTTACTCCAACACCAATGGCCATTCTGCCGCTGTTGGCGCGTACTGGGACATAATAATAGAACTTTCCGTTGCGCAGGACGACTTGCCCAGCCCAGGCATTCGCACTAGCCCAACTGAAGGTTTTCAAACTCATCGGCGAGCCATGGTCCAGCCAGTTTACCATGTCAATCGATGAGTAAAGATGCCAGTCCCTCATGATATAGTCTTTGGATCCGTCTTCGTCATGGCCAGTAAAGATATAGAGGCGACCATTGTACTCGACTGGGGCGGGATCTGTTGTGTAGATGGTCTGCACGATTGGATTGTCGGCTTTCGCGACTTTGATGTCGTTCAGCAGTGCGCCGATACATAGCAGAACTTGAATAACGGCGGTGATGCGCTGCAGCATAGCCCAAGGCCTGATGGCACTCAAATTCGATGGTGTTATTCCACAGTTCGAGGTCAATTGTGGGGGAAATTGGCGGATGGGAGTCAACAATCACAGACTTGGATTCTGACCATGGTACGGTGTTGACGATCTGGGGTCTTTTAGATTCGATGCAGTCATATGCTTGCTAGTAAAAGTTACTCCGTCTGAATACGACGGGTATTAATCCAGCAAAGATCTGTCAAGCAGCCTCATTACTAGAACATGATTGGTTTGCATCTCCATACTCTTTCTACCCCTCCCGGGTCTATCGGCTCCATTAATATAGTGACCACGCTATTGCGAGCCGACTGTGTAATTTAATGGACGGAAACGTCAGATCTTACTGTTGCATCCTTGGTGTAAAGCCTCAAGTAGCACTTTAGCCGCGACAAACCGTTCACCGGGTTGTTCCATCAATACCGGAGAATCAGGAAGCGCCTATCAACTCGGCTCCGCAAGTATCGCACCCAATAAACAAATGTGTCACCGCCGGATCGAACAACTTTTTACCTGCATGTACAACAATGTCCGCGATGCGAAGAATTAACTGTCGATCTTGCTTGATCGGTCCGCCAACGGACGTGCACTGCTGGCCCTCCGCTGTAGGGATTAAGAATAGTTCAAATCTTGGGAGAGCATCGCCGCCATCCCTTGCCGTGCTTTTGGTGCATTGCTGTATGCTTGCGACTTATCGGCGTGATTGCAGGTCTCCTTAGCAGCACAGAAACATGATGCATGCCACGCGGTGCATCCGGCTCGACACCTTGCTTACTTCCATAACACACGATCAAGAACTTGACGACGTCACCATTCTGCGTCACTTGGTCAGCAAGGCCGTAGAGAGTACGCAGAAATTGGGTAGTCCAAGAGCTGTCGTCCTGATTTGCTTTAAAGAGGTCGTGCGTTTCCACCACTATGTAACATCGCGATAAGCGATGGAGTAGCTTCTGGAGCAATGACGCCCACTCCGACTCGGAGTGCATTGCGGAGAATCTGGCGACAGAGAGTTCTTCGGGGTCGCACATGGCGGACGGATCCAGCTGTAATATCTGGTACACCAATGCCTGCAGCACCTCGCTGATTGAAGACTTGACCGGGTTGGAAGAGCAACCAACGGGGGAGAGTCTCCAGGCAACATTGAGCGACTTTGATCGTAGAAGTGAGACGACCTCGGCCGTCAGCTCTTTAGCCTTCCTCTCCGCGCGTAGTCCAACTCGAAGAAGAAAGATTGAGGACTTGGAGGACGTAAACCACTCTTCAATGGTGCGAGATATTTCACGTTGTTCTGGCTCTGGAAGCCTGGTCGATCGCGATCGCTTGAAAATGGACTGGACTTTGTCGTGAGACTCCTGGGGGCATATACTCGGCTTCAGAGTTTGCAGGATCTGCGAAAAATGAATATCTCGTACGCGAGGCGTCATGTCGTGGACATTGATGTGGATCCGGTCTGTGACGGCTTTGTGGCCTACGCTTAGCTATCAGCTCCCCGTTACGAATTGCAAGGGAGAGAGACTGCGCACTGGTTGCGATCTGAAGCATACTATGCACAGACTTCTCCATTCTCAGCTGAGTTCTCTGCGTTTCTTGTAACTGCGTCTGCATCTGAAGCAGTTTCTCTTCTCTTCGATGCGAGTCTCGTCGCATCAGTTGGATAGTGATATTGATGTCACGGATCTCCGTTCGACTTGCTGCACTCGCTAAGTCATTCAAGGCTTGAGCACACGTCTTAATCTGCTCCGCGGTATCCTGATAGTGAAGCTCATAAGGCTTGAAGATGGCAGAGAACGCGCGTCCGGCGGGACTCCGATTGTACCATCGCATAGCTTGTTGGAAGAAGAGCAGGATATGGGCGTATAGCTGCGCGATCATGTCTCTAATGGCATCTGTCTGGAAGAGCTCTGCACTGAGCTTCGTTTGTCGGAGAGCATCGCCTATCATCGCGAGCGCGTGGCTGAATTCAGAAACAAGGCGACTGTGATTTTGGATGCCCTGCGATCATTAACAGAGGGTCGAAGCTACTAGCAACACACGAGGGTTATATGTGAATTGGATGAAAATGACTCGAAGATCGGTCTTACCACAAAGATGAACTTCATGGACCCCCATACTAGCGCAAGATATTCAGGATGATGTTGCGCGAGGACGTCCAAGACCTGAGTATAGTACATAATCCGAGAGGAAAATTTGTGCAGGCTCTTCAGAATATCTCTCCGACCTAATACTGAGGCATCGTAGCGTATTTTCGCTTGCTCAACGACTGTGCGGACCTCTTCGATTGAGGTTGGTTGACCGAAAATCAGCGTGTGCGCATCAGTCTTTGACTGCAGCTCTTTCTCGAAAAAAACGACCGCTTGCTGGTAAGCTTCGCGAGCAATGTCTCTGTAACAGACAATATCAGTTAGCTCATGTTGATTGTAAGTAAGCAGGATCGTTGTACCTGTATTCGGTATCTGGTGCGTAATGAGATCGTACGATGCTACGATAACCCTGAACCAAGTCTTCAACTTCCGAAGTCATTGCAGTTCAAGACCAATCGTGCGACACAACACTTGGTCGACAATGCTAATGGTCTATCGCATGCGATAAGTAGGCGAGCATTGTGGCGGAGCGTACCCCGCAAGGCTGGCAAAAGCAATTTCGCCTTCCGGTGAAGCCCTTGGCATTTTGCCCCAGCCCCTCAGCAGTGGTTGCACGAGGTGAGGTGAGCCTAGCGACGTGGCAGATTTCCAGCCGCAGCGGGAGAGCCGTAGAGTAGTGATATGTGTCCTCCCATCTCGCAAGTAGCACTGATTGTTCGGTGCGAACCGTCTCGTTGCAATATCCTGCCCGCAATTGTCACTTCCACGGGAACTTGGTGCTCCAATGAATAGGCCATCCCTGCCAGCTGGGCGAGAAATGAAGCGCGCTTTCGACAACGCCTCCAGCCTCGTGGGGGAGGATGCGCACAGGAAGCGACCGAAGAACGACCCCATGCATCAGTCAAACACACCGTTACGATTTCTTGTCGTCCACAAGGTGCTATGCAGTCGACACAACAACCACCCTCCAGAATCGGAATTATACAAAGACACGCCCAGACTTTACCGAGGCGATGACAGGACAGCCCAACTCCGAGGCACTACAATTCTAGAGGAAGATGTTTTAAGTGAAGAATTCGCGGAGGAGAATCCAGACGTCAGTTTCATTGTAATCAGGGAGTACGATTGCGGAGTATATCATGATGCTGCGAGGGACCAATTTAAACACATTCCGGTCTCGGACAACATGATCCACGTACTGAGGAAATTCAAGGTGCAGCTGACAATGCTGAATGAAGACGCTTCTGAAGCCAATCCGGTCGCAGAAAGAATAGCGCTCATCTCCGAGGGTGTATCTAGCGGGATGAAATCTGTTCGGTCCGCGTACCCATCGTACTTCCTATCCAGCGACCCGGCAATTGGAGACTTGATGGCTCCGTACCCGGACTTTTACCATGGCCGAACGATCCTTACGGAGGAATCTCTAGACTCGCTTGGAGATCTAGATGAGGAACAAAAGGGGCACGTCGTGCTGTTATCGGGCTATGTTCAGTCGTCGTGTGCCTCGGACTACAAAGAAGCAGATGAACAGTTCCAGCACGGCGTAGTCTCGAAGATGCACTTCGACAAATTGTTCTCTCCTGAAGACATTGTTATCCGTTCGACGGAGGCAGGCCCTAGAGCGTATTGTGTTAGGAGGGTAGAAACCACTCCTCTGAGGATTGTTCGGCTGGACTGCTGGAGCTGGGCGTTTGACGGGAAATTTTATCAGGATCATAGCCGATGGGATATCCCGTGGTCTGCCCGCGCTGACGAGGTCTCGATCGATTCTTTGCTTTTATACCCTCTTCGATTAGGCAGTACCCGGCTCCGCAATCAGCTGCATGAGAGAGGGAAGGTATATTGGGAGTTCAGGAATCGGAAGATGGTTGAGTACAACTCACTTAGCTCTGGCTTCGAGCTTCAACCAGTGAGTAGAGCCCCAAGATATTATCTAACTACCACGGGACTCACGATCACTTTAGGATAGCAATCGTTACATGATCGACTTGTCCACGTATAGGAAAATGCATCCCGAATCTGCGGATGATACCGAAAGCACTCGGATCTATCAAGAAGGGATTGAAAGACTGGAAGATCCTCCGACAGACCCTTTCTTAATCCTTCTACCTGCGACCATCCGTGGTTTCAGATTCCATGACAAGAAATGGAGTGCGTTGATCAATTTCTCTGCAATGCACTCGCACTAACATGAATGTTCCAGGCACGCTCGTCGTAGAGCATATCAGGCCAGTAAGATGGAGCGACGAAAATTTCGATCGCCGGCTCGTGCTGAAGGGACAGAAGAAAGAGCTTATCAAGGCTCTGGTAACGGTACACACTGCAGACCGGCGAGTGAAAATGGATATTGTCGATGGAAAGGGTAGAGGTCTAATCCTGCTTCTACATGGTGGTCCAGGGACCGGGAAGACTCTGACCGCCGAGAGCATTGCCGAATATGCGAAGAGGCCTCTTTACCGGGTGACTTGTGGTGATATTGGAACAGATCCCGAGGGCGTCGAAAAGTATCTCGAATCTGTACTCTACATCGGAACACTTTGGGGTTGTGTAGTCCTTCTCGACGAGGCGGATGTGTTCCTAGAGGAGAGAGTGCCGACAGACCTGCAACGCAATGCGCTCGTTTCGGTATTTTTGCGCACATTGGAGTACTTTGAGGGCATATTGGTCCTAACGTCTAATCGGGTGGGCACGTTTGACGAGGCATTCAAATCCCGAGTACAGTTGGCGATGCGGTACCCGCCTCTGGATGAAAACGGACGATGGCAAGTCTGGAGCATGCTCTTGAAGGATCTTCTTGGGGATGACGAACGTTCAAAATACGAGGAAATGAAGGAGAAGTTGAATTTTCTAGCGCGACACGAGCTGAATGGAAGACAGATCAGGAATACGATTAACACTGCCAGACAACTCGCTCGTTACCGAAAGAAGGATCTTGCGTACGAGCATCTTGAGATTGCTTTGGACGTGGTGAATGAATTTGAGCTGTACGTCAATGGAATGCGAGGCCATACTGACGAGGAATACGCAAAAGCGCAAGGTCATCGATAAAGTATATCTCTAGTTGGTCCTTATATAGAGAGCCGCACCATGCTTGGTGGCAGTTACAATGTAAAATGGCACCATGTGTCATTCTCGTACGTCTGTGCACTTGTCACAGTGTTACCGGTAGTAACCATTTACGCGGAGATCCTGTAAATTTGATTTCCGTACTTCTACACGGTAATTCCGTGCGAATTGGGAGACGTCCTCTTGATACAAGGAGCCTTGGCCCCTATGACTGGATGGTGTGGTGGAAGCTGCCGGTCAATATGATAAGTGCGCGTGGACATCAGGGTAGTACATGCGATTCTTTCGCTGTTGCTCCAGCTTCTCATTGAACTCTGCGGTGGGCGCCTGATTGAGGAAATCCTCCGGACTCTTACGGGCCCGGTCCGCGCTGTTCGGGAGCAGTCCGCACCTTTTGGAAATGAACGGACTCCGACGATCATGAACAGCAATGAGTCGTTTCTTCTCTTGAGCTTCCGTACACTGGGACATGTCTTCAGATATGGTGTATCTCATATATATGGCTGGTTTCACCGGCTGTCGGCCCAAGTATAATTCCTGTGTAACTCCCGTTGCTTGGGATGGTGTTGGCATAGCAGATATGTAAGTTTTGCGCCGTTGGGTGTCCTTCACGACAATCTTCTTGTCCACAGCTTTGCTGAGTTGCGAGGCTGTATGTGGTGCCTGCACGAATTGTGACAGAAAGCTCTCTTGTGCACGAGGCTGCTTACTAGCAGAAGAAGCAGGGGGTGGTGGCATGGGGTTTCTCTGCTGTGGGTTGGGCATTATTCCTGGCGCCAGAGCTCCGTTCCTCTGGATAGCCGCCAATTTCTGCTGTGTAGGGGGTCTTCCCATTATAGGGCCCTGTGGCATCTGACCTGGGAAGCCAAATTGATGCATCCCTAGGGGTATGTTGACACCACTAAGGTCAAAGTCTGCATCTGACATTGCGGCACTAGCGGGTACAGGAGAGCAGCGCTGTTGCTGTATCGCACCCTTTTTCCCCTGTGGAGACATGGCAGGGATAGACCCGGGACCGCTCCCAGGGTGAGAAACAGACATATTATCCTGCTCCTGTCGGGCTTGTAGGAGCCTCTTTTTGTTCTGTTGTTCGTGTAGCATGAGCTCCATCTGCCAGTCTCTCACAGGTTCCCCAGATTCAAAACTGCTCTGAGGGTGAGGAGCAGATATGGAGTTCTGCGCCAGTCGGGCTAGTAGAAGCTTCGTCTTGTTCATTTCTTCGAGTTCCGTGGGCTGCATCTGCCGGTCCGACGTAGTTTTCTCAAATCTTCCGCTTTGATCATGGTCTCCAAATGCGTTTGCTAGCGGTTCGCCGTAGCGATTGTCACTCGGCGTTGAAAAATCATCGACGCTACTTAGAGACAGGCTTGCTGAGGCAAATCCAGGCCTTTTCTTTCGCATCAATTCCAATGGAGGCGAGGAAGCACGTCTTTTGCCAAGGGAAGTAAATGTGGGGGTCAGCGCCGACTCGTCGATAGGACCAAAGCGTTGATGTGGATGATTTTTGAATTCTACTCAATTTCAGCTGACAAAAGTTGATGGATAAGAAGGATCCACTCACGCTGTCGTTCCTCTCCAGTTTTCTTCTTTAGCACACTTGCCTCGCGAGCAGGCAAATCAGTAACACCATTTATTGCGTTATGACTTGCAAAAACGGACGGCGGTGGTCGGCGATGGCGGCCGCCGCGACTGCGCTCAGTTTCGTACTCCTCCATAGCATGAACAAAATCGTCTGCATAACGTGTCGCAGGGTCGCGAAGCAGCTCTGAGTCAATATCGAAACGGCGGTGGGGAGGTGAGAGTGATGGAACGCGGTCCTGGGTTGGCTTATATTCCCGTGCTACCTGTCGAGTCGAGTAAGCCGCCTCATTCGGGTCCAGGTAGTGCGGGTATCCAAAGCGCGTGATATTTTCGGGGGTCAACCTGTATGGCGACTGTGAAGGTGATCTTTGCGAGACACGAAGACGGCTAGATGCAGGGGTACGCTCACTAGGCGGTAGCGTGTAGCCCGGAAGGGGAAAGATTTTGGGGTAATCGTGGTCCTTCGGTATCTCGGGGGTTATGCCATAGTGGGTTGTGCTGCGGCGATGAGAAAAGCTGTTTCGTGCCCGATTGTGATTTGTTTGAAGATGTGGACTCGGACGTCTCTCCGGCAGTCCAGCACTTCGTCCAAATCCATGTGATGGTACTCCGTAGGCATTTGGACCGCGGCTGCCGTTCCGCGGGGCATATGCATATCCTGACATCTGAATGTGCACAGCTTTTGAGTCAAACAATTGCGTCTGATCGGTAGTCTGGCTCTATGTGATGAGGCGAGCCGTCGCAGAGTCGTCGTTATGGATTTGTGCAGGTAGGTAGTTGAGACGACGGGTGGATCGTGCGAGGAAAGGCTGAAGCTGAGGTTGGCGGTGGTGTTGGCACCTGCAGGGGGGTATGCGCGCACGTCCTGCTACACAAAGTGCACCTCGCAATGCATTGAGATCGAAGGGGGAAAACGGGAAACCACCGGCAACGTATGCAGAGAACAACACACTGTGTGACTTCTAAAATATACATATGAATTGGTAAATCGTGATTGGTAACTTCATGCGTTGCCGTGCAACTTCCACAAGCCATCCCATCCGTCACCTAACAGTTGAGGTTGATAGCATTAGCATAAAGCGCGAACGAATCGGCATTGTTCAATGCCTGGCTCGTCGTCAATTTGCTCGCAGCCGCAAACCCATACCCCAAGTCATCAGTTCCCGGGCTGTAAACACCGGGCGCATGCGTCTCCTCATGCAGCACCGTAGTAGCCTGATCCTGTCCATGGCAAGTGCTCGAAAGAGCGGGCAGCTGAGCGAAGAAGATGGGGCAGTAGGTGATGAAGTTCTGTGTAGGAACCGTGTAAGCAAGCACGTTGGATGAGCAGCCCTGGTACGGGTCGTTGCATTCTGTGGTGGTGGCGCTGCCGGAGCCACCGCAGTCGCTGGAGACAGCGCTGAGGCGTGCGGAAACGGTGTTCTTGGTACTCGCGGAAGTGGACTTGAAATATGTGTCCAGCTTGGTGCCGGCTGAGGCGGCAGTTGCAGCGGCGGAGGCGAGCTTCGCGCAGTTGCTGAGAGCAGTGCGGATTGCGGTGAGTTTGGTGCCCGTGCAGCTTGAGCCTTGGATGGTGCGCTTGGTGATTGCTTTGGCAACGGTGGCGGCGACGGTTCCGTCGACGGCCATGGAGAGCTTGTTGGAGTCATAGGGGAGGTTGCCGGCGAGCTCGGTGCTGTTGGCCTCGGCATAAGGGATGAGTCCTTGGGCGAAGACATCGAAGTCGCCGCCGTCGTTGAGAGTGTGAAGGGCAGCTGTTTCGACGGTGACTTCTTTCGTCTCGCCGGCACCCAGGGTGATGAAATCATCCGTGCTCAGGCCAGAGGTCAACAGTCTGATCTTGATGCCTTCGAAAGGGACCTTGACAGCTGCAAGTTCAGTTAGCATGCGCCCAAATACATCGGTTGAAGAAGGTAATTGACTTACTGCCACTAGTAGAGAAGACGCTAACCTTCTCCACCGGGTTCTCCTCGTCCAAGAAGGTACCCTTGCTCAACAAGTTCAAAGTCTTATCGCCATTGTTCGTGACAGCGACCTTCACCTCAGTGTTACCCGAGGGGGAGAGGACGACGCCCAACGGCGACTCGCGCTTGTTGAGATCGACCGACGCAGCGCTGACATAGGTAGCCAAAGCGGCCAAAGTGAGCTGTGTGAAACCCTTCATGGTGAATGTACAAGGCGGGATGAAAGGAAGGAAGTGAATGCAGCGGAGACGAAAGAACGGAATTGCGATCAGCAGATGATGGACATCCCCCAAAAGGACAGGATCATGACTTTATACTTGATGGAGATGGGAGAGCTCAGAGTCTAATGCTCCGCCTGCCGCCACCCGTACATAGGCAGGGTTCATCATCGCGGGCGTGCAGCGAATGGAGGTCGTCCAATCTGAGCCTAAGTCGCAGCAACATATTAGCGTTTCTGAATAATGTTCTATGCAACAGCGGGGCGTTTGCTGTGGCGCGTGTCCAGACGGGCGGGAAACTGTTCGTCGGCGGCTGCATGGTTGTAGCATTAACAGCAAACAAGGCAGTCGGCTGTGTCCCGAAATTAGTGCCAGCGGGCTGCTATCGCAATGCGGAAGGCGTGTGTGTAGCCACTAACATATGCCGTGATGTTAAGGGGCGTAGCATGTAAGAGTTTTGTGCAGTGCCACGATGTTTCCTCATCTCTATGGTGCGTTTATGGTTGTCGATCCCTCGGGAGTAAATTAAAGGTACCATGTAGCGATGCTTGGTGACGGAGCTTTGTTTCCACTAGTCCGCTTTGATAGGTGCGCAGAGTGTTTCACATAGTTCCAGCCACCAGCCTTCCTGATGACTGAATGTGTGCGTCGTGCGAGGCGTGGATGGAAGGTACAGAAGGAAGAAGGATGGTGAGGATGCGTTTCTGGGTTGCGTAACTCATGCTCGAGCGCCTTGGGCGGCGGTTTCATGGTCGTTCAAGTCTACAACGGCACTTGCAACTACAGCTGTTGAGCGGGCAATCACCTGGATCCGGGGCCTTCACATCAACACGCCTGCGGCTCTGCACTCATACTCGGTTCCTACATCACGAGTTGGCAATAATTCAGGCTACCCATATACATTGACGTTCCCTCATCCGTTGCGATAGCTGTAAGCTGCCGAGCTGCAGCCGCGCCGGCACAGACGTACACAGGGAGTCTCCTCCAACAAAGGACGGGCATGATGTCTCGGCCGCGCACAACCTTCGTCGACTGTCGTTTGGCGTTGAAAGAAGGTCGCGCATCAAGTCTCCAAAACGCGGGGCGCCATCCCAATCAAGACAAGCTGCGGCACGCGTAAGAGTGGCAGTGACAAGATGTGGGGAGACAAGAAACGGCGGGCTGCGGGCATCAACGTTTCTTTTCGCCTTGACAGCGTGTTTCTGTTTCCACCTGCCCAAACGGAACGCATGATTCGCAGCCCGCGCATTTCGGCCTAATTAATCTACGCGCCACCACGCCTGTCTCAAGCGCATCCCCGCCGGGCGCATCAGTCGAGAGCGGGCGCAAGGCCCTCGTTCGCCAATCGCAGACGCTGTTCGCCGCGGTGTAGATGAAAGCCTGGAGATAGCCTAAGAGCAGGACGGCTGGGCTATGCAAGTGCTAACGACGTAATGCATGATGTGGACATGTGGCCTTCAGTGCGGCGAGCTCGTCCTGGTCGCCATTGATTTTCCCATCAAGACGACGCAGTGCCGAAGGCTGAACAACTGAACTCATCTTCAGCTTTGAGCAGGCTGCAAGATCGGATTGCACATCTCCTTTCCGTCACAGTGAGCGATCGATCGCGGCCTACCAACCTCATCGCAAACGCCCAACGTTGAAACAGCATCACGAGCACGACCCACTACACTACGAAACAAGCCCCAATGAACAGCCGCACAGTCCTCATCGCCGCCTCCGCCATCACCCTCCTCGGCGCCCTCTACTACCTCAACACTCCCTCCTCGTCACTTTTCAACATGTCCACTGCACCATCCGACAACACTGTCCCCGGCCTCGTATTCAAGCTCTCCCAAATATCGCGAAACCCACCTTCGCTCCTCGTCACCCTGAAAAACACGTCTCCCGACACTCCCTACACGCTGCTGAAATGGGGCACTCCACTCGACGTGCAGGCGCTCAATCTGGGGCTGTTTAAGATGGTGGACGCAGCGGGCAAGGAAGTGGAGATGCATAGTATAAAAGTTAGTCGGGTGATGCCGCCGTCGCGAGAGGATCTGGTTACGGTGGCGCCTGGAACGGAGGAGGCGACTGAAGTGGTGTTTAATAAGCCGTGGATGCCTGAGACAAAGCCGGCTACATATAAGGTCAAAGCTGAGGGTGTGTTCGCGGGGGTTTGGGACAGGTATGGGGATAAGGTTGAGGATGGCGACTTGGAGGCGTACTCTTTGAGTCCGTTGAACGGGAGGGTTTTTGAGACGAATGAGGTGGAGATGAGGGTTGAGTAGATGGAGGAGCATTTGTATTGCACGGGACCATGATATCAACGTCATTTCCGTTATGCGAGTGGTGTATCATCCCCATTGAAACCTTTCCTCGTCAACTCGTGTCCCCTCCTCCCAGCATTTCTCCACCCATTCCACGCCAACTGTCCTGGCCAATCCACGCGTCTTACCCGTTGTATTCAAATCGCCCTCGGTGTCTTCTGGCGCAACCCGGTGCGTAACAACTTCCTCGGCTTCATCAACCACCTCGCCACCACCAAACCATATATAGTTCTTTGCAAGCTGTGCCCTTAGCTCCCACGCTGGGGGAGCCTTCTGCTGGATCGAAATCCTGATATTGCTGAACATGTAGTTCTTCAAGTGGGAAAGAGTGTTATTGTGGTCTTCGAGTTGATTTATAAAGACCTGGCTGTCGAACGGCTGGTCGAACTTCGTGGGCATGGCATTGAGTATGTCTCGCATCTCAGCAACATCAGCTATGTCGCGCGTATATGAATCGCCATTATCATCGACATGTTCCTCGAACCGAATTTGATCGTCGTCGAGAAGGTAGAACATGTGCCTGTTAGGCTCGAAAGGTAGCAAGTAGGGTGTCGTCCCGATGTCGATATCGCTCTGGCGTATACAGTCATGAATCCACACCGGCTTGACGATGTTGTTTGTGTTACGTTTCTCTAGCGATGACACTTTGACGAGTCGTTTATCCGCAACCACGATGAGAGCTTTGTCGGTTGAGTCGCGTTGCACAATCTTTCCGCCATTGGCCTTGACCAGGGCTTCTAATTCGGCCTTTGACTTCTTCGCGGGTTTGATCTGATCGGTCATGATATAAAAGCTCAGTCCATCAAATAGCTTGGACGCGGGGCCTGCATAGGGCGTCGAAACGTCGTCACCGTTGGTGCCTGCAACCACAAGGGGTTTCTTCTCTGTGCGCGCCTTCTTACGCCGTGACTGCTCGATTTTGAACTCTTTTTGCTTTTCGTCGTGTTCGCGCTCAACTTCGTACTTGACCTGCATGAACTCGTCGTAGGATAGCGCCTGGTCCCATTTCTTGTCCGTGCGGAGCTGTTTGAATCGTGGGAAGCGCAGTGTGAGGGTCGTGCGGAACTTGTCACTCGTTTCTACACTCGCGGCCTTGCACTCTAGGACGACTGAGTCACTGGGATGGATCCACTGATCCGGTCTTTCGTGCTGGCGATTCTCGGCGTGGCCGCCGAGCTCGATGATCGGAGGGGGGCGGCGCTGGTCCCAGTCCTTCCACTTTCCTTCCGTGCGACCGCGGATATTAGCATAGTCTTCCCTGCTGAAGCCGCCACCGACTTTGAAGAAGGAGAGACACTTTTCGTAGTCCGGGTCGCCTTCTTTGGCATTCTTATTGGTGATGAGAGCACAAAGGAAGGATGAGTGAGCGCCGCCTCGGTGTCCAGACCCGTAGTAGCCGCCGACGACTACGCAATCTAGCGACTCGCCAAACTCAGACATGTATTCGGGCTTTACTTTAATCCAGTCGTCATTTCGCTCGTTTAGGCGGTACATTGACCGAGGATTCTTCAGCACCAGACCCTCGGACGATACAGCAACGACTTTACGCAGCTCCGGTTCGATCTCTGTATGGGAATGAGCTTCAAGATACGAATGAATCTCGAGGCGCCGATCGACTCCCTTGACGGCGCTCTGGAGGGCTTTACGACGGTCTCGGAGTGTATAGGGTGTTAGTAGTGTGTCATTCAGATACAAACAATCAAAGACGCGGAAGAGCGGCCGCTGGCCGGTGTTAGTACCGGTCTTGTTCTCCTTTTCGGATATGGCAGCAGTCTTGAGGGTGCCAAAGCCGACAATATGATCAGTCTCCATGTCCCAGGTGATCATCTCGCCATCTAAGACGATGTTCCTGACATTTTTCGCGAACGCATCCTTGATGAACCGGGTGAGCGCACCAGCGTCTTCGCCTTGAAAATGCTTGCCATAGAGATAGGCATAGTCTTTGGCTTTTCGCGACCAGAACCCAAACATCTTCCCGCCAGGAGCATTTGGATCTTCCATCATGTGCAGCTGCATGCGCTCTCCATCAAGTTTCTCTTCGATCCAGAAAGCGTCATCATCGGGCATTGGCCGTAGTTTCGACACGATCTTATCGAAAGAGCCGACTTTGGGCTGAAAGGCGGCTAGTTGTGGCTGGAAGCACTGCATCAAGGTTATGCCCGTGTCTTCCCCGTCTAACCGTACTTTTGGATCGTAAAGCTCCCAACACACTCGGCGGAGGTTTGAAGATATATTGAACAAGGCTTCCGCATCTGGGTGCCATATGTCGAGGATGGTCTTCTCCGTCGCTCCAATCTTCATCTGACGCAAGATAATTCGGATCAGCCACGTGAGCTCCTCGGGATTCATCCGCCTGTAGAACCTCTGGAAGATTTTGACTTGCTGCTCTTCGGCCCCCACTTGTGAGAGCTGATCCAGTGTATTGTTCACTTCGGCAATGCTCATGTCGCCAACCTCAGACCGGATGGGTCGCTTCGATAAGACTTCGTAGCATCGACCCGCAAAGTCTCCGGCAGTGGATGCAGAGGCTTTGTGCAGTTGGCCCGGCAGCTTCCAGTTGACCATCTGCTTGGCATCATCAGAGTCTTTATTGATCTTGGTGACTTTGATCAGAATTTTGGCAATGGCCTTCTCTTTCAGTCCATACATAGCGCGATCGCGATCCTTCTCCGGGATCGTGAGTCGCATGGCCGGATAGAAATCCTCGCCCACCTCTTTGCGCCATCGGGCAATGTACCGCTCAATGATGTTGCGACGCGCTTCTTGTGGCGAGAGATTTGACTGGCCCGATGGACCCACCTTCTTCCGTGGTCCTGCGGGTCTTTTTCTCTTCCAATTGTCAAGCAGTGGGTCAAATAACTCGGTGAAAAGCGAATGGAATGGTAGCGTTTTGTGAAGGTTGGCGGGCCGGTTGGGGTACTTTGTGTCTAGGTCATCCTCGCCGCCGTACATGAGCGTTTGCTCCTTGGCTGCATCCGCGTCGGACATGATGGTGTCGTCGGCCATGTTGAATGCATCGAGGGGCGAAGTTTGTTGTTTAGTATTTATGCCTTGTCGCGAGCGACAAGGCAGCAGCGATGCGGTGCGGCGCGCACTCACATGATCTGACTGATCTGACTGATCTGACTAAACCGGAAGCGGCGGCCAGCTTAGGTACGCTAGCGCTACGCCAGGCGTCACTTGGCCGAGCATTGTTGCGAAGCTTGAAGGGGCATTCACTCTTTACGACAACCCTGATATTCTGCTCCCTATCGCCGCTCTCTTTTGTACATATCTTCCCCCACACATGCAGATCCCGGGCCCTTTAACTCTACGCCATCTGTCCTCCGTCTACACAAGTCCGATGGGTACTCGATGAGCTCCACCAGCGCCCGCAACAGTCCCCAGGTCCCGCAGACTTCCGGCGACACCCAGTACAATGTGCACAACGCCGCCCTGCGCGGTGCCTCGACTGCCTTCTCCAAGCCGCCTGTGAAGCCCAAGCCACAGACGAACACGTATACTGGCGGCAGCAATGGTGCCCTGCTCGCTGCCACCAAAGCAGGCACGGGGACTCCCCGGGCCCTCACCCCGTCAGACAACACCTCGCCGTTGCCGAGGAACTGGACGGGTGGAAGCACCAGCGCCGGCAGATCATACGCATCGCCCATGCACGCCCTGAGCAACAGGAGTAGCTCGAGCGCGCTGGGAGTGCGCGATGAGGGCCTGTTGGAGCAGGTGCCGTCGCCGTCCAACATCGCTGCTAAGCTCGCCGCTGCGAGGTACAGTCCCATGAAAATGCCCACACAAGAAACCGCTCGTTCCGTTATGAGCGAAAGGGACGCCAACGAGGGCGATGTCCTGCCTCTGCCGGGGAGTGTAGGCAGTGTGCTGGCAAGGCTGGATGCCACGAAGCCTAAGGCGCCAGAGCTGAGCAAAGGGAAGCGCTCTGGCCCGCGCCCAGCTGCTCGTCCCGTCCTGACCCAGAGCGGGGATTCTAAACCTACAGACGACACTCCTATTGCCCCCACAACCTCGCTCGTCAGCATGTTCGAACAAGCCCGCTCCACCACACCGCAGGCCCGGCCAATCTCGCCCATGTTATTACGACAGCAAGCCCCACCTCCCGTGCGTTCACCCAAGCCGCAGCGTACCTTTCATATACCTCCTGAGCCGAAAGATGAGCCACCTCTCGAGCGGGCGAAGACGCTTACTCCACCTCCCGTTAAGCCAAAGCCACGACTGAACATACCCTCCGCCTCGGGTAGGACCGAGGAGGGTGCGAGCTTCGGCGCCTTGCGCAGAGACTCTCTCGGTGCAATAGCTAGACGAAAGTCTGCACGGTCGTCAACCGGACAGAATACAGCACGATCGATTCCGCCGTCAAAGAGTGGAAGTCGTCAGACACGACCCAGCTCTGAGGACTTCCCACGTTCTGGCTCAATTCACCGGAGCCGGAGGCTGTCTTCGGCTATGAGCAACCACGATATCCCCTCCTCGCCGTCATCGTTCGTGTCCGCGCGGGAACAGCAAGAAGAGGAAAAGCCCAAACCGAGCCTTCCCCCACCTCGTCGATCCGCGCGAACGAAGGTGGGACTACTCGAAGCAGAGAACAGGCCAAACACAGCTACGTCGCTCCCGCCCCAACCGCCGTCAGCATCCAAGGCCACCTCTCCAGTGCCTCCCCCACAAAGGTTGGCGCCTCCTCGTCGTGCGTCTATCAGCGGTAGCTCCACCCCTACTCTATACCATAACAACTACCAACGCGAATCCGTCCGAGCCATCACCAAACACATGACGGGCGAGAGTCTTTCTAGCGCCATTGTTGGCGCTGCTTTGGCGTCTTCACGTAATGCTTCTCCTGCTCAACGCTCGACGGCCACACCCCCATTACCAACGCGCAGACAACATAACCACCACCATTCGCTTTTCCACCGATCGCCTTCGCCTCCAAAACCCCAGCCAACAGGGAAATTGCGCCCTACTCTGCGAAGAGAACCCTCCTCGTCGTCCGATGAAGATGAGAGCGAGAAGTACAAGCGCAAAGGCACACGTATTATGGGTATGGGCCGCAAACATCCCAACAAGCACCACGAGGGTACCCGCAAACGCTGGCGGGACCAGGTCACCGAGCGTGAGCGGAAGCGGTACGAGGGCGTTTGGGCAGCGAACAGGGGTCTCTGCATACCATCTTCTACTTCTGCTTCCGGTCCCATATACATGGCTAGTCCTTCCCATTCGCCTTCGCGACAAATCGAAGACGACCCCGCCCTCGATGTTCTCAATCTGGTCGTCAAGGAGATATGGGATAGAAGTCGGCTACCTGAGCATGCGCTTGAAGAGGTGTGGGATCTAGTTGATGGGAGAGGGTTAGGCAGGCTGAGGCGGGAAGAGTTTGTGGTTGGTCTTTGGTTGGTGGACCAAAGGCTCAAAGGGAGGAAATTGCCTCTTAGAGTGAGTGAGAGTGTGTGGGCAAGTGTCAGAGGAGTGGGGGTGAAAGTCAAGGTTGGCCCGCGTAGATAGGCGAATGTGCATGGAAGGTGTTGGCATGATGGGCGTTTTAGAGATACCCAGTAACTTTAACTTCTTATTCGATTGGCTTCAAACAATCTAGTCCTCTTCTCCTTCGACGCTTCCTACCCTGTGGACCTCTCCTCGCAGTGCAAGCAGCCCCGCACTTCGCACGAAATTACTCGTACTCCAAAACCCGCCACTAAAGTCGAGATCATACCAATAATTTACCGCGCAACATAGTCCTTCATCAGAGCACGATTGTGAGACTTTATGGTACCACAAGGCGGGTAGGTAGAGCATATCTCCTTCGTCCAAGGTTACGCGCAGTGGTTCCGAGAATTGCGAATAAGATGTGGCGTGAACAGTTGGCTGGTCCGGGTCCCTTTGGCTCAGGATACAAGATTAGCAAATGTTCAATTAGTTCAGGAACTTGGTACAATGTCTTAGACTGTGCAAAACGCGTCCCTAAGACACGTAGTGGCAGTAGGTTTTAAGATTTTATACCCCGGAAAAACGTACCATGTCGCAAAGGGAACGTATTCCTCTGGCTCATCCACACTAACAATTAAATCCTCTTTCTTCACATCAGATGATGGCGTGGTCGTCTCACGAGGCGCATACGTCGCCGCTAGTACGCTGCGCTCATTCACACAAGCGGCCTCGGTCGGCGGGAGGAGTACAAAGTGCTTTTGACCTAGGATCTGAACGTATATGTTTTCGTAATTGTCCTTGTGTAGCGCGGTTGTGGAGTGTGAGTTTCCAAGCCAGAAGTTGACTGCATCAGGGTCTTTGTCTAGTGCTATGCGGGCGAAGGGGATGGATTTTGGGACGTCGGAGAAGAGGGTCGTGTATTCGTTCCGAAGATTGTCGTTTTGGGTTTGCGCGTAGCGTGTTGGGCCTTCGAACGCATCATCCCGCTCTTTCGCCTGGATCTTACTCATGACGTCTGCAAAAGGTTCCTCACACTCAAAGGGCTTGATGAAAATTTGGCCGCCTTTGGTTTCGTCGAGGTCGATGATGGAATCAGCATTTCCATGGGGTGTGATTGCTACAGTGACAGTCTGGCCTGCCATAACGGAGGCGAGGTATTCTGCAGACCATTTCCTGCGGGCTTTCCAGTCGGCGGCTCCGTTACGGATGATGAAGGGGCGGTTGAGGGAGACATAGCGCAGAAACTCCAGAGGGGAGGGTTCGGAGAAGAAGATGGGGATGGTGGGGGAGTTGAGCGCGTGGTAGGTGGTTATGAGATCTTGAATAAATGAGTATCTGAGTAGAACATGGTGAAAAGATGGATTTAGGTAATAGAGTTGAAGCGCAGGTAAATAGGAGATGGAAGGAATGAAAGCACCTCTTACAGCATCGCTCAGTGTATCTCCAGCTTCGAGTCCTGTGGGTGCAAGTCTTTGTGGATGGATTAGCTGTCTTGGGTAACTACGAGTCCTTTGGGCGGGGGTATGTACCTCGGAATGGCTCTCTCCGGGCTCTTAAGGCCAATTATTTCGTGCTTTGAAGTCATAGTGCTGTGACGGTTATGCCTGAAGGAGCGGGCGTCGAAAAATGGACATCCATCCTCTCCACTCGGATTTAAAGCTCTTGGCAATTTAACTCCGACTTCAGGAAGCTTGAGCTCTTTCTTCAAACCCTCCGAACCCCAAGAAACTCAGCAGGAAGAATCGACGAACCATTCCTAGACAAAAATGCGTACACGGTAACGCCGGTCTCGCAAACCAATATGCCGCCCCCACGAATACGCCTCGCGCACCTCCTCTCCCGCCTCCGCATCTCCCGCTCCTTCGCCCTACCCACTATCGGCGAGTGGAAACGGCCATTCCTCATCTTCGGCCAATTCGCCCTTACCCTTCATGTAATCAACGCATATATTGGCGCCATCGGGCCCACAGACGGCATATCAATGGTGCCCACCATCCCCCACGCCTACCGCTCAACACCTTACATCCTCGAATCGCGCCTGCACCGCCGCGGCCGCAACATTCACGTCGGCGACATTATAACCTTTACACACCCCGTGAACCAATACTCCATGTCAAAGCGCGTCATCGGCATGCCGGGGGACTTTGTCTCCGTGATGACGCCTGGGCGAGGAGATGAGGATATGAGGAAGGATGCTAGCGAAGGTGATTGGGCGAATGTGAAGGAAAGTCTTATCAGGGTGCCCGAGGGACATTGCTGGGTTGCGGGGGATAATCTGGATTGGAGTCGGGATAGTAGGGTTTTTGGGGCGTTGCCGTTGGCGTTGGTGAAGGGGAAGGTTTTGGGGGTTGTGTGGCCACTGGGCGCTAGGAAATGGTTTGGGAGCGGAAGTCAGCTTGTTGATGTGGGATATGGGGAGAGGGAGTGGGTTAGGGGTTGAAAGGAGGGCGATATGTTGGGCTTCGGTAAGAATGTAAGATGTGTATTAGTTATATGGGGTTTGTGGGATGCAAGGTAAGCTGTTGAGATCAAAGGTACAGTATTCCCGCGTCGTGGAACAGATAAGTTAGTTGGCTTTCGGTAGCTCCATCTCCGTGTATACCAACGTAAAGATACCCATTCATTTCATGTTCAGGACTCACAGAACGCTATCAAATCTTGACACACTCCTGCCATAAGTCCCTCCGAAAGATCGCTCCGAGCAACAAGTCTCGTCACTTCAATCTCACGATGGTTTCAGCCTGGGGAGTTCCTTTCATCAATTGGATTCAACTTAAGGAAATTGCAGAGAGAGCTATAAGGCTGATCTCCAAACAAGATTCCTCAGCTACGAGGTGCCAACAATGTCGGGCAGCGAACGAGTTGTATCAGACGATTCATCCATCGAATAACACCCATCCTGCTTACTCTTTTCTCTATCCTCGAACGGCCTATCGACCGATCGACTCAGTCTCACCACCATCCACTGCCCCGCCTCCCAGACTCGGCACTCATCCAACATCTTCTAGTCCACATCCTTCTTCATCTCGGCCTGCTCCACCAACTCAGCACTAGCATGCTTGCGAAGCCAACGCCGCCGGTCATTCGCCTTACGCTCATTCTTCGACGCGTACTTGTCAGCCTGCGTCTCTAATCGTGCGAAGATACCTGCAAGCGTGCGCTTCGCGTCATCGTAATAGAAGAGCCAGGGTAGGCACTGCGGACAGTGACCGCCGTTTGGCTTCATGAGATGGTTCGAGATGCAAGTTGAATGGATGAACTGGTTGCAGCCGGATAGGATGACAGATGCGTATGGGTGCACATTGACCATGTTTTGGTGGCAGATTGCGCACTCGTGGCCGGTCTTTGGGCGGAGGTCTATGCAGGTCAAAGGGATGAGGTGCTGCGCAATGTAGGTGTTGAGAGTCATGGGTGGGCCGTCATGGTAGGTGGTGTTAGAGGACATCGTATCAGATAATGTGTGTAGGGTGGTCGGGTTGGTTGTTGCGTGGGAGGGGGCAGAGGGTGTGCTAGTGAATTGGTGTGGTGGGTGTAGGAGGTTTTATACATTTGAGGCTGTACGACGGTGGGTGATGGGGTGGAAGTGCGGTAAGAATGTTATATAATATGAGTCCTTCAGAGCATTCATTCTTTTTGATCAACTCTTACAATGTTCGGCCTACCGAACTTCGACTGAATCGAAGAAAGTTCACCAATGATCAGCGTCATTTCAGCACTCCTCGGACGACCGCCCACATATCATCGGGTAGGTTCTCCAGAGTTGTAGACCGACGAGATTGAGTCACCAGCAGGTAGGTTCACTGATGCGGTGGAGATGGTCGAAATCATGAGTTCTAGAAGAATAAGATCCAGAAGAATAAGACCCACTGTACAGTACGAAATTCTGGAAGGCAGTTGCTAACGAGTATAGGATGCAGAGCCATTGCCAGATGCCCGCCAAGTGGACAAACCGGCAGACGCGAGAGCTAAGCCTGAGCGAGTCAGCGTCCGCCGAGAAGCAACAAGGGGCAAGGCTGCCTTACTGAATAGTCCGAGAAGTTCCGTTTGGTGCACTCGATTTCTTTTGCGTTTAGGGGGGCTCAAGAGCGGCGTCCAGCTCTACCATAAATGACGTTCACGTTGCTACTGTGATTGATATTCACGTTGCTACCGTGATTGATATTCACGTTGCTGTCGTGATCAACGTTCAAGCTGCTGCGTCGTCCAATATTCAGGTTGCTACCGCCACTAACGATCAGATTGCTACCATGGTCGACGTTCAAGCTAGTAGTAGGGCAGACTTGACGATCCGGCTCTTGCGTCTGTCCTGAACGGTTCAAACCGTGAGAGCGTGCAGAGCGATTTGCTGTCGCTCGTGAGCTCCGTCGAGACGATCGGTCGCCCCGCCGAGATGGGCGGCCGTATGGATCACCGTATGGGTTAGCCGCCGCCCGATCGTTGTACCGCGGCGAGTGCGAGTTCGATTGCCGAGGCCACGACCCGACGGGGGAAGGGGACCTGTGTTCATGAGGCGTAGAAACCGCGCCGAGATTCCCCTGCTCATTTTGAAGCGGAGAACGGGAAATACGAGTCTCGCGCCCGTCTTGATCGTCGAGCTCGACCCGTGAACCAGGAGCCTCATGTCCGTTTTGGTCAACCAAAGAAGACTCGGAAGACTCCTCGTATTCCTCCATAGGATCCGGGCGTTCGCCGTCATGGAAGAGGTGTCTGCGGCAGTTGGGGCAATTGACGATGAAAAATTGCTTACACGATATGCAATCTTCCTTACAACTGCCATAGCCATTGTCTGACTCGATCCATTTGATTATACATTCTGTGTGGAAGATGTCAAGACATGATTTCATGACGCTGACGAGATTCGAAGGTGATGCTGGCGCCTCTAGCAATTCCATGCAGATCGTGCATGTATCTCTTGGTGCAGGTTGCCGCGGTGAATATGTGAGTGGAATGACGGAGGCTGCGAGCCATCGGGATCGTGTCGGAAGGATGGCCATGCTTAAAATTGTTGATAATCTGATCGTGGAGGTGTGCGGCTTGGTTTGGTGGTCGAGCGTATTGCAGTAATATGGAGAATGTTATATAGATGGTCAGTGGGTACTAGTTAGTACACTGCTTTCACAACGGAAAACTTGATGTGTCCGTGTAGTGCCAATGTCCCCGTTCGCACATGCACTAAGAATGTCCGCAGCATCTTCAATTCATAAAGCAGCACATGTGCTAAGACACCATGAATGAATTGGCTCGTTTTTCGCGGAGAGAGACGTTTCTTTAAGTAGCTTACCTCCGGACATGCTAGAAGACAGCAGAACGACACGCAAGCTGATCTCAACGCAAACATATCCTACTTGCAGCGTTTCCAGTTACGTTCTTTGTCTCCACTATTCGACATTCGCTTGACAAAATACAACATCATGTATTATTGCCTCATTTGCCGTTCCGCGATTATACAGCCGACGCCGTCGTGTTCGTCCCACTGTCAAGTGCTGAAAGACCAGCTAGGCGTGAGAAGGATGCATGCACATCTTGTGGCTCTCGAGATCTTCTAGGAATGGTTTGACGAGACATGTCGTTAACTGAAAGCTCGGATCATATGCGCCAGCAAACGCATTCGCCGCGCTGCAAATGATCCAAAGCCTGTGAAAGTGTAGCAATACAAAGTTTGTGGAGGATAGCCGACAACAGCTACTGCTTCGATTCACGAGCAGCAGACCAGCCATAGTCTGGAATTTTCCACCCTTCTTTGTTACTCTGACCATCCGACAAGATCCACTTGCTCAAACCCGAGCGGTGCACAAACCATAAAACATTGTGCAGGATCGTGACACCCCACTTCGTCTGCGGGTTCATAATCTGAGGTACACCTGGTGGTCTCCATTGGTTCTTCCTGACAAAAGGTTTGAAACCGTCTTCATATCTTTTTAGTGCAGCACTGATCTCTGCTTTATCGTTTGTGCGCGCTTTTGCCAGCTCGCCTGCAACCATATAGGCGCCAATCATGGCCATGCTTGTGCCCATACCCATGATACAGTATGCCGTATCCCCGATTAGTGCGCATCGCGATGAAGTCCTGCGTGTTGGAAGCGGTTAGCCGATGCTCAAACCAAGATACAGAACTATACAGTGAATACGTACCAGGTTGGTGTGATGACCATAGCAATCGGAGACATGTAGAAGTCGTCCGACTCATCCATGCCTTGCAAGAATCTGTCAATCTGCCAGCCGGCGTTCTTGAAGCGCTCACGCAGCAATGCTTTCTGAGCAGCAACGCCTTTTGCAAGCGCTGCATCAATTTCCGGGCTGCTCTGGGCTTTTGGCTCACAAAGAGACAGGTAGACGCCCATGGTGGTTTTGTTGCGGTGCGGACGCACATGCACACTCAATCCTTCTGGTTGATTGTACCATTTCCAAAGCTGGTCATCGGTCTCTATTCGCGGGACGGAGAAGAAACCAATGTACATGCCCCATGGCTTAGTGACGTCTTTCCCATCTTCTCGGTACTCTGCGGGGAACATTTTGTGTCGTGTCGTTGACGCGATCCCGTCTGCAGCAATGACGACATCGAACTTTTGCGGCTCAAGCTTTCCATTTGCGAAGGTTATCAGTACTCCGGCCTCGTCTTCGTCCAGCGTCGCGATCTTCTCACCACACACGAAGTTAACGTTCGCCCCCTCTTTCTGCTTCGCAATCTCTAATTCTTCCAACATCAAGCCCGCCAAATCACCTCTCAGGATCTCATACTCGCTGGTCGCACTCTGCTTTTCGGCATTGCCCGTCATATCGAATTGTGCAACCGCATCACCCTTGCTATTCACCCACGCGGTTCCCGTTTCACCTGTGTGTCTTGTTTTGATTCTTTGCTCAAGGTCGAGTTCGCGAATGACGTGCACACCAGGACCGCGGATGTCGATTGCCTGGCCAGTCGTGCGTGGAGTCTCGGAACGCTCAATGAGAGTGATGTTTGGCTTGAGGATGAAGCCAGGTTGACGCGCTAGGCATAACGCGGCCGTGGCTCCAGCAATACCAGCACCTGATATCAGAACATTGAGGGGCTCTTTCGACATGTCTTGATATCGGGTTGCTATAAATGCGATGTAAGATGTCAAAGATGTAATTGCGCTGTTGTTGATGTGAAGGATGCCACGTGGTTGGAAGACAAAGAATAGATAACTGTTCAAGCGCAGCTCTAAAGCCAGCAGTAGCGTTCCTTCGTGGTAGGATATCAATAAATTACAGGGTCGTGGAGCCCGCCGACGCACGTTCAACAATGATGATGTCATAGTGGTTTTATTTCGGCGATATCTAAAGACGCGAGCATCTACCTCGCATTCTGGTGCTGAATCGAGAGGTAGGGTATCTGAGATGCGGCAGCTCTAGAGGCATCTACTCCCAAATCCAGACTAGTGTCCAAAGACAAGCGGGCCGCTGCCTCGAGCGAGTGTTGCCGAACCGGATACATTAGTCCCTCATCTCTGTTCCTTCTGCAGTTCCTTAGACTCCATTTACATATGTCCTTCCAACTCAGGCAGTCGCGCTCGACATCCTTCCAGGTGTTTGCAAGGCATTCTCTTTGTCTATCCGCACGAGCATCACTCTGCTTCTCTAGAAAGAGGTCAAGAGAGATGCCTTTTGGTGACGCGTGTCTTGAACCCGCTGCCGTCTGTACTCTGATCTAGACAGTCTAGGATAGTCACAATATACTGAGCGAGCGGATTGAAGCTACAGAGAGCCTTGCTCAGCTGATGAAACTTGTTTTACTCTGCTTCTTACAAAATGACTCCTTCTAGGGGTTCTTGAATCGTGCCTGGTATAAAGTGACAAGCGCATTGTCTAATTCAAACTTGATACGTACCTACCAGACCCATCCTCCTCACCAGTTCATCCACATGCTCAATACCCGCCCGCTCCATCCGACTCACAAGTTCATACGCACTCTCCGCCTCCAACCACCCTATACTTCTCACAAGCTCATTCCCCCTCGCGTCCCCGAACCGCAAATAGTACTCCTCAAAGAACTCCTCAAGCACAACTCGATCGAATTCCCTTTGACGTTCCTCTCGTGGTGTGTGAACATTCCATGGCGGCGAGGGCCCACGTCGACGTCCAGCCTCATCGACAACACGACGAGCTGCTTCTTGGGCATTGACACGAGCATGGCGCACCGCGGATTCGGTGGCTGAAGAGCGAGCGCATGTGTCGAAGAGACGACGCCCAAAGTTCACGACCATGTCACGAAAGCGCTGATTGTGAGGGTTATTCGAGGGGCGTGTACTGAGTTCAACGTTAGGTGGAACCAGCTGGGAAACTGGATATGGGGTTCGGGACGGGGTTCGAGATGGAGCTCGTGAAGAGTTACGGCGACGTCGAAGTAGTCCAAGACCGCGGCGACTATTATCTAGTACCCCGCGTTCGAGACCTGGAGCTTCATTCGTGTCGGATAACTGACGAAAGTTTCGATTAGTGTTAACCTGCTCTTCGTGTTGAAGATCTGAAGCTTCATTCGAGTCAGATGAGCGAAGTCGACCTCGAGTGGTGTTTACTTGTGCTCCGCGTTGATGACCAGAAGCTCCTGGATCAAGACGATACTGGTTGATGTTTACCTGTTCTCCGCGTCGAAGATCCTGAAATCCATCCAAGTCAGCTGAACGAAAATGATTACGATCGGTATATACATCAGCACGCAACGGGTCTTGCACCATCATGTTGGTGACGGACTCCACAACATCAGTGATAGAATCCAAGGACATCTGTAACCGCATCCTGGTCCTGCTACGGCCACGTGGACGTGTTGGCTCGTTACGTGCGGGTGGCATAGTGAGATCGGTATCATCCTCTGCCTCGACGCGGAGATCTACCGGGTTATAGAAAGCATACCCATTCGCAGTCTCCTCAAAGCTACCGAAGCCAATGGTATGGGATCGCTCGCGTCTATCTCGTCCGAAGAGCCAAGAAAGGCCACGGCGTGTAGATGGTCGACCAATTGCGGGTGGTGGTGGATAGATGGCTACAAAGGTACTGAGATCCATGAAGGGTTCATTTGATAGAACTGCAAGCGGATCCGGCAAGAAGAGAGCACGGCGGCAGTTCGGACATTCGCCCCTACGTTGGTTGTTCGAGTTGATCCACGTACAGATGCAGCAGGCGTGGAAGAAGTGCGAACAAGGTTGCAGGACGACGACGTCTGTCGATATAGAGGTGGGGTCGAAGGTCTCCATGCAGATAGAGCAGGATGTTTCGGCTTCAGGACGAAGTGCGGTAGCGGTTAGTGGGAGGACGTGGAGGCAGCAGAATTCGGAGCGGGTCGGGAGAGATTCTTGCATTGTTGCCATGATGTTTAATGAGAAATTCGTTGGGCCCCGTTGCTGTGCTGAAGTGTTGTTGTGCGGTTATACGTTGGGTGTGGACGAAATGGACTGGTTTTATGGCCGCTGGACTTGTAATTGCCAATCGTGCTATTCACATACCCAGCAATCGTGCAAGTTCACAAAGAATCTTTCTCCGACAATCCACTGGGTTGTGCTTTCACAAGATGGATGAGATGTGAGGTGAAAATGCACAATGCAGTAAACTTCGCGAGAAGGATCGTTGGCGTGCGTTGCACGTTGCGAGCGAAGTCATGATGCACATGACCAAAGTGTATTGTACGGACTGCATTGTCGTTGGGGTACAGGTAGGCTTAGAAAAAGATGCCAGGTTCACTGTTCAAACAGAGTCAGCTAACACCTAATTGTTCAGAGAGTAGATGATTGGATGCAAACTAGAATACATATCTATTGTCATATTAGGTACTAAAGAAGTGTTTGAAGCAAGGCAGCGGTTCGTAAATTTGACTGCAGGGAGATGTTGTGAGGGCTCAACGACGAGGACAGTCTCGTACGAACAGTTTTTCGATTGACAACTAACAAGAGGCCTCTCTCCCTGAATCATCTAACTTATAGCGAAACACACCCATCCGCACTATCCTCCAAAAAGAGACCCCCATAGATCTGCCCCTCGTTCAGATTCTTCTCCTGGTAACCCCCGTTGACCACATCCGAAGTGCCCGTCGGCTTCTTAAGCAAGCCAAGTTGGAACTGGCCGCCGCCAGCGAGGTTAGCAGAGGTAGGGCCTGCGACGGACTTGAGTGCTGCGTCGCCGACTGAGTAGTAGATTTGGACTTGGCTGTGTGGGGAGATGGGAGTTAGTATTACATTCAGAAGCTTACGAAAGAGTTCTAACGGTGGATTATGGATCCAGGAATGGCTGCGGGAGGTGCATGGATTGAGAGGGTGGGAAGAGGCAAACATACTTCTTAGTGTAGTCGAGTTTGACGGCAAAGTTCTGCCACGCTGTCTTGTCCATGGCAACCGAGTACAGCGACTTGCCATTGCGATCAAGAACCTTGAAGTTGTTCTTGTCAGAGGCCGACTTGCCAATGATTTGGCCCGTCTGAAACTGGATCTGGTTGGAGCTGTAGTCTCCCGCCTCATGCCATACATTCTACACAACGTGTTAGCCCCTTCGAACCAGTCCTCCCAATGAGAGCCAACGTACAAGATACTCGTGCGTCAGATTCAACGGCCTCGCACTATCCTGCTTCACACTCCAGTGCAGAGTCTTCACCCCCGTCTGCCCCGGCCCATCCGTTGCATCCTTCAAAAACTGCAATCCCGCCCTGCGAAATCCATTCTGCTTCTGGAAAATGCTCTTGTCCTCCAGCGTCACCTCTAGACTGACCGTATCCTCGCCCTCAAACCTGCTCTTCGGCACGTCGGGAAATTTTAGGATACCAGACCATTTGAGATCGTTGCCCTTGACATAGTCCGGGTTGAAAATCGTGTTTGTAGCGTATGTGTCGAATTGTGTGGGGTCGGCTGCCCAGGCGGATGGGACGCGGCCGTCGAAGACAATGGGACACTTTACTTCGGCGCGCTTTTGGACGGTGGGGGCAGCGAGGACGCTGGTGGCGGCGAGCAGGAGGGCGACGGAGTGCATGGTGAGCTAAGTTGTGATGATTTTGGTTCCGGCTGGAGACTCATGGAAGTGCGCGTCCCATCCCTTTATACGTACTCGATCCTATCCATCTCTCCCCATGCACACTAACGCCTTCCATCCATATCCCGTTTATGTCCTGCCCTATCGCGACCATTCCTCCAAATAACCCGGCTATAGGCCCTCATCACCTGCAACCGCCTTCTACCCAATCCTACCCCTCCAAAACCTTCTCCCGCCCTTCTACGACGCCTCCACAGCAGGCCCGATTACCGACAGAAATGACGACGTTATACAAGCAGATGGCGCCGAGGCCAATTTAACATCTGGCAATCTGGCTGGAGGCTCGTTGATCCCGGCTGGTTTGTGGGGTAGGGCTGGGGTATCGATATTGCGAGTCGGTCCGCCTTGCCGCCGGTCTCGGGTATAGTGTAGAGCTGGGACCTGAAGTCATGTGTAGATGATGTGCCATAGTCGTGTTCAGACGTCATCATGGTTATAATCTGGACGTTGGGAGTTGCAGTTGGCTGCGTTCGCACGGCCACGTGGCGCAACTGACTCCTCGTACTCTCAAACTGCCACTGGAGACACATCTCTCAACGTGATCAAAACCTCGGATTAGACTAATGCGACCAATTCGTCAAGCAATCCCGTAGCTCTTGCAATTCCACCCAGATTGCCATACCACTCGTCCACTTGTGGCAATTAGTCCCGTGGCAAGCGAACTCGAAGCAGGGCCGCCACCTAACAAGAAAAGAACATGCATATGTATTACACTGTACAAGACCCCCAGCCCAGCGAAGAACACATGCCGCGTGCGGCCGGCTATGCCTAGAAAAAAAAATGCTAGTGCACCTCACTCTTATGTCCACAAAAATCCCTAGACTATAGACGTGGAAATATGCGGCTCCAGAGCGCATCCCACTGAAGACCATGCCCCGCCAACAACAATCCAAGAGGCGTGGACTACGCCGAGGGGAATGCCCAAAACGCCATGCGATACTCGTGTAAGACCTCCGAAACGCCTCCCATGTCGGGTATTCTAGCCCCGTGTCATCCTCTACCGGTACTCTCACCGTACAATAGGCGCTAACCATGTCGCCTCCATACACGTGTCGTTAATATCGCTATCTTCGTCTACTTTGAAGCCGAGTTCGCCCATCTTTTTGAGATCCCAGCCGCTTGTGAACTCGCCCTGGCCGCCATTTTCTCGGTCCACGGCGTTTCCAAGCTTGATCCAGTTGGCGAAGCGACACACGGTTTGCGAGTACGACCATTGCATGCAATTGCGATCTTTTTCGCATTCAGAGCCGCAGGATCCGGCATTTTTATGAGCGGGGCGGTCATTAGGGACGGGCGCGACCGAGAGGTTGTCCCAGAACTCGCGGGATGGGCCTTGTTTGAGGTGGGAGTGGGTGTAAGCGAGGAGGGAGGAATACACAAATGGTTTCTGTAGAGGGTCAGCAATGGTGTGCGTTTACAGTGCGAAGTAACGTACCTGGTTGTAGGGTCGTGTCCGCTCCCATTTCCATATGGATTCTAGTTGTTCGGGTGCCATGCGGTGAAGCGAAAGCAGCGGCACGCACCACCTATCTTTGTCCACTTTGATTTCCTTGAGCTCGTCGGGCGCGAAGGTGGGGTAGAGGGCTTCTAGCTTCACGCCTGTAGAGTTGTAGATGGCGTACCCCAGTACGGCGTCTCCGCAGCAGTCGTCCTTGACCCAGTCCTCGTACTGGACAGCTAGTCTGGAGTCGGCTCCATCGCTGGTGCCAATGGTCGTCTTGGGCGGCTTCAGCTTCTTCATCAGGCCCTGGGACATGACGATGCCCGCGCCGCCGTAGGCATACCAGCGGTCGTTGGAGCCGCGGCTCGGTGATCCGAGATAATGTGGCTCTTTCGGATCGAGCTGGGCGAGCAGTCGGAACAGCGTGTCCCAGAAGAAGTAGACGTCCGACTCGAGGAAGACGAACCACTTGGCCGTCGGGTTCATGTCGTAGGCCTTGTCCACCATGGGCAGGAACTTGAAGCGGTCTAGCCGCCAGCCGGCCTGCGAATAGTTGACCTTGTCGCCCTCGGCGTGGGCCTTTTTGTGGGCGGCATAGGCCTGGAAGTCAGTGTTGTTGATGGCGTACGAGGGCGGCAGCTCAGCGAGGATGTCGACGACCTGGTGCTCGCCAATCATCTCCTCGTGATCCGACACAACGAGCAGGTTTGGTATGCAAGCCGTGACAGTCGAGAGGTGGGCCTTGATCTTGGGGCCATCGCCGGCGCCCGTCTTGAGCACGACCTGGATGTCGTCCTTGAGCAGGTCATAGGGGAAGCCTTCGCAGTAATCGGGGTCGACGCCGCCCTTGTGGCGCATGGGCGGGAAGAAGCTCTTGGTCTTGTGGTGGTAGTAGGGTGAGAGCTGTGCGGGCTGCTGTTTCCGGCGCGAAAGGCTGAGGAAGAAGAAGGCGAAAAGGAGGCCGGCGAGCAGCAGTCGGATGGGTCTTCGCGCGAGCCGCTTGGGCAGCGTGTTGAAGAGCGCCATGGCGGCGACGCAGGGGGCGTCTACGTCTACGTCTACGATGACGGCGGGGATTCGGAGCTAGATGGGCGACGTGAGTTGGGACGGGGCAGGGTGCTCATTGTCGTCGGCCGAATGTCGAAGGCGCCCTGAATTCTTGGGTCCAACGTCTGCACAAGGCGCGCTGAAGCCGCGCAGGGGCCACGCCCAGCAGCCCATGCCCGGAGCGGCAAGGCGCCGCGCTTGTGCCTGACGGCCAACGGCCCTCAACACCATCATCAACATCACCACCATCACCTCAACATTCGAGCATCTCTCATCGTCATTGACCAATGCTCCGTTAAAGTTCAAATACCGTCCGAAGCTCCCCAAGGCGATCATGTGGTCTTTATTCCTGGCGACGTTGCGGAGACAGTGAATTGATCACGGGCTGAGGGTCTTGGACCCTCGTAGCCGTACTAACTTGATGACTCCGGAACCGTAAGCTTAGAGGGGGCTAATCTTGCCTGGAATATGGGCTCCACCTCTGGCTCCAAGTCTCTAGGCGTTAACAAATATATTCCTCTGCCAACGCCCCCAGCGTCTCACTCAAGCATCTCAAGAACAAGCGACACGCCATAGGGCTGCCACATGCTGACGTGAAGACCTTGCGATACGCTCGCTCTCTACCGTGCGAGCAGCAAAGCCATTTGTCCTCGATGCATGCGTCGCTGGCTGGAGTGCAGTACTAGGTACTTGCATGTGAGGTAGGTGTCGCGCTTAGCGCATCGTCCGCGCGTTAGCTACGCCAAGGCGGCGCCTGCCTTGCACCACCTCATTGGCTCTACTCAAATTTCTGCCCCGCTACTGCGCAACTCCAAAAACTTTCGCCCAACGAACTTTGGATACCTTCGTAAACAGCACTACGTACCACCTACCGCGCTTCCAACTCATCACAATGCCGATTTCCAAGAAAGACAGGGTATGTCACCACTGCACGTTCAGGCTTGGCTAAAAAGCTCACCGCCGCCATAGATCCAGCGCGAGCACAAAAAGGCCGACAAAGCCGGCACCCGCGCGCCCGTCAAGGCAAACGGACTGCCCGTCAAGGCGCCCAAGCCGACATCAATTGTACGATGATTCATTTTCATGTTTTCCGTCTGCCCCATCCTCGTACTTCAGTACGCGGCGACGGCTTGGTGATAACGGTCACGTGCTAATACTTCACGCAGTGCCAGAACTGCCGTCGTGAGATGACGAGCACCAACAGAGTGCAGCTCGAGGCACACGCGTTAACGCACGACCAAACGGCGTGGCCGAAAGAGAAGTGCTGGCCGCAGGATTTCGCGTGAGGATCCACCAGGCAGAGAACACCTGCGTCCCAGAATGAACCACGGCTACTTGTGATGGATCTGGACACGAGAAGCCGCCGGATGTGGAGTCAGTGTGTGTGAATCAGTGCGTGTGTGATCCAGCCAAATCTGTGGAGTTAATGGAGTTCTGGGCATGGGCGGAGAATATACATATTGGACACGACTCGAAAACATCAAAGGCCTCCGCCACGCCCGCAATAATAATCTGACCAAGAAGGATCTGTTTCAAGATTGCTTGCGCCGTATTCTATCTGTGGTTGACCATGTTGTGGACAGTAATCAGGAGCACACACGTACGGTTAGGTACTTACGCCTCTAGATATCCTCTTCTCAGGCACTAATGCCTTTCTGCTCTTACTGTTGTGCTGGTGCATGAGGAGCAAGTCGACCAGACATGGCGGTTTCGTTGCAGGCATTGCCACTACCAGCTAGCATGTCAAACATATAGTTGACTCTCGTTTGAAGAAGGGTTATTTTCACGGCGTGCAATGGTGTCATTCAAGTGAAAGTTTTGAAACTGGGACATTATCACGATGGCTCCGAGGAGTCCTCTACTTTGTTTCTTGTCGGGTTTGTCATCCCGTCTAGTGTACTATCGAGAAGAATAAAAGTTGCGGGTCAGAACGCCGGTCTCGAGTCCCCAGCACGTGTTACAACAGGTCTTAAGGACGTAGAAGAGTGTTTCTCCAAGGATCTGTCTACCCCGTCTTGGTCATGAATGCGGAATGTGGTCTTTCCTGAATCATTTGCTGGCAAACTATATTCTGAAATGTCCCTAAAGTGCACTAATATGTTGAACGTTACGTTTGTTGCGATCTCCATCTGAGACTCTCGTGTTCGATGTAGCCAGACTTGGGGAGTTGCAAAAGTCTTGGGCGCGAGAGGGAATTGTTCTTGACATAGCCGGGAACGAGAGCAGTTCGAACAGATGGGTCACAGAAATCAGGTTTTCCTCAACGTGCTCGTTTGACAATTGGTCGGAAAATGCGTCCATATAGGAACGGATTATTTCGCAGACACATGGCTGTAATTGTTCCATGTTGAAGTGTGTCGAAACGCCTGTTGATGGTTCCACAAGTCCAAGACGTGTCAATTTGACAGGCCTAGGTCGAGACTCTGACAGGCAGTCCGCGCAGAACGGCTGTGTTAGACTGACAGCGGCGGGTTGGTAACTCTCGGGCGCGTTCAGTGGCGCGAGCTGAACGCCTGTGTTCCGGCGATGCCGCCATTCAGCTCCATGGTAGCTGAGGCGCGGGTAGTTCTCGTGTGTATGCCATTGGACGGAAGGGGTCGCCAGTGGCGCGATTCAGCACGCGAGTCGACGTAGCACTCAAGTCGACGGAAATCAGTGAAAAATTGCTTCTTCGTTCGAGTTCATTCGGATCACGTCGAACAGAGTGCGGAGTTTATCGGTCCAAGTGGCTGTCGGCAAAGCAGGAGGGGAGGAGATGGGGATCAGAGGCACGGCGGATGCGGCCCATGTTTGACAGGCACCTGTCAGCCAAAGTAACTACCACGGTTCAGCGTCTGTCCAGATCCACAAGTCGGTCCGGGCCGGGTGTGTCGAAGAAGACGCCTCTCGATACCGCCACGATGAAGTCGGGGGGTGCCAAGCGAATTGAGGCCCCGGCTGCTCCTGCCCTGGCTTTGCTGCGACGCGAGATGGGCAGGCGCGAGGCAGGGGTCTCGCACAGCAGCAGTCTCGAACGCAGCGCGCTGCTAAGCCAACGTCGACCGCTGTGGTTCCGCCGTCCCGCAGGACACTGACACTGACACGCAAGACTCTCCGCTGCACGCAGCTCTCTTTCGCTCCACCACCGTCTCGTTCCGGTCCGTTGCGCTCGCGCTCTCGCTCTCGCTCTCACTCTCGCTGCTGCTTCCGAGTCTTCGCCGCCGTCGCGCATACCAGCGCCTACACCCCTCCCCCCCCGTCTCGCGCCTACCGCTTTCGCTCGCATCAGCCCACCAACATCACACCACCTCCGCCTTCTTCGTCCTCTTTTCGCACCCTCTCACGCGCGCTCGGAGACCTGGACCCGGCCTGTCTAGTTGGCTAGATTGCTCACTGCAGTCACCCTGGGCCGCGCTTTCGCCTCCGTGACCGAGCCGACGAGCCGATCTGCCCGTGAGGCCTGCCGTCTGTGGGGGATCCAACGCTCTCGTTGTGGGACGCATGGCATGATCTGAGCGCTGACGCTTCAACTTTTGGTAAGAAGTGCTTCCTCGTGCCAAACACCAGCCCTGCGTCGACATTGTCGATCCCCCTACTTTTGTGTCTGTCGCACGCCGCAATGGAGTCGCCCTCGAACAGCAGCCCAGACGAAGTGCTAGAGCTCGACAAGGTCGCCGTACGTGGCCGGCGGGTCATGTCCTCCATCAAGCCAGGCTAACTCTGTGTACCAACAGGTCGGACCCTACTGCGTCTTCGACAGCTTCAGACCCCCGACGCCCAACCAAGAGCGGATGGAGGACCCTACTATGTCTAACGACTTCGCATTCAACGGCGGCGTGCGCCCGTCGTGGCTCACCACCGCAGAGGACGAGATGACGCTGGCCGCACCGTCCGACGTTGGAGGAAACAACTGGAATGAATTCATGGCTTGGGACCCCAGCGTGTCGCAAGCCCCTGACCTCAAACTCAGCGGCCCTGCCTGCTTCCTCAGGCCCGAAATGCAGCGCCCACCCATCTTCAACCGCCGCCAAAACTCGCAATTGAGCGATCCCGCCCTCGACATACCCACCACCGGCGCAATGTCCGCACGTTCCGTCAATGGCCCTTACACGTTCGGAGAGAGCATCGCCCTCACCCCCGCATTTGACTTCGATGCAAACACCCTGAGCTCCCCGTCGTCTGGTGAAGGCACCCATCCCGGCTCCTTCTACACAACGCCCATATGGCAGCAACAACAGACTGGTGACAGCTCTCTGTTCTCGCCGCCCACGTATGGCCAGCCGGGCGTTCATGCACCGGGTCCCGCCTCAAACACGCCGAGTCTTCATCACAGTCAGAGTCCTGGCTCGGTACGTAACGGCAATGCCAGCTCTTTGTCGGCGCATTCGTCACCAGAGCCGGTGCTGAGCAACCCCAAGAAGAGGAAGTCATCGTCCGATGATACCGACTCCCCATCAGTAGGGAAGAAAGAGAAGGGGGGGCCGCCGAAGAAGACGGCACACAACATGATCGAGAAGAGGTACCGGACCAATCTCAACGACAAGATTGCCGCCTTGCGCGATAGTGTTCCCAGTCTCCGAGTCATGTCCCGTGGCAATGGTCAAGGAGAGGAAGAAGACGACCCCGAAGATCTCGAAGGCTTGACTCCGGCCCACAAGCTGAACAAGGCTACCGTGTTATCCAAAGCGACTGAATACATACGACACCTGGAGAAACGGAACAAGCGCCTACAAGACGAGGTCGACACGCTCAACACACGTATCGACAGCTACGAGAAGATGGCGATATCGGGGCCCATGTCGCTGCATGGGCCTGTCAGTACACCGGACGGATCCAGGTATCAAGATGACCCTTTCGCGCCGCCGCATTCCATGTCCATGTCAGGCCCACCGCAGGGGATGATTCCAGTACCTGAGCACATTGCGAATCTGCGCCAGGGTTTACCGCCACAACAACACTTTGCCCCTGCCTACCCTCCCTACTCTGGTGCCTCCCGCCCTGGACACATTGGGCCGCCAATGATCAACTCACGCCGCAACAACAACGGCTTGATGGGAAAGCTCATGGTCGGCTCTCTCGCAGGTCTAATGGTTCTGGAGGGATTCGTCCAGCGAGAACACTCAAAGGAAGAGTCCGCAGACCGCGGCCTATTCGCGGTCCCTATCAACTTCGCCGCTATCCTAGCTCCACGCGTCTCGCTCGGCGCAGTGAGTGCCCAGGTCCCTCTAGCCAAGTTGCTCCTAGTCTTCGGTGCCGTCTTATACATCATTGCTCCATTCTTCGATTTCAAGGCGAAGCCGAAGAAGAAGGCTGCCCAGGTTAACTTGACTCGTGCCCCTTCGCTAGCATCGCCTCTAGAAGTGCGGCGCAAGGCATGGCTTACTGCCATTCAAACCGTGTGGGTTCCACGTCACAATCTTCTGCTCGAGGTCGCTGCATTGAGCCTCAAAACGCTGAAGCTCAGCACACGCAAGATCATTGGTTGGCACGGCTATGCTTTGCTTACTGGTATCACCAAAGAACAGGAAGCTGGGCGAGTGAAGGCCTGGAGCATCGCATTGGATGCCCAGCTCACTGGTGGCGATGCAGAGATTAGCAAGAGCCGGCTGGTTTTGACCTTGATGGCATCTGGCACACTGCCGGATACGCCCGGACGGCTCATGCTCAAAGCGATGCACCTTCGGGTCTTGCTCTGGGAGCTTGCTAACGCTGGCCACGGCCTGTCGTGGATGTTCGACAGCCTGAGCGCCAAACTGTCTCGAAGATATTGGAACATGGCCCGCAGCGAACAACGAATCGCCACCAACCTTGCGTCCAAGCCCGACAGCGAAGCGGAGCCACTACCTGAACACCTCGCGGCGTTGTTGGAGATGGAGTGCGATGATGTGCTTGTCCCCTCGATCGTTCAACGCGCCTACAACCTCGCCTGGAACCGACCGATTGCAGAGCAGACGACTGTCGACCCCTCAATGGACGGAGTGGTAGAGGACTTCGCTATCGCTTCGCCTCTAGACGCGCTTGCGGCATGGTATTCCAGCCACGTGCTCAAGAAGGGTCTTGCCGGATACCTGGCGTCAAGGAAAAACAAATCGAGAGAAGGCGTAGAGACTGATCTTCATCTTGCCGCCCGAACTGCACCTCCGGTTTCCCAGTCGTATTTGAGGGCCCGTGTCGCGCAGGCCGTTGTGCTTGACGAGGATCGCGACTCACGCCTGGCTGCCGCTTGTGCTGTACTACCGTCACCCGCTACGCCATCGAGAGGGGCGGCGCTCATGAATCTTGTATGCGACACTCCAGTAGCAATCGACATCCAGAAGGCCTTGACACTCGCCAAGTGCTGCTCCTTAGTCGACTCCACCCATGCCGAAGCTCGTCGCCAGGCCGCATACGTGATCAACAAAACGTATCTTCCCGAGGCAACTACGACACTTCTCAGCTTCGTCGCAGGATACAAGCTGCTCAGTCACTGCATCCAAGACCCGATAATTCAAGCAGACACCAGCTATGGACTCGAGCGCCTTGCAAGCTCACTGCGCATGTGGGTAGGCCATGAGACGGGTCGGCGCAGCGGGCTGTCGAACAAAGTACGAGGTCGCATTGTGAGTCGCTGCGTAGACGCAAGTAAGCTGCTCGTTGGCCTCGTTGAACGAGAAGACGTGGACCCCGGCTACTGCAGCTCTAGTGTGAAGGGCGACGATCCTTGATATTTCTTTTGTTATTCTTTTTATTGACTCGTCAGTTTGTATGGGTCAGATACGGCGATATCCCCTTTTGGCGTTCAGGTTCTTGACAACCCAGTGCATGGTCAGCATTTGCATCTCTCTACACTACCTACGGATTTTTGTTCACTTATTTCCTTCAGCGACGTGTCTTGAATGGCGGGCTTGGTCTCATTTTACATGTTTGATATCTCTGGGATGCAGACTTTGGCGGGGCTGGATTTGGAGTACTGCCAGCCTGATGTAGGATTGGGTGTTTATTGACTCACTGACATTACGCGTTATAGCACGCAAAAGCATCCAATGGCTTCAATAGAGGTTATGTTGTCGCTTGAAATCTACTGACCCAAATCATCTCTGAGCCTCTGTTATGCTAGTGAACGTGTGATAGGGCTGAAATGACGAAGATTAGCTCATCGAATCCTGTGCCGAGGCACAGCGTCGGGAAAGCTGTTCCCCACACTTCACCACGACGCGACGCGAGCGTATGTATGCGCTCTCTCAGCCTCTCCACCTTCCACTATGATACCCTCGTAACAACAACCCAAACACAAGCTCGTCCAGAATCCACAATGGCGCCCAGCCAACCCCCAAAAGCCATACTCTTCGACATCGGTGGCGTCTGCGTATGTACCCTTCGCATCTTCCACAATCTTTCCCACTTTTTTATTCATCTGTATTCAACTTCTACGAAAGTATGCAGAGCTTACACTGATTCACATGGCACAGGTCATCTCCCCCTTCCAGGCCATCCTCGACTACGAAATCGAAAACAACATCCCCATCGGTTACATCAACTATGCGATCCAGCAAGGTCCCCATGACACGGGGGCGTGGCAACTGATTGAGCGGGGCGAAACCGACCTCAATGATGAATGGTTCCTCGCATTCAGACAGCAACTAAGTAGAAAGGAAGTGTGGAAAACGTACTGGACCAAGCACTCGATCCAAAAGAACGCAGGCGGCGTCCCCGCCGCCGCCGTAGAAGCCGCCCCCGCAGTCCCGCACATCGACGCAAAGAAGCTCTTCTGGCGCATGATGCGGATAAGCCGGACGCCAGACCCCTACATGTATCCCGCGCTCCGCAAGCTGCAAGAAAGCGGCCAGTTTGTGCTAGGCGCGCTGTCGAACACGGTGCACTTCCCGACGGGCATCCTCGACGACGAAGGCGTCTTGTTCGACAAGTCCCTCATGCACCCCCAGGGAAGCGATAACCCGTACAAGGACGACTCCACGGACATCCGGGACTGCTTCGATATATATATCAGCTCTGCGCATGTGGGGCTGCGCAAACCGGATCCGAAGGTGTATGAGTTGGCTGTTGGCGAACTGAGCAAGATTGCCGAGAACAAGGGGTTGGGGAAGGTGGAGGCGGGGGATGTGGTGTTCTTGGATGATATTGGGGTTAATTTGAAGTGGGCGAAGAAGAGTGGGTTGGGGACTATCAAGGTGGAGCTTGGGAAGACGAGGGAGGCGGTTAGGGAGTTGGAGCGGGTGACGGGGTTGGATTTGGGTGGTGCGGGTGGGGGGAAGAGTAAGTTATGAGGAGGTAGGCTTGGTAACAGTAAGAAAGGCGGGGTTGGAGTTTGGGTATGGAAATGGCGATGCTCGTTCAGATGGGGCTCGGCACCTGCCATCTCCTACCAGTGCCTTACTTGTCTTTTAATTCAGTGCGGCTCACGTCAAAGCTGAAGTCCATGAGGAGTTCGAGCTGTTATCGGTTGAACACCCAGGTTTGGACGCTCATCAATATCGATTGACATATGGCAATCGCAAGAATATACACGACTCCCATGATCCACCGCTTGTCCAGATGTTGGACATCGTACACATCGGTCTATGGAACACCCATAATCTCGGTCCTCTTTCTATAGAAGTCCTGAATGTACTGCACCAAGCTAGCGCTACCATGGTCTCCCCTGCTTGCCACCCTCGTCACTGTCGGAGCGAATCAAAGCTTGGAGATCCGGGGTGTTTCCTCTCATACATGGCGCTGTTCAAAGTGTGACAAAGTCTTTATGCGTCAGACCGTTCTGGCGTTCGAGAGTAACAATCTGTCGTACGCGACTCAGAGACGACTGGTGGCGCGTTGCTATCGATGCTACAATAGATCACGCACGTGCTGGCATGTCTACGACGAGCAACTAAGATATTCGAGCGAGCGGTTGGGTTATTCGTCTTGTTGCATAGGATTGCTTCATCGTACTCGGTCGTTTTACTACACAGATCAACATCGATAGCGTGGTTCATTCCATTTTGGTTGGCGTTTCCGGATACTCCAAGTAGATTTGTAGCAAGCTCTGATCATCAGTCTTTGTGTTTGACCTTGATCGAGCTTACCGCAAACGCGTTCAACACGGCGGAGAACTACGTCCGCAACTGCTGCATGGCAGAGTCGGCAACCATCTCGAGATGCAACGTCTAGCGCCTTTCTCCCGCACTGCAGTCTTTTGTGCCTGTGTCCCTTTTCCTTTGCAAGACGTATAGCTCTGCTTGGGACTGGACGGGTATGCTCTTGCAGTGGAGACGAAAAATCTCTCTCGAGCGGGCATGTCGCGTTCGGTTGTCCGGGACTATGACCGCCGTCTCTAATACCGTGGTTTTGACCGTGGTCGGCTATCTCGATGACATTGGCGGTTTGGTGGCAGACAAGCGTGTCGAGATCCCTTTTCAGAACCGTAAGAGAGGGATCAATACCTAGGTCTTCTGGAGCGGATCAGTCTTTGAGGCGTGAGTTGTCTGCGTGAGGGCGAAGAAAAGGGCAGTGAGTAGAAACCTAGTCAGTATCGTTACCAATCCATGATTGACTGTTCTCTCTGCAGTTTTCGTCGAGAGCGTAAAGGCATGGCGTTAGAGACGCAATCGCCTTGTCTCCTCAAGCCCTATGTTCATCCAAAAGAGAGGAAAGATCACAATAGCCTCTCGGCAACTCCATACACTATCGCCAAAAGCCGGGACTATGATGGGATGGCCTCATGCAGACACTGCTTCGTCATTTGGACGCCGGTGCCGCCATACATGCCGTTGTACCGGCTGCACGACCGGGAAGATAGTGATCCAGAAGATTTGGCAAATTCGTTGCGAAGCTTGGAGGCCCATCTTATTCCCTCTTCGGAGGGTCTCGTTGCCGCAAGGGCAAGAGGCTCGGTCTGTGTGCTCGACAGAAGTACTAGTCAGTACTTTCTCTGATATTGAAACTTGGCTTCGCTCGGACTCAAGAATGCGGACTGGAATGCAAACCGGTTTCCAACTCTGCTCTTCGAATGGATTTCCTAGTCGTGACCGATTGATAGATGATGCGATCCGCGAAACGGAATGCGAAGTGTGCGGGCAGTGGCGCTGACATGATTGAATAAAGTTTGAGCTAGCCTACGGCGTGGACCGGCGCAAGGAAGATCGTGTGCTTCAACGACCACGACGATCTCAACACTTGGCGCAAGGCGGTGAAGAAGCAATAGCATTATGTTATCGACCGTTACAGAGTTCGGCGATTTGTCGGGCGTAGGAGATGGTCGAGTATCGGGATCCATTATCTTTTCGAAGATCGGCAAGAACATAGCAGACGCTAAGCGACTGGTCCTAAAGACTGACCGATGATCTGAAAGAGGTAGTTAAACGACGGATGTGAGCCTTTTATGCAGTTCGTTCTGACTTTGATAGGCCACAGCAGTCAATCCTTGAGTCATAAGTGGATTCATTCGATGATGTCGGAAATATAGAACTGCTCTTGTTCCACAGTGTGCTCGACTCCTCCTTGGTTTGACATATGTCGGGCACGACTTAAGCTTCGACCTTTTCACCACGGACCAATTCCGCAGGTCGCTGCGTGCAGGGTATACTGTCACGCTTTGGGCCACACGCAGTGGGCCCAGCTATCTCGCGTCGCAGTTTGGGCCCAACGGACAGGCTGTTCAAATGATTGTGTTCGGAGCACGATCGGTGATCGATATCATCTGTAGTCGACCAATCCTATGGTCTTATCTGGGGAAGCTTCGCCTTTTCGGATGGTGAGACCATTCGGAATCTAAAATCCTGAATCATACGTAAGATTGAGTCGCATCTCGATCGTCCATCATGCGGAAATGCGGCGATCTCCAGTAGGAAATGATAAGAGGCCCCCTCGACCTAGGGAGTCCCAAAAGTCGATCCTCATCTGTTTATTCGCCGCGGAGCACGCTCCGCTATAGTGCAACTCGGTCGGCCATCCGCACCACTCTGAGGCGCAGGATCTCAACTGAGGTTGGCGATGATGTGCAAGGCAGCCAGAAGAGACGTGGGCAACGAGCGTTCGGCATGCCAATCCATGCCGCTTCCGGGCCTGCAAGTCACCCGAAACGATCGTGGCAATGCGGGCAACTGCAGTTGAACACTAGTCTGCGTCGGGTCGCGTCGACGGGCGCCCAGTGAAAAAGGGCCCCTATTCAAGCATTCACGTTCAACGGGCGCAGGAGGGACCGCTTTCGTCGCAAAGTGCCAATGAGAGGTGCGATAGAGCTCAGTCCACCCCGATTAGGATTGCTTGATCCGAAGGGGCGATTTGCTTGTCGATTGCGATCATCGATTGCTCAGGAAACGCGTCGCAACTGGCAAGGCCAAACGCCCGCGCTTGGCAACAAGCATGTGTCGTACGATCATCAACGATCAGACGCGACGGAAATATCGATTGTGGATTTTGCAATGTATTATGAGCATGGGGGTGACGTACAGCTCGTTTCGCCTGGTCCTTGTGCGTTACACAAGAGTGGCTGGGAATTCGTGGGTGTGCGCAGGGCATATCGAAGAGCAAGGATCAGTTCGAGATCACTGTGTGGGTGCGGTGGCGAGCAAGCTGGACGCAAGCTCTATAGTTAGATAGACTTCTTACTGCGAGGGTCGTGCAGGTTGTGGAATACAGCGCTTTCGATGCTGCGTGAAAAAGCCTTGTTGATCATGCTTCCCGGCTGCTTTGGTAGCGTCCGCTGGATTATCGTCGACGGTCAGCCTCTCGTCGGATCCCAGTAGCCATTCGTGCTCGTGCTTGCTCTTCGTATTCGTCACATCTAGGGACCACTGTGATTGCCAAATCACCCCATCGTTGATAGGTGGAAGCGCTTCCCGTGCCGCTTACGCGCCGATGAGATCCTTCATCCGGTACATGATGTCCGTTTCAAGAGTCAGTAGCCCTTGCGCACGCAATGAGTCGATGTTTCAACGACGGGCGCGCCGCCTGATAGCGCTTGGAAAGAAGTGCTTCCCTTCTCTATTTTGGAATTGATTCCGGTGGTATCAATATGGAATCCTGCGGTGCATCGAGATACGTCAATGTGACAATAAACTTTGCAGGCGCTGTCATGGCTTCGGCGTGTATTGTATTGTGGGGCATCGCATGATCGCATGAGTGTGGGGCATTTTGGTGTTCAGATACCCGAAGAGCCCTGACCGGGCCGTGGTGATTGCTCTACAGGCCAGAGTATACCCTCTGCAGATAGCTGCCGGTAGAAGTGCTTGGTGACAGCTTCCCCCGGACCGTGGTTGAAACGGCTGGTCCTGTTCCTTGTTGAAGTCATAGCTTCCTGCATTGTGGTGCCTTATTGGTACGCCATGAATTTGTTGGAATTATCAGACACGACCTGCATAGCTGCGTGTTACCAAAAGGTGGTACAAAAAACGCCTAACGATAGGCAATCGCTCGCAGCCCGGGTTCTGGAGAGGTGAGCACAGTCGTACGAGTCTGACCTTTTCCAACTCAGAGTAGAACTGAATAGGCATATAGCGCCTATCCCGACATGGCGACCAGGGATCGCTATCTTACGTCGCCTATCTCCAGGTCAGCTCAGGTATGGATGACGGGTGCGCCTTTAGCCTGCAATCAGAGTGACCCGGCAACGGAGCACCAAGAAATCTTGTTTGCTCTCGAATTGACAACTCGGACTAGAGGCACAGGGTCGAGATGCAGAGCATAGGTACCTTGCTAGCATCTGGCATTTCCCCACCTCATCTGCGGTACCGTTGCCCGGCGTGGAGGGTGCGATTCGTGCCGGAGATTGGTGGGGCTGCGGGCCTGACGCCTAAACAGCGGCCACAGGTGGTTGCTTCTGTCCTCAAGTCCGAGATGAGTACTCTACTCTACTCCAATCCTCTTGGGGTGGTTGTCGTGGGTTGAAACATTGCGTGTTGGGCCATGCGTGCGCGATGACAGGCCCATGGCATGTCATCGGTCCTCCGGTCGGAAGAGGAGCCTCAATCGGTATGACGATCTGACAGCACGATCGGTACCGGAAACCTACCCGTATCCGATATTGCATGGAACCGTGTGAAACGAGACATCTGTCAAGATGATCAGGCAGACAGGGAGTATGCATGGTCTAGGTCTTGATGACTCTGGAGGCCGGTTGGAGGATCTGGTCGCCGATGAATTCGTATTAGGATGCTGGTACAAGCAGGGGCCGGAGCGCATGGACAATGGAGGATTCCAATTCAGAGGGGCCTGCTACCAGGGGTCCGGCACATGTTCCGTGCTTGTTCGACGTTGCAAGCCACCGATCAACTCGCGAAGATGGCACCGACGGTTGTTCGGGCGGGATGCTGCGACTAGTTGTCGCACGCGTGTGAAGAAATAGCATAAACAAGCGAGGTGGACTCGTTCAGGTCGTGGCACGTAATTGTCAGGATGATGCCTGTTGTGTTTCGTAAACGCGGGTTGCAACCGACTGCATCACATCACGCCCCTCTCGGCAGAGCTAGATGGTCGTCATGCCGCCCGCTTCGGCCAGAGGCCTGGCGACGGACGGAATTCGGGGCATGGCAGGTCGAACTGGCTAGGTGGATGGCGGCGATACTGGGGAGATTAATTGGCGCAGACGGCAGGGTGGTTCGGGATGTGTATTGGTGGGGTCTCAGAGGGTCGCGCAGAGCAAACATTACGGGCGGTGGATCTCGATAAGTGTGAAGCGAGCCGATAGCGTGGCATGAGATCTCGGGACTGGGACCCGCACAGGCTCAGGCCCTCTTGACAGCGGCAGCACGCATGGCATGGAGAGGGGCGGAGCAGCGGGCACGGACGACGAGAAGAAGAAGAGGTTGGTTGGCAATCCAGGTCGGTCAGGACGGATGCTGGCGGAGGGCGGAGGTCGGAGCCAAGGGTCGCACCGACACGTGTGAATGCGTGTAGGCAGAGCAACCTGGGGATGCTGCAGCCGATCTGGCAGAGTAGAGGGTTTTGGTCAGGACGTAACCGGGCGGTACCACGCCCTGCCATGCCGCTGGGACGACCCCATGTGGCGAAAAGTGGCCTGATGGGCACAGCTGCGTCGCGCGCCCGAGAACCATTTGGGCCATGCGGCAAGGGCAGACGACTCATGGGCGTGGGCGTGTCTCTGGCCGGCGGCCTGGAAGCCCCGGCGGCCGTGCGGGCGCGCTTCTTCGTTGCGTCGGTGCTGGTCCTGGCCGCGGTCCTGGCTGGCTGTGGCTGTGGCTGACGATGAGATGCGCGCGGGCGCTGCACCGGCGCTCGACTGGCGCTGCACTGGCGCCGATGCCGTCTGATCGGGGACGCGCTGACCGAGCCAGCCAAGAGGCGGCACACGGCGAGCACGCGGCAGGCCGGCGCGCGCTGTCTACCGGTGCGCGCGGTGGCTTGGCGGGCGACGCGCAACGGCGGGCGAGATGTGAGATGCGAGGTGTGAGGTGTGCGATGGGAGATGGGAGACGGGAGGTGTGCGGAGCGAGGTGTGAGGTGCTCTGCTGGCTGCTGTTCCGTACCACTGCAATAGGCACGGTGCGTGTCCCACGAACCGCCTGTGCGCGCGCGCCAAGCGACCTGTGACAGGAAGACGGGCGTGCATCGTCTGATGGCAGGGGTGTCAATCGATCGACTCGCTGCGAGACCTGCTCTTCCTAAACGAGATGTTCGCCCGCGATGCTGGGAAGACAATGCTCACTCATGTCGGCAGTCGCCCGGCCTGCTCGATGGCCACAGAGACGCCAACGGCTGCGCATCGCCCAGGGGCAGGCGCCGCCGCAGCTGCGTAGAATCCTGCCCAAAGCTGTGCCGGAGCGTGCTCCACGCCCGCGGGAATCGACGCCATCGCGAGCCCCCCAGATCGAAACGATGAAGATCGCCCGAGTCCTACCTAAGCGAACAACGCGGCGTGCGCCCCCGTCCAGGTAGTAGCTTGTACCCACGACTGGTCGGTCGCAGTGCCGGCGTCCTGCTAATACCCATCCCCCCCCATCCCTCCCATGCGGCCCTGCCCCAGATCCAAACCTGAACAACGTCGACCCGGACCAGACGACCGCCCCCTCTTGGCCCGCCCGTCACGAACACGACCTGTGACACTCTTGCACGCCCACGATCCCATCGCCCCCCATCACCAGTCCAGCGACCGGCTGCCACCGCGCTCCCTCGTCATCCCGCTCCTGCGTCACCCAGCGTCGCCCCCGAGATCAGAAGGACGGACCCGGTCGGAAAAACAAATCACAGTGGCAGTGGTCGTAGCAGTAGGAGGAGGAGGAACCACCGGGCGGAGACAGGCGCAACCGGCGGGTCCGATCTGAGAAGTGCGTGTTGGTGCGAGGTTGCAGTTGCCGGTACCGTTCGCAGGTGTGGCAGGTGGAGAAAGGAACAACCAGCGCGGCGGGATCCTACATAGCGGAAGCCTGTGGTGCGGAGCCTCCCTTCCACACCCAGTGCGCCGCGGTGAGCGCGAAGCCGTCCGTCACGTCCGTCATGGACGCTGTCGACGCCGCCAGCAGGCAGAGGTCCGTGTTTGTGCCGCCGCTTCCCTCCAGCGAGCATCGCCCTCCTTTGGCCGCCCTTTGCTAACATGTCGCGTAGCTTTGGCCTGCCTCCTATAAGCAACCTGGACGCCGACAGGATCAAGCGGGAGGACGCGGATTCGCAGCGGAAGCACTCCATGGTCGGCCCGTTGCACCCATTCAGCAATCACCAATCGTCACCCGCCAGCGCAGGCCCCGGCCCCATGGGCGGCTTGCTCTCGCCGCCAGAGTCGCGCCGGACGTCGGGCGATGAGAAGGAACAGCAAAGAGGCCCCGCGCGCCAGTCGCTGCCGTCTATACATGAGGCTCTGGGACGACCAGAACCCCCGCTGCCATTTACCGCACCGGCCCCCGTTCCCCCTCCGTCTGCCCCCGCGTCGACTACGCAGTCGTATTTTCCGCCCCCGCCGACGACGTCGCCCAAGGACCACCGCCCGAGGACCTTCTCGACCGACTACCACGGCAGCCAGGGGCCGGGCAACCCCTTCTCTCACCCAGCTCATCCGCGCAGTCCATTCGTCGGCACATCGACCTCGGTAGCCCCGCCGCCGCCACCACCTCAAGCACAGCAGGACTCGTTACCAAGGCCATCCTTCTCAGAAGCACGCCCGTTATATTCGGAACCGCGACCGTCCTTCTCTTCACCTCGCGCCTCATTCGCGGCGCCCCAGCAAAACTCCAAGCTACCGACCCTTCATCCCCTGCGCACAAATCAGTCTCCTCCCCCGGGCCCAGGCCGGCCGAACGTGCCCTACTCCAGCTACCCGCCGCAACAATCGCCTGCGTACGAGTCCCCCGCTCCGCACTCTGCGGGACCGATGAACCCCAACTATGGCTACTCACAGTACCCGCCCAGCTATCCACTTTCGGCCCCAGCCCCGGGCCCGCCCAACTCTCAATACCCTCCATCCGCTGCCACGTATTCAGCCCCTCCACGTGCCTATCCTGGCGCGCCGTCATGGCCAGAGAGCCGCCTGGAAGAGAAGAAGATAAATCGGTCTAGTCTCGCTGGTTACGGGGAGTCGGTAAAGCGACATCTGGAGAGCTTCGACCTGGAAGCGTCTCTCAACGAGGTAAGTCTTGTGGTGGACGATCCACGGCTGCTATCTTACTAACTCCATACCAGATGGCCGAGGGTGCTGGGCAAATAACAGATTTCTCGAAAGAATACAGGCAGCGAGCCCATCAAAACCAACGCATCGGCATGACACCACAGTCGATGCCCAGGCTAGACGAAGTGGATGAGATGCTCAAGCATAGCGAGAGGGTTTCAATGTCCCTGCACCGCATGCGAGATGTGGTCTTCAACCACCAACAAGCGAGCATGGTGGAGCCGCCACAGGACGCACGCTATCAGCGGATGAACGGCTACGATCACGAAGCCCAGAGCAACTACGGTGATGACGTCAAAGGAGCCGGCAGCTTTACCGGCTCCGATGCGAAGAAGGTACGGCGAGGTGTAAGTCCATCCAAACACCTCGACGTCCGCCCTAAACTCATCCCTAACAAGCCATTGCAGCGAGCCGCGCCACCTGGACGGTGTCATAGCTGCAACCGAGCCGAGACCCCTGAATGGCGACGAGGCCCCGATGGCGCCAGGACGCTTTGTAATGCCTGCGGTCTTCGTAGGTTTACGCCCGAGTGTATTTGATTCGTATGCTGACGTCCTGCAGACTATGCAAAGTTGACCCGGAAGATGGGTGGCAAGCAGAACAGCTCGAATTTACGACCCAAATCGCTCGACCACGGATCGCCCCCCGTGTAACGACAACCATCCGCTATCATCACGAGTCTCACTCTACACCCCTGGGCCTCAACTCATCAGTAACTAATTTTATCGTCCTCCACTATGCGCTAGCTATCAGGCAGCACCGCATCGAAGCGTCGTCTTTTTTGACCATCATTTCAGCACGAAACGGAGCTCAGGCGTATCTACGGAAAACATTGCATTTACGGAATCGGGAACCGTCGGGCGCACGATCCTTTCGTCTTATCAGAGACGAGAGGGAAACAGCTTTGTAGATTTAATTTTGGCGCGCTCTTTGGGGACGGGAAAGTCCTTTTTTCATTTGTCATTATACCAGCAATCCGGTTGCATTTTGGCATACACTGGCGGGCTTTCAGGCCTGTCTCGCGCTGCGGACTGGCGTTTTATCTTGGGGGCGTTGGAGGCACACGTAGTGCATGCCCGCGGAGTGGATATCCCTTGTTACGATCCGCACTTTGTTAGAAGTGTATGGGACTTTTGTAGAGGATCGGTGGGATCTTGAACATGGGCCCTTGAGCCCTCGCGTGCGGAGATGTGCGTCGCAGATAGACGCAAAAATATCACTGAGATCCGCTTTTCAGATTTATGGCATCGTTCAAGTGCAAGTTTCGCGGTTGTTACTGCTTTGGGCAAAGCCCATGTTACATGTGGTTGGTTCCTCGGAGCAGTTCAGGTTACTCGCGTCTCGCTTTGGCTTGTCCCGTTCCGCGGATGGGTGCGTACGCCATTTTTACCACGGTCCGCATGGCTGCGGGATGCGGGCGGGACTGACGATAGAGATCCGGGATCATCCATCTGGCCTTTGTGTCAGATGTGTCAGTTGAGTGGTGGATATTCGATTCGCTTAGGCTTGTATTGGAGCGGTTAGATCGTGCGGAGTTTGATGCTCGGGTTTGGCCATTGTCTGAGTTGTTCAGAGACCCATCACCGGATACGATTCAGTTTCCGACGGTGGCGTGGAGTGAGGGTGGACTTGGGCATTTGCACCGTCTTACAAGGAGGTTGGGCATCGCTCATCCCTAGTAAGGTGCGGAAGGCGGAGAGATGTGTTCTTACTGTAGGATAGGGCGTGTGCTTTGTACTACCGCGGCGCTTGGGGGGTCGTGAGTGTTTGGCAGCGCTGCCTATTGCATCTCATGCCTCTCGGTCGTAAGGATAAGAACTAAGAGAGGGACAGATGGATCGCGTGTCCTCTGGCTCACGATGAAGCACGCCGCATCTGTCAGATCACAGCATGAGTGTGTCGCACATCCAATCGATCGAGCAGCTGTGTTCCCCCACCATCTGCACCACGCCTAGAACGTCCTCTTGACGATAACCTGTAGCCGTCGTGGCATGCGCAGCATCGCCCTTTGCTGCACGGAGCGACCAAAATCGATCGACCTGCGCCCACTCGGATGCACGTAAGCGAGCCGGTGCTATGTTGAGCAGTACCGTCGCGATGGTCCTCTGCTATTGGACATGTGGGGGTGAGATGCAGAGCAGATCGACCATGCTGCGCTCAGCTCAGCTCAGCTCCTTGTTCTACGGCCGATCACTCTGGCGATGGCTTTGGCCATGCCGCCCATGCGGCTCGATCGCTGCTTTCTTCCCGGCGCCCTCTCACATGTCGCGTCGCCCTGCAGCTGTCAGTGCTCGCGGGCCGCGGCTTAACGACCTCTGGGGGACGCAGCCACGCCTCGAAACGAAGGCGAATACGGGATGCAGCTACATGGCGATCTTCGATCGAAGGTTGGGGCCAGCGTCGGCACGAGAAACACGTGGACGGACCCGCAGCAGCACAGGCCAATGGCTCTGTAACGACCCCTACAGATAGTGTACGCAGGTCTGGCGCTGTCAACTGCTTCCAGGCGACGTCGTGCGGCTGGTCAAGATGAGGTGAGGTCGACGTACCGGCACACTGGATGTCTCGTTTCCGTTCGAAATCGTCATCGGCAGAGTGACAGGACCCGCACCTTCCTCGGAACGGCTAGCCCCGCAACTCCATCGCTCACCACCACCCATTGGTAATCATCCCTTCATGCCAGCGCGGCCTATGTCGGCGTTGGCTTTGCCTGTACCTCTTCACCATTCAATCGCACCGATCGCCTATCCCTCGCAGCCCGGTCCAGGCTCCTACCCGCGTTGGAAGAGTTGGCTTTGCGTGCCACGAAAAGCACCCCGCTAAAGTTAGAATTCTGCGGTGCGCCCCGAGTCTCGACTCCATCCTGAGGGGTATTGGACCTTTACCCACTCAAAGCTGTTGCCTGCGGATCGTCGCGTCTTGGGGTTTCGTATTGGACGGAATTCTTTATTCCTGCACGGGACCAGCTGGGAATGGGGCTGCTGTGAGACATGCACTACGTCCGTGTTTAGATGTACGTCGGCTAACTGTATCAAGCGCTTTGGGAACGCCGCTCGAGTGGCCAGAGGCCAAGAAGGTCGCCGATCAGGTTCGAAACTGGGGCATTGAAGTAAGCCCTCGGCATTTGCGCGCGGGGATTCGAGTTGACGTGTCTTGCAGCAACTCCTTGCTATCTGGGGGAACGCCAAAGGGAAAGAGAGGGACGCACTGCTCTGGGGCGACGAGGTATTTTCCAGTCAGCCGGTAGTCCGGCTTATGATTAACTGGTTTTGCAGGTTGAGTATCTCGTCGTATGCTACGATGAAGAAAATCGTAAAGTCCGACTGTCGCTGAGGCAGGCGGACATTCTCGCTGCTTTGGCCACTGATGAGAAGCTATTGAAAGAGGGCGGTGGAGTTCCCGAAATGCAGGAGGCAACTATCAAGTGAGCGATCACCTCTCGCTTCAAGCCACGCCATGCTGATCATCTTAGGGAAAACGACATCACTGCCCCGGTCTTCCATCCCGAATTCGGACGCTTCATGCTAGAAGCCACCCCAGGGAAGCCATGGGGAATTGGATTCAAGGATCTGCTCGATGTCGAGCCCAATATGAAGTGGAGGTAACTTCTGGCCTTGCTCAAATTTCCAGAATTGGTAGCTGATCGCTCTGCAGACGCAAGATAGCCAAGGATCATATGGAGAGAGAAGAGTACCCAATCACGCTGACCACCTTTCCGCGGCTCGGCTCGCCAGACTGCACTGTGCCATCGTACCAAGTCTCCGGCCCACGGCTACGATCCCAGTACGTTCCTGATGAGATTGCTAATCCGCATATCCGGTTTCCGACGCTGGCAGCGAATATCCGTTCGCGGAGAGGAAGGAAGGTTGAAATCAATGTGCCGGTTTTCAGGGACGAGAAGACTCAGTGGCCGTTCAAGGATCCCACCGTCAACTATGACCTCCACCAGTGGCCTGAGGATGACGATGTCCGCAATGGCGCTGCGAAAGACAACCACATCTACATGGATGCAATGGCCTTTGGTATGGGGAGTTGCTGTTTGCAAATCACGTTCCAGGCCAAGAATATCGGAGAGGGCCGCAAGATGTACGATCAACTCAGCCCGCTTGGACCGATCCTACTTGCCTTGACAGCAGCGACGCCAATCTACAAAGGCTTCCTCGCGGACACGGACGTGCGCTGGAACCAGATCAGCCGAGCTGTTGATGACCGAACCCCAGAGGAGCTTGGAGAAAAGGTCTGCTCCCGCACTGCTCACCAAATTTTAACCTACTAACATCACCTCAGCCCCTCAAGAACGACAGATGGCGTCTACCCAAATCCCGCTATGCCTCCAACTCGACCTACATTTCGCAAGACCCGCGGCTACGCCCCGAATACCTAGACCCTGATCTCGTCATCGATGAAGCACTTAAGCAGCGCCTTGTTGATGGTGGCATGGACGACCTCCTCGCCACGCACTTCGCCCACCTCTTCATTCGCGACCCCATCGTCGTTTTCAACGAAGATCTGCAATCCCTCGACCTCTCCAAGGCCGACCACTTCGAGAACCTGCAGTCGACCAACTGGCAGCACATGCGCTTCAAGCCGCCACCGCCTGGCACGGATATGGGCTGGCGCGTTGAATTCCGCCCGATGGAGATCCAGATTACAGATTTCGAGAACGCAGCGTTTAGCATCTTCATTGTGCTGATCACACGCGCGATTTTGTCGTACAATCTCAACTTTTATATTCCGATTGCCCGCGTGTCGGAGAACATGGAAACAGCGCACATCCGCGACGCAGTCAACACGCAGAAATTCTGGTTCCGCAAAGACCCGTTCAGCTCTCACGCTTCGTCCCGCCCCTCTGGCACCGGCACTTCTACCCCGGCCGAACACTCCCGACCACCCACGCCCACCGGCCCCGTGGAAGCCGAGTACACGCAAATGACCATCAACGAGATCATCAATGGGCAGCAGCAAGAGAACGACGGCTTCCCCGGCCTCATCCCCCTCGTAGAATCCTACCTCAACAGCATGAACGTCGACGTCGAGACGCGCTGCGAGCTAGCGCGCTATCTCGACCTCATCCGCAAACGCGCGGACGGTACCTACTGGACGGCTGCGAAGTGGATACGGCATTTTGTGCAGAGTCATGAGAAGTATGGGAAGGATAGCGTGGTGGGCGAGGAGGTTAACTTCGACTTGGTCAAGGCGGCGGAGAGGATTACAGAGTTTGAGGGGAGGGATGGTTTTGCGGGAGAGATGTTTGGGCGGAGGCGGTAGATGTTTGGGTGGGTGGATTGATTAGGGCAAGAGTGGAAAGAGCGTGCATGTGCGTGGGGCACTTTGGTATAAGTGGGCTGTGAGGCATCTATCTGCGGTTTACACTTTTCAACTTAGATGGACAGTATAACATGAATTCCAGACTAGAACAAGCCGCCGTTCATCCATTTTTACCAGTCTATCCACCAGCTCGTCATCAAAGTCGTACAATTTGCATCAAGAATGTAGTCATGGATGGCACAGGATTAAAAGATCTTTGCTCAATTCTTGTGAGCGGAGAGGAGAATAGAGAGCGGTACACTCATCCAACACCATACAAAACTTGTTTCCGGAAGTGCAGGCTCTAGAGCGGACACGGACGAAGAGGAGAGATGTTGATACACGTACTCTCTCGCAAAAGAAACCCCCAAAAGAAAGGCAAAACAAAGGATCTAAATAAATACCACTCACGCCAGCTCGAGCACTCCATACACAATCCATCAAGCACCACACGAAGCGAGATTATGCTCAGAAGCCATTAGTACAGTACTGGAAGTAGCAACGGTGCTACAGATACATCTCAGCCCTGCGCATGCGTCTGGCCCTATCACCAAGTCTCCACAACGGTCAGCATCCCATCCCGCCCAGGAGCTAGCCTAGCTACGCTTTCGAGGAACAATTGGGTACTTTGTAAGGACATGGGTAGGACGGAGCGTACCTAAATACTGCGAAGTAGGTGGTAGTCCAACGCGCTAATTATATGCCTCCCTGTTTCTGAATCCACATGTACGGCAAATAGCTTTGCTCAGGACGCTCATAAAATCGTGCCTACTCTCGAGCTTCCGGATTTGACCGTCGAGATGGCGACGCAAACAAATTCCTCCTATTCCGAGTCCTCGGACAACCACACGACATCACGACGCAAAGACAAGCCAAGAACATTTATCAAGCGAGTGTGATAGTATTTAGTTGTCTCATCCTACATGATCAACCCAACCCACTCATTCATCCTCTAGACGGCCGGTGCTTATCTGGCCATCCTGATCAAAAAAATAATCCTCTTCAACCAATCGCTCTCGCCCCCAAAGTGAAGATGCAAAGGAATGCAGAGGAGTCCCCAGCCACAGGCGTAGGGCTCGTGTCGTCTGTATAGAATGCTCGTCATCCTAAACATGTGTTGTATCCTGTCTGGAAGCATTGCCGACGGAACAAGCCGTCAAGCACGCCCATTAAAAGCCAGTACGCATGAATAGAGAACAACAAAGAAGGGTGCAAAGAGAAACCTCCGTAGCTCTTGCGAAGAGTCGACGAGGTGACGAAGTGTAATCGCGTATAAGAAGAGATGAAACAACCGAACCCTCCCATCCATGATGCACACCGCCGGGGAGACAAAACTCGGAAACAAAGTAAAGAAAACAAGTCGTGAGTGGCCGTGAGTAAACATGGGGCACCTAAAGGTACGCCGCAGAAATATGCACAAGTGGGGCAGGCCAAGCTGGCACCCCATAGAGATGATTTTGGCAACTCTCAGTCAAGCGTAGGCAGCTTAGAACATGGAGCTCTTGCGCTTCTCCGCGCTAGTAAGAACAAGCTTGGGCATTGTTCGGCGCGGCTCTTCAACGCGAATGTCGACCAGTCCACCGCCAATGGAGGCACCCTCATCGCTGCTAACGCTGGTGGTAGTGAAGGAGCGGTCGACAGTACGGTCGCGGGAGCGGTCCTTGGAAACCTTGCGCTCGGAGCCGATGGCGCCGTTGTAGGCTGCGCGCAAACTTCCAATGCTCTGCTTGCCAGAAAGGCTTCCACTACCAGCGCTGTGAACACTGTTGGAGTCGTCGTCAGACAGCGGGTAGGACATCTCAGTCTCGCTCACTGGGCTGGTGCTTCCAGCACTGTCGCTGCGCTGGCCGCGACGGCCGATTCTTGCGCGTACGAGGTTGCTTACGGCCTGTCGGCGTTGGCGTGCAGCAAAGTTCTTGCTACCCTCATGCGCGGTCGTGGGGCTGACTTGAAGCTCCTCTAGCGGAGGAGGCCCACGAGGCTGGCGAATGGGATGCTCACCAGCGCGCGCCTGGCCAGGACCGAAGGTACCGGTGCTGGGCGTGGCAGGAAATCCGACCGGGCGAACGAAGGCAGACTTGGGACCATCGGGGGTGGGCGCGTTTGGGTCAAGAGCCAGCGATGAGAGCTGCTTCTTGTGGCCGCGACGGAAGGCATTGGCGGATGGCGGAGGAAGCGGGTCGAAGTTCTGCGGCGGGGTCGGGGCCTTCTTGGGCGGAGACGAGCTGCGAGAGCCCCAAGGGCTCGGGTTGACCTCGTTGGGAGGAGACACCTGGACCGTGGGCGTGTTGGACTTGGGCGGCGAGGCCATGTAGCCGGGAGTTGGCGGCGGCGGGGAGTTGGCCAGATTGGCGGCGGCCTGCGCTTGGAGCTCGGCGATTTCCTGCTGGAGGCTCTGGTCCACAACGTACTGGTACTGGCCAGTGAGCTGGTTGTAGGCAAGATAGACACCAGGCTGTTCGGTCGCCTGGGTCTGGAACTGCTGGCCATATGCGTTCATCTGCGGGGTGTAGGGCGTGTTGGGGAAGCGCTGCGCGCCGTTGCCGTTGCCCATGTTCATGTTGCCAAACTGCTGGGCAGTGAGATTGAGGAGCTGCTGCTGGAGCTGTTGCTGGCGCTGGGCAAGGTAGATCTCGGTGGCCAAGAGCTGCGCGGCGATGTTGGGATCGATCTCACCATCGTCGAACTGGAGCTGAGGCGGCGCGAGGACCTGGTCGTACATGATCTGCTGCTGACCAAACTGGTTGGAGCCGCTGAAGCCGGATCCGATGGCAGTCTGGGGCATGGCCTGCTGGCCGCCGCCGTTGTAGGTCTGCCTGGCGTAGCCGCCATTCACATTGTGCTGGTGCTGGCCGTACGGGGCGGATGCGGGAGGCTGGGCGGACGTGGGCGTCTTGGGGGCGGTGCGGAGGCCAGCGAGGAGGTGGGACCGGCTGGTGCGAGGCGTCTGGACCTCGGCGTTCTCGGAGATGGAAGCCACCTTGGGAGGAGAGGCCACGCTGAGGCGTTTGAGCGAGGCGCCCTTGCCGCGCGAGGCGAAGCCGGCACTGGGCATGCCGAGGCCGCCGTTGGGCTGGAAGTTGTTGTAAGTCATCTGAGCAAGACCGCCAGCGTCCATGCTCATGGTATTGTCGGTGAAGTGCGAAATCGCGAAAGGGTAAGGCTGCAACAAGCGATGCGTCAACCGCAGCAATCAAGGATACAGAATCGAAGGTAGAGTCGGATGGATCCACAGGGCGGCGGGCGAGGGAGTGTCGAGTGCGCGTGGATGGCCTTGGGCGTTGAGTGGTGTGGGTATGTTACAGGACGTTTGCGTGTCGGGGCAGACGTGGAGGTTGGCGTGCGATTAGGAGATTAAGGATCGTAATGATCTGGGTGCTATGGTGGTGCGGTCAAGGGATCCGGCCGACGGGCAATGCAGAGTTGGGCTATTAACAGAAGCTTCGGCTGTGGCGGCTCGTGTCGTCGATGCTGGGGCGGGTTGGGCGACGGGGGAAGGTGCGCGGCAGGCAGCAGCCAAAAGCGGGTCGAATGGAAAGTAGTAGTTGTCGTTGTCAAGGTGAATACACGAAGGGTCAAGGACTGGATCAAGCGCAAGCAGGCTGAGTGCTGTGGGTCTTGGGAGTCTTTGCGGCGTCGTCTGGCGGGCGCTTTGCTGGCGGAGGGGGGAGGCGGGTGGAGGGAGCGACGGTACTGGCGCGCTCAAAGGATCGGGTCGAGATTAGGCGGCTAAGGCTGGTCCAACAAAGAGGACAACTATGTAATGCACAAAGGCAGAGAGAAGAGAGCGAGAGATGGAGAGATGGAAAAATGGGGAGGGGGCGGCGGGGTGAAAAAGCCAGGAGGGAAGAGTGACGAGAAGATCACTTGGGGGGAAGCGGCGGACGGGGCGGCGTCTTGAAGCCTGTTAAGTGGGAGGAGCAGGAGAGAGCAGCGCAGCAGGATTGCGGCGCACGGACCGCGCTCAGGGGTTTCCGCAAGAGCGAGTCCCGCGGGGCCAGCCCTGCCGCTGCTGCAACGCCTGCGCGCGCTAGTGCCGCGAGGGTGAATTGAAACGCCCGTCGCCATGCGCGCACACATGGAGCGCCGGCGCGCGTGCTGCTGATGGAGCCCGCGCCGTTGCAGCTGGAACGCTGGAATTGCAGTGCGCGGTGGCATTGCACGTCGAGTGAGTGCCCACCTCGCGGCGCGCGCCATCGCGACGCCCATGGCCACCGGCAGCGATGATCCATGCACCGCCGGGCGGCCGTAAGCACACCAGCCAGCACGCTGACCAGCACACGTCGACCAGCACGCCCTCCACCACGCCCTCCAGCACGCCGCCGCGAGCCCTCTGTCCTAACACGCGCCGCTCATTGCTCGGCCAGCGCCCGTCCGGCACACCGCAACACGACCCCACCCTCCCAATAGCGTCTATCGTGGCCACTCATCGCCCCCGACGCCAACTGTGACGGCGGCTATGCACTCTAGGGGCCGCTGCCTTGTGGCCACTCAGCACCCGACGTCCGCGTGCACGCGATCCCGCCCAGCCACGACCCGCTGCTGCTTCTTCTAATAATAAAGAGCGTGCAACTGCCCCGACTCCAGCGGCTCTCACGCTCAAAAGACTGCCTTGGTGAACCGCCGTGGTAGTCGATCAGCACAGCATCCGGAGGCGGAGGCGGAGGCCGAGGTTGCAGGCCTCGTGCCATGCGTGCAGAGAGCCGTGGGCCTCATGCGCAATCTCAGCACTCGAGCGGCAACAGCGCCCTCGGCGTCACTCCACGTCAGCCTCCCGTTGTCTTTCCTGCCCAGTCCGCGTGGCGGCTTCGTCGACGCCGAACCGGCCCTTGCGCCGTTCAACCCCACATCCGCCGTCTTCTCATTCTCCATCGCTGATGGTTGTCCGTCATCTGTCTGCGCCAGCGGCTACTCCGGCCTTTGCTTTCATCAATGGCCGTATCCGTCATGACTTCCTAGCCGTGGCCCCCAATAGCCTGTTTCATGGCAAGGGATGCCCGTCGCGCCTGAAACTCGTCTCACCAACATGGTCCGTGCGTCTTTCATCTCATCTCGCCAAAGGCCGACGCAGGAACTGCCAAGCTTCCAGCGCCATCTGCTCGCCGAAACGACTTTTGCTCTCGTTGGACTTGCGTTTGTTGGCCAGGACGATGGAGAAGAAGCCATGGTCGTAAGCTCGCTGCTGTGGCTCAACATCGAGCCGATATACCTATCGGCATCCCGGCCGAATACGTATCATCCTTCCACAGTGTCTTTAGGACTTCGCATCTGTGTGACTCCATGTCCGCATCGGACTAGGAGTCAAGTCTAGATGCATCCACTTCCAACAGCGAGCCACCAACAACAGGCACTTGACATGAACGTCCGCAACCAAAGACGACAAAGAAGCCGGTGATACAAGCATACCAACTACCCACTACCCAACCACTAGCATCGCAGTAGTGTCTACAGGGTGTTTCACAAACGCGTATGCCATTCGTGCTACGCCTACGCGTAGCCCCGCTTCCACGTGTGCTGCATCACCGTCCGCCCAGTGCACAGCACGATTTCGGAATATTGATTGTCAGACGGCATGTCGATTGTCGTCGCACGAGGAGAGGCCTTGTTCTCATATCGGATTACCGAGATCGTGCCCCCGGCCGACAGCTTACTTTGCTTTGGCGAGATGATGTGCGCTGTACCGCCAGCAGCATCTGTCCCAGACTCCTGGCTCAATCCGCCCGTCACACGAGATACTCAACTGACGGGCCTGTAGATCATAGACGGCGAGCACTTCGTACCACCAACACACCCGCCGAAACAAAGCAAAATATCTACCAACCCTTATCCATCATAGCTTCCCGCGCATTAACAGCATTTGCCCAGTACTACCCTTCCATCTCTGGAATATTATCCCAAAGCTGGAGAGTCTCTCCTCAGGTAGAGTATCAACAAGCACGCACCACCACGTCACTGAAACATTTGGCTTGAAGGCGACTCGTCGTTTGTTTCAACACCCACCTGCCCTGTCAGCCATGACAACAAATGCGCCTAACGGCCCTACTTCACAGCCTCAAATCTTCTCACCTCGACACACGTCAGAGAAATAGAAATCCGCATCGGGACGAAAATAGGTCTTCGGCGTAAAGCGACTAAACCTTCAGACAGTTCATCTCCGGCACCCACCTCCCCGACAGATGTGACATCACATTCGTCCTGCATCTTCGTCTTTACCAAACCGTTCACCCCGCACGCGAAGATCTTAGGAGCTGTCAGCCACATGAGACGGAATTTGAAGCAATGCCGAACGCATATAAGAGATGCTAAGGAAACGAGGCGTTCGGGCTGCGTTTCATGCCCTAGGCTATGCATGCGGGCGCTGAAACGAGGGTCACAAAGGAAGCTTGAGTGAGCGATCATTTGTCGAGTACGGACAGCCACCGGCGGGAGATCACCAACAGTCACGGTCGTATCAGCCGTTACGCTATCATAGTAGTAGATGCATTGAAAGTGAGAAAACGTATGTCGGAAGGGAAATGTGATCCGTGTTGTGGAGCGCATATCTTCTCAAGCGCAATGAATGAGAAGAAGGCGTCGGTATGATAGTGTTCGCATCGAGTCCTTATTGGTCTCACTCTCGGACCTCCCTATAAAGACTATGCTATCAGAATCTCCTCCTTTCGCTCTCAGCATTGGCCAGATCCGGACAATGTGCGCCTACTCTCGTACAAGCGCACAATGCGTATGGATTGACAGGATGTCAACGATCCCTTCCTAGACCGGACGAAGATACCTACTAGAGAAAGAATTCATGACGCTATGATTGTCTCTATCGCAACACAGTCCCTTGGACGGTACCCCAAAACGTGCGAATTCACGTGCTGCGCTGTGCTCCAAGAGAAATCAAACATCAATACGACCTATGAACCCCTTGATTCTTTCAGTGTCCCTAAAATAATCCCAATAACGCTGTCGATCAACAAACCAGACCTGAAACTCCGGTGGAAAGTACCCAGCATGCTCCCAATCAATGATACCAACCACATCTAATCCGTTGGGGTCTATCATTATGTTATGAGCAGCTAGGTCGCCGTGACAGAAGACATAAGAGGCAGAGTCGGTAGACTTTGGTTCCCAGTGCGTTCTCTCGTCGTACTCCAGAATCCAAGGTGGCGGCAGGACAAACCCGTCCAGTCCTGTCGTCGTGTGCCGCAGTTTTTCCAGCTGGGGAAGTACCTCCTCGACAATGAACCGCTCAGTCTTTTTCTTCGCGATGCTACCGCATTGCTCGCAGGGCCCCTCTTCAACATGAAGTTCCCCCTCTTGCATCCGGCATTGGTGCGCAATCCTCTCAAGATCGATCCCGGGAAGGAGCTCCGTCTCGAGATACGCTAATCCGTTGTCGTCTTTGCCAACGCCGATGACTTTGGGTACCGGGATAGTCGTTTTCTCCGCTACTAGTCGCAGAGCTGCAGCTTCGTTGTAGAGGCGCTCTTCGATCCAACGCCTAGTAATGATGGATCCGTCCTTCCGACGTATCCGTTCGTAATCAGCAAGGTCACGCTTGATAAAGCTGGTTTCGGTTTTGAGGTAGCGGATGTCTGGAGAGACAGGGCAATCGTCGGCCATGATCGTAGACTGTGTCATGGGCTGGAGGGAAGGTCGATTTGGTAGGATAGTGGAAAGGACATGGTGTGGGAGTGTACGTAGCACCAAGGCGGGGTTCTTGAGGCAGTGAAGAGTATCACGTGCTGTGTGCGTCAAAAATCAGTAGCTTCGCTGGAAACCGGTCGTTGCGCCTCTACAAAGCGGCTTGTGGTCGCAGATGCTGCGGCAGGACGAAGAGAAAGGAGCGCTCTCGTAACGTCAAAAGCCACAGTGACGCCCAATTGTAGGCCTAGTTTTGCTAAGGCACAAATAGAAAGCTGTCACGATTATGCTAGCACGTTAAGTTTTGTATTAAGAGTTGTTGCCCTCGTCGTGTTTTAACAAAAGAGCAAGCGACAGCAAGGCCATTCTTACGACAAGCCCGCTCTGCAGACCCTCACACGCAAAGTTCTACGTATTTTACAATGAGCTGTTCATTCGAGTCTGAGTGAGGAGACTGTCAAGATCTGAGGGGTTCGATGACTGCAGACAGATAGCCTAGGACAGTAAGAAGTTGAAACAAGGATAGCTGTCCTTGAGCAAAACGCAATGAAATGTCTCCTTGTTGTGCACTCCTATCTGCTTGTAGATGCTATATTATAAGTGGAATACCGTGCCCGCCGGTGAAAATCCCATCCAACTGCAAGAGACCATAGATTGTCGCAATCTCCAATTACATAATTATCACCACGTCTACATGACCGTGCAATTATACCCACCTGTCGGCGCCATAATGATCGGCAGACCAGACACGATGTGGCGCTTTGGCACGGGCCGACGACGACGTGTCTTCTTGATGGCAAAGGGACTACTTTGTGTGGTGACCAGAGTAGTGATGGCGGGTGTGTGCTTCGTCGTCAGTACCTTAGGCGACTGCTCAGTGACATCGATATCGATGGTGGGCGCGTAGAGGAGACCCATTGGTGTGCTGCGCACCACCAGGCTACGCAGTATATCCATAAACGAAGCTATGGCGACTAGTCCTATGATCGGGACAGTCTGTATGTCGATGGCCTTGCCAATGCTGATGGAGGTAGATAGGACGATGGCCGACAAGTGTGTGGTGAGCATCGTGATGAGGGTGAGAACGGCAAGCATTGTTGTATGTCTTTGACAGACTGGGCTTGGTCTTGGAGTTGCGATGAAGATGTCCGATATATCCGCTGACAGCACTCGCCGGTGCCGGTGCCAGTGTCGGCTTAAAGCGTAAAGCTTCGTAGTGCGTGATTGTCGTTGATGCCTAACCGTTGGTTGGCGTAGTGTCGGTAGAAGGATTTTGGTCCGTCTTTCCGAAAGATAATAGTCGAAGAAGATGAAGAGCATTCGTATCGCAGAGGAACATCCAAGGAATATATTGATGTATCGTAAGAAAGGGTAGTCGTGCATGTCTAAAGTTAACAAGAGCCGTCGACGGATGCGTATTTATACCCCCTCCCATCCTCCCAATCTACGTCTCAATGCCATTGTCTCAAATCTAAGCATTGTACTTGCACTGCTTACGTATCGCCATCAAGGGCAAACAGTTGTAAAGTAGAGCAGTAGCGGCGCGGCTGTGGGCTAGCATTGTTCTTCGTCTGGTGCAAATGTGATTGAACGTCGAGAGGACTGGTAAGAACAATACTATCAGAGGGGTGGTGACAGGTGTGTCACTTATTATTGTAAGGTGCGAAGCAGTAAAAGTGGAGATGGATGGAGCTGGCTAAGGCATGACGTCGATTTCGTGACCTGAGAGATTGTGAGGCCAAGAAGCGATGTAGCCTGAGTGAAAGATGAGGTAGAAGCGAGGCAGGATCCGCAGTGAAGTGAGTCGATGGTATGAGCTGAGACTTAGTGCAGTTCATGGCTGAGCAGCTGAGAATTGGGATTCTTGTGCTCCGACACGTGGTCGTCGTCCGCCATAGCGGGAAGAGGATGTCGGCAGTGGACGATTATCTTCGTCCGCTACCTCTCGTGGGTATTGCGTATCCGTCACCTAGTTCTCAAACCTTCCACTGACAGAATTTCACGCCACACATACATGACAGTAATGCTCGATGTTTCTACCCTTTCATCGCCTCTCACCCAAGCATACTCCTCTTCCGTCCCCTCAACCGCACGTCTTCCAACTTCCTCAACACACTCCGCGCCCCCTTATAGCTCTCCCCATACGCTCTCAGCACCTCCTGAAACAGTGGCTCAGCCGCTGGATGCGTAGCCGCAAATGCGCGTTCCAACACATACAAATCTACCGCCCTATCTTCATCTTGTATCATCTGTGTCGCGAGCCCAAAGTCGATGAGAGTGATTTCGCCTGCGAGGGAGGAGGAGGGTGCGGGATGCGTATCGGTGGGTGAGGATGGAGAAGCATCAGGTATTCGGAGCATGAGGTTGCTAGTTGTAAGATCGCCGTGACACACACCGATGTCATGCAATTTACCCACACACCGTCCAACTCTCCCCATGAGATCCAGAATGTTCTCCTCTCGACTTCTATCCCCATCTTCCCTCTCTCCACTCTTCCCCTTCGCAACCCCCTCAGCCCATCCATCAAGCACCCTCCTAACAGTCCACCCCTCCACCCACTCCAACACCAACCACCCCGCCTCCCAATCCGCCCCCAGCACCCCCGGTACAGCAACCCCCTCTTTCTTACACCTCACCAACACCCTTGCTTCCGCCAGCAATCTTGCCTTGGTCAATCGCTTGTCCAGCGTCGGGTGTCGGTAGGGTTTGGGCGGCCGGTATTTAACGACGCAGGATGTGCTAGGGGTGAGAAAGGTAGTTTTGTAGACGAGGGCTTCAGCGCCTTGGGTTAGGAGGGTGAGGTTAGAGTTTGTAAAGGGTGGTGGGAGG